>Ga0134127_10000281_pt1 | contig 54576 bp, 49 predicted proteins | sample KB31753_FD_96459 | JGI IMG/M metagenome (GOLD analysis project Ga0134127, IMG submission 96459) | Terrestrial soil microbial communities with excess Nitrogen fertilizer from Kellogg Biological Station, Michigan, USA - KB3-175-3 | ecosystem: Environmental > Terrestrial > Soil > Unclassified ...
ACCGTTCGCCGCGAGCTTGATAAGATGAAGGAAGACCAGCGATCGCCGCTGCATTAAAGCCCCTCTCTACCGGAGAGGGGTTTGGGGTGAGGCTCCTTTCTCCCTGCGGCAGGTAGCCGAACACCTGAAAATAGGACTCTCCACCGTTCGCCGCGAGCTTGATAAGATGAAGGAAGACCAGCGATCGCCGCTGCATTAAAGCCCCTCTCTACCGGAGAGGGGTTTGGGGTGAGGCCCCTTTCTCCCTGCGCCAGGTAGCCGAACACCTCAAAATTGGACTGTCTACCGTTCGCCGCGAGCTTGATAAGATGAAGGAAGAATCTGACAACACAAATCACGACCGCGAAATCGATTAGCTATAGATTTTGTTAACAGATTGTATATAGTCATCAAATTGTTGACTGAGACTCGTTTTATACAATCTGAAAAAGAAATTTGGAACTTTTGCAGGTTCCTGGCGCGTAATATAAATATCATCCTGAATGTCTCTTAATTCTCGTATGGTCGTTTCCTTCTTATAAAGAATAATGTCATCTAATTTTTGGCTTATCGCCTCCCTTTTCTTAATGACACCAGCGTGGCCCCTGATAAGCGTAAAGAAGTGAGTATAAAACGATAGGATTGAAAAACCGACTGAGAATATTGTTACCGCATTAACATCCATAACCACGAAAAACACAGATAAGCCAATTGTATAGCAAATAAGAAACCCTTTGAGCCACTTAATATAATTCTTTCTTAAATCGATATCCCAGCCGGTATTTGAATGCTGGCAAACCGCGATAGCGACGTTGACAGGGATATTTTCAGACAAATTAGTATCATACCAGTTCATAATTTTCACCCCCTTATATTGGATTGAAAATTTAGAAACGTCCTTATGATCGGGTTTCTGAAAAGTGCTTTTCCATGGTAATTGAAAAAGAATAACATCAAATTCCTCTTTAAAGATCGCGCCCTTTGAAGTATTGCCTTTAAATGTATCATAAAACAGCTGTACAAATATTGTCAGACCAAAAGAACAGCCAAATAATATTAATTTAACTTTTTCATTTTGAATGACTATAAAAGATACGGGGTACGCAAACGCTAATGCGATAAGAAAATAGGTTATCCTTATTTCCCAATATTTTGCTTTCTGATAGGCTACTGTCGATGCCTTAAGCAGCTTGATCAGTTCGGCATCATTCTGTCTCTTCAGAAATGTCTTCATCGCTATGTTTCAAATCCCATCCTTTGTAAGTCCCTTTAATTATTTGTTCAGCAATTTGAAAAAGGTAATACCGCAAACGGATCGACTTTTCGGCTATTATTTCCTCAGATGTTGTCTTTGCCAACTCAGTTAGGGCGGGGTGCCCAAGCGCTGTTTTAATGTGATCACCAAAATGTGGGTCTTTATCCCGCCCTTGAGGAATAGCTATATCTATTTCCGTTCGCCAGTTTTTAAGAATATACTCGCAGGCAAGTCTTATTTCATCAGGTCTTGAACGATAACTGTAAAGCACTTTTACAATTAAGGATCTACTGCTTTTTTCGTAAAAGGTTTCTATTATATCTTGGGTGACTTCTTTCCATTCTGGGATTTGATGGAACGGAATACCCATAAGGTTTAGATATCTGAAAAACTTTGCTTGTTCTGTATTTTTTTTATTAAACCGATCATTGATTATCGTCACAACGATATTGATAACAAAAGCAGGGGGATGCTGCAATAAAGAAAAACAATACAATGATTGATAAACAATGCTCCATTTTTCGTTTTTCCAGTCTTTATTTTCTAACAATGATTTAGCATATTTAATCCCTATCGTCGTGTCTCTCAAGTTTTTTAAACAATTGCTGATAATACCATCATAAATTTTTTCGCCTTCAATATAACGGTCGATAAGCTTCTTAGCCTCGATTTCTCCTTTATTTGCTGTTTTTCCTAAATTTTGAAGGCAGTTGCATATAATCCCATAATAAATAATTTTGCCGAAAATCTGTTCGCCATTAACATACCGGTCGATTAGCGTTTTAGCCGATATTTCTCCTTTTTCTGCCGTTTCTTTTAAGTTAGTTAGACAACTACTAATTACCTCCGGTGCAATAGGATTTCCATTAATTTTTTCGTTGTCAATGTAAAGTCTAATCAGTTCTTTGGCTTCTTTTTCACCCTTGCCTGGAGTTTCTCTTAAATTTTCCAGGCAACTGCTAATAATAGCATAATGCACTTCTTTGCCATTAAAATAACGGCTAATCAGATCCCGAGCTTGTTTTTCACCTTTGTCTGTAGTTCCTCTCAAATTTGTCAGGCAATTACTAATAATAGCATGAGGTATGTATTTACCTTTAATGTAAAGTCCGATCAGGTCCTTAGCCTGTTTTTCACCCTTGCCTGGTGTTTCTCTCAAATTCTCCAGGCAATTGCTGATAATAGCATGGCCCATTTCTTTGCCTTTAATATAACGGCTGATCAGGTCCTTAGCCTGTTTTTCACCCCTGCCTGGTGTTTGTCTCAAATTCTCCAGGCAATTGCTGATAATAGCATGAAACATTTCTTTGCCCTTAATATAAACGCTGATCAGCTTCTTGGCCTGTTTTTCCCCTTTGCCTGGAGTTTCTCTCAAATTCGCCAGGCAATTGCTGATAATAGCATGAAACATTTCTTTGCCCTTAATATAACGGCTGATCAGGTCCTCAGCCTGTTTTTCACCTTTGCCTGGAAGTTCTCTCAAGTTTGTCAGACAATTGCTGATAATGGAATGATCCATTTCCTTGCCTTTAATAAAATGAGCAATTATTTGCTTCTCAGATATTCCGCTATTATCTGTAAAACCGATTTCTTTAATAGAGGACGCAATAGTAGACGGGGAAAAATGCTCATTACTGATAAATTCTTTTAAAAATTCCTCTGCATATTGTTTTCTTTCATTCGATGTAAAAATTTTATTAGAATAGAAAATATGATTTAAATAACTCCCCCTGTTTCCTTTCCGGTATAACGCATTAACATATTCAGACTTTTCATGGTCTGTTATAGTCCCTGCGTTTGCTGTTTGGAGAAAATAATATAAAAAAGAGGAAGCCGAATACGCATCTCCGTCATTAATAATTATATTTAACATTTGAATTTTAATCAAATCACCAAATGGTGACCAGCGCGCTATCTGTAAAGATGCTATTCCTTCTTCGGCTAAAATATCATGGTTAAAGGCGATGAGGGGTAAACTTCCTGCGGCTTTTCTATCGCCAATTGATTTATTTATATATATTTCAAGCTCCCTTTTTAACTCGTCAGGAAGCAACGCATATGAACAATCTGTTCCGGTACCGTTAAAGCTGTTTGCGATTTTTTCGAAGCTATCAAAACCGATATAAATTTTATTTGTTTTGTAGACCATTGCCCAATAATACACGGCTTTAGCGTAACCGGGAAATTCTTTTTCAATAGCCCTCAGATCGCTTTCTACAATTGATTGGAAATGCCCCACGAGGGAGCCGTGACTAAATTTACCCGTTAATTCAGTTTTGCTTTTTAGCTGGTAGGCTCTTCCAATTGTCCATAAAATCAAATACAACGAACTTTTATAATCTTTATCTGATTTTAAAAGTTCATTAGCGACCGGCTTCCAGGCCTTAATATTTCCCAGTATTTTATCAATCGTTTCTTGATTTTCTTCTATAGAAACATCAAGCTTAAACAGGTTTTTTTCGGGCTCGTAAAAGTGCTCTCTCGAAATGGAGTTATCGGTATCCCTGTCTCCGATAATTATCCGGATATTCGAATAATTACACAAATTGTTTATTACTTCGCTTCGATTTTTTTTTATCTGGTACCAATCCTCAATGATTACCAAAAACATTTTATGAGGATAGTGGCCGAATTGTTTAATACCCTGGTCGACAAAATCGTCAATTTGCTTATTGTTTACCCAGATAACAGCAAAAACCCCTTTTGCGAGATCGATGGCTAATTGGCGTAGCAGGGTCGACTTTCCAGTACCGCCTCTGCCAATCAAACGAGCGATGATTTTCGGTTCTCTATTCTTATTAACAATTTTAAAAGAATCCGTCACTTCCGATTTAATGGTGTCGTAGCCCCTTCTGAGTACACCCCACCCTTTAATTATTCCAATCCACTGACAATCAGAGGCTTGTTTGGCTAAATAAAAACCCTCTTTCGTATATATATCTTCGCTACCAATTAATGTTTTTCTTTCGATAAATGCACTGTCAATTAATTCGGCACCTGCTATTGAAATATTTTCAATTTTTGATTTATTATCGTTAAGAAATTGGAGAAAATTGAAGGTCGAGGCTTTAACGAAGGTATAGTCAATGCCGTCCCTTCCTCCGGAAACTATAGGTTCGCTAATATCAAACTGATAAACCTTCGGTTTATTTGAACCGTTTAGTTTTATTTCATGATAAAATCTCTGGATTTGTATAATTTCATTGAACTTACAACCCACTATAATTAAATTCTTCTTTTGAGATCCTGTATTTATTGAATTTAACAAAGGGAAATATAAATTATTGTCACTTTTATGCAGATGTGCATAGTTAGTTCCAAAAAACACTAAATCAAGAACATCGGATTCCTCTGTAATCCTTCCGTGAACATGAGCAATTTGAGTTTTAGCAATATTTTCAAATTCACAATCGTGAGGATACGATAGGGTTTTAAAATGATTGTCTTTATCATCCATGGTGAATATTGCTTGAAACAAATCGTCAAAATTAATAGTAAAAATCCTATACCAATTGGGAATAAGTATGCTCTTATAAAGATCAAAAAAGCGTTTTTTAAAAGCCGCCTGGTCAACGAGAAATAAATTTCTAAATAGTTTTTTCTTACTACTATTTGCTTTTAAATCCTTTTCCCACTCAGTAATGGCATTTGAGAAGTCGTTTTTTGCATAGTTAGTACCATATTCTAAATTTGTTATTTCAACAAACTCAGATGCTATAGGAATGTTATGATAAAGAGGATTGGGATGGTCCGTTCTGTTTTTTATTCTAGTGTTATTATCAATTCCATAACTAAAACCAGCACCCAATAGCAACACGGAATTGGGGTTTCTGAGGTCAGAAAAAAACGAGTCACTACGAGCTAAATCCTCAAGGCTTATAGTTTTGGTATCGCTCATATTAATAGTTTAGGCAATTTTATACGGTGTTCGTACTAATGATCATTACCTGCAGATAAAACATTGAATATCAAATCAATTCTCAATGATTTTAAAACTAATATAATATGTTTTTTCCTATTCGATAAATTACATTTTGAATTTCCTAATTCTCACGCCCCTTCCGAGGTCGCGAGTATGCCGCGCAAAGGCCCAAAGAATCGGCGGACTCGTGACGCTTTGCGGCCCAATTCTACCAGCTGGGCATGCCTTGATTCCGTTTAAAAATTGTTTATCCCCTTGGATTTGCATAGCATAGAGATTGCTTCGTTCCTCGCAATGACGACCAAGTGGAAGTGTTGCCCGTCAGCGGCGCAGCTTCGCCCGAAAGCAGGCAAACGATGGTGGCCTTGCGCGTGGCAGAGCATAGTCCCGTACGTACGGGACAGCCCAGGTGTGCATGGGGCGTGAGGGTGTCATGCTGAGGCTCTCGAAGCATGCAGCGCAAAGGCCATGTACGGCAAAGAAGCATTGCTGCTGACTTGAGTTATTCGTGTTTTAATTGTTTTTTAATGGCACTCATTATCTCGCTGCGCTCGGTCTTGGTTACTTTTCGGTCAAGCCAAATTGCGAAGCAATCATGAACACCGCTAAAAAACAAACCACCCGTGAATAACGTAACAGCCCAGCGCCTGCCTGCCGGACAGGCAGGGCAATTGAGCGGCAAGAACAATGTACTACCTGCGCATAACGTTATGCGCACGAAGTGAGCATCGAACCCCACGAGCTTCTGTCGTTCTAAACACGATCTTTCCAATTGATTTGTATACGTAGAGATTGCTTCGTCCCTCGCAATGACAGTCAGGTGTTCTCCTCCCTGGCGCGAGTATGCCGAGCAAAGGCCAAAGAATCGGCGTACTCGTGATAACGCTTTGCATATTTGTAAAAACTCACTACCTTTATATGATGACATTAGTGGAGTTGAAAAAATCGATTCATGAGAGGATCGACCATTTGGATGATCCGGATTATTTGGATATGTTAAACACGATGCTTTATACAAAGGATGAGGTTTTTGCTATCCCGGAACATATGAAAGAAGGCATAAAGCAAGGCACAGAAGATATAAAGAACGGGGATACCCACACAATGGCTGACTTTGAAAAAAAGTATGGAAAATGGCTAAGAGAATAGTCTTTTCTAAAAAAGCCTTCATCGATATCGATCGCATTATCGAATTTAACAACCTCCGAAATCAGTCCGATACCTATTCCCGAAAGTTTTTAACCAAACTCCAAAAAAGACTGAATTTATTGCAAAAGCATCCTTTAACCGGTGTTTCCACCGACGAAGAAAATGTGCTGCTCCTGGTATGGGACCAATACTATGTATTTTACTCCTGTAATGATATAATCATTGAGATAAAATCCATCTATCATCAAAAAGAGGATGTGATCGGTTAATACTTCTCTAAATCCATCCACTAATCGGTAAAGAGCGTTAACGGCATTCCCCCCTTTTGTCGCCACAAAGGGACAAGCCCCCGCGCCTGCCGGTCAGGCAGGGCCATTGAGCGGCAAGAACATTATATGAACCCTGCGCACTGTAATGCGAACGCAGTGAGCATCGGAAACCATGCCCAGCCGCTCAAACAACGCGCGATGAACTGCAAAGTTCGCGGTTGCTTCACTCGTTCCTCGTTCGCAATGACATAGTTTTTTATTTTTCTTTCTCCTCAGCAGACAGCTTCGGCCGAAAGCAGGCAAAACGATGGTGGCCTGTGCGTGGCGGGGCATTGCGAATTTTTGCTGAAGCGTGGACAGGTGCGAAACAAGGGCAAAAAGATCGCAGCCCCGGTTTTGCATGCTTTGCAGCGCAAGGCCTGTGCGGCAAAGAAGCCTTCTGATGAGGAAGCACTTTTGGTTACTTTTGGTGCTTCAAAAGTAACAGCCCAGCGGCAATTGAGCGGCGGGAACAATGTACTACCCGCGCACACCGTTATGCGCACGCAGTGAGCATCGAAAGCTACGCAAGCTGCATAAAAAAAGCCGGAGCTATTACTCCGGCATCTAAAAACTAACCTGGTAACGACAATCAATAAGTTCTCACCTTAAAATCGGATAAACCGCCCCTGATATGAATGTTTATTTTATTTTTTGCCTCGGCATATCGCGGTGTTTCATGTCGGTTATCGTCGGTGGTAACAAAATTTGGCGGGTAATTATTTGACGACAGGCCCGAATTTGATTCAATACTGCAAGCCGCGTTTTGCGGGATCATGACCTCCACGCTCGAAACGCCGGTTGAAATATCCACATCGGTCACAGCAAGCGGCTGACCCATTTTTACATTGAACGATGCAGCCCCGCCATGCAGTTTCAACTCGCTCACCTTAAACTTCGACAAGTCGAAATTAAGCTCGGTGGCCCCGGTCTCCACGTCGATGGCCCACTCGGGGTTGGGATTTAAACGCATCACCGCCACATTTTTTTCAGACCCGAAATGAAACTGGTTGTGATTTTTCATGTTAAAATCCAGTACGCAGGTTGAATCGTCCTGGTGCTGCAAAAGGCTGTACCGGTCGTGCCCGTGGCGGATATCGGCTTCAAACAGCTGGCTGGTTTCCTCGTTCAGCGTATAGGTGGTGCCGCCGCCATGAATGTTGAGCTGCACATGCTTGATGTCGGCTTTATACGGGGCATTTAACGCGCCCATTTTTACCATGCCGGCAGTGTCGGTGCTGTCGCTCTCGCTGTCGTCGTTATTATCGCCGTCGTCGTTATACGAATAGTTAAAGTGCGGCCACAGACTAAAGCGGTTGCCAAAATCGCCGAACAGGATAAGCGCAAAGCCAATGATGAGCACGCTTATTTTCAGGATGGTTGCCCATACCGTGCGGTTATGCGCAAAAACCAGGTTGATGCCGGCCATCACCAAAAACAGCGGCCATAAGTGTATGATATTGAGCCAGTGGAAATGGATGTATCCGAAGTTATTGAGCAGGAAGGCTGCCCCGATGAGTACCAGGATAAGGCCCGGGATTATTTTATCGTTTTTCATGATCTTAAAAAGTTATCGTAAAAACAGTTTATGGCTCTATGGTTGTTGTACTGCCTGCTGCAGCGTGATCAGCGGCCGGCGGCGCGTCAGCAGGCGCGTTTTCTTTTTTATCGGCCGCATGCCAATCCTCTTTCTCCCAGGGCCGCTTTTTTTGCCCGGAGATAATGAGCGCGGCGCCCACAAACACCAATACGATGGGCCATAGCCGGCCGAAATCAAAGTCGGGGATCAGGTCGAACTCGTTGACCAGGATAATGGCACCCAGGATAATAAGCACCATGCCGATAATGATGCCGGCATTTGAACGCGGTTTTGGTGGTATGCCAACCGGGGTATATCCCGGCGCGCTGCTTTTATAAGGATTGGTAAAAGGGTTGTCCTGTGGCGGTGTGGTAAATGTGCCGGCGGGAGGGACGGTATAATCAACCGTCGGGTTATATTTTGGATTATTAAAGGTATAATCCTTCCGCGGAAGCACTATCCACAATACGATGTAAGGGATAAGGCCCACGCCCATAATAAAAAAGGTAAAAGCGAACAGCAGGCGCACGATGGTTACATCCATCTCGAAGTACTCTGCCAGGCCCGAACAAACACCACCTAACACCTTGTGGTATTCATCGCGATATAGTTTTTTGTCCATTGTATTGGTTGTTTAGTATAAATTTATATCTGTCCGAAAACAGGTTTAATGATCAGTTCTTCAACGTTAGCGCCGGGGCTCATCCGGTAAATATTGATGATAGCCGAGGCTACATCTTGGGGCAACACCATTTTATCTTTATCAACGGTCATCCCCTTCCACGAATCTGTTAATGTTGAGCCGGGTATAATGGCGGTTACCTTTACGCCAAACTCCTGCATCTCCAGCTTCATTACTTTGTTAAGACCAAGCAGCGCATATTTTGTTACACTATAGCTGCCTGCCTCGGGTATAGGGGTTAGCGATGCGGCGGAGCAGATGTTAAAAATATGGCCGTGCTTTGCGGCGATCATGGTTTTGCCGAAATAGCGGTACAGCTCATACGCCGGGGCCAGGTTGGTGCGTATGTGCTTATCAAAAGTATCTTCATCGTCGTCCAGCAGGCTGGAGTGCTCGTACATGCCTACATTATTTACGATGATGCTGATAAAGCCAAGCGCCTGCTCGGCGGCGCCGGCAAACTCCAGCAATTGCTTTTTAATACTGCAGTCGGCAGCGGCGGCAAATACTTTTATGCGCGGGTTGATAGCAAGCAGCTCGGCCCTAAAGGCAATAACATCAGCTTCATTCCGGGCGCATATCGCCAGGTTAACACCTTCTTTGGCAAACGCTGTTGCAACGGCCCGGCCTATCCCTTTGGTGGCGGCGGTAATAAGTGCTGTATTCATGATTATAATGTATGGATCAATGTCGTTTAGTTAATGAAAAAGTTTGTTCCAAACCCTCTTTTTTGCTTGCAAAAGAGAGGGTGAACGAACGCAGTGAAGTTCGGGTGAGTTAAACGCCAATGCATTAGCGTTAATGCCGCTTCGGCATTTACTCACCCGGTCGTTGCTTTCGCTCGACCGCCCTCTCTCCGACAAGTCGCAAAGAGGGCTAAAACATTCACTAACTAAACGATATTAGTATATGGATACAAATCTAATTTTTATATCGATAGCCGCAGGCGGCACATAGGCGAACCCGGTGATAATTTCGGTAAAGTATAGAAAAATAACGGCAGGCGGGTCAGGCTGACCACGGCCGGCATCAGGAACCGGTTTCCCGGCCGGGGTTTTTATGATTTTCTTTCCGTACGATTAGGAAAGGATACCACGTTTTAAATTCACTATATTCAAATATAATATGATTGCATACCGAACAATGAATAGTGCCGCTGTCCATTCGCTGGACTATTTTGGAGGTAAGTCCATAAATGGAACCACATACCCCGCACTCAACCCGTATCTTACTCATAAAAAGGCAATTTTGGACATAGCTAAATAGAACCGGGATATCATCCGGGTTTCTTAATTGGTTGCTGTTAATTGTTGGAAACTGTAATGTCCTTGAGTCAGGGGAATTCAAAAACATCGGGCATTAACCTGGTTAGGTTAACACTTTTAATCAATAATCTATCAATTGGAGGAAATGAGCGCCCAAATATAAATACATTTCCTTTAAATACAACATACGGTAATAATTAAAAACTGTATTTTAGCCGCGGTTAATTTTATAGATGTTTAGTAGTCTCGGGCGATATATTCTCTTACTGCGTTTAAGTTTCCGCAAGCCGGAAAAATTCAGGGTCTATTGGGCCGAGATTATGCGCGAAATGGTTTCGCAGGGTATCGGTTCGCTGGGCATTATTGCCATTATCTCCGTTTTTATCGGCGCGGTGGCGGCTATACAGGTGGCGTTTCAGCTGGTGAGCCCGTTGATCCCCAAGGAAATCGTAGGCAGCATCTCTCGCGATTCAACCATCCTCGAATTTAGCCCCACTATTTCGGCGCTTGTACTGGCAGGCCGCATAGGGTCGAGCATAGCTTCGCAGATCGGCACGATGCGCGTAACCGAGCAGATCGATGCGCTCGAGATCATGGGCGTAAACACCCCCGGTTACCTGATATCGCCAAAGATCATTGCGGGCATAAGCATGATACCGCTTCTGGTCATTGTTTCCGTGGTACTTGGCTTATCCGGCGGCTACCTGGCATGCCTCGTTTCGCGCGATATTGCCCCTACCGATTTTATAAGCGGCCTGCAGGATACCTTTAACCCCGTGATCGTAACCGTTTGTGCCGTAAAATCGGTGGTGTTTGGATTTATCATCACATCCGTTTGCGCCTATTTCGGATTTTATACAACCGGGGGCGCGCTCGAGGTCGGGCAGTCGGCCACCAAAGGGGTAGTGTACAGCTGTATCTGGATATTATTTGGCGACCTTGTAATTTCAAGCCTTTTGTTATGATCGAGATCAAAAACATTTACAAGACATTTGGCGAGAACGAGGTGTTGAAAGATATTAGCGCTACTTTTTTGCCGGGCAAAAACAGCCTCATCATAGGCAGTTCGGGTTCCGGCAAAACAACCCTGCTTAAGTGTATTGTGGGCCTGCACGAGCCAACCCGGGGCGACGTGTTTTATGATAAAGAGAACTTTACGGATATGCACTTTGAAGGCCGTGTACCCATCCGCAAGCAGATAGGCATGCTGTTCCAGAATTCGGCGCTGTTTGATTCAATGACGGTTGAAAAAAACATCAAGTTCCCCCTCGATCTGTTTACCGAAATGAGCAAAGGCGAGAAACTGGACAGGGTTAATTTTTGCCTGGAAAAAGTGAACCTGAAAGGTACCAACAAATTATTTCCCTCCGAGCTTTCGGGCGGCATGAAAAAACGTGTCGGCATAGCCCGGGCCATCTCCATGCAGCCGAAATATTTATTTGTGGATGAGCCCAACTCGGGCCTCGACCCAAAAACGGCGATATTGATAGACGACCTGATCAGCGAGATCACCGACGAATACCAAACAACCACAGTAATCGTTACCCACGATATGAACTCGGTGATGGGCATAGGCGATCACATTTTATTTTTGCACAACGGCGAAAAATGGTGGGAGGGCACCAACCACGAAATAGCGCATACAGACAATAAACCGCTAAACGACTTTGTATTTGCCAGTAAATTTATGCGGGCGGCGAGAGCGAAGCTGTAGTATAGCGATTAGTGATTAGAGGTGAGCGATTAGTTGCATTTTCGGCTATGGTAAATGGTTATATCTTTGCATTTTCGGTTAACTAATCTCTAATCTCCAGTCTCTGATCTCTATGCCCCCGATCCACCTCCTCACCCCCACACATTGGAAAGATTACGAGCTGATCGATTGCGGCGATTTTGAAAAGCTGGAGCGCTTTGGCAGCGTGGTGCTGATAAGGCCCGAGCCGCAGGCCGTATGGCGCAAAGTGTTAAGCAACGCGGAGTGGCAGCGGCTGCATCATATCAAGTTCAGGGGCCGCTCGGCCACGTCAGGCGATTGGGTAAAAAAGGATCCTAAGACACCCGACCGCTGGCATATCGAATATAAAAACCCCGATGCGGCGATTAAATTCAGGCTGGCGTTAACTTCGTTTAAACACTTGGGTATATTCCCCGAGCAGGCGGTTAACTGGGATTACATCACGCAAAACCTTAAAAAATTCAAGACGCCGGCGCCAAAAGTGCTCAACTTGTTTGCCTACACGGGCGGCGCCTCGCTGATAGCGCAGGCTGCCGGCGCCGATACCACGCACGTCGATTCCATTAAGCAGGTAGTAACCTGGGCGAACGAAAACCAGGAACTATCTGGTTTAACCAATATCCGCTGGGTGGTGGAGGACGCCCTGAAATTTGTAAAACGCGAATTAAAGCGCGGCAAAAAATATAACGGGATCATTCTCGATCCTCCGGCCTATGGCCACGGCCCCAATGGCGAAAAATGGAAGCTGGAAGATAACATCAGCGAGATGATGGACGACGTTATTCAATTGCTCGAGCCAAAGGAACACTTCCTCATTCTTAACACCTATTCGCTCGGCTTTTCTTCAGTGATTATTGAGAACCTGGTGAAAAGCGCTTATCCGCAGGTACAAAATCTGGAAACGGGCGAGCTTTACCTGCAGGCAACCTCCGGTCCGAAGCTGCCTTTGGGCGTGTTTGGGAAATTTTCAACCTTTAGCGCATTAGCGCTGAAAATTTGATTTAAACTTTCCTGGTATTTTGAATGGCCTTCTATAAAGTAAATAAGGGGCGCTGTGTCTTAGAAAAATAATTTTATTATGAAAATCGGCTATTACCATTGCCGTTCTTCATCAACATATTTGTCAATATCGCGCCACAAAAAGGAACCAACACCGGATATTTCACTGAGTTTGACAGGTGACGGTTTTTCTTCGCTTTTTAATATAGAAGTGATCTTTTTCAGCAAAGTAACCTGCTCGGCCTTTTTTAGTTTCCTGACTTGTGTTAATATTTTGTTCAGATTTAGTTCCGCATTCATAATGCTCATATAATCTGGTAATAAAACAAATTTATGGTTTTCGGGCAATAATTATGTTAACATTTATTAACTATGCAATACGATGTTTAAAATTAAGTTACTTTTTTTACTTCCCTTTTTACCGCTCATCCTTTTTGGCCAGCAGCATTTCGATGTCATTCTTAAAAATGGCAAGATCATAGACGGGACCGGCAACCCCTGGTTTTATGGCGACGTGGGAATTGTTAAGGACCGGATCGTTAAGATCGGCGACCTTTCTGATGGTAAAGCAGGTCAAGTTATCGATGCAACCGGGTTGGTTATTGCGCCGGGGTTCATTGATGTGCATACACACATCGAGGGCGACGAAAAGAAAACGCCAACAGCGGATAATTTTATTTACGATGGCGTTACCACGGTGATAACCGGCAACTGCGGCGACTCGGAAGTTGATTTAAACCGTTACTTCCATTTTTTGGATAGCCTGAAGCTGTCGGTGAACGTGGGAAGCCTGATCGGCCATAATGATGTACGGAGGGCGGTGCTGGGCGAAGCCGCGATTACGCCCGATGCCGCACAATTAAAAAAGATGACCGATTTGGTTGAGCAGGCGATGCGCGACGGCGCAATGGGATTTTCCACGGGCCTTATCTATACACCGGGTATCTATTCAAAAACAGGCGAAGTGGTAGCGCTGGCGAAGGCCGCCGCCAAATATAACGGCGTATATACTTCGCACATGCGTAATGAGTCGGACAAGATCATAGAAGCTATAACAGAAGCGATCGACATTGGGCGGCAGGCGAAAATGCCGGTTGAGATATCTCATTTTAAAGTTGGCCAGCCAAACTGGGGCCGGTCGGATGAAATGATCGCGATGGTGCAGAACGCCCGAAAGGAGGGGCTGGACGTAACCGTGGATCAATACCCTTACACGGCCAGCAGCACCACGCTAACCGTTCTTTTGCCCGACTGGCTGCAGGACGGTGGCCGCGATTCCGTTTTAAAACGATTGAACAACCCGGTTATTCACCAAAAAGTTGTTGCCGAAATGATCAAAGATATGGACCGCCGTAAACGCGCCCATTTTGATTACGCCGTGGTTGCCCATTGCGACGGGGATACCACTTTAAATGGAAAAAACATTGAGCAAATAAATATCCTGAAGGGACGCACGTCAACAATTCCAAACGAAATTGAAACGATACTGGATATCATGAAAACAGGCAGCACATCGATGGTGTTCCACGGCATGAGTGAGGCGGATGTCGAAAACATCTTGAAATATCCGCTTACCATGATCATATCTGATTCCGGTATCCGCCAGTTTGGCGCCGGTGTCCCGCATCCGCGCGGGTATGGCAGCAATGCCCGGGTATTGGCCATGTATGTTAGGGACAAAAAATTGATCACGCTCGAAGACGCCATCCGGAAAATGACCTCATTACCTGCACAAAAATTTAAACTCACCGGCAGGGGCCTGTTACAACCGGGCATGGTTGCCGATATCGTTGTTTTCGACCCGAATACGGTTCAAGACCAGGCCACTTTTGAGCGTCCGCATGCCTACTCCACCGGGTTTAAATATGTTTTGGTAAATGGTTCGGTCACTGTTGATAACTTTAAGCATACAGGCGTCCGAAAAGGCGTTATTTTGCACGGCCCGGGTTATATAAAAAACCAATAAACATGAAAGTGAAGAAAATAATTCTATCAGCCGTATTTCTATTATCCTCGCTGATCCTTTTTTCTAATTGCAGCCAGTCGCCCAACAGCACTGGCAAGGCCGATAAAAAAGCCGCTGTTAAAGCAGCGCCCGCTAAGGAGCAGGACACCGTCGCGGCTGCGCCGGTCACCTATCCGCCGATAGACAAAAAACTATACGACTCGTTAATGAAACGCCTTGCGCACGGCGATACCACCGGCAAATGGCCGGTTAAGAACGCGCCTTACCCGCTGCCCGGCGCTATTTTGCCTTTTAAAAGGGTCGTAGCTTTTTACGGGAACCTGTACTCGAAAAAAATGGGTATTTTAGGAGAAATACCGCCGCCGCAGGTACTGGCTAAACTGAAGGGTGAGGTAAAAAACTGGGAGCGGGCCGATCCGCAAACACCGGTGCAGCCGGCCTTACACTATATTGCGGTGGTAGCCAGCGGCGATCCCGGCAAGGATGGTAAATACCGTCACCGGATGCCCTTTAAGCAGATCGACACCATTTTAAGCATGGCAAAAAAAGCACATGCCATTGTATTTTTAGACGTGCAGGTGGCATTGAGCAACATCCGTACGGAATTGCCGTTACTCGAAAAATATTTAATACTTCCGCAGGTCCATTTTGGCATGGATCCTGAATTTTCAATGAAGGACGGCACACATCCCGGGAAAAAAATAGGCACTTACGATGCAGCGGACGTAAATTATGTATCCGGCTACCTGGCTAACCTGGTCAGGAAATATCATTTGCCTCCAAAAATCCTGGTTGTGCACCGTTTTACAAAAAAGATGGTGACCAATTACAAGCAAATTAAGCTGCGGCCCGAAATTCAATTGGTGATGAACATGGATGGCTGGGGCGAGCCCGACCTGAAGGAGGGTACTTACCGCTACTTCATCCGGGATGAACCTGTTCAGTTTACAGGTTTTAAGCTGTTTTATAAAAACGACCTGAAAAAGGCGCCGCATCACATGCTTACGCCGCAGGAGGTATTAAAGAAAAGGCCTTACCCAATTTATATTCAATACCAGTAAAAAGTCTATAGTCGTAAGTCCAAAGTCGTTAGTCTGATTGAATTTAAATTATTTTCTTTGACAAAAGACTATGGACTCAGGGCTTCAGACTACAATAAAATGGGGAATCGTCGGCTGCGGAAGAATAGCGCACCGTTTTGTGCAGGGACTGGCCGCTGTTCCTGGTAACCGGCTGGTATCGGTATGGTCGCGCCGGCCCGAAACGGTTTCAAATTTTACCGGGAAATTTCGCGGTGAGGCTTGCCGCACGTTTGCCGATCTGCTTAAAACCGATATCGACGTTGTTTATGTTGCCACCCTCCCCGACAGTCATGCCGGCTACAGCATAGGCGCATTAAATGCCGGCAAGCATGTGCTATGCGAAAAACCTGCAGCTCCTGATCTTACCACGCTAAATAACATCATTGACGTTGCAAAGGCCACCGGGCTTCTATTTATGGAAGGGATGAAGCCGCCATTTTTTCCGTTGTACGAAAAATTAAAGGCTTATTTAGCCACCGATCCGATCGGTGCGGTTGGCTATGTGCGCGCCGGTTCTTCGGTGGCCGATTTGGACCGTAATCATCCGAATTTCAGTTATGAGCTGGTCGGCGGAAGCCTGATGCAAATAGGTGTCTATGAAGCGTTTTTAGCGATAGACTGGCTGGGCGCCACCAAACAGGTTCAATGCCTGGGCAGGTTTGGCGAAACGGGGATCGATATGTTTTCCATTTTTCAGTCGGAACACGAGAATGGTTATGCCCAGCTGTATTGCGGATTGGATATACACGGTAAGGGCGATGCGCTGATCTGCGGAAGCAAGGGATATATCACGATTCACCAAAACTGGTGGAACCCTGCGAAAGCGACGATCAACTATATGGACGGCCGGGTTGTGGAACTGGAAGAATCCATCGCAGCCGGCGGGCTTAATTACGAGATCGCGCATGTTTGCGGGCTGATAAGGACCGGTAAAACGGAAAGCCCTATAATAACCCACGAGCTATCGCGGCAGATGATATCCATGCTTGATGAAGCACGCAATCAAATTGGATTGAAGTTTAAGGGTGAATAAGCCACTATTGGCGCCGGAAGCAGTAAAACCCAACTTTAGGCGAAATTAACTTAACTTTTATGGGATTCACCCCCGTTCGCGTACGAACGGTAAACCCTGCCGTCGGCTGGCAGTTTTAAAACAACTGCTGGATAATATCGTCGGTGGTGAGGCCCTCGGCTTCGGCGTGGTAGCTGCGTACAATACGGTGGCGTAAAACGGGTTTAGCCACGGCCTGCACATCCTCGATATCGGGAGAGTATTTGCCGTGGATCACTGCATGACATTTGGCGCCTAAAATTAAAAATTGCGATGCGCGCGGGCCCGCCCCCCAGTTGAGCAGCCGCTTAACCTGCGGGCTGGCATATTCTCCATGCGGACGCGTTTTCGATACCAGTTTTACGGCATATTCCATCACGTTGTCGGCAACAGGTATATTTCTTACCAGTTGCTGAAAGTAAATGATCTGGCTGGCATTCAGCAGCTTGCTCACTTCCGTCTGGCCGCTGCTGGTGGTATTTTTAACTACCAGCAACTCTTCGTTAAAAGTCGGGTAATCCAATGCTACATGAAACATAAAACGGTCGAGCTGAGCCTCCGGTAAGGGGTAAGTACCTTCCTGCTCTATGGGGTTTTGTGTAGCCAGCACAAAGAACGGCAATGATAGCTTATGGGTAACGCCGGCTGCCGTTACCGCTTTTTCCTGCATAGCCTCGAGCAGGGCCGCCTGGGTTTTTGGCGGGGTGCGGTTAATTTCGTCAGCCAGTATAATATTCGAAAAAACGGGACCGGGAATAAACTTAAAGCTCCTGTCCTCGCCCAGTATTTCCGAGCCCACGATGTCCGAGGGCATCAGGTCGGGCGTAAATTGTATGCGCTTAAAATCAAGGTCGAGCACCTGTGCCACGGTTTGCACCAACAACGTTTTCGCCAAACCGGGTACGCCAACCAGCAAGCAATGCCCATTGCTGAAGATGGAAATTAGCACAAATTTTAGAACCTCCTGCTGGCCCACGATCACTTTGCCGATCTCGGCCGTGATTTGCTGATAGGCTTCCCTTAAAGCGTCAGCCGCTTCCACTTCTGAACGGTGTTGCATGGATCAGGGTTTTACGGCCGCGGTGGTTTCGGGCGTGGCCCATCCTTTTAACGACGGGCACGATTGATATTGCGGATCGATCTTAATAAAGGTTTGCTTTCTTTTCTTTTGAAACCATTCGCTCACCGTACGGTTGATCTTATCATTGGTAGCATATTCCTTTATTTTAGGATAATCCTGGCTAAGACTCAATTTATGAGCATTAGTGGATGATTTGAGGTATAGTATCTTATAGCTCTGCTTTTTATCCGCTCCTATAAATAGCTGCGGTTTAGATATGCTGCCCACCTTCATGGTGTCGGTAATAAGCGCCACCTGCGGGTCCAGTTTGTCCGTTGGTATGTAGGTGGTTCGTGTTTCTACGTTGTCTGCGTTCAAAAGCATTCCGCCGTTATATTTCGTTTCCTTATTGTCTGAATAATAAGCCGCCGCGCTCGAAAAATCGATCTTTTTATTTTTCATCAGCAGGTCGTAAATGCTATCGGCCTTCGCTTTGGCCCTGTTCAGGCTCTCCTGGGTTATTGCCGGGATAATTAATATATGCCGCACATGCACCTGCTCGCCGCGGCGCTCGATGACCTGTAAAAAATGAAAACCAAAATCTGTTTCAAACACGGGTGAAATTTCGCCGGCCTTTAGCTTAAAGGCCATTGCCGCAAACTCCTTAACATAGGCGCTCCGGTCGCTAAAACCAAGATCGCCGCCCTCCATCGCCGATCCGGGATCCTGTGAATATAGCCGGGCCAGCGTCCCAAAATCCTCGCCGGCTTTTACCCTTTTCAGAAGTTCCTCGGCTTTTTGCCTGTAAACCGCCTTTTCGGCCTCGGTAAGTTTTGGAGAAATCACGATCTCTCCAACTTCCACTTCTTTATTAATGGATGGCAGGCTGTCTTTTGGTATGGCGTTAAAGAATTTTTCAACATCCTGGGGCGTAGTATTTACGTTGGCCGTAATTTTTTGCTGCATTTTTTGCGCTATCAGGCTCTCTTTAATATCGGGGCGTATTTCGTCTTTATACTGAATCACCGATCTGCCTAAAAACTGCTCCAGCCTGTCCTGGCCGCCCGCCCTCTGGATCATCGAGCGCATGCGCCGGTCAACATCGTTATCCACCTCATCATCCTTCACGTCAACGCTGTCAATAACGGCTTGTTGCGCCAAAAGCTTTTGTGTTAATAAGCTTTGCAATATCTGGCATTTTATCGCCGGGTTGGGCGGGTTGCCCTGGGCAAGGTATGACGCATATTTTAATTCAACATCCGACTGCAATATGATGCCGCTGCCTACCACGCCGGCAATTTTGTCGAGCGTGTGCACCTGTGCACTGGCAGCCATAACAAATAAAACTATGCTTAATAAGGTTATTCCAAACTTTCTCATCTATTCTAATACGCTAAAAATGTTCCGTTTATGCGGGACTAAAGGCCCCGAATTTCGGTAAAATTTATTAAATATACCTGCTTGTGTTGATCAATTGATTTATACAGGCCACAATTGTGCGAATATGCCGATAATGCTTCAAACTGTTTAACTACTTTTGGTTAAAATTTGTTAAAGTGAAGATCGAACACCCCGCCGCGTTTAGCTTTATCATGCAGGAGGATATTTTCCTGTTAAATAAAGATAAGGGCAGCCCTGCAAACCATCCTGTGCCGCCACCACCCGATGCTAAAACGGAAGCGGTTAATTTTAATTACCTCGGCGCCAATAAAAAAAAATTCCTGGTTGTTGTTCATTATCCCGGAATTGAGTTTATCGCCGGTCCCCATCTCGAAGCTTTGCAAAATATATTAAAACGACTGGGCTATCATCTCGACGATATTGCTATTTTAAATATGGCAAATTATGCTGAAGCCGGTTTTAACGATTTAATGGAATATTTTAACCCGCAAAAGCTGCTTGTATTAGGCGCAAATGCTACTCCCATCGGGATTGATAACCTGACGCTGAACCTCCCTGCGCAATTAAACGATTGCACCGCGTTATTTAGTTTTAGTTTTGATGAGATGATGGATAACCTGGATAATAAAAAGGCTTTTTGGGAAAAGATGAAACAGTTTTAATGCTATGCAACAGTTAATTTTCGCCACTAACAACGTTCATAAACTACAGGAGGCTGCGGCAAAAATTGGCGATAAAATTAAACTGTTCAGCCTGGACGATATTGGCTGTTATGACGACATTGCCGAAACCGGGGCGTCCTTTCGTGAAAATGCCTCGATCAAGAGCCATTTTGTTCATAATAAATATAACCTCAACTGTTTTGCCGACGATAGCGGCCTGGAAGTTGATGCTTTAAAAGGCGAACCCGGGGTATATTCCGGGCGATACTCCGGTTCGCACGGTGATCATCCGGCTAATATCAATAAAGTATTGAACAAATTGGGGGATACGGACGACCGCCGGGCGCGTTTTCGTACAGTTATATCACTGATATGGGATAACCGCGAACATTTTTTTGAAGGGACGGTTGAGGGTACTATCCGGCGTGAGCCGTCGGGAACCGGCGGCTTTGGTTACGACCCGATCTTTCAGCCCGACGGTTACGATATCACGTTTGCCGAAATGAGGCTTGACCAAAAGAACGGAATAAGCCACCGGGCCCGCGCAATTGATAACTTGTTAGCCTTTTTGGCCACTGTATAACTACCGCGCTGCTTCGTTAAAATAATCCCAGCTGCCCTTTGTCGTCGATCTCGATATCATCCGGGTTGGTGATCTCAAAATCAATTTTTTTGGTTTGTAAAGGTGATTCCACCGATTTCGAAGACGATTTCACCGATTGGCCCGGTGATGATTCTACGGGTTGCGAAGGTGATTCCGCCGATTTATCTGGAGATGATTGCACCGATTTGGCAGCTTCCACAGGCGGGATTATCGGCTTTTCTTTGATGACCGGAATTTCAGGTAACCTGCTTGCCTCATCCGGTTCTGTGATTTCGCCGGTAAGTTCTTCAACAACAACATCATCGGCTCTTGTTATTTCTTTTTCGGGATTAGTTGCATTCAACAGCACTACTTTTTTAATGGGGTGCTGCGACAGCCGGTTGCCCATCGCTTTCATTCCTTTAACGTCGATAATTTCCGAAAGATCAGCCTCTATGGTTTCGGGTATCTGATCCTTTCCCTTCAATTGTTCAATGCTCACGATAGGCTGCGGTGCGCCCGAGATCAGGATCAATTTCGAACCGGCTTCGTCGCTGATGATGCTGGTTTGCTTTCCAAGCGCCTGGTTTTCGAAAACAAAACGTTTTACCAGGTAATTTTTCGACTTCCCGTCAAAATGAATTGCCGAAAAGATCTTTTCAGGATCGTATTTTTCAATAACCATCATCTTATCATCAAAGTGGTTATTCAGGTCAAAGCTGGTCAGCTCATAAGTTCCGTTTGATAAAACCGTCAATACTTTATCGTCGCCGTCAAATTCACCCAGGTATTTGCCGCGGCCGTCGGCATTTAGCCGTTTCAAAATATCGTCGTACCATATTTTCCGGCCTGCAAGCGTGGAAACGCCTTTGCTTTTTAGTATGATCTTTTTCACCGGGTATTTGGTAATGATGTTGCCAATAGAGTTCCGGCCCTTTATAGCCAGCGACGCGAAATCTTCATCAAACTGAAGTTTTTTTAGCTTGCTGTGCGGTTTCAATTGCACGTTTACCACTTCGGCTTCGCCGTTAGGGTTGGCAGAAAAATAGAGCACTTTAGTGCCTTTTGTACCCTTGGTAAGGTCATATTCTTTATCGCGCGTAACGCCGACGACTGAAAAGCGTTTGATAAAGCTTACGCCGCTTTGCCCGTCCTTATAGATCATGTTATAAACTGTGCGTTCATCGTTCTTCTTGAAAACCGCCGCGTGGATAATTTCCTTACCTACAAAAACCTTCTCCTGCACCTTGGTGATCATGCACTTCCCGTCTTCGCGGAACACGATGATCTCGTCGATATCCGAGCAATCGCAAACAAATTCATCTTTTCTTAACCCGGTACCTATAAATCCATCGGCGCGGTTTACATAAAGCTTAACATTAGCAAGGGCGACCTGCGAGGCTTCTACTTTATCAAAGGTGCGCAGCTCCGTTTTACGTTCACGGTCCTTGCCATATTTTTCCTTTAGCTTTTGGAACCAGGCGATCGCATAATCGGTCAGATGTTTCAGGTGATGTTTAACTTCCTTTATCTCATTCTCCAGGCCTTTTATCTGCTCATCTGTTTTTTTAACGTCAAACCGGGTAATGTTGCTCATCGGCTTATCGATGAGTTTTTTATAGTCCTCCGGCAAAATTTCCCGGTAAAGCTGCGTCAAAAATGGCGCAAATAATCGGTTCAGCACCTCAACCACGATTTCAAAGTTCCCCGATGCTTCGTAATCCGGGTGCTTATACATACCTTCCTGGATAAATATCTTTAGCAGCGAGCTGAAAAATATTTTTTCCATTAACTCCTTTAACCGGATCTCCAGCTCCATTTTAAGCAGCCTGCGCGTATTGTGCGTGCTTTCAGTGAGCATGTCGTTCACGCTCATAAACCGCGGTTTATCATCCTGGATCACACAGGTATTAGGCGATATGGATACCTCGCAATCGGTAAAAGCATACAGGGCGTCGATGGTAACGTCGGGCGATATGCCGGGCGCCAGGTGCACCATGATCTCCACACTGTTAGCCGTATTATCCTCGATCTTTTTGATCTTGATCTTGCCCTTATCATTAGCCGCCACAATGCTTTCCATGAGCCCGCCGGTAGTGGTGCTGAACGGGATTTCGGTAATTGCCAGCGTTTTTTTATCACGCTCCACAATCTTCGCGCGAACGCGCACCCTGCCGCCGCGCTGGCCCTCGTTATACGCCGATGCATCGGCCATGCCGCCTGTCGGGAAATCGGGCATTAAATTGGGCGCATTGCCTCTAAGCACCTCGATGGAAGCGTCGATCAGCTCGATAAAGTTATGCGGCAATATCTTGGTGGCTAAGCCTACGGCGATGCCCTCGGCGCCCTGCGCCAGCAGCAACGGAAATTTAACGGGCAGTGTTATCGGCTCGCGGTTCCGGCCATCATAGCTGGCCTGCCAGTCGGTAGTATCCGGATTAAAAACCACCTCAAGCGCAAACTTTGAAAGCCGCGCTTCAATGTATCGCGGGGCAGCCGCCGAGTCGCCGGTTACCGGGTCGCCCCAGTTTCCCTGGCAATCGATCAGCAAGTCTTTTTGACCGATCTGCACCATGGCGTCGCCAATGGAAGCATCGCCGTGAGGATGGTACTTCATGGTGTTACCGATCACATTGGCAGCTTTATTAAAGCGGCCATCGTCCATCTCTTTGAGCGAGTGCAGGATGCGGCGCTGTACCGGTTTTAAACCATCGTTGATATGCGGAACGGCGCGGTCAAGAATAACATAAGACGCATAATCCAGGAACCAGTTTTCGTACAGGCCGTCGAGTGAGGTGATGTTATGTAGTTGTTCGTCGTTTCCTTCAGGTATGTCGTTTTGATCTAATTCGTCGCTCATTATAGAAGTTCACTTATTCACTATCAAATCTGCATTTGAATAACCAACGTCATGTGCTCATTGTCGGTGGCGCTAAATTAACTAAATCAAATGGTATTTTTATAGCCCCACCTAAATCCCCGCCTGCGGCAGGCAGGCTCTCCAAAGGGAACGCCTTTGAATCGCAAGCTTAATATTTTGCCCGGATCTCGTTTTTACTACCTCTCCTTTTGAGAAGGCCGGGACGAGGCTTTTTGCAGCGCCTCAAACCGGCTGATCTGCTGGGGCGTAAGCAACCCCCAGGCGGTAAGGCATGCCTGCAAAATGGCGTTCCTCAGCTCGCCCTGGTACAGGCCGTAACGGTTGGCATAAAAAATGAGCGAGCCGTTGTCGAGCCGGTGATATTTAAAAATGCTGTCGAGCGTGCGCTCGTTCCGGATGATGATCCAGCCCATCTCTACCTTTTTGCGGTGCAGTTCCTTATTGATCGCGTTAAGCTTATTCACCTGTATAGGGCTCAGATCGAGCTGCCGTTTAAATTTTATTACCTTTTCGGGATCGGGGTAATGGTTTAGCTCCGCCGCCAGCGACATGCCGTAAATGTCCTCACCGTTGATAAGGGCATTGTATTGTGTATAGGTTAGGGTTTTGACGGGTGAATGGTTGGTGGTAGTGTCGGCCGGCTGAGAATAAGCCACGAAGACAATAAAGCAGGATGCAATTATAAATACTGTTTTTTTCATGGCTTAAAAATGTAAGGTGTCCCAACTGTCCCAACTGTCCCGATGGGACACTTCATTCACACCTTCAAAAATATCCTTTTTCTGTACAAAAAATAACAAAGCAGCCATTCCAGACCAAATACGCACACGGCTGCCACCAATGCTTTTGCCAGGTCGGGTGCATGGAACCAGCTTAGCACACCGTTTGAAATACTGCTGATATACCGGGTAAACCACCGGCTGCCCACGATCTCGAAAAACAGGTAAATGAAAATAGAGTTCATACCTACAACCGTAAGAAAAGTTAGGTGCTTGCGGTGGCCGGCCACATCCACCCACCAGTAAGCGATGCCCAGAAACCACAGGCACCAGCCTAACGAAGCTAATGTAAACGAGCTGGTAGCAATTCGCTTAATAATGGGCGTTATATTTAGCCAGTCGAGTCCGTAGCCGGCCGCAAGGCAAACAGCACCCCACAAAAACAGCCATTTTAATTTGTCGGCCTTGCTTAACAGCAGCTTACCGGCGAGCGCCCCGGCAATGGTATGCACGGCGGTAGGGATGCAATTGATAGCTACCCATCCGTCGCGGTTAATTTTATGCATCAGGATGGTATCTATATAATTGCCAAAATTATGCTGGTCGGTAAAAGGCTGGTCGAAACCCGGAACGTGCGTAAACCGGTATAATACCTCGGTAAGGAGCAGCAGCCCCAGGCACATGCCGATTTGCGCGGCGGCATTCCACCTGAAAATAAGAAAAGCCACCAGCGTGGTGAACGACAACTGGGTGAGCACATCCCACAACTCAAACGAAAGCCCCTTTGGCCTTACCGCATAGTCCAGTACGCCCCAGAAGAACAGCCACGCGGAACGCCGCAATGCTTTTTTAAACGACTGTCCCCAGGTTACGCCGTGCGACCATTGCTTATTCAACGACAGGGCCAGCGCCACGCCGGCCATAAACATGAACGCGGGCTGCACCAGGTCCCAAAAGTGAAGGCCATGCCAGGGATGATGCGTAAACTGGATGATGAAGTGATTGAACGGCTCGCCTTTTGAATGTTCATAAAGATAATCATAGATCCCCGTCGACTCGATGGCCAGCAGTACCATGATAAGCCCGCGAAGAAAGTCAAGTGAAAGCAGCCGCCCTGGCAAGGGCACTGAATTTTGAGATGGGGTCATAAAAAAGGTTCAAAATTGAAATTACAAGATAGCAAATTGCGTTGATTGCAACAGGCATTTAAAAATGCCCCTGGCGGCCCTTCCTTTATAACAATTCTACAAGCTGCTCTAAAGCCATGCCCCTCGAGCCTTTTATTAAAATCGTCGCATTTTTTATGGGGTTTACTTTAAGCGCGCTGATGGCGTCTTCGGCGGTTAGATAATAGGTGGCTGTTTTCGCGGTAGCAGTTCCCGCATCGTAAAAATCCTTTCCAATAAATATGCGTTCGTTAGCGGGCGTTGCCATGGCCTTTTTTATAATGGCCGCGTGCTCGGCCTGCGATTCTTCGCCCATCTCGAACATATCGCCCAGGATCATAACTTTTCTGTTAGCCTCCATCAGCCCAAGGTTTTCAATCGCCACGGCCATGCTGCTTGGGTTGGCATTATAATAGTCGCAAATAAGCGTATTCGTTGCTGTTTTTACGATCTGCGAGCGGTTATTTTTTGGCTGGTAGCTCTCCACACCTGCATTTATCGCCTCATCCGTCAAACCGAAATAAACGCCGATGCAAATTGCCGCCAGTACATTGTGAAGATTATAACCGCCTGTCAACTGCGTATTAACAACATGCAATCTGCCCGAGTGATTATTCCCCCATTCCAGCGTTAAATAAGGCGCGTTTTCAACGATGGCGCCCGTAACCGTGTTGCCGCTGTTGCCTGTGCCGTAAAATTCAACTTTCTTTAATTCCCGCTGCTGCTGCATAGCTAACAGATCGCTGCTGTCGCTGTTTATAAAAGCAACGCCTTGCGAAGCGGCTAAAAAATCGTACAGTTCACCTTTGCCCTTTTTTACACCCTCCACACCGCCAAAGCCTTCAAGGTGTGCTTTACCAACATTCGTAATAAGGCCGTTGGTTGGACGGGCGATGCTGCAAAGCAATTCAATTTCTTTTTGGTGATTGGCCCCCATTTCTATCACGGCCATCTCGTGGGTTGGATCAATGCTTAAAACGGTGAGCGGAACGCCGATGTGGTTGTTGAGGTTTCCCCGCGTGGCAAGGACTTTATAGCGCTGCGATAATACCGAGCTGATCAGTTCCTTAGTGGTGGTTTTTCCGTTGGTGCCCGTAAGGCCGATTACCGGAATGGTTAACTGCTGCCGGTGATGGCGGGCCAGGGCCTGGAGGGCGGTTAAAACATCGTCAACCAGCAGGTATTTTTCGTTAGCAACATACTGCGCATTATCTATAACCGCATAAGCAGCGCCGGCTTCTATCGCCTGGGCGGCAAAAGTATTGGCGTCAAATTTTTCGCCCTTTAAAGCAAAAAACAAGCTTCCGGGCGTTATATTCCGGGTGTCGGTGCTTATAAGCGGGTGCTTTTTAAATAGCTCGTAGATCTCTGCTGTACTTGTCATTCATCAACCCGTTAGTTACTATGACGACAATTATTGCATTAAAAACTATCGACTGCAAATATTTCTATACATTTTCCATCCCGTACTGTTTCAGTACTTCGGGTGGTACGCCTGTCCATTTATTGGGCGCATTGCCCACGTAGCCCAAGTCCTCGATTCCCATTTTCGTGGTAAAAAAGCCCGTGGCTGTCAAATCGCGCATGCGGTTAAAAAAGGCTACGCCCTGCTGCATTTCGGGTTTTGCTTTTTTTGGATAAGCTATTTCAGTTACCATTGCTATTTGCTGCGATTGGCTGGCATCCACAAAAGTTTTGTTATACCGGTTCAGGCATTGAAGGTCCAGCCAGCGAAGCCCGCCGCGCATGGGCACCTGGTGGCGGGGCATGTCCTTTACGATAAACTCGATAAAGTCTGGCACCTTCGCGTCCGACGCGCTGCCCGATCTGGCATCTTTTGGGATGATAATATCGCCCAGCACGGTAATGGTTGCCATTTCATGCGCGGTAAAGAACTTATCGGCGTTCAGCTTTTTGTTCCGCTCAATTTCTTCGGGCATGCGGCCGGGCTCCGGTGCGGCTGTCGCTACATCCGTTTGTTCGGCTAACTTTTTATCGCCGGGCTTGCAGGCATCCAGCAGTAAGGTAGTTGAAAGTGTGCCCAGCCCTATGGCCTTTAATGATTCGCGTCTGTTCATTGTATTTATCTCAAATAACCGTTAAACATTCAATTTTTTTCGTTGGTCCAGGATATACTCCGCTGTCCGCATCGACAATGCAAGGATGGTCCAGGTTGCATTTTTGTCGCCCTGTTGTACAAACGGCCCGGCGTCAACTACAAATAAATTCTTGCAATCATGCGCCTGGCACCACTTGTTAAGTGCCGATTTTTTCGGATCGTCGCCCATACGCACCGTGCCGACCTCGTGGATGATCTTACCCGGAGCTTCCAGCCCATAGCTGGTTTCGGGGCCTTCAGGCGGACCGTAAACTGCGCCCATGTTATGCATGATCTCCTGGAACGTATCCTGCATGTGTTTGGCTTGCTTAACTTCAGCATCACTCCATTTATAATGAAAACGAAGTACGGGTATCCCGAATTTATCAACCACGTTCGGGTCTATTTCACAATAATTATCAGCCCTGGCTATCGCCATGCCGCGCCCGGCCATACCAAAACCGGTGCCGTAAAGCCTGCGGTAATCATTCTTTAATGAAGCGCCAAAGCCGCCGCCGTCCTGCGGTTTGCGGCCCGGCAAAAGGGCATTCATATCCTGTATGCCTCCGCCGAAACCATAGCCCGGCATTTCGAGGCCGCCGCCATATTCTATGTGATATCCGCGCGGAAAATCGAGCTTCCTGTTATCCTTTAGCCATGGCGAGTAAATATGGATACTTCCTGTTCCGTCTTCGTTATATCGCTTGCGGTCGATCAGCTGCGGAAGCCAGCCGCCCGCGCTGGAGCCGGTGGAGTCGTGCAAATATTTACCTACAACGCCGCTGCTATTCGCCAGCCCCCCCGGATGTTTTGACGACTTGGAGTTGAGAAGCAGCCTCGCCGATTCGCACGCGCTTGCGCCCAGTATCACCTGCTTGGCAAGCACCTGGTACTCCTGCATATCTTCTTTGTTGATGTATGATACGCCGGTGGCAAGGCCGCTGGCATCGGTAAGCACCTCGCGAACCATTGCATTGGCTATCACCTTGAGGTTGCCGGTTTTTATAGCCGGGATAACCAGGCAGGATGAAGACGAGAAATCGGCATAAATTTTACAGCTGCGGTTACACTGCCCGCAAAAAAAACATGCACCCCTGTCTTTGTTGCCGGGTAATGCCTCGGTTAAAACGGATCCCCGCCCCGGAAGCACCCTTACCCCGGCTTTTTCGGCGCCCTTTTTTATAAACAGCTCGTTTAACCTCGGTTTCGGCGGCGGCAGAAAAATACCGTCCGGCTCACTTTCTATGTTTTCAACCGTGCCATAAACGCCTATAAGACGGTCGACCCTGTCGTAATAAGGCTTTACCTCGTGGTAGGTTATCGGCCAGTCATCGGTCAGTCCGTCTATATGGTGGCCCCTGAAATCATCAGGGCCCATCCGCAAGGAAATACGGCCCCAGTGGTTGGTGCGGCCCCCCAGCATCCGCGAGCGGAACCAGTAAAATTCTGTTTTATCTTTCGTTGTATACGGCTCGCCATCCAGGTTCCAGCCGCCGAAAGCGCCGTCAAAGTCGCCGAAGTTGCGCTGCGGCGTACTTGCCCCCCTGCGCGGCGACTCCCACGGCCATTTCATTTGCATCGAGTCTTTGGCAGGATCAAAAAACGGCCCTGCTTCGAGCATCAATACTTTTAACCCGGCGTGGGCCAGCACATAACCGGCCATACCACCGCCTGCTCCCGAGCCGACAATTACCGCATCGTAAACGGTTGAGGATTTTTTTATTTGTATATCGTCCATGTTTGTGAATGATTGTGACTGCGGCTTAACGATTGGCCAGTGTTTTACTAACCTCCAATCACTAACCTCTGATCTCTAACCTAAAGTTCTTTTATTTTAATATCGCGGAATGAAACTACAGCGCCATGATCCTGTAAGGCGATATGGCCTTTGGGGTAAGCTGCAAAACCTTTCCAGTTTTTAAATTTGCTTTTGTTCAGCATTTCCTGCCATTCCGGGCTGCCTATTTGCGTATCGATCACTTTTTTGCCGTTGAGCCAAAACGTGAGATGGCCGTTATCCTTGCGAATCTTTACTTTATTCCATTCGCCCGCAGGTTTGGCCGGGTAGGCGGGGGCATGCATATCATACAAGGCGCCGGCCCGGTGGGTGGCCAGTTTGTTATCCTCCGCTTTGGCGTCGTCGAGTATTTGCATTTCGATGCCGGTGAGATACGTAGCCTTAAAAGCCGGATCTTCATGCACGCCGAAGATTATCCCGCTGTTGCCGCCTTCGGCAATTTTCCATTCCAGCGAAAGCTCATAGTTCTCATATTCCTTATCGGTCACCAGGTCGCCCTGGCCGGGTGCTTTCGGGTCGAGCTCCAAAGTGCCGTCGACCACTTTCCAGGCTCCCGGACCGGTTTTCAGGTAGCTATGCCAGCCGTTAGTGGTTTTGCCGTCGAACAGGGTTTGCGTTTGTGCGGAGGCCGCGTAATTTAAGGCGGTAAGTGTCAAAAGACCAAATAGAGTTTTTTTCATGGTGTCAATTTAAGGGCAGGTGAGTTATTAATTGGTGAGTAAAAATAGAATATTTTTTTTGTTAGATTAAAACACAGCGGGTTAATATAACGGGAAAGTTACCGATAAAAGAAAATGCGATAACCCCGAAAGGCAGGCGAGATAATTATTTTTTGAATGCGTATTGGAATTTTAATTTCTATTGTATATTTGGTTAGGGTCGTTCACTAATGATTTTCAGCGCATTATGAAAAAAGTTTCAAATATTCTCGCCCGCAAGGGGACCAGCGTTGTAGCTATCGATGGCAGCACAACCGTTTTGGATGCTTTAAAGCTGATGTCCGATAAAAATATCGGTTCGGTAGTAATTACCGAGAACGGCGAATATGCCGGCTTGCTCACTGAGCGCGACTATGCACGGAAGGTTATCCTGCAGGGAAAATCGTCATTGGAAACCAAGGTGCGGGAGATTATGAGTACAGGGTTTCCGCGGATATTGCCTGATAATTCGATCGAGACCTGCATGCATATTATGAGCGAAAGCAATATACGTTATCTCCCGGTTTTTCGGGGCGACGACCTTTGCGGGATTATCTCCATTACTGACGTGGTTACCGAAACCATACTGTCGCACGAGGAAACTATCGAACACTTGAAAAGTTATATACAGTCGTAGAGAGTATCTACTCGTTTTAGTCAAGGCAACGCCCGGCCCGGTAAGCTGGTATATATGATTACGGTGCATCACTTTGAACACCGGAAAATTGTACCATGCTGCAAAAAGTGCTGGAGATTGAATACAAGCTTGACGCCTTGCTTTTGTCGCAACTGCCGGGAACAGTTCCTTCTCCCGATTTGACGGCCGCCGCCCGCCAATGGTCGGCCGCGGTATGGCGCGAAGCCGTTAAATATGGCCCGTTAGTCCTAAATCCGCAACAACTCCGTCAGGGTATTGAACTTGCCCGGCACCCGGTTTGTATCTGTGGGGTGCACCGAAGTGGTACCACCTTGTTACAAAATCTTTTAGACGGTCACCCGGATTTGGTTGTACTACCATCAGAAGGTACGTTTTATACCGTGCTGGAATCTAAGTTATGGGCCTTGCCTGCGAATGAACAAATTTCATTCTTAGCCTCCGAGTGGATCCGCCGCCTGGCAAATCCCATTAACCAACCTCCTTATTGGCTGTTAGGCCATAGTACAGCGTCACATTCGCCCTACGTGGATTTTGCCCGATATTTTATCGCATGGTGGAACGTGCTGGATCATAAAAAAAATCGGCATGCGCCGCATCTTGCCGTCGTACTTGCGTATGCAACCTGTACTAACAAGCTAAACACGAAACACTGGGTGGATAAAACCCCGACTAATGAGCGTTTCCTGAAAAGAATATGGAAAGAAATGCCGGATGCGAAGATTATTCATATTATCCGCGATCCGCTGGATACATTGAATTCGCGAAAAATGATGGAGCCGTCGATCCCGGTATGGAGCGCGCTTGCGGATATGAAGGTGTCTTTTAAAGTTGCCGCTAAACAATCGCAGTTAAATGATCCGCGCTATACACTGATTCGTTATGAGGAGCTGTGCAACGAGCCCCAGCGTATTTTACAAAGGCTTGGTTTATTTTTGAATATCCCCGTTACCGGCTCGCTAACCACGCCCACCGTTGCCGGAATGCCGGTTAAGGCGAACAGTACATTTGCAAATACATCACCCGCCGGCAAAATTCTTAAACCGCATCAGCACCGGCAACTAACAGTGCTTAGCGCTGCCGAACATATGCAGTTAGCCGCATACTTAAACGCCGTCGGCCAAAAGCTTAATTATCCCGTTCATCCAATCCGCGCTCCGCGAAAGCTTGGCATCCTGTTAAAACATGTGCTATTGCGTGTTCTGCGATATCCGCGCCGGCAATTTCAGCTTTATATAACCAGGTGAAAGCGGCTGATTCCGCTTGATGCCTGCTATGCAACTTTCTGCGGCGAAAACAAGTATAAGTATTCATATAAACCTCCTCATCCGCATTTTGATATCGAAAATTATTGAAACTGAAGAATCGCTGAATAATTTACTTGATCAGCAGCCTGAACAAAGCAATAGCTGGCTCGCTGCCGCCATCGAATGGTCGTGGGCGGTGTGGGAGGAAGCGGACCTGCTGGGGCCGCTCACGCTATCGGGCGAACAAATAAACAGCGGCCTGCACCTGGCGCAAAACCCGGTATATATTTGCGGCGTACATCACAGCGGCACTACGCTGGTGCGCAACATTTTACAGGGTCAGCCCGAATTGGTTGTACTTCCGTCCAAAAGCGCTTATTGCGCCAATCTTGAATCGAAGCTGCGAATGCTGCCCGAAACCGAGCAGCTTGCATTCTTATGCACCGGCTGGCTGCGCAGGCTTGCCAACCCCGGACACGATCAGTCCTGCTGGATGCTCGGCCGAAGTGCAGGCGCGATATCGCCGTATGTTACCTTCGCGCGTTACCTGATGTCGTGGTGGGAAATTGCAGCCAAAATGGAAAGCGAGCAATGGCCGAATATCGCCGTTGTGCTTGCTTATGCCACCATTACCGACAATCTGCACGCAAAGCTATGGGTTGATAAAACGCCAACCAACGAACGCTTCCTTACCCGTATATGGCAGGAAATGCCAAACGCAAAAATTATCCACGTCATCCGCGAGCCGTTCGCCGTTATCAACTCAGTAAAGATGATGGATCCCTCGCTCAACATGCAGGCAGCGCTCACGGATTTAGAACTTTCGTTCCGTATCGCATTTGATCTCTCGCCGTTAAAAGATCCCGGTTATTTACTTCTGCGTTATGAAGATCTTTTTGATGACCTTCCGGATGTCGCCGAAAAGTTATCGTCGTTTTTGAATGTCGGGATTTCTGAAATAAGCGATCATTCGCCGTTAGCGGGCCAGGCCGAAATACTCAGCCTTGCCGAACACCAGCTGGTTGCTTCCTATGTCGGGACGCTTGCGGGGAAATTTAACTATCCTGTAAAGCAGGTGGGCTTTTTGCGCAAGCTTTGTCTTCGTCTCAAATACAACTTCCTGCAATCTGCCTGATTAGCCGAACTCAAAAAAAATGGCACCGGTTGTAACCTTGCCACCCCTTCCTGCATCTTAGTATAAAACAATACTACCATCGTGGTTAACGGCAATCAGGTTGTGGTCGCCGTGAAAAAGGCTTAAATCACTGCCCTGGATAGGTATTGCGTAAAACGAACAACTTGCAGCTTATGGAACACACCTTATATTTATATACCAACATCTCAACCGGGTAAATAACCCCGCAAAGTCAAAAACCTATTTAAAATTTTTAAAAAGAACAAATTCTTTAGGGCATGCTATTGCCTAAAATTAAACCGTCATGAAATTTACTATCATAAAAATAACCTTTTTCGTTTTCCTGCTTCTGCTAACTACAGGTATTGTTTCTGCCCAAAGTGCCAAACCAGCGGCCAGTGTTTCCGGTTCATTGCTCGACGAGCAAGGCAAGCCGCTTGATTATGCTACTGTAACGTTGCTGAAGGCGCAGGATTCCACCGTTGTAAAAGGCACATTGAGCAATCAAAACGGCAACTACCTTTTCGACCACATTAATTCCGGCAGCTATATTATCAGGGCTACCGTGGTAGGCTATAACAAGGGCGCCAGCCGGCCCTTTACGGTGAGCGGCGATGCCGCAAATATTACGGTGCCGGTATTGAAGCTGTCGCAAGTCAGCAAATCGTTAAATACGGTTAACGTTACCTCTTCAAGGCCGCTTATCGAACGCAAAATAGACCGTACGGTAATGAATGTTGAAAACAGCGTGCTGGCCGCAGGGAATACGGCGCTCGAAATTTTGGAGCGTGCGCCCGGCGTTTCTGTGGATAAGGACGACAACATCAGCCTGAAAGGAAAGCAGGGAGTAACTGTGATGATCAATGATAAGCTAACGTACTTAAGCCCGGCGCAGCTGGCTACGTTGCTTCGGTCAACTGATGGCAATACCATTCAATCCATCGAGATCATCACCAACCCTTCGGCTAAATATGATGCTTCCGGTAATTCGGGCATCATCAATATAAAATTAAAAAAGAATAAGCAATCAGGCACTAACGGCAGCTTAACGCTTGGCGGTGGCTATGGCGAATACTGGAAGGATAATCAAACCCTGAACCTGAACCATAAAGAAGGCGGTTTAAATATTTTCGGATCGTTTAGCCATAACGACAATAAACGTGTGCAGGATATCGACCTGAAACGTATTATTACGGATCCATTGGGCAATACGACCTATTTTAACCAAACAAGTCCGATTGTTCAATCAAATGAAAACAACAGTTATCGCTTTGGCGCCGATTATGACCTGTCCAAAAAAAACACGCTTGGGTTTTTGGTAAGCGGGTATTTTAACGGCGAGGACGACCATACCGACACCCGCACCAATATTGGCAAAAGCTTTACTGCCCCCGATTCGTCATTGCATACCGTTTCGGCCATCCATCAAACGTATCACAACATCGCTTTTAATTTAAATGATACCTACAAGATCGATACCGCCGGGCAGGAGATCAGTGCCAATCTCGATTTCTCAAAATTCAAAAATAACTCAACCGCCCAATACGTTACCGACTATTTCCGGGCCGATGGCAGCAGTTTGCATCCGCAGGCTTTTTTGGGAAACGTTACTCCGTCGAATATCGACGTACGCACCGGGAAGATCGATTATGCCGATCCGCTTGCTAAATCGGTAAAGATGGAGCTTGGCGTAAAATTCAGCGATGTAAAAACCGATAATAACCTCATAGAAAGCACATCGATGTCTGCCGCATATAGAAGTACCAATCATTTTGTATACACTGAAAGGGTTGATGCCGGGTATATCAATTTCAGCAAGGAGTACAAACGCACCTCGGTGCAGGCCGGCCTGCGCGCAGAATATACCAGCTCGGTTGCCGACGGCGACTCGCTAAACGTGGTGCAGAACATCACCCGGAACTATCTCGATCTATTCCCGAGCGTATTTATCAACCACACGCTGAACGATAAAAACGAGATCAATTTCTCCTACAGCCGCCGTATCGATCGTCCGCAATACGACAATCTGAACCCGTTCGTATACCACCTCGATCCATATACCTATCAAAAGGGCAACCCGTACCTGAAGCCGCAATACACCAATAATTTTGAGTTTGGGTATACATTTAATAAAAACCTGAATATTACGCTCGGCTACAGCCACACCACCGATGTGATCACCGAAGTGCCCGGAACGGACCCGGCAACAAAGGTTTCGTTTGTGACGACTCAAAATTTGCAGATACAAAATGCCTATAACATTAACGTGTATTCGCCATATACTATCAGTAAATGGTGGAACGGTAATTTTAACCTCACCGGTTTTTACCTGGGCTTTAAATCCAACGGCCTTGAAGGCGGCAATTTAAACAATGGCCGGTCGGCTTTTCAGTTCCGTACAACGCAAACATTCCTGCCCCTGGCAGGATATAAGGCCGAGCTGACCACCAATTACCAGTCGGCGCTGGTTTATGGTCTTTTCAACGTAAAACCGCAATATTCAACTGATGCCGGCATAAGCCATTCGTTTGCAAATAAAAAAGCGAATATTAAATTTTCGGTAAGCGACATATTCAACACCCGCCGCAACGATGTGACCAGCGTTTATCAGAACAATAACCTCGACATCCGTCAAAAGCGCGAAACGCGCATTGCGCGGCTAACGCTCACGTATAATTTCGGCAACAACAAAATAAAGGTTCGCGAGCACCGTACGGGCGACGATGAGGAAAAAGGGCGTGTAAAAGGAAATAATTGAAATACATTATATCCCTCCGCCAAACGGTGTAAGGGTATATGAAGGTTTATTGAACTATTGTATGCGCGACACTCATTAATCTAAATTTTCTTTAAAAAAATCGATCGTCCGCTGCCAGGCCAGGTCGGCGGCGGCTTTGTCGTAGCGGGGCGTGGTGTTGTTATGAAACCCATGGTTTACGCCCTCATAAATAAACGCCTGGTATTTTTTGCCATTCGCTTTTAGCGCGGCCTCGTAGGCTGGCCAGCCGCCGGTTATGCGCGTGTCCAGCGATGCGTAATGAAGCATCAGCGGCGCGTGTATTTTCGGCACGTCCTCGGCCACCGGCTGGCTGCCATAAAATGGAACGGCGGCAGCCAGCTCGGGCACGCGCACCGCCATCATATTGGCAATGCCGCCGCCATAGCAAAAACCTACAACACCTACTTTGCCATTGCAGTCTTTGTGGTTTTTCAAGTAATAAAAGGCATCGATAAAATCGTTTTCTATCTCGCCCTTATCGCGTTTGCTCTGCATGTCGCGGCCCGCATCATCGTTACCAGGATAGCCGCCCAGCGGTGTCAGCGCATCGGGTGCCAGGGTAATAAACCCCGCAAGTGCCGCCCGCCGCGCCACATCCTCTATGTAGGGGTTTAAGCCGCGGTTTTCATGAACCACCACAATGCCCCCCAGCTTCTTTTTCGCATCAGCCGGTTCCGACAATAACCCCTTGATCATTCCTCCACCCTTCGGCGACGAATACGTGACATACTCCGATCTTAACGCCGGGTCATCCGGTTTAATCAGCACGTTTCCCTTATAATCGGGCATCAAAAAGCTCATTAGCGCCGGCACGGTCAGGCTGCCTACCGCAAAAACGGACAGCTTTTCTACAAATGCGCGCCTGTCCAAACGACTATGCGCGTAGTCGTCATAAAGATCGAAGACTTCCTGTTTGATGTCTTCTTTTTTAATGGGTTCCATCATATGATTTTTTTGAATATTAATTTAATTCTGATTATTTACCACTCACTATGTCACTAAATTAATCATTTGCAGCGACGCTCACTATATTTGATGTAACAGTTTCATTACCCCGATAATGGGAACGCGGCTTTCCGCCTCAAGCTGTTGTATGGGGTGCAACCTATTCATACCTTCGTCGTCATAAAAACTGTCCGACGGATGTTTCGGCCATCCCAAAGGAGAGAAAAATTGACACTTATTATCTGAAAAAATTTCAGTTCCTATGCAAAATTTTCAGCGTCAGGGTATCAAAAACTAATTGGCACTTTCCTTGAATAGCCCTGTATAGTTTAATTAATTTATAAGTTCAATCATTAAAAAATTTGAGGAGGACAACCTATGACATTGGTTAAATTTAATCCGGAAAAAAACAACGCATTACTGCCAGGCTTTAATGACGTTTTTGAATCCATTTTGAACGACACCTTTTTTAACGACCGTATGGTAAGCCGTGTGCCCGCCGCCAACATCAGCGAAACACCCGAAAAATATCACGTAGAGTTAGCGGCTCCCGGCCTGAAAAAAAGCGACTTCAAATTAAGCCTTGACCGCAATGTGCTGAATATTTCGGTTGAACAGCGGTCGGAAAATAACGACAATCAGAAAAATTATACTAAACGCGAGTTTAGCTACAGCTCGTTTGTGCGGTCGTTCACACTGCCCGAAAGCGCCGATCAAAACAGCATCGATGCAACTTATAAGGATGGCGTATTGCAAATCGACATTGCAAAAAAAGAAGAAGCCAAATCCGTGAGCAGACAAATCGAGATCAAATAAGAAAGTTCGATGACCCGGCCCTTGGCTCCCGGCAATGGGAGCCTTTTTTGTGTCGGCTACAACAGCAATATGAAAACGCTTTTTTATATACTGCTTAGCTTAAAAACGCCGGAGGGATTTGAAACTTACGGCCAATACCTGTTTGGCGACGAGTGGCAGGCTGCTTACGACCTGTTTGGGCAGTTAAAGGGCAGTGACAAGCTGCCCGACCAGGCCGTATTCCACATCGACCTGATGGAAACTGTGGACGAGTTGCCGGTAAAGATAAAAACGATCAGCTGCACACTGGATGAACTGGGCTGGAACAGCCGGCTGATCGCAAGGGAAATATTCCGCCTGAAAAATTTAAAAGAAGTTAAATAACTCCGATCACTCCGGTACAATAGGATCAGCTGCCGCCAACCGGCCGCGTTGTAAATTAAAACGCGCGGGTAATACTACCGGGGCACACATCCCGTTATAAATGTAACGCAAATATTTTCTGTTTAACTCACTTATTGCGCCATCATCCTTTCCTCATCATTGTACTCATTATTGGTTAATACAGTCGCTATGGCAACGCCCGGCGGCGTATTTTAATTTTTAAGCCATGGTAGTCACAGAAGATAAGCCAGCCAAAAAACACAGCATGCCCTCGCCTGAGTTAAAAAGCGAAGGTCCGCTGATCGAAAAGGACGAACAGGGGCAGGCTATAGAACGTGCCCGGTCGCTTCAAAAACAAGCCCTCGAAAAATGGCACCGTTTAAAGGAAAAGATCGGTGAGATAATTCATGGAAAGTGAACTGGACTTGCGCTGCCGCTACGCCGTTTCTAAGCTTTTGGAGCAGCAAATAACGGCGACAGGGTATACCAGGCCATCGCCGGGAAAAATATCATTGGCACCGCCAGGCCCGGGAACAGTTCAGGCGTTTTTATTGTCAGCGGCAGCGTGGCCGATATCGGCACCATTACACAAGCAAACGAAAGGATCGAGAACAGGAAGTTAAATACCACCTGCCCTGTTTTCCTAAACCATCTTACGAGCGCATATTCCACAAATGCGGCCGCCATGCAAATCAAAAAACTGAACCCCGCGATGGTGCCGTAGTTTACAATCCTTGAGAAATCAGCCTCCGTCGCAAAAAAATAGATGCGGTTGTAAATAATACCGGCAATGGTTGCAATCAGCGCGGCTAAAAATGCGTGAATAAATATCCGCTTAAACATGGTCATTTACCTGGTAACAGGCACGTCAATATCCACCTTGAACTTTGCGCCTCCATGATTGGGCTCGGCGGTGTTGATATTGTAATCCATGCGGTTTACTTCAAAACTTCCTTTAAACTCATTATTCAGAAATGTGAAGGGAATAGTTACCGGCTTTTGCACACCGTGCATCTCCAGTGTTCCCGCGGCGGCATACCCGGCAGGCGTTTTGGTGATAGATGTGGAAGTGAATTTAATAGTCGGATATCTTTCGGCATCGAACCATTTGTCGCTTTTAGCGTGGGTGTTTTTCATGCCATTGCCTGTGTTGATGGTGGCCACGTCGATATTGGCGTCGAATTTCGAGGCGGCAAGGTCAGACGGGTCGAAACTGATAGTGCCTTTCAGCCCTTTAAATTCGCCCGACGGATCGCCGCCGTCAAACTTAACAGAATAGTTTTCGGTGATCTTCCAGTTTTGTGCCTTGATCACAGTAAATGCCGATACCGCCATTATAGTTGCGGCAGCCAGCGGGTAAATTAATTTTTTCATATCGTTTTGTTTATGATGAATTAAGTTTTCTTAATGTAACAGTTCGACGAATTTAACGGCATTCCCACCAGGCAAATAATGTAATAGACAAAGCAAGCTAAAAAGTAGACGAACGGTGGGTTTAAACCGATGGATGCTGCCGGGTTTCAAGGTTTGCCTGCGTGTTTGGGTGGTGTTTAGGGATGCTTAAAGGTGCTTGCGTTCGAAAAAAATAAACACCCGGCGAGTACAGTTAATAATTAATACAAAACCGATATTTATGCCATGCTGCAAAACCGTGTAGATCCGGAAGGAAACCTGATTGCAACCAGTGCGCGCGGCGCGTGGATGGGCAACCGCGGGCAGCTGCATGGCGCCGGCAAAACGGTCCTTCGCCCGTTTAAGCTGAAGGCCTGGATCACCTGCCTGCTTCAATTTAAGGGGCGGTACAGGCAGGTGATGTCGCCCAATTGGTATACAGAGCTTTTCTTTTTGGACGAAGCTACATCGTTTGCAGCCGGTCACCGGCCGTGCTTTGAATGCCGCCGCCAGGATTACGACCGCTTTAAATCAGCCTGGTTAAAAGGTAACCCGGACTATGGCTTTACCAAAAAAACTTCCATCCGCGAGATAGACGATATCCTTCACCGCGAACGGATAGATGCGGATGGCCGTAAAGTGACTTTTACCGCGTTGTTAAATGAACTGCCCGACGGAACATTTATCCGCCTGGATAACCGGCCATTCCTGTTAGCCGGTGGTCAACTTCATAGGTGGACGCCCTTTGGTTACGATGAAACGACGGTTGCGGCCGGCGTTGGAGAAGTAACAGTACTAACGCCACGTTCAACGGTCAATGCCATGCGGGCAGGCTACCGGCCTCAAATGGGGTTGCCTGAGAACCAAACTGTTTAAATCTTTTGTTTTCCACAACGCAACAATAAGGCTTATTTTGAGTTTTTAGAACGATGGAAAAGATAAAGATCAGCATTGAAAAGGACCGGGAAGTAATGCAGTTTGAAGTAGCCGAATACCTGCACCATGAGGGTGACCGCTGCAAATTCGACGTTTTTAAAAACGGCCAGTTCGTGGTGGGGCTGGAACCCGATGCCCATGAATATTTGCGTATATGCAAAAACCCGGGTGTTCTTGATGAGGAAGTTATTTATCTTATCGCCGACAAGCTCGAGGCTTTGCAGCTTTAATCGCAATATCCAAATTTACATTGCGATAAGCTGTAAGGTTCGGATGTCTTTTTCTCCGGCAAAGAACTTGTCCAGTACCGACTGGAAAACCGAATCGGCACCCGGCACAGCGGCGAATAACGTCATTGACGACCTGAGCTTTATGTCATCAGGCCTGCCGAAAACCTCGTTCGCATTACTACTGTTTAATTTTAGCAATTCATGGCATATCTCAACCAGCCGCCTTCCCAAAACCGGGTGCTCCACGTAAGCTTTTGCTTCCTTTAAATCTTTTATGGCGTAATACCTTGAAGTTTGGCTGAAGCCCAAACCGGCTATTTGCGGAAAGATGTACCACATCCAATGGCTGCGCTTGCGGCCGCTTTTTATTTCGGAAAGAGCGGCGGTGTATGTTGATTGCTGCGCGTCTGTAAACCGGCTTAAGTTGTTTTCCATCGGTAACCTGATTCTAAACTTTAAGAACCAAATACAAACAAGGTTGTTTAACGGAAATAACCCAGCCGATGAAAAAATATTTTACTATACAAGCTATAAAAAACGGGTTCACTATTCTTAGCTCAGCCTTTAGCGGATTCCTGAATGACCTGGCGCTAAAATTTAGCGCCTCATTGGCTTATTACACCATTTTTTCACTTGCACCGTTGCTGCTCCTGGTCATCTCCCTGGCGGGTATATTTTTAGGGCAGCAGGCCACCCAGGGAAAAATATTTGCCGAAATAAACGGTTTTGTAGGGCCCAACGCAGCCAAACAGATACAGGATTTGATCAGGCATTTGCAAATGCAAGGCAAATCGACAACATCGGTAATTATTGGTATCGTTACGCTTGTTTTCGGCGCCAGCGGCGTTTTCGGCGAAATACAGGAGTCGATCAATATCATCTGGCAGGTAAAGCCTAAACCAAAAAAAAGCTGGGTGAAATTTATTAAGGACCGGCTGCTGTCTTTTTCCATGATCGCCACGCTTGGATTTTTATTATTGGTTTCCCTTATTATCAATGGCGCTTTGCTCGCGATAAGCGAAAGATTAAAAATTTTTCTACCGGATATTACCGTATTTATTTTTAACGTCGTTAATATTTTGATCAGCTTTATTGTTATTACGGTACTATTTGCTGTCATTTTTAAAGTGCTGCCAGACGTTAAGGTACGCTGGCGCGATGTGCTTTCAGGCTCAATTTTCACAGCGGTGCTTTTTATGCTCGGCCGGTTGGTTATAGGCATTTATGTAACCCATTCGGCAACCCGTTCAACTTATGGCGAGGCGGGTTCCCTGATCGCTATCCTGTTATGGGTATACTACACGGCAGCTATTCTTTATTTCGGCGCCGAGTTTACCCGCGCCTATGCCGACTTCAACGGTATAGAGATACAGCCTGCCGAGTTTGCCGTGCATGTGGAGCAAAAGGAGGAGAACAGGAACGTTAAAGTGGTGCCCCCGAAACATAAGATCGGCAAAAGCAAGCCCGGTAATAGGCGGTCGCATTAAATATCGGGTAAACATCCTATCATTGTATTATGAAAATCGCTACTTACAACGTTAACGGCGTTAATGGCCGGCTTCCTGTGCTGCTCCGCTGGCTTAGCGAAACCTCGCCCGACGTTGCTTGCCTGCAGGAGTTGAAGGCGCCCCACGAAAAATTTCCGGAGCAGGCCATACGCGATGCCGGTTACCAGGCGATATGGCACGGCCAAAAAAGCTGGAACGGCGTAGCAATCCTCTCGCGCAGCCATGATATCAAAGAAGTAAGGCGCGTACTTCCCGGCGACCCGGACGACGAGCATAGCCGGTATATCGAGGCTATGGTAAATGGCATTTGCATAGGCTGTCTTTACCTGCCGAACGGCAATCCCGCGCCCGGACCAAAATTCGATTACAAGCTGCGCTGGTTCAACAGGTTGCATATCCACGCTGCCGAATTGCTTGCCGCCGGTACGCCGACCGTATTAACCGGCGATTATAACGTAATGCCCACCGAAATTGATGTATATAAACCAGAGCGTTGGGGGGAGGATGCGCTGTTCAGGCCGGAAACCCGCACTGCTTTTAAAAATCTTGTCGACCAGGGGTGGACAGACGCCATTCGGAAGCTTTATCCAACCGAAACGATCTACACATTTTGGGATTATTTCCGCAATGCTTACGAACGCAATGCCGGTTTGCGTATCGATCATTTTTTACTGAGCCCGAATCTTGAAACGCGGTTGACAGCCGCCGGTGTTGACCGGAATGTACGCGGGTGGGAAAAGTCGAGCGATCATGCGCCTGTTTGGATCGAACTGGCTGATCAATAATATCACGACTTTATTTTTCTTAGCGTGATCACTGTGATCTCCGGCCAGATGCCCAGCCGGCCCCTGAAACCTAAAAACCCGAAGCCGCGGTTGATATAAAGGTATTTGCCGTTCTTTTCATAAAGGCCGGCCCACTGCTTATAAATATATTTTACCGGGCTCCATTTGAAGCCGAAAAGCTCGATGCCGAACTGCATGCCATGCGTATGCCCGGCCAGCGTAAGGTGCACATGCTGGTGATGATCGAGCGTTACTTTATCCCAATGCGAGGGATCGTGCGAAAGCAGTATTTTAAATGCATCGTTCGGAACATTTTCCGCTGCTTTTTTCAAGTCGCCGTATTTATGAAAGCCACCCTTACCCCAATTTTCTACGCCAATTAACGCGATGGATTGCCCGTCTTTTTTAATCTCTACCGCTTCGTTTAAAAGCAGCCGGAAGCCAATTTCGCCGTGTATTTTTTTTAACCGGTTCAAATTGGCGTATTTGTGGCCCTTGCTTTCCCATTTAATATAGTCGCCATAATCGTGGTTTCCCAAAACAGAATATTTGCCGTAAGGCGCACTGAGCTGCGAGAAAGCCGGTATCCATTCATCCATTTCGGATGCTTTATTGTTAACCAGGTCGCCGGTGAACAGTATCACATCGCTTTTTTGCGCATTCACAAGGTCAATTCCTTTTTGAACCCCTTTTTTGCTGCTGAAGCTCCCGGCGTGGATATCTGAGAGCTGTGTGATGGTAAATCCGTCAAAAGCATCCGGCAGGTCCTTAAAGCGCAGCGTTTCACGGCACACCCTGTAAAAGTGGCGCCCGTAGGTCATCCCGAAAAGGAGACTCACAAACGGAACTGCTGCAAACAATAAGGCGATGTAGCTTATCCAAAGAAGCCTCGGCGGAAAGCCCCTGAAAGGCCGGCTGATGTCTTCCAAAAGCAAAACCGGCAGCGCAAATATCTTTGGCACCAGCAACAGCAGCATGGAAGCCATGAGCAACGAAACTATCTTTGGCGATGTTTGGTGTCGTTTGCGGATCGCTACCGTGTAGAATACCCCGAAAGCGACCAGGATGTCGAGCAGCCAATAGCCCCATCGTATCAAACCGTTAGTCGTAACGGTTTTAACAGCCTCAAAAAAATACAGGTCGGTTAAAAGCCACGCTGCGAGTATAAAGGGTACCCTTTTTTTCATGTACACATAAAGAAGCGCTTAAGTTAAAGTTTGTTTTGTTATCGGCATAAGCTTTATTACAAACGGCTATAAAAAATAAAACCCCCGGGGTTAGCCGGAGGTTTTTATTTTCAGGATACGGTTGTTATTGGTTTATCACGCGTATCAGACTATTGCCGGTGTCTGCAACATATATCCTTCCATAAGTGTCCACTACAACACCCTGGGGATTGTTAAAAGTGGCAGCCGTTAATCCGCCATTGCCGGCGCCGGCTGATCCGGTACCTGCAAGCGTGCTTACCGTGCCGTTGGCTGCTATTTTACGTATCAGGTTGTTGTTAGAGTCGCCGATGTATAAATTGCCGTTAGCGTCTATGGTTATTCCGGCAGGCCCGTTAAATGAAGCAGCTGTGCCAACGCCATTAGCCGAACCTGCAGTGCCGGTGCCTGCAATGGTAGTAACAACGCCATCCGGTGTTATTTTGCGGATCAGGTTATTACCCTTGTCGGCAACGTATACATTTCCGATGCCATCAACAGTAAGCGCTTGCGGCTGGTTAAAGGATGCGGCGGCGCCAGTGCCGTCGAGCGCACCTCTGTTACCGCTGCCCGCGAGCGTAGTTACAACGCCCTTCGACGTTATTTTCCGGATCACGTTGTTGCCATTATCGGCTACATACACGTTTCCGCTTATATCGGTAGCAATGCCGGTTGGCCCGTTAAAAAGCGCTGCGGCACCCGTTCCGTTCACCAGCCCGGCCGTGCCGGTAGTACCCGCAAAAGTGGTAACCGTGCCCTGCGTATTAACAAGCCGGATAAGGGAATTATTTTGATCGGCGATATACACATTTCCCGAAGCATCGACAGCCAAGCCTGCGGGGCCGTTAAATTTAACCGAGTCTTTGGCATTTGAAAACCCCGCCACCGCGATGCCGGCGATGGTGTTTACAATGCCTTGCGGCGATATAATCCGAACGATGTTGTTCTGTTTATCAGCTACAAACAAAAACCCCGACATATCCATGGCTATCCCTGTCGGAAAATTAAATGAAGCCTGTGTTTTGGTGCCATCCACAGCGCCTGTTGTGCCGCTGCCCACCCATGTGCTCACCGAAGGGGCATTTTGAGTAATAACGGTATTTGACGATGTGCCCGAGTCGTTTTTTTTGCTGCATGCCGTAATAAATAATGCTGCCGGGATAAGTATCGATAATGATAATTTCATGTTTCTGATATTTAATAAATAAAGGTAAGCGCTATATATGTTATAATTACTTGTTAGTTTGATTATCAGTTGCTTTGGGAATTAATTTATATTGAAACGTTGTAAGAAGGATAATATTTTCAAGGTTATAAAGGGTAGATTCATCCTTACTTAAAAAGCCCAACAATCACAACTTATGGTTAACATGGTTTACGCGCCGAAGATATAAAACGCTACAGTATGTAACAATTTTGCAAAAAAAATATGTACCGCCGTTGTAAACCTTCATTGCCGCCGTGGTTTTGACCATTGTATAATTAATTGCTTAATAACCAGCGGAAAATTGTCGCAAAACGTAATTTTTTAAAGCAATACGCTAAAACCTTTTTGGCGGTTAAAACGTTACAATTAAAAATCAGATATAGCCGATTACAATAATAGATAATAGCCGCGCAGAATGCTGAATAAACGTTTGTCGCTTTGCAGGTTATCAAGCTTTAACAACTAAAACGATGTCAAAAAAGAAAAACATTTTAATTATTGAAGATGACAGAGACATTTTACAAGTGCTGGAAACCGTTTTAACCTATAACGACTTCAATGTGAGCGGTGTTAACCGTACGGATGATATATATGAAACCATTAAAAAATATCAACCGGACCTTGTGCTTACCGATTACCTGCTTTCGGGGTTAAATGGCGGCAAGATATGCCAGCTGATCAAAAGCAATAAAGATACCTGCCATATCCCGGTGATGCTTATTTCGGCCTATCCGGCGTTAGCCACATCATTCGGAAACTTTGGTTTCGACGCTTTTATCAATAAGCCGTTTGATATAAACGACCTTGTGGCAAAGATCAAGCAACTGTTAAATAAAAAATCCAAAACAGCTTCCATGGCCCACTGATACTTAATAATTGTCCGGCTCCCTGCTTCCCAAACCGGTATAATAAGCTTATCCAGCTTCACTCCCGCGTCATTCGATCGGCTGTTATAAGTAACATAATATACATATCCCGGCGAAACGAATAAAATATTCGGTGTTGATGATTATCGCGGCGAATGATTAGCTTTGATATAACAAGCACTGCCCAAACCGTTGCCAAATAAATTAATTTTAACGCCCTGTTGCATAACGAATACCGCATGTTAAGATTCAAACGACTTGCGTCGACATATTGCCTTCGCGCGTTAATATGTACCCAGATATTATTTTGTTTCGCCGGATGTTCATCCAAAACCAACGATCCCGGGCCTTTGAAAACCAATGCTGAAATTTTAAACGGAAAGTGGGTGGTAACCGAACAGCGGTATGGCGAAGATGCAAACAATTTGACTTCGGTGCCGTTAACCACAACTATTTCGGTAATATTTACACTAACGGGCTCGAACGCCGGTACATACACTTATGATGAGGTGTCCAACACCGCCGCTGCTATTCTGGCTATTGATAATGGCACGTGGCGGCTGATCAATGACGTAAATTTAGTTATAATATCGGCGGTGAATTACGAGAACATAACCAATAAGGTAGTAACTATCACCCCAAACTCCTTTGTGCTTTTATTCCCCGCGCAAACGTACGACTATCTAAATGCGGCGGGCAAGCTATCGTCAGCTACGTATAAGGAACTGGTATTTAAGCGGATAAACTGACGAGGCGGTAATCACCATTTTGACAAGCTCATGCTTTTTAATTTGATTTTTAAATACTGGTAGTTCGGTTTATATTTGCACCGCTACCAAATTATCATTTCGGGATGTAGCGTAGCCCGGTATCGCGCCAGCATGGGGTGCTGGAGGTCGGAAGTTCGAATCTTCTCATCCCGACGATGAAATCAAATCCTTACCCGTAAAACGGGTGAGGATTTTTATTTTTGCAGTGTTGTGATCGAAGCTTCCAAAAACGGAAAACAAAAATTCTCCACGCGCAGCGCAAGATTTGATTGATTTGTACCCCCCCTAAAAAGATCAACGCAGTTAATCTTCTTATCCGCACCACTCGATATGCCATTTGCAAAATGCAGGTGGCAGTATTGTTATATAGCCTTATGAACTTATTTTTTTATCGGCTGTCTCCGAATGATGCATCAAATTGCGGTAACTTTTTATTTAATTTGATGTTATCCAAATTGAATGGGAAATACTGACTATTACTTTTTACAGGGCGGTGGCGAAATGGGCGAGTTGATCCGGTCGGTGGATTGGTCGAAAACACCGCTCGGCCCGGTTGACTCCTGGCCGCAAAGCTTGCGCCTGTCAACAAGTATTTTGCTTTCTACGCCTTTCCCCATGTACATCGCATGGGGCAAAGAATATATACAGTTATATAATGATGGTTACCGTCCGATTTTGGGAACAACCAAACACCCCCAGGCAATAGGGATAGGTACGCAGGAAACTTTTGCCGAGATATGGCATATTGTCGGGCCTATGTTTAACGACGTAATGATGGGCAAAGCCATTTGGGCGCCCGATTTTATGTATGTGCTCGAACGGAATGGTTATCCTGAAGAATGTTTTTTTGACTTTGCCTATAGCCCTATTCATAACGAGGACGGAACAATTGGAGGAGTGCTTGTAACCGTTATTGAAAAAACCGAAAATTTCAAAAATGTCAAAAAGCTTGAAGAAAGCAACCAGGCTTTAAAAAACAGCGAGAATAATTTAAAAAATCTTGTTGCCCATGCGCCGGCGGCCATGGCTGTTTTTAGAGGGCCCGACCATATTGTAGAGGTAGCCAATACAAAAGCGCTGGAATTATGGAACCGGACCGCCAATGAAGTGATGAACAGGCCGCTTGTTGAAGGTATGCCCGAAATAAAAGATCAGGGCATTGAAGCCATCCTGGACAATGTTTACACCACCGGCGAAAGATTTATCGCCAATGAGCTGCCTGTTAAGCTTATCCGTGATGGAAAATTGCAAACCACCTACATTAATTTTGTGTACGAGGCGCTTAAGGGAGCAGCGGATACAATTTATGGCATTGTTGCGATAGGCATCGAAGTGACACAGCAGGTTATCTCAAGGCATAGAATTGAAGAAGCGGAGGAAAGAGCCCGATTAGCGATTGAAGCCGCGGACATAGGAACCTTTGATTTTAATATACAGGATGACCATTTGATCACGTCGCCCCGGTTAAACGAAATAATGAATATCCAGGGACCCGAAGATCACAACAAATATTTGGATTCGATCCATCCGGAGGATGTCCCCATAAGAAACAAGGCTTACGAAGAAGCTTATAAAACCGGCAAGCTTTCATACGAAGTAAGAGTAAAAGATGGTACCCGGGTAAAATGGGTACAGGCTAAGGGGAATGTTTATTATGATGCCGCCGGCAAGCCATCGAGAATTTTGGGTATCATGCTTGATGTTACGGATCAGAAGAATTTAGAAAAGCGAAAGGACGATTTTATAAGCATCGCCAGTCATGAATTGAAAACCCCTGTAACTACGCTTAAGGCATCATTGCAGATGCTTTACAAAATGAAGGATAATCCCACTGAGAAGTTTCCCCGACTGCTGGAGCAATCGCTCCGGAGCATGCACAAGATCAGTACGCTTATTGAAGAACTACTGAATGTAAACCGTATCAAAGAAGCGGAGTTGCCGCTGCACAAAAGCCTTTTTACCATATCAGAATTATTAAATGGCAGCTGCAACCATATCAGTTTAACCGGTAAACACGATTTATTGATTGCAGGCGATAAAGGATTAAAGGCTTATGCCGATGAACGGGCAATAGACCAGGTGGTGGTTAATTTGGTAAACAACGCGGTGAAATACGCGCCCGAATCACGAAATATTCACCTTATTGTTGAGAAAAGCGGCACTATGGCTAAAATATCCGTCAGGGATAACGGCCCCGGTATACCGCCGGATAAGCTGGCCTATTTATTTAACCGTTACTACCAGGTAAATTCAGCGGGGTATTTAAGCTCGGGCCTGGGATTGGGACTTTATATTTCGTCCGAAATTATTAAACGCCATGGCGGCGAAATCGGCGTTGAAAGCGAATTGGGTAAAGGTAGTACCTTTTGGTTCACATTGCCGCTGCATGAACGCGCAGAAACGATGTAATTATAACCGGAAAGGCGTTAACCGGGTTCGCATATTTCCCTTTTGTTTTGATGCACATTTACGGTCGTAAACAATTTTTGGCGCAAATGTGTGGCGGAAATACTGCGGCTTATTTTTCAGGTTTAAAGCTGAGTGTTAGCTGGTTTATTTTTTTGAGCATTTTTATCAAATATTCCTTGTCGCTTTCGCTGATATGCGAGTCCAGGTAGTTATTAAACTGTTTTACCAGCCAGCGGGCCTGGTGGCGCTTTTCTTTACCAAGATCTGTGAGGTAAATTTTGACCGACCGTTTGTCTCCTTCGTTAGATTCGCGGAATATCAGGCCCAACTTTTCCATTTGCCGCAGCATGCGCGAAAGACTGGTAGACTTAAGCCCCAGTAAAGCTGCAGCCTGCGAAACGGTTGTCCCTTCTTTTTCGTCGATGTTGATCAATAAATAACCGATAGACTGCGTGATGCCAAATTCGGTTACCAATTGGTTATACCGGTTAGCAACGGTTTGCCAAACTATTTTCAAAAAGTAATCGATAGTTTCCTGGTGCCTGACGTTGCTTTGCATGGCTTCAAACTTAGTATAATTAGTTTTAAGTTGATTGGGTTGGATTTGTTAAATGGTTTTTATAGCCATTTAATTATGTAATACAATTAGTTATCTTCAATTCACTACTCACCATCCTCACCAGCCCAGCTTCGTATCATCCCCGCGCGGATCGGCGCCGCCCTGATAATAGCCGTGCCCGGTTACCAGGATCGCGTCGACCCTGCCGCTCGGCCCGTGGTCGACGATCTTATAACCCTTTTTCTCTAAGATACTACGTGTCGCGGCATCAAATGCGTCTTTTTCTATATCTACCTCGTCAGGCAGCCATTGGTGATGAAACCGCTTCGAGGTGACGGCCCGCTGCATATCCTGGTTAAATACGATAACGTTAAGAATAGTTTGAAATACCGAAGTGATGATGGTGGCGCCGCCCGGAGTGCCGACAACCATAAATAATTTACCGTTCTTTTCAATAATAGTCGGCGTCATAGACGACAGCATGCGCTTGCCGGGCTGTATGCTGTTTGCTTTGCCGCCAACCAGCCCAAACATATTGGGTACGCCCGGCTTCACGCTAAAATCGTCCATCTCGTTATTCAGCAAAAAGCCGGCATCCTTTACAAATATCTTAGATCCGAACGAACCGTTCAGCGTAGTAGTGATGGCAACGGCATTGCCGTCGCGGTCGACAATCGAGAAATGCGTGGTTTCATCGCTTTCGTACCCCGGTAACACACCTGGCTGTATGCTGGAGCTTGGGGTTGCCGCGTTCCAATCAAAGGAACCCATTCGTGAGCGGATATAAGCAGGTTTTAAAAGCTGAGCGACAGGCACTTTGTAAAAATCAGGGTCGCCCAGGTATTTTGACCGATCAGCGTAAACCCGGCGCTCGGCCTCAACCATCAGCTGCACGGTTGAATCTTTGTTAAATCCCCATCGCTGCAAAGGATATTTTTCGACCGATGCTAACAGCTGTAATAATGCTATTCCACCGCTGGATGGCGGCGGCATGGTAATAATATGATATCCTTTATAATCGCCGGTGAGTGGTTTGCGCCAAACAGCATGATAATTTTGCAAGTCTGATTTTGTAATAAGACCTCCGCCGCTTTTCATCTCGTCAACCAACTGGTCGGCAACTTTGCCCGAATAAAACCCATCCCTTCCTTTGTCGCGGATGAGCTCGAGCGTTTTGGCAAGGTCGTTTTGAACCAGCAGGTCGCCTTCCTTCCATGCCCCGTCCTTAACTAAATAAGATTTGCCTCCGTTAAGGGCTGCAAATTGTTCTTTGGCATGATTTAACGCCGATGCCAGTCTTCGCGTTATTTTAAATCCGTTACGAGCAAGGTCGATAGCAGGCTGTACCAATTCTGCCCACGTCAACTTGCCATATTTATGATAAGCCTGCGCCATTCCGTCAACCGATCCGGGAACGCCGGATGCCTGATGGGTAGCAGTGCTCATATTTTTGATAACGTTGCCCTGGGCATCCAGGAACATATTTTGATTTGCGGCCGCCGGTGCCTTTTCCCGGAAATCAAGCGTACTGTATTGTCCGGTTGAAGAGCGGTACACCATAAATCCCCCGCCGCCGATATTGCCCGCTTCCGGATGGGTTACTTCCAGCGCGAACTGAACGGCAATTGCAGCATCTATCGCATTGCCGCCTTTCTTTAAAATGTTAAGGCCAACAAGCGCGGCGTCGGGTGTGGCGCACACCACCATACCGTTTCGATAAAGGCCCTGACTGTTCTGGCCGGCTACCGGATTTAAGAAGATCAATACGAAAAGCAGCGGAAAAAATGCTGACAAAGCATATTGTGGTTTATCTTTAAGATATAACAACTGTTTTAATACCGGTTTTATACGCATTGTGTGATCGGTTACAACGGCTAATTTATGACTTTTTTAGCTTACATCGTTCAGGCTGATATCAGGCAAAGCTGCCGGGCCCCGGGCATACAGTTCCAATGCAACATGCTTAATAAATAAGCGCAACAATCATAAAAGCGTATTTTCGCCGTTTACATCCAAAAACACGCCTTATGAAAAAACTAATTTCACTCGCCTTTATTTTGGCTTGCTTTCTTTTGATAAGTAAACGATCAGCCGCCCAGGATTATAAAACCGCAGTCGGGTTAAAATTCGGAGGTTACGAAAATGGGCCTTCGATAAAATATTTTATGGAAAACTCGATCGCGCTGGAAGGCATTGTGGGCATACGGCAACATGGCATGGTAATAACCGGCTTATATGAATTTCACCAGGAAGCGTTTGGCATTCATGAACTAAAGTTTTATTATGGCGCCGGTGCGCACATCGGCTCGATAGGCGCCGGTGTTTACCAGCGGTTCAACGGCGTTAACGAACCCTATAGCAGGGCGCAGCTTTTGCTTGGTGTTGATGGGGTACTTGGCCTGGAGTACCTGATCCCTAAATCGCCGGTTGCAATAAGTCTCGACTTAAACCCCCGCGCCGAACTGGCCACCGGGCCGTTTTTTGATATTGCGCCGGGTTTGGGCATCAAATATACTTTCTGACATTAAGTAAAAGCGGCTTCGCATCCGTAGTCTAACCTCAAATTGTCAATTGTTGAAATATCGATCATTTCCTACTTGCTAAGCCTTGTGGTAGTTCGCAGCGCGCAGGTAACCTTTTGCCCACTGGTTACGTAAAAGAGTCGTAATTAACCAATAAGAAATGTTGGTTGCTGTGCGGTAATTCGTGATCGATATGGGGCGAACATCTACTTTTACCTGTTTAATAAAATTAGCTTTCCTTACGGTTATGCTCATTTCAGTGAGTTCGCACGCCCGGGCGCAGACAACCTTTTACGACAATTATGCCTTCCGCATACCCATCACGCTAAACAATTCATCATTAGGAACCACCACCGATCAAACAAATTTCCCTGTATTACTTAAACTCGTGAACTCTGCTTTTATATCGGCGGTTTGTTCGGACGAAACGGGAAGTTTATCATCTTCGGTTCCCAATTTTGCAGTCATCGACAGCGCCTACTCTACGTCATCTGAGTTATATTACCAAATTGAAAACTACGACAATACAACCGGGACGATGTATGTTTGGGTAAGGATCCCGACCCTGCATAAAACCGGGTCGGCAAGCGGGGCAGACAAGCTGTACTTTTATTTCGGCTCGTTAAGTCCGTCGGTTTCGCATACTGCCACCTGGCAAAAGCAAACCTGGAGCAATGTTACAACCGCGTCGGGTATAAGCTATTCAGGTGTCTGGCACTTTAATGAAAGCCCCGGAGGCACGGCGCCACAGTTTTCTGACGCTACCGCCAACAACAATAACCTGTCTATTGGCAGTACGGGCGGGGTAACGCAAAATACATCGTCGCAAATAGGCAACGGTATTACGCTGACCACCACGTCGGTTTACGATGTTGGCGCCACGGCATTGCCAAACACCAACGCCAGCCAGAGTCATTCGATTTGGGCTAACTATAATTCCGTGGCCACGACGGCCAATTTGATCGTGGTAGAAAACAGCACCAACCCGGGCAGTACGGGTAACGGTACGCAAATGGGTATCTCGACGGTTAGCGGCGTAACGCAATTACAGGAATGGCGGTGGGCCAACAGGACAACCCCGCTCGTTAAAGATGCGCCGCCGCCATCAGCCAGCGTGTGGCACCATTACGTTTATACTTATGATGCTGCAGCTAATAAAAGTTATTTATACGTAGACGGGGCGTTAGTGGGCGGGCCAACCTCTAACACGTCGAACCCGCCGGCTTCAGGCACTACGGATGTAGTTTCTTTTGGCGACTATATTAATAATAACATTGGCGGCAGCGGTTTACACACCAACGGCGGCGAAAGCTATACGGGCAGTATGGATGAGGCCCATGTGATCGGTACCACCCTATCCGCCGATTGGATTAAGGCCGAATATGTGAATCAAAGCAATCCGGCAGCCTTTACCATAGCCGGCACAATGCAAACCAATAACACCAGGGCTGCTGCTGTACCGGGCTACCTGGTTTATACCTGGAAAGGTGTCAGCACCGATATTACCAGCGCCAGCAACTGGGACAACACAACGGCCGGCGTAACAAATCAGTTGCCTGCCAGCACCAGCGTAAATTGGATAATACCGGCAGGCAAAACCAATTATCCTGTTTTAACTGCAAGCACAGGAGTTTACGGTTTAACCATTGCCGCCGGTGCTTCGATCAACTTGAATGGGCAAACGCTAAGCGTCGGCTGCAATATATATAACAGCAGTGGCGGACAAATACTCTACGGCAGCAACACGGCATCGAAAGTTACGTGGAACGGGTCAATTGCCTCGCAAAATTATTATGGTACCAATACAGCGCAAACCGCGCAGTTGGGTTCTATGGAAGTTAATAACTCGGCTGCCGGCACCGTTACGATAAATGGTGGTCCGGTTGATATCTATAACTTGCTTACGCTTACAAAAGGCAACCTGGTAGTAAGCTCATCGCCCGCCGCGCTGACATTGAAAAGCTCATCCACTTTATCCGCAACCGTAACAGCCATACCAGCCGCCTATTCCATAACGGGCACGGTCAATGTTGAGCGCTATATCAGCGGTGGGAGCAACGCTTATCGCGGTTACCGGCTGCTGTCGTCGCCGGTCTACACGGTAAAATCGGGATCAAACTATTATTATGATTTGAGCTATCTTCCGCTTTATGCACCTATCACAGGCACTTTGGGTACCGCCGGCGGTTTGAGCAAGAGCGGAAACCCG
>Ga0134127_10000285_pt1 | contig 54065 bp, 40 predicted proteins | sample KB31753_FD_96459 | JGI IMG/M metagenome (GOLD analysis project Ga0134127, IMG submission 96459) | Terrestrial soil microbial communities with excess Nitrogen fertilizer from Kellogg Biological Station, Michigan, USA - KB3-175-3 | ecosystem: Environmental > Terrestrial > Soil > Unclassified ...
GGAAACTCGCAAGTCATTGGAAATCAGGGCAGGCATCCTTTTGTGGTCCAAGCCGGCCAAAAGAGCTCTCGTGAGGTTACGGGGCGCAATGCGCGCACAAAGTCCGGAGGATTCTCTCCCCTTTGAGGGGAGAGGGAGTCGCGATTCACCTCGCGCTACAATGGGTCAGCGTTAAGCCGCGCACGGTACGGTTGCGCCATCGAGCGCACACGGCCGCCAAGTGCGGACAATACTTCGTCATGGTTTGAAAGTCCGTCGCGCTCCCCTCTCCCCTTAACGGGGAGAGGGCCAGGGTGAGAACACCATTCTTTGCCCCTTGCAAAAACTGAGATCCGCCCAAACTTTGCAATCCGCAAGGCTGGCTTCACCGCTTCCACCACGGCCCGTGCCGGCCAGTGCTGTCGTCGTCGGATTGCTGCCGCATGGATTGGAGGAGCAAAATGCTGCGCGCTTCCTCGAGCGCCATCCGGAAGTCCCCGTAAGCTGGAAAGCGCTGCGCGGGATCCTTGGCCATTGCGGTCGCAATCGCGTCGCTGGTGGCCTGGGACAGCTCGGGGAAGACCTGGTTGGGAGGCGTGAGGGGCGTATGGACGTGTCCTGCGACGACTTCCTCGACGGTCTCGGCTTCAAAGGGCACATGACCCGTGAGCGCATGATACAGCGTGCCTCCGAGGCTGTACATGTCGGACCGAAAATCCTCGCCGTGCCGCTGAATCTTTTCCGGGGCGACATAATACGGCGTGCCGAAAACGTCCGCCTCGTATTCCTTCTTGTCTTCCGCCGCGCACGCCAGGCCGAAGTCCACGAGCTTCGGTTCCCCGTATTCGTCGAAGAGGATGTTGCCCGGCTTGATGTCGCGATGGAGCAGATTGCGTTGAAGCGCGGAATCGAGCGCGGAGATGACCTTGACGCCGATGTCCAGCACGGAGAGCTCGGGCACGAATCCGTCGCGTTCGATCCAACTGTCCAGGCTGCCGTGGTCGGCCAGTTCCATGACCAGGAAAGGCCGGTGCTCGTATTCGTCGAAGCTGTAAATGTGAATGATGTTGGTGTGATTGAGCGCGGCCGTGGCGCGGGCCTCGCGGTAGAGGCTGTCCATCACCTGCTTGTCCTGGGCCATCTCGCGCTTGAGCATCTTGATGGCCACCATGCGGTGCAGGCTGTTGTCATAGGCCCGGTAGACCGTGCCCATGCCCCCGGAGGCGATGACCTCGCGCACCTCGAAATGCCGGACCTGCGTCGGGACGATGACCGGATGGCCGCACTTGTTGCACGGAATGGGATCGATCGTGCCCTGGGTCGCTGATAGCCAATGCTTGGCCTTGCATTTGCCGCAAGTGGCAAGGCGAAGGGTCTTGCGGTCGGATTGGGTGGTATCAGCCACTGCGGGGAACATAGCAGGTGTCTCGGCTCCGACAAGAGCCGAAGTGAGGGAGAAGACGTCGGCTCTCAAGGGGGAGGACTTTGCCCCCGCTGGCTTAGGCAGCTTGCAACCCCGGCACAAATCTGTAAGCTGGTCAGGAGACGATGAAATCCGAACTCATCAAACGGATCGCCCGGCAAGCGACGGCCAAAGGCTCTCCATTGCGCGTGGCGCTCACCAACGGCAAGTCCATCACTGTGCCCAGCGAAGAGTTTCTTTGGATTTTCGATGACCTGCTGGGTGTCGCTCACAGCACCAATCCCGAGAGCGGGTTGCCCAGCCACCCCACGTTTCTTGACCCCAAGGAAGTCGCCCAGGTCGAGATCCTCAAACGCAAGGCCGTTGCGTAAAACGCAGAGTTCCCGATCGAATCGGCGAATCGGCGAATCGGCAAGTCCTACCCTGGTAGCGCAGATTTGTAATCTGCTGTATCGCCGACTTGTAGTCGGCAATGCGCGCGGAGTCGTCGCGCATTGCGAAACGTCCAACGCCCTGCGGATTGCAAATCCGCGATACAGCAGAGTGCAACTCTGCGCTACGACTTCGGTAATGCAGGCCACCGAAATCCATTTCAAGGTCCGGTGACGATGAACTCCAGCAAGTCCGCCATATCCTGTGGCTGGAGGCCCACTTCCAGTCCTTCCGGCATCAGTGAACGGCCCTGGCTCTGAAGCGACGCGATGTTCGCGCGGGCGATGACGCTCTCCGCGCCGCCGGCCATCCTGAGTGTAACGCTGTTGGCGCTTTCGGATGCGAGAACGCCCGACAAGCTCTCGCCATCCTTCGTCTCGACGGCGTAGCCGAGGAAGTTCGGCGCGACCTCGCGATTCGGGTCAAGGATGGCCACGAGCAGCTTCTCCTTGCCGCCCGACTTCACCGTGGCGAGGTCCGGCCCGAGCGCGTGACCTTCCACCCCGAACTTGTGGCACGTTGCGCAGCGCGCCTGGAAAGTCTTTCGCCCGTTCGTCGAGTCTCCTTTCAAACTCAGTGCGGGCTGAAACGCCTCGACGACGGACTGGCGTTCGGCCGTCGCCGCGCTGCCGAGCACCTTCAAAGCAAGTTCGCGGATTGAGGCATCGCGATGCGAGCGCAGTTGCGCCTGCTGAGCGATGGAAAGCTCGGCGGGCTTAACAGTCCCTGCTTGCATCGCTCTCAGTAACCCTGCTGACCATGCCGTCCTTTGAAGCAGCCTGCCCAGGGCTTCCGTCCGTAGTGCCGGAGTCAGTTGAGCCCACACCGTCAGCACATCGGATCCGAACTCTTCGTGAGTAGACTGGCCCAGCGCGCCCAGCGCCGCGCTGCGGTACTCTTTCAACGCCGTCGGATGCACGACCAGCCACAGAAGATTGGACCGGACGTCTCCATAGGGCGCCAAACCCAGCAGGCGAATGGCCAAAATCCGTTGATCCGCCTGTAGCGTCAGCCCCAGCCCTCCCGCTGTGGCGTTCGTAGCAGCGCTTTGAAACTTCTCGTCCAACCCTGGCACAGCCCGATAATTGGCAAGAGTTGCCCCCGCCTGCTGAAGCCCCTCTTGCAAGCTGCTCAGGACACTCACTCGACCGCGCAGGGAAATAGGACGCGTGTACCTAATGATGCGGGCGACTTCGTTGGAACGGTTGCGTGCGCCGACAGGACGCGCTACGGCCGCGACAATTTCGTCGCGGGCATCGGGCGTCACTTCGTAAGGCTTCGGCAACGGGCGCGTCAAGTAGGGTCGAGGCTCCCACGCTTCGACCCATGCTGCCACGAGCGCCATGGGATCGTCTCCCAAACTACTTACGAGGGCCGGCACGAGCCACTGCTTTGTCGGTTCCGGGTCGCCCAGCCTTCCCGGATATTTCCCCCAGTTGAAGTGGAACTGGGCATCGATCACCTCGTGGAGCAGTTCCACCCTCCTCGGCCCGCTCAATTGGCCTAGCGTAAAAACGAGCTGCAACTCCACCGCCGTGGGGCTGGTTTTGGTCGCGGCTCGTTTGGCCTGAGTGCGCAAGGCAGCTACTAACGACTCAGACGGGTTCTTCAAAAACCGTTCGCTCAGCTTGAGGGCGGGGATGCGCCACACCTCCCTTTCTGCGACGGTTGGCAGTCGGCCAACCACCTCGACGACATTGGTGCCAATGCAATTGACGAGTTCTTCCTCCGGCAAGAGTCCCATCCCCGATAGCGCATACAGACCATGCAGCCTGGCATACTCCAGGTCCCGCGGTCGGAGGGCAGGCTCCGTCCGGCCATTGGCCAGCGCCAGGATGGCCGGGACCGCCGTCGAATCCTGGCGCTCGAACAGGAGCCTCGCCGCCGTGTCGCGCATCCAGCCGTTGGGATGCGCAAGCAGCGGCACCAGCGCCTTGGTGCTGAGGTGTCGCAAGGGACGGCGCCGCGGCTGCTGAAACTTCTCCGGCACGATGCGGTAGATGCGCCCGCGGTCATTACCGCTGTTCAGGTCGAGATGCTTCTTGAGGTTCGGCGGGAGGGACCACGGGTGCTCAATCACTTCGCGATACATGTCGGCGATGTAGAGGCAGCCGTCGGGGCCGTTGGCGAATTGGACGGGACGAAACCAGTTGTCTGTGCTGGCGAGGAACTCGACTTTCTGTTCGTCGGCCGGCCGCTCGGCGCGCAACACAATGCCGCCAGGGCGGAGCTTCTTTCGATGCACCAGATTCCCGCCCGCGTCGCCGATGAAGGCGTCGCCGACGAAGTCTTCACCGTAGGCATCGCCGCGGTAGATCGTGAGACCGGTCGCGCCGGTGAAGTAACCGCTGGCTCGCCCGCCGCCTTCGATGGGGCCGGAGACCAGGCCGGCCACGCGCCATTGGGTGCGGAGCACGCGCCATGGTTCGTCGGGGCTGATGCGGAAGACCTCCGCCGCCGGGCCGTCGACGGCGATGCTCACGCGCGGACTGGGCATTGTGTAAAAGGAATTCCGCGCGGCGTAGCGATCCTCATAGACGATTTGCTGAATGTGATCGCTGTTGCTGCAAACGAATTTGCGGCCCTGGTTGTCGAAGGTCATCCCGTGCTGGCCGCCGCCGCTTTCAGCGCGCATTTCCAGAGTGCGCGGGTCGAAGGAGAAGTCGCGGCCTCGCAGGTCGAGCGGAGACGTGTTGCGTGTTGCGGGTTCGGTGCTCGCGTTGGCGCGCTGGAGCCAAGCGCGGACAAACGGCGTGTCCACCAATTTCACCTTCCCGCCGCTGAAGCTGGTGGCCCCTTGGATGCGGTTGTCGAGCGACCACTGGAAGGAATTCATCAGTGCCTGGACGTTCAACTTGTTCGTCTCGAACGGCGCGTAATCCGAGGCGAATCCAGTGAAGATCACTTCGTGTTCGTCGGCGACGCCGTCCCCGTTGGTGTCCTTCATCCAGAGGATGTCCGGCGTGGCGCCGACAAACACGCCGCCCGCCCAGCACGTCACCGCAGTGGGCCACGGCAGGTTTTCGGCGAAGACGGTGCTCTTTTCGAAGCGCCCGTCGCCATCGGTGTCTTCGAGCCTGCGGATGCGCCCGAGCCGTTCGGGCCGGCGCTCGGAGTAGTCGCGCATTTCCACGACATACAGCCGGCCATCCTCATCGAAGCTCATCGCGACCGGACTTACGACGAGGCGTTCGGCGGCGGCCAGTTCTAGGCGGAAGCCGGGCTTGACCTTGAACGTGGCCAGCGCCTGCTCGGCTGGGGTGGGCGGCACGCGCGGGAGTTGGGCAGTGTCGACCTCCGGTTCAGCGGCCAGAAGACGAAAAGAACCAAGCGCAAGCACACCGAAGTGGCAAATGAACTGGCGCATGGATTGAGCATCGGAGCGAGGCGAAACCGGCGCCAGCAGAATCTTAGATACGTAACGACATTGTCCAGGAGGTGGGGGTGCGTCGCTACCAAATCGTTCGGCTACTGAAGAGATGCAGCCACGGATGAACACGGATGTACGCGGATTGGAAACTGAAATCTTCTTCCTTATCCGTGTCTATCCGTGTCCATCCGTGGTTAAGAACTTTGAGCTTGAGCGGCCCTTTTTGGATAGCTTTACAGCGCGGGGCAGCCCAACTGCAATGGAGCGCGGATCTGGTGAACCGCAGATGAACGCAGATATGAGCGCAGATTTTCAGCAAGGCACGTCAGCGATGGTTGGCGTTTCGCTGGAGTGCAACATGTCCCGGTAACCCCCAATAGCTGAAACCACAATAGGTGAAAGCTCCAGGAACAACGAAGTCAACTGCATGAAGCATCTGCGATTATCCGCGTTCATCTGCGGTTCCCAAGCTAAAGCCGGAATATCGCGCTGTTGACCCTCGTGCGCTTGACGGAATTGGCTGTCCGGGAGACTCTAGCGGCGGTAAGGGCACGTGGCGGAATTGGCAGACGCGCTGGACTTAGGATCCAGTGGGCAAAACCGTGCAGGTTCAAGTCCTGTCGTGCCCACCATAGTTCCGGGAGCGCCGGGATGGCGGATATACCGCTGCCCCGCCGGACATTACATGGCAGACGTCTCTCAAATCTTGCTTGCTGAGGACAGTGCCAATGACGTCGAGCTTACGCTCGCGGCTTTGGAATCAGATGGCTTGGCCAGTCACATCGTGACCGTTCACGATGGCGAGGAGGCTTTGGATTACCTGTTCCGACGGGGCGCATTCGCGGGGCGCACGGACGAATTGCCTCGGGCCATTCTGCTGGACATCAAGATGCCCAAACTGGACGGGTTGGAAGTATTGCGGCAGATCCGAGGCGACGTCAGGCTCAAATGGGTTCCGGTCGTGATGCTGACCTCCTCGAGTGTGGAAGGGGACGTGCGCCGCAGTTACGAGCTTGGGGCCAATGCCTACGTGGTCAAGCCGGTCGATTTCAACGAATACGCCCAGGCGTTGCGCTGCCTGGGGTATTTTTGGGGCATCGCCAACGAGCCGCCGCCCGCGTCTCTGGCCGAGAGTGGGCCGGGAGCTTGAAGAAACGCGTTGAGGCGGTATAGTCCCACCGCTGCGAGGCTGCCGCCCCGTTGCGTTGTGGGGATGGTGAACGGACGAGCCTTTGCTTTAAGGCCGTCCCAAGTTTGACGGAGAGAGTCAAGGTGTGGTTGCAACAAGCTCAGTCAAACCAAGTCTGGCCGGGCCACGCAGACTCCGTGGACGACCCAATCAATCGAGCACAAGATGACTCGGCGTCCCAGGCTCATTGCGTATGCGGCGTATCGGGAGTATCCCGTGCGCGAAATGCAACGGCGGGCGCGCGAATTCGCCGCCGATATGCAACGCCGCCGTTCGGTGCGCGATTTTTCCCCACGTCCGGTGCCTCGGAAGCTCCTCGAGGAGTGCCTTCGAACAGCGGGTTCAGCGCCCAGCGGCGCCAATCGGCAGCCGTGGCATTTCGTCGTCGTGGGCGATCCCAAGTTGAAACGCCGCATTCGGGAAGCTGCGGAACAGGAGGAAGCCCGGTTCTACGGCGGACGCGCGCCGAATGACTGGCTGGAGGCTCTTGCCCCGCTGGGCACCGACGCGCGGAAGCCGTTCCTCGAAGTGGCGCCATGGCTCATTGCCATCTTTGCGCAATCCCATACGGACGCGCCCGACGGCCGGCGTCGGCTAAATTACTACGTCAACGAATCGGTTGGCATCGCCACCGGAATGCTCCTCTCGGCGCTGCATCACGCTGGACTCTGCGCGTTGACTCACACGCCCAGCCCGATGGGGTTCCTCAATCGCATCCTCGGCCGGCCCGCCGCCGAAAAGCCGTTCCTGTTGCTCGTCGTCGGTTACCCGGCCGACCGTGTGCGGATCCCGAACCTGCGACGCAAGCCGCTGTCGCGCATCGTCACCTGGCGATGAGACTTGTGTTGCATCAGGCCGCTTAGACTGGTTGCCAAAAGTCATTTCCGATTGGTGGCGCACGACCTGCCGGTCGTGCGAGGCTGCGCGGCAACGCAGCCCCACCAATCGGAAATGACTTTTGGCAAACTCTATAGGGCTGCTTAGGGCGGTTTCAGTATGCTGCCCAAGAACGGGAGCTCGGCGCTCCGGTCGATCCGCGTAGGACTAAACCGCCTTGGCCGCTGCGATGAACGCGCGCACCTTCGCAATGTCCTTCCTTCCTGGCGCGAATTCGACACCGCTTGAAACGTCGACTGCGTAAGGCCGGACCTGGCGGACCGCGTCCGCGACGTTTTCGGGTGTCAGACCTCCTGCCAGGATCACTCGGGCGCCTTGTTTCACGGCTTGTGCGGCGAGGTCCCAGTTGAAAATCGCGCCGGTGCCGCCGTGCTTGCCGTCGACGAAACTGTCGAGGAGCCACGCCTCGCTCCGAAAATCGGCCAGCGGCTGGAGCGACTGCGCATCCCGCACCCGAAACGCTTTGATGGCTCGCAGTCCGAACCGCCGGCAGAACTCCGGCGTCTCTTCGCCGTGAAATTGCAATGTGTCGATTCCGGTTTCGACCATCGTGCTTCGCACCTGGTCCGCTGCGGGATTCACAAACACGCCGACCCGCGCGACAAATGGCGGAAGGTCGCGAAGGATCTCCGACACCTGCCTGGGAGTGACGGCGCGGGGGCTGGTTTCATAGAACATGAACCCAAGCGCGTCCGCGCCCGCGTCCACGGCCGCGAGCGCATCCTCGGCGCTGGTGATGCCGCAGATCTTGACGCGGACGCTCATTGGCGCGCGCCGCGAACGTCCGCGATCAACTTTTCCAAACGCCGGCCGTACTCGACGAAGTTGGCTCGCATCACGTCGTCGTTCGACTTGGATTGCGCGTCATGGAACACCACGACCATGTGCGGTTCGATGGAGATGCCCGCGTCGTAGCCGCGCCCGAACGCGTCGCGCAGGATGTCGCGCACGCGGCCCTGGCCTTCGCCGGGCCAGTTGTAGTCGGCATCGTTTTTCGCGGGGTTCCAGGTCGCGTCCTTGATGTGGATGTGCGTGACGTGGTCGCGCACCTGCGTCCAGAATTCCCACGCGTCCTGGCGGGGCCACGGCCGGGGTTTCATGCGGTCGGCGTTGAAGACCGGGTTGGCCGTGTCGAAGACCCACTTGAGGCCCGGGACTTTCTCGAGCAGTTCCAGCGCGTGGCGTGAGCTCATCCCGCCGTAGTTCATGCAGTTCTCATGAACGGGCGTGATACCGGCGTCCAGGAACATGCGGGTCACTTCACCCACGCGTTGGAAGACCGCTTCGGGCGTACGCTCGTCGTCATCGCCCGGCTTGAAGCTCATGATGCGCACGAAACGAGTCCCGAGCCGTTGCATCCGTGGAATGCAGCGACGGACTTCGGCTAGCGTAGCATCGAACGGGTCGGCGACCTTCTTGGCCCAGTTCATGATCGTGGAACCGAAACAGTAGACGCCAAGGCCCGACGCATTCAGCTTCTCGGCGGCGAGTTCAAAAGCCTTGTCCGGAATGTCGTGAAAATTGGCTTTGCTGAAGCCGGGCAGTTCGACGCCGCGCATTTCGAGCTGGTTCCAGCCCAATTCCTTCACCGCGCGAATTTGGGCGTCGAGCGTATTGCCCGCTTCGTCGCCGATGCCTGTCAAAATCATTCTGGCAAGGTTCGGTTTTCGCTGCGCAATGGTCAACAGCAATAGCGGGCGCTTTGGACTGCGCCGGCAGAGCGCAGCGACGACGGCGCTTTGGCTTCGAGCAATGTTTGGTTTGACAATGCAAATGAGGCGGAGGCTTGGCTTATGTGGCAGGGGTACCTCAGCTCCGGCCTTACCCCTCACCCCGGCCCTCTCCCCTTTGAGGGGAGAGGGAGCGCGACCGGCGCACTGATCGTTCGCGCGACAATGCCGCGCTCCTCAGCGGCGCGAAAGGAGGAACGCCATCAAGTCGCGGAAACCCTGCACGCTCATCGTCTGGTCGAGGCCTTCGGGCATCATCGAGACGCGGGATTGCGTGTGAGTGGCGACTTGGGCGCCCGGAACGCGCACGGCTTTGCCGTCCGCGGTGACAATCGTCAGCGTGCCATCGGAACTCTGCGCGGTGAGCAGCCCGCTTAGGGCTCGGCCATCCTTGGTTTCAATCTCGTGCGAAACGAATTGAGGAGGAATGTCGCGAGACGGATGGAGAATCGATTGCATCAGCTTTTCGCGATCCGCGCCGCGCGCGATCGTCGAGAGGTCGGGACCGAGGCGCCCGCCGTGGTCTTCAATGCGATGACAGCGTCCACAAGCGGCTGATGGGCTGAAGAATACCCGCCGGCCCCTGGCCGGATCACCCGATTTAGCGAGCGCCTCCCGCCACGCCTCGTCGGAGGCCGGCCGTCGGGCGGCCAAGCCAAACAGTGCGTAGTACAACTGCTCGCGAAGGAGGTCATAAGCCGGGCCTCCCGGGAAATCCTCTCCTAGTTTTCGACGGAACTCGAGCGCAGCCCACACCCCCGGCATCGTGATGGAAGCGCACAGACTTCGGGCCGCTTCGAGCCGGATTGGAGGCGGCGAGTGGTCGAGCAACGCCAGAAGCGTCTCCGTCGAGCCCGGATCGCCGGCAAGCGCGGCGACGGCATCGGCGCGAAGTTCGACCGGCTCCTTGCGGTTCGTTGCAAGCTGTCGCAGCAGCAGGAGCGCCGCGGCGTTTGTTGTCGGTGTCAATGTGTGGACGGCTTCCACGCGGACCGGCAGTGGTACCTTCTTTCCGGCGTGGAGCTGCTCGACCGCGCGCGCCTCGTCCGGTCGCTCGACGAAATCGAATGCCTCGATGGCGCCCGTCGCGTCGCGGTTCGTCACGCCGGCGGCCTTCGAGAGAATCTGCTCGGTCGCCGCGTGGGTGCGGAGCAACGCGGGCGTCACCGGTCCGGCCGTGAGCGCTGATGCCAGCCGGTTCGTGAGCGCGACGAACGCATTTTCGCCTGTCCATATAAGAGCCATGAGGCGGACGCCAGGATCGGAGTCCCCCAACAGCTTGCTCAGCAATGCGGGCGCGTCGGCCGCTTTGGCCCGTCGCAAAGCGAGCAATCCGCCGACCCGCGCGTCCGCCGTTGGGCTGTCGAGCATTCCGCGGGCCGCCGCGTTCAATGCGGGCCTTTCCAGTGCGGTGATCGCGGCAGAACGGAGGAATGGGTCCCCGTTGGAGAGGGCGGACCGAAGTCTCGGAAGTTCCGATGGCGAACTCGCGTCGTGCAACTCTTTCATGCGCCGACGATCGGTGTTCGCTTTGAGGGCAAGTGGGGAGCCGGCAGCGAATTTCGCCGCCTTGGGTTGAAGCCGCCAAAGCCGGCCTTTGCCGTGGACGTTGTAACTCACGTCCACCCAGTCGCTGAAATAGACTGCGCCGTCCGGCGCGGCTGCCAAACCGATGGGCCGAAAGTTGGAACCGCCTTCGACCAGCACCTCGAGTTCCGAACGCAGCGATGCGCCGAATGCCTTCGGCTGCACGACCTCTATGCGGTGATCCCAGCCCGCGCTGACGAGCAACCCTTCGCGCAACCCGGGCAGCGCCGTCCGGTCGCACGCGAGCAAGGCCGACGAACCTTCGCCCACGCCGCACACCATCGGCAGGGTGCCGGGCAATTCGCCGTTCCACGCCTGATAGGGGTGCAGGCCCGATCTTCCGAAACGAAACTTGTAGCCGTAGTCGCCGCCGGGCACCACGTCGAGGAGGCGGTTGGGCGGACGCGAATCGGGGTCGTTGTCCACCGCCAGCAGGAATTGGCCGCCGAAGAATGTCAGGCCGAACGGATTCCAGAATCCCGTGGCGACGTGTTCAAGCTGCGAACCATCCGGCCGGCAGCGAAAGATGTTGCCTCCTTCGCCGTGCCCGGAATGCGATCGGCCGTCGGTGCCGCGAAGTGTGTAGGCTTCGCCAAGGTTTTCGCCCTGGCCGACGTAGAGCCAGCCGTCAGGTGAAAAGGCGATGCCGCCGATGCCGTTGTGCGGGTAATCGCCCCGCGTCTCCATCGTAAGAATCTTCACCTGGGCTTCGCAGACGCCATTGTCATCCGCGTCGGCTAGGCGGACCACGCCGTTGCGGTGCGTCGCATAAAGCTGCCCGCCCGGTCCGAAGGCCAGGTGCATGCCGTGGTGCAGCCCTTCCGCAAACACGGTGATCGACTCTGGCTTGCCGTCGCGGTCGGCGTCGATGAACCGCTTTACGCGGTCGTACTTGGGGCCAGGGTAATCGGCCTTCGGGAAATGCGTGTGCGATTCGAGCGCGTAGATGCGCCCGCGGGCATCGATGGCCAGCCCGATGGGCGTCACGATATCCGGCTCGGCGGCGAAGAGGGAAAGCACAAGGCGCTCGTCGCGCACCTTGGGGATCTCAATCGGGGCCGCCGGCGCGTGGGCGGCCAGGGCGAGCCAAATGCCGAGCGGAAAGGAGAAGCAGAGCCGTCGGGACATGGACGGGAGGATGAATAGGCGCCTCGACGATGTCGATTTCCAAGAATTCGGAGCCCAAATCGGTTAAAAATCGCACGGCGCCCCGGCCTACATGAGCCCGGAGCAGGCGGAGATGACGGGGCTGGACATTGATAGGGCGCAGCGACATCTACAGCCTGGGCGTGCTGCTCTATGAGTTGTTGACGAGCGGCGCAAAACGCACTGTCGCGGCTGAACGTTGACCCATTGTAGCGCGGGGTGCATCGCGACTCCCTCTCCCCTCAAAGGGGAGAGGGGGTGAGGGGTGAGACCGTGGGCCAGTTGTCCCCTGCAACAAACTGAGATGGTCTCCATCCCTCGCTCCGGCTGGACGACGGATTGACACATCGCAGCCTGCGCGGTTATGAACGCCCAAATCACCAGCCGACCATGAAACTACTGACGACTTTCATCGTTGCTTCGCTCTCCTCCGCCTTGCTTCCCATGCTGCACGCGGACAACTGGCCGGGCTTCCGCGGCCCCACCGGCCAGGGTCATTCCAAAGAAAAAGGGCTGCCCCTTCATTGGAGCGCGGAGTCAAACGTGTTGTGGAAAACTTCCATCCCCGGCGACGGTTGGTCCTCGCCCATCGTCTGGGAGGAGCGCGTCTTCTTGAGCGCGGCTACCGAGAGCGGGACGAAATGCCGCGTTCTTTGCCTGGATGCGAAGAATGGTTTCGTGCTCTGGGACAAGCAGGTCTTCGAGCAAGTGCCGCGCCGCAAGGAGGGGAAGAATTCCTACGCGACCCCGACGCCGGTGACGGATGGCCAGCGCGTCTACGTCGTGTTTGGCGACGGCAGCGTGGCGGCGCTCGACTTCGATGGCGCGGTGCTGTGGACGAACCGCGAGGTGGAATTTTACAGCCGGCACGGACTCGGCGCTTCGCCGTTGCTGCACGACGGGCTGCTCATCATGCCTTACGACGGCAGTAATCGCATCGACAAGCCGGGGCAGTGGCCGAACAACACCGCCGAGGAGCGCCTCGGCTGGCAGCTGCCGTGGGATAGGTCGTTCATCGCCGCGCTTGACGTGAAGACCGGCAAGCGCGTCTGGACCGGCAAGCGCGGCCAGTCGCGCATCGCGCACATGACGCCCATCGTGCTGAGCGAAGGCCAGGCCATCCTGAGCGCGGCGGGTGATGTGGTGCAGGCGTTCAATCCGAGGAACGGCGAGCGTCTGTGGTCGGTTTATTCGCAAGGCGAAGGGGTGGTGCCCACGCCGGTGACGGGAGGCGGGCTTGTGTTCGCCTCGTCGGGCTTCGAGAAGACCACGCTGCGGGCCATTCGCCCCGGCGGCAGTGGCGACGTGACCGCGACGCACATCGCCTGGGAACAGAAGAAGGGCGCGCCGACGCAGCCCTCGATGGTTTACGCGAACGAACTGCTCTTTGCGATCACCGACGGCGGCGTGGCAACCTGTTACCAGCCGAAGACAGGCGACATCGTGTGGCAGGAGCGCGTGGGCGGGAATTTCAGCGCATCGCCAGTCTCGGCCGAGGGGCGAATCTATTTCCTGAGCGAAGCCGGCGAAACGACCGTGATCGAGACGGCGGACCAGTTCAAAGTTGTGGCGAAGAATCCGATTGGCGAGAAGTGCCAGGCGTCGATGGCGGTTTCGGGAGGGCGGATGTTTATTCGGGGCGAGAAGAACCTGATCTGCATCGGGCGATAGGAGAGCGTTCCGAGCCTCAGGATTCCTGTCGCGACGGCATGAAAGCAAAATCGAGAGGAAACAAGAAAGCGCCACTCGACCGCAACAAATCGCTACAGCAACTCGAAGATCAGGATTGGGGCGAGCCGACGTACGACTCACATCTCGTCACTGAATGTCACCGGTTGAGGCGAGTTCCACTACGTGAGTTCACAGCAGAGAATCTCCGGATCATGATTGGCCAGCAGATCGGTTTGCCTTACCTGATTCCCATCGCTCTCGAGGTTCTGCACACCGACCCGTTTGCTGAGGGCGTGTGCTACCGGGGTGATTTGTTGGCGGCTGTGCTTCGGGCAGAGGTGCCATTTTGGCGGCAGCATCCAGATTTGCGACGCGAAGCCGCGAGGATCGCAGAAAGGGCGTTTGGCTTGTTGCCTACGCTCGACGAGATGGACCGGCAGACAGCACAGGACGTTTTGAGTGAGGCAATTGGTCTTTTTCGACAGTCAGAGGCGAAGGTGTAATTGCTCGACTTAGCCGGTGTTACGCCCCTTCAGGCTTGGATTCCGTTGGGTTCGTTACCCAGGGCGGCGCTCGTTTCAGTCGCTTGCCTGGGCTCTATTATTTTTGGGCTTTCAGCCCATTGCCTTGCTGCCGCCTCAATGGCTTTACGATTTAACGATTCACGATTTAACGATTCACCGCTTCAACGAAGCACTTCACTTCCCCGCACTCCACCCGCCATCGATGATGAACTCGGTGCCGGTGACGAACGCGGATTCGTCGCTGGCGAGGTAAAGGGCGGCGGCGGCGATTTCCTCCGGCCTGGCCATGCGGCCGATGGCTTGCGTTGACGCCATCTCGCGGTACGCCTTCTCCGGATCGGGATACTCCTTGAGCCGCGCGGAGACGAACGGTGTCTCGACGCGGCCCGGGCAGATGCTGTTGGCCCGGATGCCTTGCGCCGCGTGGTCGAGCGCGAGGCTCTTGGTGAAGCCGACGACCGCGAATTTCGTGGTGCAATAAGCGAGCCGGTCGCGCACGGCGACGACGCCGCCGATGGAAGCGAGGTTAAGGATGTTGCCGGACCGGCGTTCGATCATGCCGGGGAGAAACACTTTCGTGAGATTGAACATGCCGCGCACGTTGACCGCGTAAAGGCGATCGAGGTCCGCGCCCGTCGTTTGCAACAGCGTGCCGACGTGGCCGATGCCCGCGTTGTTGACCAGCACGTCGAGCCGCCCGTGTGCCGTGAGCACGTGCCGTCCGGCGCGCTCACACTCGTCTTCGCGGCTGACGTCAAGGGGCAGAAAGTCGGCCGTGCCGCCCTCGGCCTTGATGCGCATCGCCGTCTCCGCACCGCCCTGGGCATCGCGGTCCGCCAGGTATACGAACGCGCCGGCACGCGCGAACGCCTCGGCGATGGCTTTGCCGATGCCGGCGGCGGCGCCGGTGACGAGAGTGATTTTGTCTTGGAGACTAAACATGGGTTATTTCGCGGGGTCCTGGCCGAACACCTGCTTGAGTCCATCGACTGCTTTGCGTTCTTCTGGGTCGAGCGCGTCGAACAGCCGCGTGTCGCGCAGGTCGAAGGAGCGACGCGGCCGGCCGTCGGCTGCGGCGCGGGTGTCGCCGTTGTGAAGGCACCATCCGGCGGCGCCGCCCACCTTCGCGTTGTGCGCGTCGGTGATGAACTCGCCCGCCCCTGGCTCGTGCTTGCCGTAGCCGCGCCGGAAGGGTTCCTGGTAATGAACCGGCGCCACGTGCCCCAGCTCTTTCGCTGCGTCGAGGTAGAACTTCGTTTGCCGCGTCGTCTCGATGGTGGAACCGGCGTCGCGCGGCCTGTGCGGCGCGAGAAAGTCCACGCCGACGTTCTGGAGGTACTCGCGCACGTCATCCCGGGTCAGATCGCCGGCGTGTGAGGCGGTGACGAGTCGGTCCGGATCCAGTTCACGAACGCGCTGGCGAAGTATCTTGAGGTCTTCGAAGCTGGTGAAGCGCTTGTCACGGACGTTGCGTTCGTTGCTCAGATCGAGATACCAGTTGCGGTGGGACTTGAGCGCGGCGACGAGCGTTTCAACGGCGCGAAGGTGAGCTGCCAAAGTCTGAAGTCGCGGCGAACCGCTCACGCCGTTGCCGCGCGAAAGGGAAATGTCCACGAGCATGGCGCGCTCGTCGCAGGAGCGGACGATGCGCGCAAGCTTCTTCAGAAACTCCTGGCGCGGCCGGCCCTCGGCATCGACGGCGGAGACATCATTGCTGAAGGAAGCCCACGTGGCCCAAATGCGAATCCAGTTGAACCCGGCGCGTTGCGCGTCGTCCAGGTCGCGCCGGATGAAATCGTCAGGCGCCCCCAGCGCGCCGTAGTAGCTGATACCGCTGAGAAATGTGGGGGTGCCATTCACGGTGAATTGTGAACCGCGCACCCCGAGGACGCTCGGACCCGGGGACCGTGACGGCAGGGGTTCAGCGCTGGCCTTGGGCGCAGCCTGTGGTGCTGCCAGCCCGCGGCTTGTTTGTGACGCAGCCAGCACCGATTCGCGGATCAGCCGGGTCGCCTGGTTCATCTTCGTGGCGGGGTTTCCGGGGGATTTATCTTGGTCGTCGATGCGGCTGTCGTTCCAGCAAACGATCAGGTCGAGACTTGGGACGAGGAAGAGCACGCGCATCCCGCCGTGGCCGCTGGCCGCGAACGCGTCCAAGGGCGCATCCACGAACAAGCGCTGGCCGGCGGCATTGGTCGAGTTGAGCCACCAATTGAAGGAGTAATAGCCGGGGCCGACGGGCGTGATGTTGCGCGTGCCGCCGATGCTCCGCTGATTTGGGAGCATGGCAGCCTCCTTGCCAAGAGTGAGGGGGAGCGAAGGAGGAACGAGGCTGTTGGTCATCGCGGCGAACGCGCTCGCTGGAATCAGCTGCCGCCCGCCCCAACGGCCTTGCCGCAGGACCAGTAAACCGAAGCGCGCGAAATCGCGGCACGAAAGCGCCAGACGGCCCGGACGATTGTTTTGGCCGAAGGCGTTGAACGTGTAGCGATCCTCGAACTGTAACGGCTCCGCCAACCGCGTGCGCAAGACCTCAGTGCCATTCGTGCCAAAGACGCGCTCGGTGAGCGTGTCGTAATAAAGCGCGAGGGCGAAATCGTTGTAGGAGTAGGCTTCGCCGGGCTTTTCGGAGAGTCCGTAGCCCGACGTTTGCGAGGCAAGGTGACGCCACGTCATCGAGGCGTCCTTGCCGTCATTCAGTGTTTTGAGCCGGGGCTCGAAGTCCGTCACGAGCGCGTCCGGCCCGGCCAGTTGCTTCTCCTGGATCCCCACCCAAAGCAGCGTCGAGAGCAGTGGCTTGAAGGCGGAAGCGACATCGGAGCTTTTGGACGGGTCGCCCCACTTGAAGGCAAGTTTGCCGTGCCGAATCACGCACCCGCGTCCGCCCACAAGATTGGTCAGCGCCGCGAGCTTTTCCCCGGACAAGCCGACCTCGCTGGGCGAACAGGTTTGCCATCGCTTTCCAGGGAACGCCTCGGCGGCGGGCGCCGCTTGTGTCGCAAGCAGAGCGCCCGCGATAACGAGGAGGAGAGTCTTCATTTTGCCGGAAACGAGAGTAGCAAGGTGGGATGCGCAGGCGATGTCAATTGCTTTGGCCTTAGTGGGATTTCGTCCCAACCGTCACGACGGTGTCTGGCCCGTGAAGGTCTACGCGGGCGGGACGCCCGCTGAGACAGGCGAGACGCCTGCCCCACTACCGGCACCGCGGTCCGGACCTAGGGTGATTTCCCGGCGGTGAATTGGAACGGGGGCGACCAGTGGCCGCATCGGCCTGAGGAGTCGCGGAACCTGGCCCGGATACGATAGGTGCGCCCCGGCTCAAAAAATTTGCTCGGCATTTTCATCTGGGCTTCCCCGGTCTGTTGCCAAATCGGTTCAATCTCATATTTCCTCGGGCTCGTGGATCTGGTGACGGCTCCAAGCGTAATCTCGGCCACGCGCCATTCCGTCTTCTCGGCGCCGACGCCCTTCGCACCGAGTGTTGCCCGAACGAGCAATTCGGGCTTCGTGAGGTCGAAGGGCTCCTGGGCTGTGAGCGTTGGCGTGGGAGGAAGGCCGTCGTTCTTCAGCAGCGCGGCGTCACACCAACGCCCGCGCTCGACCACGTAATCCTTCATGAGCTTCACCATCCCTTGGAAATCCCGCGTTGGCGATTCCGCGTAGAACCTGCCTTGGCCCGCCTTGGCCGGGTGGACCCACCGGCTGGCCATGATCGGGTGATAATCCCATCGGGCGCGATCGGCGTCGACGAACGACGGACCGCCTGCGGGATCCGAGATGATGGCCGCGAATTCGTCGATGAGCGCTCCAGTCTGCTCCGCATTGTAAAGGAGGTCGCGGACTTCGCGGAGACGATTTTGATACTCAATGTCGAACTCCGGTTGACGCAACACGCCGGCACGAAAGAACGGTTCCTGGCCGGTGCCGAACATCGTGTCTTTCCAAGTCAAGTCCACGTCCCACGGCAGCACCAGCCATTGCCGTGCGCTCGGATTGAAGTAGTAGAAGTAGTTTTTGCCAAAGGCGATGTCGTAGTGATGGACGCACTCGAGGATGGTTCGATAGCTGAAGTAGCGGGCCAAATCCACGTTCTGGCGCCACCATTCTTCGGGCTGCCCACGTTGATACCGGGCGACGAATTGGAGCACGTCGTCCTGTCGATTGGTCGGTGAGCCCTTCGCGAAATGCTCGGGCTTGGGCTGGCCAAAATCCCACTTGTAGATATTGCCGTCCGGCAGCTTGTGCTCGACGAGGAAGTTGTCGTCGATTTCCTCCGTGGCGAGATAAAGTCCCCAAAAGTCGCCTTGGAATTGGTTGGTGGGACTTTCTTCGACACCGTCAATGATGCGCAAGTGAACGTAGTGCGTGCGTGGCGCGGGGACGCCGGCGAGGTTGAACAGGCGGTAGGTTACCGCCTCGTGCAGCCCATGCTCGCCGCGCCGGCCATAATTGCCCTGTTGGATGCAGGCGCCGAGGTTTAGCTTCTCCCACTTCGCGCCGTAAGGGCGTCCGAAATCATCGTGCGCCTGCAAATGATCGCCGCGAGGGAAATCGAACTTCCACATGTTCTTGCCCATGGCGTGCCGCCACTCGCCGCCGCGGACGCGAAAGCGGACATGGTCATAAACATTGCTGCCCGCCACGATCGTGCACGTGTGAGCGTAACGGTGCCGGCTGCTTTCATCGAAGACGTCGCTCCGCTCGTACCAGGTCACATTCTCGACTGCCTTTTTGCCGGCGATGAAGTGAACCACTTGCACGCTGCGCATCACTTCGGCCCCAAATGAAACCGGCGCGTCTTTTGCGGGGTTGACGGCCGCGCGCCAGCCCGGGACGCCGTCGTAAACGAAGTAGGCGAAATTGGGCTGACTATCATCCGCTCCCGGCGCAAGGACGCGACCGCCGGCAGCAATGCGGTAACGCACGAGCCTGCGATGCTTTTGGACGGACGCCGATAGTTCCGCAGCGAACGACCCGCTTTGGCCCTCGCGTTGAATCGGAACGGAGACCCACCCGCGTCTGTACTCCGGCTCGCTCCGTTCGATGTAATGGCCCGGCTCCACCACTTGATACTCGATCGAGAGGTTCGTGTGCAGTCCCAGCGTCGCCCCGGTGACATTGATTCGGACCACTTCGCCGGACTTGGGTTGTTGGGGCGAATGCTTTGCAACAATCCCCTTGGCTGCCACGGCGATTGACGTGGTCAGGAGGCACGCGCAGACGATCAACAAAGTGGTCCGTGGCCGTGGCACGAGAGCATGGTAGGCGCAATACGCGTCGGTTCAAGATTCAAGGGATGGTCGCAAGGCGCATCTCATTCTTTTAGGGACAACCTGCGACGGCCTCACCCTCACCCCGCCCTCTCCCCATTAAGGGGAGCCGCGATGGACGTGATTGGAGGCAAGTCTGCCTGAGCCGCGTTCTGTCGTCGCTCTGACGCCCACGCTCCGAACGCGGCCAGTGGCGTTCGACTGAAAGAGATGCTCGTCGCGCTCCCTCTCCCCTCAAAGAGGGGAGGGCTGGGGTGAAGGGGTGAGATCGGAATGACAATCCCTCGCACGAAAATGACGCGCCCCGGTCGCAAAATGCCGCGAACATCGCCTCGACTTTGGCAGTCCAATCGGGTGACACTTAGGTTCCATGACAGAACTTGTTGACAGGGATACCTGGCGCCCCACGCGCCGCGACTTCCTCAAGACCGCCAGCGCCGCGACGCTAGGCGCCCTTGCCGCGGGCGCTCCGCGTCCGCTCTTTGCCGAAGACGCGGTCGAAAAGATCACCCCGCGAGCTGACACGTTGATTGTCCTTTGGATGGGCGGGGGCATGGCGCACACGGAAACCTTCGACCCCAAGCGTTACACTCCATTCGAGAAAGGCATCAAGCCGTCGGACGTCCTCAGCACGTTCCCTCAAATCGACACCGTGGTCGATAACATCAAGTTTTCCGGGGGCTTGGAGAGAATCGCCAAGGTGATGGATCGTGGCGCATTGATCCGCAGTTACACGGCAGGCGACCTGGGCTTCATCCTTCACTCGAGGCATCAATTCCACTGGCACACGGGCTATCAGCCGCCGCAGACCGTCGCCTGCCCGCACCTTGGGTCGGTCATCGCGCGCACGCTGGGGCCACTGAATGCCGCAGTGCCCGCCTTCATCAACATCGGCCAGCGCTTCGACATCGGCGAAGGCGAGGAAGTCAAGGCGTTCACGACCGCAGGCTTTCTCGGCAGTGAACATGGGCCGTTCAACATCCCTTACCCGCACCAGGCCGCGGACAGCGTCCGCCCGCCGGGAGGCATGACGCCGGGACGCTTCGAGAATCGCGACAAGTTTTATCGGAAGCTGCTCGCTGCAAGCCCGGTCGTACAGCATGGCAGCGACTATCAGCGCGAGTCACTGTTGCGTTCGATGGACAACGCGCATCGGCTGCTGAGTTCACCCGCGGCGAAGGCCTTCGACTTGTCGCTCGAACCGAAGGAAAACGTGGCGAAGTATCTGCCGCCCGGCATTGACATGGGCAAGGCGGTCTCCGGTTCGCAGACGCGCGACGGCAGTTACGAGGCGTCGACGATTGGGCGCTTCGGGCTGGGCTGCCTGCTCGCGCGGCGGCTGTGCGAAGTCGGCGCGCGGTTCATCGAAGTGACGACGGAGTACATCCCATTCCTCAATTGGGACACGCACGAGCACGGCCACGAGAAGGTCGTGAACATGAAGAAGTCCATTGACAGCGCCGTGAGCCAGCTAGTGCTCGACCTTGAAGAACGCGGCTTGCTCAACCGCACGCTCATCGTGCTGGCCAGCGAATTCAGCCGCGACTCGCTCCTCGAAGGCAAGCCGGGCAAGCCGGTGAAGGATCAGGTGCCTGTGCCCGACACGATCGACGACATCAAGAACTACGGCATGCACCGGCATTTCACAGACGCCGGGTGCGTGCTGCTCTTCGGCGGCGGCCTCAAGAAGGGCCACCTTCACGGCATCACTGCGGACGAACGCCCGTGCAAAACGCTGAAGGACCGCGTCGTGATCGAAGACCTGCACGCGACGCTGTACACGGCGTTGGGCATTTCGCCGAAGCTGGCCTATGAAGTGGAGAAACGGCCGTTTTATGTGACTCGCGATGGAGTGGGGAAGGCCATTACCAGCTTGTTCGGAGCGTGAATCGCTGAGCTGCGTTGAATGGTTGAAGCGTTAAAACGTTAAAACGGTTAAAATGGTTAAATGGTTAAATGAGGACCGCCGTCGACGATTCAACGATTTAACGATTTAACGATTCAACGATTCAACGATTTAACGATTCAACGATTCAACGATTCAACGATTCAACGTTTTTAACGAACCTCACTTGCTTCCCGGCTTCACCGCCGGAATCTTCGCCAGATCTGGCGGCAGTTTGTCCGGATGGAATGTTTCGACGTGGAGACGAATCAGGCTGAAAACAGGGACGCCCAAATTCACAGTGCCATCGGAGCGATCGACGAGCATGGCGACGCCTGCGACTTCGCCGTGGTTCGCCCGCACGATGTCGATGGTTTCCTGAACGCGGCCGCCCTTGGTAACCACGTCTTCGACGACGAGGCATTTCTCGCCGGGGGAAAGCTTGAATCCGCGCCGCAGGACGAGTTTGCCCTCTTCCTTCTCGACGAAGATAAACCGCGCGCCGAGTTGCCGGGCAACTTCCTGGCCGATGACCAGTCCGCCCATGGCGGGCGAAACGACCGTCGCCGCGCCGGCCTGTTTCACCTTCGCGGCGAGTGCGGCGCCGAACCGCTCGACGATCGGCATCTGTTCCAGCGCCAGCGCGCACTGGAAAAACTGACGGCTGCGCAATCCGCTGCGGAGGATGAAATGGCCTTCGAGCAGCGCGCCGGTCTGGCGGAACAGAGTCAGGGCTTCGTCATGAGTCATGCGTGCGGATGAAACACGAGTGGCGCAGAAGTAACAATCCTGGAAGCGGCCGTCAGCGCCGCCAAGCCAGGGGCTTTCTTGCTTACGCCGGGCCGGCGCCAAAAATCCCTTGCCGCCGCGCCATCGCGGCGAACGCGCCGCTCGCGTTGAGCAGTTCCTTGTAGCCGCCTTGCTCGACGATGCGGCCTTCGGCAAGGACGATGATGTGGTCCATCGACGCGAGCGTCGAGAGGCGGTGGGCGACGCAAATGACGGTGCGATGCTCGGCCAGCACGTCGATGGCCGCCTGCACCTCCGCCTCGGCCTTGGAGTCGAGCGAGGCGGTCGCTTCGTCGAGCACGAGGATGGGCGCGTTGCGCACGAAGGCTCGCGCGATGGCGAGTCGTTGGCGTTGCCCGCCCGACAAGGTGCCCCCTCGCTCGCCAATGGGCGTGTCGTAGCCCTGGGGGAGTTGCGTGATGAAGTCGTGCGCAAAGGCGGCGCGCGCGGCGGCTTCAATCTCGGCGCGTGTGGCCCCAGGGCGGCCGGCGGCGATGTTGCCGGCGACGGTGTCATCGAACAGCACGGTGTCCTGGCTGACGAGTGCCATTTGTGTACGCAGGTCGTGCATCAAAACTTCGCGCAAATTCAGCCCGTCGATTTTCAACACGCCTTCGGTCGGGTCGTAGAAGCGATAAAGGAGATTCAGCACGGTGGTTTTGCCCGAGCCGCTTTCACCGGCCAGCCCGAGCCGCGTGCCGCGCGGGATCACGAGGCTGAAGTCGTGCAATACAGGCTTGTCCCGATAACCGAAGCTGACTTTGTCGAACCGGATTTCCTTCGCGAACGCCGGCATCGGTTTCGGCTGGGGCGGGTCGACAACGGTCGGCTGCGTGCCAAGGATTTCCTTCAGCCTCACGACGCCGACACTGGCTTGCTCAAACAGGATGTGGATGCCGGCCATCTTTTTGATCGGCAGATACAGCAGCGCCAGTCCGGCAAGGAAGGAGGCGAGATCCTTTCCGTCACGCCCGCTCCAGAAGACGTAAGCCAGCAACGCACCCAACCCGAGCACGCTGACGACTTCGATGATCGGGTTGACGAGTTCCTTGGCCTGCACGCCTTTCATGCCGGCGTGGACCATCTGGCTGGTGGTCTTGCGGAAGCGGGCCATCTGTTCCGCTTCGAGGCCGAACGCCTTGACGATGCGAATGCTGGCGAGCAGTTCGACCAGTTGGCCGGACTGGCTGACGCTGGCCCGGAGCGTGGCGCGCGTCGCCCGGCGCGCCTTGCGGCCCAGGATGAACAGCGGCAGCATCAGCGCCGGGAGCAACACCAGCGCGCACAACGTCAGGCGCCAGTCGAGCACGAGCAGCGCGCCGAAAACAAAGAGCAACGTGAGCGGCTCCTTGACGACATCCGCCCCGCCCGTGCGCAGGGCGCGGAGGAGGTTGGCCGTGTCGCTGTTGATGCGCGTGAGCAAATCGCCAGTCGAGGAACGGGTGAAGAAGTCCAGCGAGAGGGCGCTGAATTTCTCCATCAAGTTGAGCCGCATGTCGCGGATGACCCGCTCGCTGACCCACCCGATGCAGTAGTTCCCCAGGTAGTCCGAGGCTGCCCGCACAAACACGAGCAACGGCAGGAACAGCACCATCCCAAAGATTTGCTGCGACGTCGCCGAATGGCCGGCGCGAGGCAGCCAGGGTTCGATCCGGCGCTGGACGGCGCGGTTCCACTCGGCGGCCTTGGCTTTCAAACCGGCCAGCACCGGCCCGCCATCCCTGGCTTGCGCCGCCTCGGCTGCCGGCGACTTCTCCGGCTGCTTCGTGAAACGGTCAATGATGGTGCGTGTGGCCCAGACGAAGCTGGCGTTCGAGAGGGCAAAGACAACGGCAAACAAGACACTCGCCGCAAGCCGCCCCTTGTAGCGGCGCAGGTAGATCCAGCCAAAGCCGAGAACGGCGAAAAGATTCTGCACGTTCGGGCCGTTATACAGGAGGCGCTTGGGACGCCGCAAACAGATTGAACTGACACCGGACTGGACGGGCGCATCCGCGAACTGCCCTCGATGCAAACCGGACGGAGCGCGGTGTTTACGCCCCGCGTGCCGGGCAGTGTGGGCTTGGGTTTAAGGCGCGCCAGGGATCTGCCGATTCAATCGGGGTAGGGGCATGCGTCTCGGAGTACCGCATAACCCGGACAACGAAACTAAGAATCGAAATCCGATACAATGAAATCTGCCATCCAGCGGAACCAATCGAAATGCGGGGGATTCAGGCTTATCATCCTGCTTGTCATCGCCGTGATCGCCTGCTTTTGGTATGGCGGCCAGGGAGTCTACACCGCATTGAAGAACCGGAAGCCGGTACAACTTGGCATCGGCGAGCTGGCCAAAAGCAAGCCGTCGGCCCACTGGCTGGCACTGACGAATTGCGAACTGGCCATCATGGATTCCGCCTACAAGACCGTCCGCTCGAAGTACGCGCCGGCCAATTCGGGCCGGATTACTGAGGCATTCATCCCAATGCGCGCGCCGGGCCAGACCTTGGACGAGCCTTGTTACGCCGTGCTGGCGACGCAGGACGCAGCCATCCTTGCTCAATTGGAGGAGCTTCGACAGGTGAAGAACGACTCGGATTTGAACAACTGGATCGCGAAGTACAAGAATGGTGTGAAGCCCCACCGCGACGTGACGGGGCTGGTGAAATTTGGCGTCGAGACCGGAATGGAATCCGGCAAGCTTCGAGGTTTGCAGCGCAACCTGGCGCCCGGCTACATCGTCCTCGCCGAAGGCAAGAAGCCGAACCTGATGAACAGCATGGGGTTGGTTCTCCTGGGCTTCCTGCTGGCGGGTGGAATGGTGATGGGGGCGCGGAGCAATTCGGAACCCACAACCGAGGAAGTCTAACGCCTCGCGCTCACTGGCTTGCCGCCAGCAGTTGGCGCACGTCAATGGCTTCCATGCCGGCGGCGCGGATGGCTTGCATGCCTAGATCCGTATCCTCGTAGGCACGGCAAAGCGAGGGCGCAACCCCGATTCGGCGGGCGGCTTCCAGAAAAATGTCGGGCGCGGGTTTTTGGTGAACGACATCTTCGCTCGTGACGACCGCCGCGAATAATTTCCGGATATCCAGGTGCTCAAGGACTTCATTAATCACGTGTCGCGTGCCTCCGGAGGCAACGGCCATCGGGAGTTTTCCCTGGTGCTGCTGCGCGATGGCGACCACCTGTTCAATCGGGCCGACCTGGTGCAGTAATTCAAGGTAAGCCATCTCCTTCTCCCTGGAGACCGCCAGCGGGTCAATGTTCAGTCCTTGTTCGTCGCGCAACATCGCCAAAATATGCCGCGAGGGGACGCCGCCCAGTTCGTAGAATCGTTCCTCCGTGAAGTGCACGCCATGGCGGGCCGTTACCGATCTCCAGGCCTGCCAATGGAGCGGCATGGTATCGGCAAGCGTGCCGTCGCAGTCGAAGATGAGTCCTTGGATGGGCATGGGTGACGTTGTCAGTAATCAGTCTTCACGCTCCCACTGCCTTCAGTTTCTCCTCCAGCTCATGGGCCATGAGCGGCGCGATGATGCCGTCCAGGTTTCCCTCGATGAAGGCCTGAAGATTGTAGAGGGTGACGTCGATGCGGTGATCCGTCACGCGGTTCTGGGGGAAATTGTAAGTGCGAATCTTTTCATTGCGTTCTCCAGTGCCCACCTGGTTTTTGCGTTGAGCGTCGTATTTGGCTTTTTCGTCGGCCAGTTTCGCTTCGAGCAGGCGGGAGCGCAGGACTCTCATGGCTTTGGCCTTGTTCTTTTGCTGCGAGCGTTCGTCGGCGCAACGAACGATCAACCCGGTGGGTTTGTGAATAATTTGGACGGCGGAGTCGGTTGTGTTCACCCCCTGGCCGCCGGGGCCGCTGGCGCGGCAAACCGTAATGTCGAGGTCCTCGGTTTTGATTTCGATGTCGACTTCCTCGGCCTCGGGCAGGACGGCGACCGTGGCCGTGCTGGTGTGGACGCGGCCCTGGGCTTCCGTTGCCGGCACGCGCTGGACACGATGCACGCCCCGTTCGTGCTTGAGCCGCTTGTAAACGTCGGTCCCGCTCACGCCGAAGATGACTTCCTTGAAGCCTCCGAGATCGGAAGGGCTCGAATCCATGATTTCAACCTTCCAGCCCTTGACCTCGGCGTAGCGCGTATACATCCGAAACAGGTCCGCCCCAAAGAGCGCGGACTCCGCGCCACCGGCCCCGGCGCGGATTTCAATGATCGTATTGCGCGAGTCGGCCGGATCCGGCGGGATGATGCCGGCCTGTAGTTCCCGATTCAGGCGCTTTTCTTCGCCTTCAAGGCGCGACAGCTCTTCCGTGGCGAGCGCGGCCAATTCGGAACCAGCGGGTTCGCTCTTGAGCAGGGAGCGGTTGGCATCGAGTTCGGCCAGCGCCTTCTTGTAAGCTTCGCCAGTCGCGGACAGTTCCTTGAGGCGTGAGTATTCCCTCGAAAGCTCCTGAGCGCGCTGTTTGTGGTCGAAGACCGTCGGGTCGCTCAGGGCGGTTTCGACTTCCACCAGGCGTTTGGCGAACTTTTCGATGTAGGGGAGCAGGTCCATGCCGCGAATCAGGCGCCCAAGGAAAAAGAATCCGCCCGCAAGGCGCAGAACCATTGCGGGCGGAAGCGAAATGGGAAGCTAGGACTTTTTCCTCTTGCTCGCGGCGGCGGCCTGGGCGGCCTGGGCGGCCTGGGTCTTGGCCATGCGCTGCTGGAATTTGTCCACACGGCCGGCGGTGTCCACAAACTTCTGCTGCCCTGTATAGAACGGATGGCAGACGTTGCAGATGCCGATCACAATCGTGTTTTTGGTGGAGCGGGTCTTGATCGTGTTGCCGCAGGCGCAACGGATCTCCGCTTCCTGGTATTTCGGATGAATGTCAGCTTTCATTGCAGCAAAGGGGCGAGAAATTACCAGCCAAATGGGGTTTGACAAGTGTTTATTTCGGAGGCGACCCAGCGACCAAGCGCCGAGTTGACTCGAATTAAGTGTTCCCGGGACGGGGCGGTGCTGGCCTGCCAACTTTGCACCTTCCCCCCTCCCGCCTTGCCTGTTAAATAGCTGCGCGTGCCTGGCTCTGCTGCCCAACTTTGGTCAACCCTGGCTTCACCGCGTCGGCTGTTGCTGATCGCCGGGCCGTGCGTGGTCGAAAGCGAAGCCCTTTGTCTGCGCGTGGCCGAAGCGCTCTTGAAGCTAAGCCGCAAGCTTGGAATTCACTACGTCTTCAAAGCCAGTTACGACAAAGCCAACCGCACGTCAGGAAAGTCCTTTCGAGGTCCGGGCCTCAAGGAGGGACTGCGCGTGCTGGCCCGGGTGCGCGAGCGTTTCGGTGTCCCGGTGCTTACAGATGTACACGCCGAGACGCAGGCGGAGGCGGCGGCCGAAGTCGCGGACGTCCTGCAAATCCCTGCGTTCCTCTGCCGCCAGACGGACCTCATTCATGCCTGTGTTCAGACAGGCCGAATCGTGAACCTCAAGAAGGGCCAGTTCCTCTCGCCTGGCGAGATGGGGCAGGTCGTCGCCAAGGCCCGCGAAGCCGGCGGGCGTCGATTGCTGGTGACCGAGCGCGGGACGACTTTCGGCTACAACAATCTCGTGGCGGACATGCGCTCCATCCCGTTGCTCAAGCGCCTGGGTTGCCCTGTGATTTTCGACGCGACTCATTCGGTGCAGTTGCCCGGCGGGGGCGGCGACAAGTCCGGCGGCCAGCGCGAATTTGCTCCCGTGCTCGCGCGTTGCGCCATGGCTGCGGGCGCGGATGGATTGTTTGTCGAGACTCATCCCGACCCGGACTCAGCGCTGAGCGACGGCCCGAACATGATCCCGCTGGCGGACATGCCGAAGCTGCTCGCGTCATTGCTCAAAGTGCGCGCCGCCGTCTTATGAGCCAACGTGGAAGAGTCGAGCGTCGAAGGTCGAAGGTCGAGCGCCGGAACGACCGGCGGCCAACTCTCGACGCCCGGCCTTCGACCCTCGACAACGCCCTCAAGCGCGTCCGACTGTTTCTCTGCGACGTCGATGGCGTGCTCACCGACGGCACCGTGACGATGGGCGATGGCCGCGAGTACAAGCGCTTTAACATCCAGGATGGGCTCGGTCTGAGGTTGCTTCAGAAGCAAGGCATCCGCGTCGGCTGGATTTCCGCGAGGCCCTCGCCCGTGACCGAACAGCGCGCCGCGGACCTCAAGGTCGATTTCCTCCACCAGGAGGAGGGCAGCAAGGTGGCCTGTGCCGAAAGCATCCTGGACCGCGCGGGGTTGACGTGGGAGGACGTTTGCTTCGTGGGCGACGACGTGGTCGACCTCGGTGCCCTCAAGCGGGCCGGACTGGCGGTGGCCGTGGCCAACGCGATCGACGAAGCCAAGGCCCTGGCGCATTACGTGACGCGTGCCGCGGGCGGCTGCGGGGCCATCCGCGAAATCGCGACAATGATCCTCAAGGCGCAGGACAAATGGACGCCGCTCGTCAAGGAGTTCAGCGAATGAACCCTCGCCGATCCTCCAGCCGGATTCTCATCGCCCTCGCCGTGGCTGCGATGGCCGTCTGGCTTCTTTCAATCGCGCGCGCCCAACTCACCAAGTATGCCCGGACGAAGGATTTCCGGTATAGCGAGCATTATGACCGGCCCATTGCTCCGGGCAACCCGACCAATGCGTTGAAAGTCCTCCTCCGTGGCGCCGAAGGGCAGTATCTCGAAAACGATCGGGTGCGAATCACCACCGCGCGAATCGAGCATTACCCGATGACCGGCAAAGGCACGAACCTCGTTGCCATTACCCCAAGCTGCCTTTTCGATCCGAACGCGCACACGCTCTCTTCCACCGACCGCGTCGACATCATCGCCCGCGACGGCGCCATCGTGGTGAATGGCAGCGCCGGCTTTCGATTCGACGTGACGAACAACACGCTGCACGTTTCCAATCGTTTCAGGACGACGATTCAGGGAAACCTGCTCACGCCGGCCCGAACCAACCCATGAGACTCCATTTGCTTGCCGTTCTTCTGCTGGCACTCGTCGCCGGCGCTCGCGCTGCGGACCCGCCGGCGCGCCCCGCGTCCGCCAAAACCCCCGCCGGCGCGGGCACCAACGTCGTCATGATCGTCGGCGACGACGGCTTTTGGCTAACGACCAACCATGTCGTATTTCAGAAAAACGTCCGGGCCGCGGATCCACAGATGTATTTGGAATGCGAACAGCTCACGGCACGGTTCAGTTCCAAATCCACCAATGCTCCAAAATCCGCAGCCGCGGGTTCTTCGGCCAGCTACGACCCGGGCGACATCGACCTGGTCATTGCCGAGACCAACGTCATGATCATCACGGCCCAAATGCAGATCATCGGTGATCGCGCCGTCTATAGTGCAGCCGACGATCTGCTGACGGTCACCGGGCAACTGGTCGTGGCGCTCAACGCCCAGGGTTCGTTCGTTGGAACGAACATCGTTTACAATCGGCGTTCCGACGAAGTCTTCGGCAATGGCCCCATCACCACCATCATTTCTGGGTCCTTCACCCGCTCGAACGCCCCTCCTTCGGTGCCAACGCCAAAGTGACGCGTCCGCTCATGCAATCGACCCTCGGCAAGGCGCCATCGTGCGCGGTTGGATCGGCGCTGCTGCACTAATCGCATGAGCCTTCTGCGTGCCGAAAAACTTGCCAAAGCCTACCGGGGTCGGCGTGTCGTGAATGGAGTCTCCATTCACGTCGAGGCCGGCGAGGTCGTTGGGTTGCTCGGCCCGAACGGTGCGGGCAAAACGACCACATTCAACATGGTCGTCGGCATCGTGAAGCCGGATGAAGGCGCCGTTTTTTTCAACGACCAGAGTGTCACTCGCAAGGCCATGCACCAGCGAGCCCGGCTCGGCATGGGTTACCTGACGCAGGAACCGAGCGTTTTCCGCAAGCTCACCGTGGAACAGAACATCCTGGCCATCCTCGAGACCTGCAAAATGGATCGGGCCGAGCGCAAGCTGCGCTTGGCCTACCTCCTCGACGAACTCGACCTTGCCGGGTTGGCCAAAAGCATGGCCTATACTCTCAGCGGGGGTGAAAAGCGCCGGCTCGAAATCACCCGCGCCCTGGTCACGAGCCCGAAGCTGCTGATGCTCGATGAGCCCTTTGCCGGAATCGATCCCATCGCCGTGTACGAAGTGCAAAAGATTGTGCGCCGTCTCAAGGAACGCGGCCTGGGCATCCTGGTGACCGATCACAACGTGCGCGAAACCCTCAAGCTCGTGGATCGCGCCTACCTCATCCACAAGGGCGAAGTGGTTTACCATGGCGATGCCGAGCAAATGGTCAACGATCCCAAGGCCCGGGAGATTTACCTCGGGCCGGACTTCAACCTTTGATTTCCATGCAACGCGACCTCGTCACCGTCGAACGGTTTTACACCAGCCACGCCAGCGAGCTGGAATTGCGGTTGCTGGCCGGCGCCAGTGGCCTCAAACGCCCCATTCGCGAGCCGACGGTAAACCGCCCGGGCCTGGCGCTGGCCGGGTTCACCAAGTATTTCGCGGGCAAGCGGGTCCAGGCCCTCGGCTACGCGGAGGTCACCTACCTGAAATCGTTGACCAAGGAAGAGCGCCACCAGCGTTACGAGCTGCTGTTCAGCCACAAGATTCCGTGCGTCGTTTTCAGCCGCAATCTCAAGCCCGACCGCGATTTCCTTCGCGCCGCCGAGAAGGCCAATGTGCCCATCTTTCAGTCGCCGCTCATCACGATGAAGTTCATCAACGTCGCCACACTCGCCCTGGAGGCGATGTTCGCGCCGAAGGGTACCGACATTGGCAGCATGGTGGACATCCTGGGGGTGGGCGTCATCGTGCGCGGCGAAAGCGGAATCGGCAAAAGCGAATGCGTGCTGGCCCTCATCGAGCGCGGCTACAGCCTGGTCTCCGACGACATCACCAAGGTCACCCTGGTCGACGGCCGCGAAGTCGTCGGCACAAGCGCCGAACTGACCCGCAATCACATGGAAGTCCGTGGCATCGGGATCATCAATGTCGCCGCGATGTTTGGCATCAAGTGCATTCGGAACGAGAAGCGCGTGGATCTGGTGGTCACCCTTAAGTCATGGGAGGACGTGCCCGACGTGGACCGCCTGGGCATCGACGACGAGTACACCGAGATTCTGGGCGTTAAGATCCCGCACATCATCATTCCCGTGCGGCCGGGCCGCGATTTGGCGCGCCTGGTGGAAGTCGCCGCGTTCCAAACCAAGTTGAAGCTTTCCGGTTACAACCCCGGCAAGGAGCTCAACGACCGTTTGCTGGCCAAGATGGCCAGCGAGAAGTCGTAGACTGGTTGCCCAAAAGTCATTTCCGAATCGGTGGCGCACGACCTGCCGGTCGTGCGAGGCTGCGCGGCAACGCATCCCCAGCAATCGGAAATGACTTTGGCAAACCCTATAAAGCAGGTCAGGGCGGGGGACTTTAGTAGTATTGTCCTGCCGGGGCGGGAAGGCTATCAACAGCTTGTGTGCATGAAGCGAACGGCACCTTTGGCCGGGTATGAGAGCCTGGGCAGGCCTGTCCGCGGCGTCCTCGCTGCCGGACTCGTCGCGGCGCAACTTCGCTTCACGGCGGCAGTGCAAAGGGCGTGTTGTCCAAACCCCTTGGCGAGTGCCTCGGCGATGTGCCGTTGCGCGAATCGCGGGCGAAGCCAGGAGGATTCAATGCAACCCTTTCAGGGTTGATGAGATTTCTTCGACGATGGACCCAGGGTAGCGACCGTGTCGCAACCTTGGGCTGACGGATGCAATCCCGTTGGGATTGATATTGAGGTCAACTCACCTGCGGCGGCCCGAAGCCTTCACGATAAGTGCGCGACAGGATTTCCTGGTTTGCCTTCTCGTGGTTGGTGAAGCGGAAGTTGGCCGCGTCCCAGCGCAGTTCTTGGCCGGGGTAGCGCGTGGCTTTCACCGCCAGCAGCGCCGGTTCGGTGATGCGCCAGCCGATGGTCAGCGGCGTCCACAAATGTTTCTTCGCCCCGAGACAGTTGTCGGCCCAATCCTTCCAATGATTGTGCGGCGTGGTTTCCGGCATCGGTTCGTCGGTCGCGACCTTGCCCTTGCGGAAGATCGTCAGCTTGCCGTCGGCTTCGAGCAGCAGCGTGCCTTCCTCGCACACCACCATCGTGTGATTCGCGCCCACCTTGGTCGGCGGCAAGCCGAGCGACGCGAACGACGGCAGCAGTGCGTCGTCGTGGTAATGCACCACGAACTTCTCGCGGGCGAACTTCCCGCCGCCGCCGGGATAAGTCAGCGTGCTCAAGTTGTGCGCCGTGTGCCCCGTGTTGGAAGGACGCGGCGTGTGCGTGAGCACCGCCTCCGGGGACGGCAAGTCGTAGGCGAAGTAAAGCAAGTCGAGCAAGTGGCAGCCCCAGTCGGCCAGTTGGCCGCCGCCCGTTTCCCAAAACGCGCGCCAGCGCCGCGGCGCGAGGTCTTCGGTGTAAGGCAGATCCGCGGTGATGGGACCGCGCCACAAGTTCCAATCCATCCACTCCGGCACCGGCTTGGCCTCGCCATACCCGCTCCAAGCATCGACAAAATAATGGCCGCGCGCGACGCCACCCGTCCAGACCCACGACTCGACAGGCCGGCCCAATTGTCCCTTGCGCAGGATTTCCACCGCTTGCATGCGGCCCTTGTTGCACGCGCGCTGGTTCCCCATTTGCGTCACGAGATTCGGCTTGGCCTGCAAGCCGTCGCGCACCATCCGCAGTTCCTCCAGTTGATGCACCAGCGGCTTCTGCGCGTAGACGTGCTTGTTGTGTTTCAGCGCGGTGAGAATCATCGGCGCATGGTGGAAGTCCGGCGCATCGACGATGACGGCGTCGAAATCGCCTGCGCGATTGGCGAAGGCTTCGCGGTAGTCCTTCACCGTCCAGGCGTTGGGGAACGCCTTCTTGATGCGGTCCAACTCGCGCTGGTCGACGTCGCAAAAGCCGGCAAACTCGACTTGCGAATGCCCCTTGAGCCCGTCGCGCTGCATGCCCGCGACGCCGCCGACGCCGATGTGGAAGATGCGCAGCTTGCTGTTCAAGTTGGCCTGCGCGCGCGCGCGCCATGAGAGGGAAGAGAGCGACGCGATGCTCGCAGTGGCCAAGGCGCCGGACTTGAGGAAACTCCGCCGAGTGACCGGGGAGCCGGTGGGGGAATTGGACTGAGTATTCATGTTCTGGTGAAGTCGGAGAGCATCATGCACAGGGCGGTGCCTGCCTCAAGCAAAACTCGGACACCGCTCGCGAACAAATACATAACATATTCACCTTAATGGACTTGTGTAAACTCATACGCTTTCGCTTTGTCTGCTTCTCGAGACTTGCATGCAAGACTGACCTTGACTGTGTCTGACTCGAGTTGACAGGGCTGGACGGGGCTTGTCTGAGGTGTGCTGGCTTCGCTGGATGATCCCGCTCTTGTCTGAGAACCACTGGACACAGACACGAATTTCCACGGATTGACACGGATTCCATTCGCGACAATTCGCGCAATTCGCGTCTCTTCTTTCGTGCCGCCCTCCGATGGCGGTTCCGAGTCCCGAGTCCCGGGTTGGCCAACTCGGGACCCGAAACCGGATTGCGATGCTTGCATGCAAGACTGGCCTTGACTGTGTCTGACTCGAGTTGACAGGGCTGGACGGGGCTTGTCTGAGGTGTGCTGGCTTCGCTGGATGATCCCGCTCTTGTCTGAGAACCACAGGACACAGACACGAATTCCACGGATTGACACGGATTCCATTCGCGACAATTTGCGCAATTCGCGTCTCTTCTTTTCGTGCCGCCCTCCGATGGCGGTTCCGAGTTCCGAGTTCCGGGTTGGCCAACTCGGGACCCGAAACCGGATTGCGATGCTTGCATGCAAGACTGGCCTTGACTGTGTCTGACTTGAGTTGACAGGGCTGGACGGGCTTGTCCGAGTTGACTGGCTTCGCTGGATGATCCCGCTCTTGTCTGAGAACCAACTGGACACAGACACGAATTCCACGGATTGACACGGATTCCATTCGCGACAATTCGCGCAATTCGCGTCTCTTCTTTTCGTGCCGCACTCAAGCCGCGCATGTGTACATTGCGCATTAGAGCCGTCATAGCACGTCCGGCGCGAAAGTGTTAGCGCCAAACGAGCGAAACGAGCGAAACGAGCGTGAATCTGCCTTCCCGGGCGCTTTTTCCCTGGAAATCGACCGGCAGGCGCCGGTCAGCCCTTCCAATTGGAACGGAACATCGGCGCATGAACACTCGCGCACCCCAAGCACGCCGAGGTTCATGCGCTGATCCGTCTCGCCTGGCCTCACTCCTTCCCGGGAGGCAGACGACGGAATATCTCGTAAACGCTGCCGCTCGAGAGCGACACGACGTACAGATTGCCATTCGGACCGGTGTGGATGTCCGTGCCCACACCAAACCCCGTGCCAAAAAGCAGGCTCTCACTTTCGGTAATGTCGAATTTGGCCAAGTTATCCGCTACGCGATCTTCCAGCCGCGGATCATCCACTGCGATCGTGCGCCGGCTCCCGGCGAGGTTGAAGCGGAACAGAGTTCCGCCCTGGAGGAAGTCCCTCGCGGCGCCGACTACCAAGTCGCCCTGATACTGCGGCCCAAGCGCGCGGCTGCTGATAAAACCAATGCCGGCAGGCGCCACTTCAAACTTCCAGCTGAATTCGGGATCACTGTAGTGAGACACGGGTTCCCGATCCGTCACCTCCATTTGCCCGCGGATCTCGCCGCCGGGGTGAGCCGTCGTGTGCAGGTTTGCGTAAGCACGGCCCTGGCGGATGCGCTCGGCCAGGTTCGCCAGAGTGGGCGTGAAGCCCGGTCGCGGGATGACGTCCGAATCATGCGCGGTTCCGCTGGCGATCAAATCTCCGGCCTGAAAATTCCGAGCGGCGGTCGGACCGAAAAGGAACAGGACCACTGGGCCGTTCTGCGCGCGCGCACCGAGATGAATGTGCGCCACCGTGGCGTTTTGAATGGGTCCCGTGGCCCTCAATTCGTAGGAAAGCGAGCCGTCGGGATTCAACTTGAATTGTGCGACGGCGCTGGCGTCGGTCATCTCGGGGGGCACTTCCTCCGCCCCGGTCAGGATCGCCCCGAACTCGTCCCCGCCTTCAAACACCATGAACAGGCGCGCCAGCGCTTCTTCAGCCGTATCCGCGATGTTGGTGGGAGACCACCGTATTTGTTGCAAGCCGAAAAAGTTCGTGCTGGTTTCCATGGCCTTGAACTCTGCGATCCGCGACAGAGGCCCCATGACTTGAACCCAGCCCAGGTTCGAGCCGGGTTCCACCCGGTTGAGTTCCGTGAAAGTGTCGTCCCCATTCTGCGCGTCCCAAAGGTGACCCGAGAATGGGTCAAAAGCCATGCCAAAGCCGTTGCGAACGCCGTAGGCAAACAGCTTCTGAATGTTCGCGCCCGCTTCGCCGCCCCGGAGTGCGCCGGCCCGATAGAACGGATTGTCCGTGGGCGTGCTGCCGTCATCGTTCAGCCGCAGAATCATGCCGGTCAGATGGGCGTTGTCCGGCTCAGGTCCGCCGAACTGGTCGTCGGCCATGTTGCCCGCGGGCCCCGGTCCGTCCGGCAGGTTCTGCATCTGCCCGCGCCGGCCATTGTCGCCCATGAAAATGTAAAGCTTGCGGTCCGGGCCGAAACGAAGCACCCCGCCGTTGTGATTCCCTCGGAGCGGCTGATTCGTGTCCATTTGAAAAGCCCGGAGCTGGATGAGATTGGTTTCCAAACTCAGCGCGGCGCCGTCCCAGACGAAGCGGTCAACGCGATTGCCCAAGAGCGGGACCTCCGCGAGCACCGTTGAGTCTGTGCCCGTGGCACTTTCGGTCCAATAGAGGTAAACGCCACGGTTCGTCGGAAAATCCGGATGCAACGCGATGCCGAGGAGGCCGCGCTCGGAAGCAGAGTTCACCGCCAGATCCAGGACCGTGGCGGTCAACATGCCATCCACAACGCGTTGGACTTTGCCCGAGGCTTTTTCGAGCACCAGAAAGTCGTTGGTACCGATGAAGGCCATGCTGGTGGGTTGATCCAGAGAGCCGACGACTGTCCGCACGCCCAAATTCTTATCGACAAGACGTGGACCGGTGCCCTGACCGTTCAAGGTTGCAGACGTGCAAACTGTGAACGCCGCACAAACGAGGAACTTCAGGCCGAGGGTGAGAAATGTGTGATCTATGGTTTTTGTTTTCATACAGTGCGTACGAGTCCCGGGTCGGATTGGCGGTTCCTCTATGCGCATGGGGTGTTCTCCCCACGGCGCATCAGGTGACTTACGAGCGACCTTTCGAGTCCGCGTCGTGACGCAGGACTCGTTGGCGAGAACCTCGCTGCGGGTTGGAGTGACAGCGCATTCCAAAATCAGCTCAATCTCCGCTGGCCTTTCGTCGGTCAACCCGCTACCAACGGTCCCGGTTCATCTACTGCTATGAATGCGCCCTCTCCTGACGCGCGCCGCTGTGGCCTCTGCGGCAAGCGCGAACATCTCACGCGCACGCCCTGCTGCGGGAACTGGATTTGCGATGACGAGGGCGAATACGTGCTGTTCTCGTATGCGCGCAACAGTTGCTTTCGCAACCACTGGAAGCACACGATTTGTGGCGCTCATCACAGCGCGCGACACGAGGGCCGCTGGCAGGATTGCACAACATGCCGCGAGGCGGGCCCGCTCGAACTGTTCGTCCATCACGCGACGAACGAATACAACTTCGAGAAGCTGGAGAACCCGCCGCAATTCGAGCCGACCCGCTGCCTCGGGTGCGGCGTGCGCGTGCGGCTGGCGCTCGACGGCTACGTGATGAGCAGCGAAGGAATCAAATGCATGGCGTGCGATGACGCGGAGCACCCGGACCGGCGTGAAGCGATGGCCGGCGTCCTCGGCAGACCGCCCGATATCGACACCATGCTCCAAACGGCCTATCCCATCGGCACACTGGCCTACTACGGGCCGACGCACCGCCTCGCAACAAAAATCGTGGCGGCCATCGTGCGGCAATCCGGAGCCGAGCCTGAACCGCTCCATCGTTGGATCACGCAAGCCGGCGACATTCGCGACGACCCGGCGATCGCGGCGCAGGTGGGCGTCTTCTTTCGCAAGCATCGTGTGAAGCAGGTCACCTCGACGCGGCGCGTCATCGGCTGCCCGCACGAGGAGGGAAAGGATTATCCGGTGGGAGGCAAGTGCCCGCACTGTCCGTTCTGGCATGACCGCGACCGATTCTCGCCGCAAGCCCTGCCCGGAGGCGGAATGTCGGCGGCGGAAATCCTGGACGAGTTGTCGAATCCCAACCCGACTCGACAACCCATCGAGGCGCTGGCCGCCGCGGATCATCAAAAGCAAGACCTGCTCGAACCCTTGTTGCGAGCAGTGGAACGAGGCCTCAGCGACCCGAGCGGCACTCCGCCCGGGGAATCGATGCTCTTCAGCTATGCGACGTATTTGCTGGCCAAATGGCGCGAGGCGCGCGCGTATCCGTTGCTCGTTCGCTGGATGTCCTTGCCTGGTGAAAGCGCGTTCGACATTGGCGGTGACACCGTGACGCAGGCCGGGTCACGTCTTCTCGCCGGCGTGTGCAATGGCGACCTGGAGCCGATCAAGCAATTGATTCTGAATCGCGAGGCTAACGAGTTCTGCCGAAGTGCGGCGATCGAAGCGCTGGGCCTCCTGGTCGCGTGGAAGGAATTGCCCCACCCGGCCGTAAGCGACTACTTCCTGTGGCTTGCCCGCGACGGTCTCGAGCGCGTACCCAGCTTTGCCTGGGACGGGTTGGCCAATTGCTGCGCGGATATCGAGGCCATCGAAGTGTTTCCGGAGTTGCGCCGTGCCTATGACGAGGGCCTGGCCAGTCCGAGCGTCATGGGGCTGGAGGAACTTGACGAGGTGGAAGAAGGGCCGCGTGGCCAATGTCTGGCCCAATTCCGCAAGTGGCACCCACCGATCGGGGATGTGGCCAGGGAAACGACCTGGTGGCAATGTTTTGACGACGATCCGTTGAAGATGATCACCCGGGAAGCCGATTACCCACGCGCTGGCAGTTACGCACAGCCGCCCCCCGTCCGCGCGTCGATCAAAGTCGGGCGAAACGATCCCTGTCCCTGCGGGAGCGGCAAGAAGTACAAGAAATGTTGCGGCGGGTAGGCTTCGTCAGATGCTTGGGCTCTTCAAGAAACGCGAATCCCCGCCGCCGGCCCGGACGTTCAAGACGCGCGTCGAGCTGTTCTGGGAGTGGTATGCCAGCGTTGCAGATCGGTTCTACCAGACAATCGAGGAAAGCAAATGTTCCGACTTGGCCGACGAAGTCCAAGCCCAAGTCCATGAACTGCTGCCGGGTTTTGCCTGGGTCTTTGGACCTGGCGCAGAAGGAAAAGGTCATTCCTTCACGCTGACCGGAGAAGGCGTCCTGGATCGGCAGTTGCTTGCAGGCTACTGGCTAAGTCGAGCGCGCCGTCTTGCGGGATGGACGTTTTACGCCTCCCGGCAGCCGGGCAGGATTAATGGATTCTGCATTGAACTCGGAGGACAACGATTTGACCCATTGGAATTCTGGATTACGCCGGTCATCGACAATGAGTCCGAGAAAGTCGATATCACGGTTTGGCACCCATTATTCGAACGCGTCAGCGAACACACAGACCGTTTGCGCCCGCTGTTTCTCTTCCTGGATGAAGTCCTGGGCGAGTTCGGCACAGGCCAGTGGATCGGCGAGATCAAGGTCAACGACCAGCGGCTGACTGACGCATTTCCTCTGAGCGAGTTGCTTGAGTTTGTCACCACGCTGGCTGCCGAGAAAGGCTGGCGAAAGTTTCCTCCTGGCGAAGAAATAACATTGTATCGCTGTGAAGAACCGCATGAGCGATTCCTGCGCGGCGACATCGTCGTCGGCAACTCGGCCAACATGGAGCTCATCAACAGCTATCTGGAAGCCGAAGGACAACTGGAGGATCCACTGGATGGCACCGGGGCGGACTATGCTTTCGTTTCCTTTGACGTCCGAATCCTTCCTGAGGGCGAACAAAGCGCCGCCCGTGGCATACTGGAAGACGCACTGGACGATGCGCTTTGCGCTGCTCAGAGCGGCCAATTGTTAGGTGGCGCGCATGGAGTGAACTCGGCCTACATCGACCTGCTGCTCGTGGATGGGACCAGCAGCCTGGACATTGTCCGACAGGTCCTGATTGAAAGGAAGCTGCCACCCGGGACCGCCATCAACTTCTTCGCCAAAGAAAAGCGCGCTCACCGAATTGTCCTTTGACCGCCTTGGGTCAGCCTGCAGAAGAATTCTGGGGTCCGGCCTGATGGCTTTTCCCCTCCCATTTCGCATTGGTCAGTGTATGGAAATGAAAGGCACCCCATGAAGAGCCCGATTGAACGCCAAATGGAGATTTTCTCCGCAGCCCTTGAACATCCAGTGGGTCCGCAACGCGACGCCTTCCTGGCCGAGGCCTGCGCGGGCGACACCGGCTTGCGCCAGCAGGTGGATGCGCTACTCGCCGTCCATGCTCAGGCCGGCACCTTCCTGGACAAGGCCGCCGGACCTGTCGGCCCCGGGGGAACTCGCATCGTTCCGATCACCGAAAAACCCGGTGACAAGATCGGACGCTACAAACTGCTCCAGCAGATCGGCGAAGGCGGTTGCGGCGTCGTGTACATGGCCGAGCAGGAGGAACCGGTGCGGCGCCGCGTCGCGCTCAAGGTCATCAAGCTGGGCATGGACACGAAGCAGGTGGTCGCCCGCTTCGAAGCCGAACGGCAGGCGCTGGCGCTCATGGACCATCCGAACATCGCCCGCGTGCTCGACGCGGGCGCTACGGACACCGGCCGGCCTTATTTCGTCATGGAACTCGTCCGCGGCGTCCGCATCACCGAGTTCTGCGACCAGCAGAAGCTTTCCACGCAAGCGCGGCTCGAACTGTTCCTCCAGGTTTGCTCGTCGATCCAGCACGCCCACCAGAAGGGCATCATCCATCGCGACCTGAAGCCTTCGAACGTGCTCGTCACGATTATCGACGGCACGCCGGTTCCCAAGGTCATCGACTTTGGCATCGCCAAGGCGACGAACCAGCAGTCGCTCACCGACAAGACGCTGTTCACGGCTTTCGAACAGTTCATTGGCACGCCGGCTTACATGAGCCCCGAGCAAGCGGAGATGAGCGGCGTGGACATCGACACGCGCAGCGACATTTATTCGCTCGGCGTGCTGCTCTACGAACTGCTCACGAGCCAGCCGCCGTTCGACGCCGGAGAACTGGCCCGTTCCGGCCTGGATGGCATCCGCCGCACGTTGCGCGACCAGGAGCCGCCGCGGCCCTCAACGCGCCTGAACACGCTGGCCCAGGTCGAGCTCACCACGGTCGCGCGCGCCCGCCATACCGAGGCGCCCAAGCTGGTCCATCTCGTGCGCGGCGACCTGGATTGGGTGGTGATGAAGTGCCTCGAAAAGGACCGCGCGCGCCGTTACGACACGGCCAACGCGCTCGCCGCCGACATTCAGCGCCACTTGACCCACGAACCGGTCGTGGCCCGACCGCCCAGCGCCGCCTACCGCTTCAGCCGGTTGGTGCGCCGGAACCAGCTCGCGTTCGCCGCCGCGGGCGCGGTGACGGTCGCGATGCTGATCGGTCTCATCGTTGCCTCCTGGCAGGCGGTGCGGGCGACCAAGGCCGAGCAAGCCGCGCGGCTTGCGGAGTACGCGGAACGGTCTCTCAGCGAGCAAGCGCGCGCCGACCGGGATCGCGCCACGCGCGCCGAAGCCGACGCCCGCGTGCAGGCCACGGCGGCGAAGGACGCCTGGGCCACGGCACGTCGCAATGCTTATGCCGCCGAGTTGAACGTGGCCTTCCAAGCCCTCGCGGAAAACAACCTCGGCCGCGCTCGCGATTTGCTCGATCGCCAGCGACCCAAGGCCGGTGAAGATGATCTGCGTGGTTTCGAGTGGCGTTATCTCTGGCAGCTTTGTCAGAGCGATGAACTCGCCAGTTTCCACGGCGATGAGACTCACGGAGCGGCCTTTTCTCCGGACGGGAAGCTGTTCGCCTATTCCGGGGGTAAAATCATCGTGCGCGAGACCGCGTCGCGAAAAGGGGTCGCCACGCTGGGCAGCCCCGCTACGACGTTGTCCTTCTCGCCAGACGGCAAACTCCTGGCCAGCGGCCATGACTCCGGCGTGAAACTCTGGGACACGGAAACGTGGCAGGAAGGGCCCCCTCTGCCGGACACGATGAACGAAGTGCTATTCTCGCAAGATGGACGCTGGCTTGTGACGGGTTTGGCCGAGGGCTACCGCGTCTGGAATACGCAAACCTGGCAGCCGGTGGGCGATTGTCCGGGAGCGCCGCCAGCACGCTGGTTATCGCGGAAGGCGTTGGCGTTTTCGCCGGACGGCCAGTTCCTGGTCACGATCTCTTGGGAAGATCGGAGTCGGCAGGTAGGCGATCATCTACGGGTCTGGCGGCTGCCCAGCCTCGAAGAACTTCCCGCCATCCGCGTCCAGGGCATCCCTATCACCTCGGTGGCGTTTTCGGTGGATGGAAAGCACCTCATCGCCGGGCTGTTGATTGGCGAGATCGTTGTATTGGATTTCGCGGCGCGCAAATCCGTGGCGACGGGCGGCGAACATAGCGGCTACGTGACGGCGATTTCCGTCGCGGCGGACGGCAAAACTTTTGCGACTACGAGTACGGATCGCACGGTCAATGTCTGGGATGCAGCGACGTTCAAACTTCTCGTGCGGTTGCGAGGGCATGTCGGCGAAGTCTGGGCTGGAGCCATTTCGCCCGATGGCCGTACGGTCGTGTCCGGCGGCGCCGATGGGATGACGAAGCTTTGGAGCACGGACACACGACACGTCGATCCAGTTCTGGACGGCGCCGCGGTAGTAGTGGGGTTTTCCGACGGTGGCCGCCGGTTGCTCGCAAGCTGGACGAACAGCGTGTCCGTGTGGACGCCAGAGAGCGGGACGCGCGCGGATTTTGTGATTCCGACAAACTTGACGACGATCCGGGGCACTGGCAGCTATTCGTGGGACGTGAAGCCGGACGGCTCGCTCTACGCGTTGGGCCGCGGTGATGGCACGCTGGAATTCTGGAATCTGACCACCGGTCTCAAGGTGACCGCGTGGCCCGCGCATGACGAAGGCATTGGCGCGGTCGCGTTTTCCGCGGATGGTACGCGCCTCGCCACGGGCAGCAGCGAGGGCGAGGTGAAAATCTGGGACCCCGCCACACGGCGGGAAGTTGCGCGCGTGGAACCGCTGGGCCGCCGTCTTATGTGCCTGGCTTTTTCCGCGGACGGGAAGATGCTGGCCGGAGCCGGCACGAGCAGCCGCGTCTGGCTTTGGGACGTCGCGACCGGGCGGCAAATGCTCGAGCTCGGCGGACATGGCCAGGCCGTGCCTTCAGTAGCGTTCTCTCCTGACGGCAGGCTGCTGGCGACTTCGACGCTTTCCGCGGGCGAAGCGCGCCTCTGGGAACTGCCGTCCGGCCGGCCCATCGCCGCGCTCAAAGGCCACGTCCAAGGCGTCATCACCGTGCAGTTTTCTGCAGACGGCAAGACGCTCATGACGTGCAGCAACGATCGCAAAGTGAAACTGTGGAACGTGGCCACGCAGCAGGAACTGGTCACGCTCCCTTTCGCGGCGCACACCGTCAACGCGCGTTTCTCTCCGGATGGACGGTCGCTCGCAATTGGGTGCCTTACCCTGCGCAGTCCGCAAATTCAACTGGTGCGCGCGCCGTCGTTCGAGGAAATCGCAGCGGCGGAAGCAAACCGGACCGAAGCTGCGAACTAGACTCGTTGAGCGTTTCCGACACGAGCCGCCATGAGCGACGTCACCGAGATTCTCACCGCCATTGACCAGGGCCAGGACCGCGCAGGCGCATTGCTGCCGCTGGTCTACGACGAATTGCGCAAGCTGGCGGCCGCGCGCATGGCGCACGAATCGCCGGGCCAGACCCTGCAACCCACCGCGCTCGTACACGAGGCCTGGCTGCGGCTCGTCGGCGATGCGAACTCAAATTTCGACGGGCGCGCCCACTTCTTCGCCGCCGCCGCCGAGGCGATGCGCCGCATTCTTATCGACAATGCGCGGCGCAAACGCGCCTTGCGTCACGGTGGCGGCCAGGCCCGCGTGGACATTCAGGACATCGAGATAGCGGCGGCGTCCCGGGAGGATGAATTGCTCGCAGTCCACGAGGCGCTGGAGAAATTGGCCGCTGAGGACACCGGGTTGGCCGAACTGGTCAAGCTGCGCTTCTTCGCCGGCTTCACGAACAAGGAAGCCGCGGAGCTTCTGGGCGTTTCTGAGCCGACCGTCGAACGGCGTTGGGCTTTTGCGAAGGCCTGGCTCTACCGAAAGATACAATCCGCGTAACGGAATGTTGTCACCCGGCAACCGGATGCGAGACGGTTATCTGAAGAATACATTGTTTAGAACCGCCCAGGAGATAAAGATTCCCACCGAGAGGAAAAAGACCACCAGGCAGGTCACGAATACAAGTTTCCATTTGCGCACCGCGATTTCTTTGAACGACATGGCACGCATTTCCAGGATGAGGGTCCGAAGCATCTCTCCTCCATTGGCGAAGCCCCAAACCGCGAAGCCCGAAGTGAAAATCACTGTGCTGATATTTGTGACACGATTCTTGTCGAGAATAATCCCACTCACGAGGCCTACCAAACCAACAACGAACAAGACAGGGATGCTGCGGATGGCGAACTCATAGGCAGGCGATGGCTCCTCCTCTTCCCGCTGGCCCGGCGATTCGGCAAGCGGCTCGGCAATTCTCTTTTCGACAAACTCCAGCAAGTCCTGGAACGTGACGAGCCGTTGCAGTGTTTTCTCGAACGATTCCATGTCGTCCATATCAATTCTGATCCCGAACTCTTCTTCCAGTTCCCAGAACAAATGCGGATTGGCCGGGAGTTCGGCGCGCAGGTCCTCGTTCAATCGGTCGCTTGGAACCAGCCCGCCCAGAGGCATCTCCAGATTCTTCGACAGGATCCGGCGAACGCGGACTGCCGCGTCCGCGCGTTTCGCATCGGGAAAGTAATCCTGCCCGAACTGCTCGTCATTGCGCTGAACCCGGGCCGCCAGCGAAGCCACGCGCCGCCTTTTCCTGAGCCAATCGCGAAAGCCCACGCTGACGAGCAATGCCATCACTGCGCCGATAAGGATCACAGCGGCCAACTCCGAGAACTCCATGGCGTTCCACATTTGGGCCTGCATTGCGTCATAATCTTGTCACCGGCTGCGTCTGCGAACCATGATAATCCCTGCTTTTGGGCTGGCACAGGCTCGGGTCTCCGGGCAATGTCATCGAGTAAGCCTGAAATCGGTTCGCGAGCGCCGAAGCGTTGTCCGAGTACGGATTGTTCGATCGCGCGCTTCGGCAGGGTCGATTTAGGCAAGCACCGGCAGCGATGAGACCATGAAGGCGAGTCCAGCCACAGCCATGGCCCCGGGGATGGCCATGCACGCTCCTCCTGCCATCGCCCACGAGCAAGCAAGCCCATCACACCCATGAAAACAAACCTCCTCCTGCACACGATTCTGGCCGCAGCCGCGCCGATGATTCTCTCGCCAGCCCCGACGCGCGCCGGCGAAATCCTCATCTCGAAGTTCGACTCCCCAAGCGACGTCAATAACTGTTACTGGGAGACCTGGTCCGGCCCAGGCACGCTTGTCCACGACAACGAACTCGACGCTGGCGGGGGCAGCCCGAACGGTTCCCTTCGCTTCGTCAACAACTTCACGAACCACCTGGGTTATCAGCAATGCGTGTTCACGCTGGGCCTTTCGGGCACGACGAACGCGCAAATCCTTTACAGTCACATCAACCTGGACGTGAAGGTTGATGCCGGCTCAACTCCGCGCGCTGCCGGCGACTACGGCGCCTTCGAGATTATTCTGCGCGACGGCAACGATTGGACCTGGAACAGCCGTATCAGCGTCCCGCTCAACGGCACGGGCTGGACGCACATCTCTGCTCCCGTGGCCGCTCCTGCCAGCGCCATTCATCACTTGACCTTCAAGCTCGGCCAGAACGGATTTCTAGGCCCGGTGACCTACAACATCGACAACATTACCTGGACGGAATCGGTCGCGCCGCCCCCGCCGCCCACGATGACCGTCCGATCCGCCAAACCTGGCCTGAACTTTGTCGGCAGTGCTGCGGGACAATACGACCGTCAGAGCATTTACTCGCCGACGGCCATTACCAGTTGGGTCGGCGGGTTTGACGACGTGACGTTCTCGATGACCATCGACGACGCGCCCGGTCAAGCGAATCCCAATTTCCAGGCCCACATGTTCATCCTCGGAGGCGGGCCAAGCTCCGACAGCATTCCCGATTGGACCCAGCCCAACGTGATCTTCATCCAAATCCTCAGCAACCCCAACGGCAGCGCCAGCGCGTATTTCCGCGTGAAGGTCAACGAGGCGGGCAATAACACCCAATTCTGGGCGCCGAACGCTCCCGCGGTCACGGCTCCCAGCATGCGCGGGACCTGGAGTGTCAGCTTCTTTCCCAACACGGACGTCATCCTGACGGCGCCGAACGGCGCGACCAACAGCTTCAGCATCCCAATCGAAACGGCGTTGGCATTTATGAACAGTCTCACGGCCTACTTCGGCATCATGCCCAACAGCCCGGCCAATATCGGGCAAAGCCTCACCCTAGGCCATGTCCTGGTTTCGTCGGCCGGCTCGCCCATCCTTGAAGATGACTTCGCCGGTCCCAATCTCGATACGGCCAAGTGGCTGGTCAGCGCGGCCGATCCCGCCGGCGTCAAACTCCTCACTCCCGCCACCGCAGGTTTTTGGGTTTCGTGGACCCTTCCCGACACCGGCTTCGCGCTCCAATCCACTCCCAGCTTCTCACCGCGAAATTGGACAAACCTGGTCGTCACGCCGTTTGGCGCAACCATGCGGCATACTCACGTGCCCAAAGGCACGCCCACGGCAGAGCAAGGCTACTTCCAATTGCTCAAGCAGCAATGAGACTGCTCGTGGCGATGCCTGGATAGCTCAAGGTGCGGATGCCGCGTTTGGCTGCGCGGGCCGATTGAGGCGTTCGAGCCAGCGGGCACCGATGCCCTGGCTGAATTGCTGCCAGCCATTGTCCCCGAGCAATGCCTGGATGGAACGTTCGGTCTCCTGACGAAGGTTTTCGAGAGCAGGGCCGCGTCGGTCCGCCACGATAGTCTGGTCGTTTCGGATTCGCGCTGCCTGTTCCTCGGCGGCCTGTTTCATCGCGTAAATCCGCCGGGCTTCCGTTGTGCCGAGGCCTGCCTGTTTCACCGCGATGTACATCTGCTGGAAGCCAGGCTCCGCCGCCAATTCGTAATCCGCGAAGCGCTGCGGACCGAGGGCCTGTTTGATCTCCTCCCTGAGAGACTTTTCCATCTCTTGTTTCCTGGCTCGATCCGCCGCGGAATCGCTCCCCGGACTCAGGTTGGACTCCTCCTCGGCGGCCTTGCGGAGCTTGAAAATCGAGACGAACTCTTCCTCCGTGGGCTCGAATCCCTGGAGTTGCCGGCGTAAGCCGCTCGCGGTCGCGGACGTTCGCAGGTCGTACTGTAGCGCCTCTTCGGGCGTGAGAAGCTGTTTGATGGAGGTTTCCAGTTCCTTCTGCAATGCCTTGATGGCGCTCGCATCCAGGCTGCCTGGCTCCCGCACGGCCAGCTTGTCCTCCAACTCATTCCGGAGGCGGAGCACGCTCGCCTTCTTATCGTCGTCGAGAAAGTCCAGCATCCAATCACGCGCGTTGGAGGACTTGGCTGCGCGTTTGCGTTGGTCCGGCTCGATGCCAAGGGAGCGCAGGACGGAATCCCGTTCCTCGTCGAGCGCCAGCATCCCCGTCCAGGCCCCCCGTCCTGCGCCGGGCAGAAAGTCCTGCTCGTTCCTCCAGTATTCGAACTTGGGCGCATCGCGCCGGAGTTGCTTCTTCTTTTCCTCGTAGAGCTGAGTGACGTCCGCACGAAGGATGTCGCGGATGGTCGCTTCGGGACAACCTATCGCGCGCAAGTTGGCGGCGAATTGCTTGTAGTCGGAGGATTCGAGGGATTGCCAGGTGAGTCGTACGTTATCCGAACGAGTGGTCGCCTTTGGAACAGGCGATGGTGCAGGCTGGGCGATTCGAGTCCCGTGGCCTGGAAGCGACTCCTCGTGCGCCCGTTCCGGTACATCTGGGGCTTTGTGAAACAGGCGGAGTCCCAGGCCGATATTGATGGCAAGTGAGACGAGGAACAATGCCAACAGAGCTTTGTGCTTCATGCGCCGTCTGCTTGGACATCGCACCGGCGATTCTGTTCCACCGACGCGGTCATTCGGGATAGAACACACGCTTGGGTGTCAAGGTGCCAAGGTCAATGGGTTCATCGCTTTCGCCCACAGAGGCTTCTGGAACCTCCACGCGAATCTCGACTGCCGCCGCGTGCCGCTTGCCCTTCCCACCCGGCACCGACTCGTCCGCTCGCACCTGCATCCGATAACCGCCGGGCTGCACATCTTCCACGAGGAACGTGCCATCAGGCTGAACGGGAAATTCGTAATTGCGGACCGAATCCTTCCAAAGTTCCCCTGCCGGCGTGTCGCGCCAGGCCCGTTCGTATGTGCGCTGTTCTTCTCGGGACATGGATCTCCAATCGCGCGGATGCCGTATCCCCCGCGCCTGGTCCGCCCACATGCTGCCGTAGAAGACCCATTTGTTTGTCGAATCAGAGGAATCCAAGGAGACTCGGCCCGTCAACGTGCGTTCCACTCCACCGAGTTGCACTTTGACTCGATCTCCAGGCAGCAGTTTCACATAACGATGTCCGCTCTGTCGTCCATCATTGGTGCGGACCATCACAGTGCGGGTGAGCCACACATCGATTGGCGCGACACGCGGAAAAACAAATCTCCCATCCGCATCCGTTTTGGTCGAGGTGCCGTGCTGCACCAGGTTCCAGTCGTAGAGTTCGGTCGAGCCCCAAATGCCGATGTTCACGGTCTGGTTGCTCGCGAGAGACTTTCCAACGCGCAGCACGCCCTCAATGCGCGCCCACGGCTGCACAGTGACCTCCGCGTTTGCCGCCAACTCTTCCGCCGTGACCAACGCATAACCCGCATCGCTCGTCGCCACAACGGCGGCGAGCCCATCCTTCGGATATTCGGTCAAACCGACGATAAAGCTGCCGTCCGAGGCGGTGTTCGTGGAGGGAGTTTGCCGCTCGGCCCGGACCAACAGATTCGATACGGCGCCTCGGAGGTTCATCGGCCGCGCCATGGGGCTGTTCGTGGACGGAGGTGCGTTCGTCGTCTGGTAGAGCCTTACGTAGGTTTGCGGCGTGGCCACGCGGACCAGCGCGCCGGCCAAGGGCTTGCCGTCCGGCGTGCGTACCGTGCCGCGCAAGACGAGGGCTGCGGTTGCGGGCGAATCCTGCGCTGCGACGGCTGCTGTTCCGTTGGCCTGAAGGAGAACTCTCACGACAGCGAAGCCGCTCGTGAGACAAAGCAAGGACGCCAGAAGCACGCCGCCCGCCGTGGTCTTGAGTTTGGCCAAAAGGATCGTTTTGAAGAGGGTCAGACTTGCCGCGACGCCGACTTTGCCAGCCAGGCCGGCAACGGATGCCCCGGTCAGGTTGGACGCGAGGCCCGCCGGCGCTGCCTGCACGGCATGCGAAGCAATGGCCGAGGTGACGGCGGCAACCGAAACGGCCACCCCTCGAGCTGCAAAGTAATGGCGCATCTTTTCCAGGGCGCGATTGACCCGCTTTTGCGCCGCGTCGTCGCTGATGCCCAGCGCCTGGCCCACTTCACGCAGGCTCTTGCCGGCGAAAAAGCGCAGGAGCACGGCATCCTGGTCCGCCTGCCGCAATCGGGCCACGGCTTGCTCGAGCAAGGGCGCCACTTCCTTCCACACCCATTCATTGTCCTGATTTAGTTCGGAGAATTGCATAGCAAGGCTTTCTCGTTTCCGCCGCCGCGCGTCACTCCGCAGTGCCGTCTGAGCGACAAACTGAGTGGTGCGATAAAGCCAGCCTGTGAGGACCGTTGCCCTGGGCATCGAGGTGGCTTTGCGCGCGAGTCGTATGAAGACCAGTTGCGTCACGTCGTCGGCCAACTGGCTGCCGGGCACCAGGCGCCGCGCTGTCGAATACACGAGGTCGATGTGCCGCTGCACGAGCTCGGCGAAGGCCTGCTCGGACCGGTGTTCCCCGTATTCGCTGAGCAACTCCAGGTCTTCCATAATGTCTTTATTGTCCATCGCCGCCGTGGAGAACAATCCGCCAAGCATCTTTCGGAAACCTTGGACTCACCCCAGCCGCGCCTCTTCCAGGTCCAGCTCCCGCTCCAGCTTGTGAAGCAGTTCCTTGCTCAAGCGGTGCTTTCGATGAAGCGCGATGAGTTGCTCGCGCTCCGCGGCGAGGGCTTCACGGCGAAGGCGGCGCCCTTCAATGGCTTGCTGGCGATGCGGACTCCAACCCAGGGCCTCCGCCAATTCATCCGTCAGGTAAAGGATGCGTTCGCGGTAGGCTTCGACCACCGCGCGGACGGCTTCATCGGTCAATCGCTCGGCGGCAGCAAGCTGTTCGATGCGCGCCAGCGCCGCATTGGCTGCGGCCCGGCGGGCGTCCTGTTCCATGTGCTCCTCGACGGCCGGCCCGCTCACACGGAGCCGACGGATCAGCCACGGCAAAGTAAGTCCTTGCCCGACCAGGGTCACGAGGATCACCGAGAAGGTGAAGAGCAGGATCAGGTCACGCTCGGGAAACTCCGAACCGTCCGGCAACAGTCGCGGGACGGCGAGCGCCGCCGCCATCGACACGACCCCGCGCATTCCGCACCAACCGAATACGGCAACGTCGCGCCACGGCGGGAAAGGATCGCGGGCGCGAATGCGTTTGCTCAGCCAGCGCGGCAGATAGGCCGAGGGAAAAACCCAAACGAGGCGCGTTACGATCACCACGCCGCAGATCAGCGCCGCATCGAGGAGCAGTTCGCCCCGGGAATGGTCGTGGAGCCCGCGCACGACTTCCGGCAGTTGGAGGCCGATTATCATGAACACGACGCCGTTCAACAGAAAGACGAGCATGTTCCAAAACGCGGTTCCGGTCAGCCGCGTCGAGGCCGAGAGCAGTTCCGGGCTGCGCGCGCCAAGGTAGATGCCCGCCACCACCGTCGCCAGTACTCCCGATACATGCAGCCGTTCCGCGCTGATATACGCCACAAACGGCGCAACGAGAGAAAGCACGATGTCGATCAAATCCTCGCGGATCCAGCGCAGCAGCCGCGCGATAATCCAGGCCACAACCAGTCCGACGGCCACCCCTCCGACGGCCAGCATCACGAATCCTCCGGCCGCCTTCGGCAGCGAAAAGCTCCCCGTCATCACTGCCGTGAGGGCGAAACCATAAGCCACGAGGCCCGCCGCGTCGTTTACCAGGCTCTCGCCTTCGAGAATTGTGACCATCCGTTTGGGCAGCCGGAGGCGTTGCGCGATGGCGGATGCAGCGACGGCATCGGGCGGCGATACAATCGCGCCCAGCACAAAGGCCGCCGCCAAGGTCAGTTCCGGCACCAGCGCGTGCGCCACGAAGGCGACCGCCGTTGTCGTGAAGAGCACGAGCCCGACTGCCAGCAGCAGGATGGGCCGGAGATTGTCGCAAAAATCCTTCCAGGAAGTGAACCAGGCCTGCGAGTAGAGCAGCGGTGGAAGCACGATCAGAAAAACATAATCGGGCCGCAGTTCCACGCGCGGCAGCCCCGGGACAAGACTGACTGCCAGCCCGCCGAGCACCAGCACGATCGGTTCAGGCAACTGCAATTTGCGTGCGAGCAGACCAAAGCCCGCAAGCGAAACCAGAATCAGGATGAGCAGTTCAGCCGTTTGCACCGCCGCGCCAGCGTATCTCAACCCTTTGTTTGCGGCACGCCCGGAATGTTTGTCGCATGATTGACGCACCGCATAATTGCGGTGCCCTCGACGCTAAGAAGACATGAGTTGACACGCCGGCCCATTCCGCGACCGTGTCACGCATGTCTTCCTGTTCAACCGCAGCATTGTTCATCTCCATATGCGTCGCTTGGACCGCACACGCGGCGGAGCCGCTGGTCCTCGAGGTTTGGCCGGGGAAAGCGCCTGAGGAAACTGGGAACATCGGCCCGGAACGAATCCGGATGTCGCCGAAGCTGGACCGCAAACAAGTCGAGGTCACGGAGTCGACACGCCTGATCACCGGCGTGACCAACCCAACCATCACGATCTATCGCGCACCCAGGGACAAGGAGACGGGCACCGCGATGTTGATTTGCCCCGGAGGCGGCTATTGGGACCTTTACTGGGAACTGGAAGGCGAGGAAGTCGCGGCCTGGCTCAACTCCATTGGCGTCACTGGCATCATCCTGAAGTACCGTGTGCCACGCCGCCCGGACGAGCCCAAGGGCGAACCGGCCCGGCGTCCGCTCCAGGACGCGCAACGGGCCGTCCGCCTCATCCGGAGTAAAGCCAGCCAGTGGGGTATCCATTCGCAGCGCATTGGGATTGTAGGTTTCTCGGCGGGCGGCCATCTCGCCATTGCGACGGCGACGAGCTTCGACCAACGCACTTACGACCCCATCGATGACGTGGACAAAGTCAGTTGCCGGCCTGACTTCGCGATTCCCGTCTATTCAGGCTACCTGAAGGCGAAGGAGAAGGACGAAGTCGCACCGGGCCTTACGATTCCGACTAACACGCCGCCGATCTTCCTCGTCCATGGGGGAGAGGACATCATCAGCCCGCCGGAGCACAGTGTACTGATGTATCTCGCGCTGAAGCGAGCTGGCGTCCCGACCGAATTGCACGTCTACGCAAACACCGCCCACGATTTTGGAGTTCGAACCAACGAGCATCCGTACTCGACCTGGACGGCGCGTTGCGCGGATTGGTTGCGGGAGAGTGGGCTCCTCCCGATCAAAGCAAAGGAATAGCGCTGCGCGAGAAGGGCATTGTCCAACGTAGTCCGCACACCATCATCTGTAGCCGACGACGTGAGGAGGCGGACCACGTGGCCGCACGGTCCTCACGTCGGCGGCTACAATCGTTGGGAGAAGTGGCGGATTTCATCCACCTCGAACGAGCTGACGCCGGCAAGCCGCGAGCAACGCTTTCCAGTGCGCGCGTAGGAACTTCGGCTCCCGCAACGCTTCACGCGCGTATTTCCGTCCCGCTTGCGAGAGATCGAGGCGCGCGTGAATGAGCCCTTCCTCGCGATTGTTTGCGAGAGCCAGCACTTTCGAATCGGGCGCGACAATTTTGGAATCCCCGGCCGACGACAATCCATTGCCCTGCGGCCCGACCGAATTGGCGAAGACGTAGAAGACCTGGTTTTCGAACGCCCGCACAGCAATGCCATCGCGGCCCCCGCGCTTGGTTTTCGACACCTCGAGCGCATCCAATCCGGCGTTGGGGTGAAAGACAATTTGCGCGCCCATCATCACCGGCAATCGGACCAACTCCGGGAACCGTCGCTCGTGGCAAATCAGGGCCGTGCACGGCACGCCTTCGATGCGAAAGAAGGCGATGGAATTCCCTGGCGTGAAGAACTCCGCATCACGCGCCGTGAGATGGATCTTGTGATAACGGAACCTTTCCCGTCCCTGCCGGTCGAACACGAGCAACGAATTGAAAAGCCGCCCGCGGGCGAAAGTCGGTGAGCCAATCAACACGCAACACCGCGCCTCGCGCGCAGCTTGGGCGACAGCCTCCAGCCCCCTCTCGATTTCAGCCTCCGAGAGTTTACCGAAATCCACGTTGTAACCCGTCAGCGCACATTCGGGAAACAGCACGGCGTTACTTCCGGCACTTGCCGCCTGTGCGATGAGCCTGCGGATCAGTTCCACATTCTCCGGCAACGTCCGGCGAAACTTCACTTGGGCGGCTGCGATTTGGAGAACCTTCGCGGGCATGAGGCTATCGTGCGCGGACGGTCACTCCTCGAACTTCAGCTTGCGCGTGTCGCACTCCTGTCCCGTCGGCACTGTGAGCGACGAGTAAAGCTGGGGCCGCCGGGCACGCATCCATCGCCGGCCGGTGCTGTCAGCCAGCAGGGAAGCGTCGAGATCAGCGACGACCATGTCATCGTCCGCCTTGCAGGTTTCCGCGAGAATGCGGCCGTAAGGATCGAGGACCATCGCATTTCCGGTGCGGATTTCGTCGTCGTCCACCCCAACGCCGTTGCTGAATATGAGGAAGAGCCCGTTGTCGTGCGCCCGGCTGGGCAGCCAACGCATCAGCCAGCCGCGGCCTTTGTCGCCCCGCAACTCGCGCTCGACTGCTGCAGGATTCTCGCGGCGCTCGTCCCAGACGCGGCGGTCGATGACGCCCATTAGATGCGGGTTCTTCGACCTGCAGCCGCCGGTCTGATGCGGCGCAATGAGAATCTCCGCGCCCTGCAACGCCGTGAGCCGGACGTTTTCGACGATATTGCAATCATAGCAAATCAGCACACCGGCGCGAAATCCCTCCGGGAGATCGAAGACGGTGAATTCGGAGCCGCTGCGCATCGAGAGGTGTTCGAACGAATGCAACTTGCGATGCCGTTGCGCGCTGCCGTCGGCCATGGCCACGACATAACTGTTGTAGAACTCCCCTGATGCGCCTGCCTCGACCCACCCGGCGCCAATGGTTATCCCGAAGCGCTTCGCCAACTCGATCAATCGCTGTGAACTTGGCCCGTCGAAAATCGGCTCCGCCAATTGTGCCAAGGCCTTCTCTGACAGGTTCCGGATAAACCAATATCCGGTGATGCAACATTCGGGAAAAACGAGCAGTTGCACGCTTTGCTTCGCAGCCTGTTCCGTGAAGGCTTCGATCTTGCGGAAGTTGGCTTCCTTGTCTCCTGGCGCGCTCTCGAACTGCACTGAAGCCACACGCAGGACTCGCTTGTCATTCGGATCGGTGGGAAAGGTCGTCCACTCCTTCATCCCGATCGAGCGTGGTTCTCGCACAGGGCGCCCCGATGACGATTCCAAACGACTACTCATGCGGGCGCGGAGCATAAACGGCAACCTGTGCGGGCAGCAACGGGATTGGTTGGGCACGCCGCGCGCCAAAAGTAACTGTTACCCGAGAACCGGTATCGTTGTGCCAAAACTAGTGTTACCCATTGGCCTGGGTTCTTGGTTGGTTGTTGTCGTCGTCTGGAGGGTATCCTGACTGTCA
>Ga0134127_10000286_pt1 | contig 54063 bp, 46 predicted proteins | sample KB31753_FD_96459 | JGI IMG/M metagenome (GOLD analysis project Ga0134127, IMG submission 96459) | Terrestrial soil microbial communities with excess Nitrogen fertilizer from Kellogg Biological Station, Michigan, USA - KB3-175-3 | ecosystem: Environmental > Terrestrial > Soil > Unclassified ...
CAAAGTACCCCCAGGAACACACCCCTGCACCCCTCTCAAGAGGGGAATCGCACGGGGCCGCCGCTTTTTGGGCTTTGCGCGGTGGGCTCCCCTCTTGAGAGGGGCGGGGGTGTGTTATTCCGTTTCGGGGCTTAACCTTTGCGCTTTTTGAAGTATATTTTTTATTTTCACGCTTTGCCCAATTTATTATTGCTTAATGCCTCGCAAAATAATTCCATACAATTCAAACCTCAAACAATTAGCGCGTAAGTTGAGAAACGACAGCACGCTTGGTGAGGTGCTGCTTTGGAACGAATTAAAAAATAAGCAGTTTTATGGTTTTGATTTTCACAGGCAAAAGCCCTTGCTCAATTATATCGTCGATCTGTATTGTTATGAACTGGACCTGGTGATTGAAATCGATGGGCTTTATCACAATTGGGAAGAGCAAGACGACAAGGATGTTTTACGAGACAAGGAACTGGCAGCATTTGGTTTAACTGTGCTTCGCTTTACCGAACGGGAGGTACGCAAAGATATGGTGAATGTATTGCGCACGCTTGAACTGCACGTGTTTAATCGTAACCCCGAGCTGTTCGTTGACGGCCAAAACAAATAACACACCCCTCCGCCCCTCTCAAGAGGGGAACCGCGCAGGGCCGCCGCTTTTTTTGGCATCGGGCGTTGGGCTCCCCTCTTGAGAGGGGCGGGGGTGTGTCATTCAGGTTTAGAGATAAACGTGATGCAAGCAGATAACCCCCGGAACATACCCCTGCACCCCTCTCAAGAGGGGAACCGACGAAGGAGCTCATGAATGCCTTTAAAAAACAAATCATAACATTCATAATCGCACAGGGCTGCCGCTTTTAGCTGCACCTACAGAATATTCTCCAACAATTCAGCGGAATCAAAAAATCAGCTTAATCAGCGGTCAAAACTCTGCATTCTTCGGATACCTCGGGAATGGTATCACATCCCTGATATTGCCCATCCCGGTTACAAACATGATCAAGCGTTCAAACCCCAGGCCGAAGCCTGCATGCGGACATGCCCCAAAGCGGCGGGTATCCAGGTACCACCACAGTTCGTCTTTCGGTATGCCCATTTCGTCCATGCGCTGCTCCAGCTTGTCCAGGCGTTCCTCGCGCTGCGAGCCGCCTACCATTTCGCCGATGCCGGGGAAAAGGATGTCCATGGCGCGCACGGTTTTACCGTCGTCGTTCTGGCGCATGTAAAAAGCTTTGATCTCCTTTGGATAATCCGTCAGGATCACTGGTTTTTTAAAGTGTTTCTCTACCAAATAACGCTCATGCTCCGATTGCAGATCGGTACCCCAGCCTTCAACCAGGTATTGGAATTTTTTCTTTTTATTCGGGGTTGATTCCTTCAGGATGTCGATCGCCTCGGTATAGGTCAGCCGCTGGAAATCGTTGTCCAGGCAAAACTGCAGTTTTTCGATGAGGTTCATTTCCGAGCGCTCGTTCTGCGGCTTTTGTTTTTCCTCGTCGAGCAGGCGCTGGGTAAGGAACTCAATATCATCAGCATTTTTATCCAGCGCATATTGGATCACATATTTCATCATGGCCTCGGCCAGGTCCATGTTATCATTCAGATCGTAAAAAGCCATCTCGGGCTCTATCATCCAAAACTCCGCAACGTGGCGTGTAGTGTTTGAGTTTTCGGCACGGAAAGTTGGACCGAATGTATAAATATCGCTTAAAGCCATAGCGCCCAGCTCGCCTTCCAGCTGACCGGAAACGGTAAGATTGGTAGGACGGCCAAAAAAATCTTCTTTAAAATCGATCCCGCCTTCGGCTGTTTTGGGGATGTTATCGAGGTCGAAATTGGTCACATGGAAAGTCTCGCCCGCGCCCTCCGCATCCGATGCGGTGATGATGGGGGTATGCAGGTAAACAAAACCCCGTTCCTGGAAAAACTGGTGTATCGCAAATGCCAGCGCATTTCGCACACGGAAAACCGCGCCGAAAGTATTGGTACGGAAACGCAGGTGGGCAATCTCGCGTAAAAACTCCAGGCTCGGGCGATTTTTTAACTGCAGCGGATATTTTTCAGGGTCGCAATCGCCCAAAATCTCCAGCGCTGTAGCTTTAACCTCAACCTTTTGGCCTTTGCCCAATGAGGCCACCAGCATGCCGGTAACGCTGATGGCAGCGCCGGTGGTTATCCTTTTTAATAAAGCGGGATTGGTATTTTCAAAGTCAATAACTACTTGTAGGTTGCTATTGGTTGAGCCGTCATTCAAAGCAATGAACTGGTTATTGCGGAAGGTGCGTACCCATCCTTTAACCACCACTTCTATATCGGTTTGTTCACTTTGCAGTAATGCTTTGATCTTCGTTCGCCGGCTCATGTTATATTTTTTTGAGCGGCAAAAATACAAAATTTGTTGATGGGGGCGGGAAGATAATAGTGAAAGCGCGGTGAAATTGGTTTCAAATGGCACAATTGTAAACGATCAATAAAAAAACAGCAAAAAAGGATGTTCAATGGCTGTTCAAAAATGAACGTTTTTTGACCTGGAGGAAAAAATTCGATACCGTTTGTGTACGTTTTGAAGACGTTTCGCAAGCCTTTCGAAAGGCTTTAGGGGGTGAACATTGACCGTAAAACACTGATTGCGTTTTTCGTTTGTCTCATTCAGTCGTAATCACCTGGCTAATAATAGGTTCACGAGAAGGTCGATCTAAAAGTGTCAACTTTTTTCAGGGATTGACACCCGAAAAAGCGTTCATTTGGTGTTCAATCCAAATCAAAAAATTGAACGCTTTTTGCGGGAAAAGCGAAGCATTCAGGATAAGTCTTAAATTTATAGTCGGCTTATTTTCAGTTATTTAACGCCTAAACCCTGAAGTGTTCAAAGTGTTCAAAGTGTTCAATTTTCAACTCACCTGAACAGTTGAACACCCTGCAGCCCCGAGGTGCTAACCCGCGGCGAATTAAAACTTCAAATTAGTTTTAAGCCACTGCTGCACTTCTTCCTGTTTGGTAATTTCAGCGGGCATTTTATCGTGGATCAGCTTTTCCATCTTATTCCCTGTATTGGCGAAGCGGTAATCCCATAACTTCATCAGCCGGTCGATCATATAAACCACTTCGCTGCCTTCTTCTTTGTTAAAGGAAGTATCGTCCGGCTTACCGTTTACCCGCGGGTCGTTGGGGACATAGGTCGACCATTTATAATCTGAATAATGCAAATTGCGACGGGAGAATAAGATCATAAAAGCGATTTTGTTAAAATTACTTAAAATAAGCCATACTTCAACGATTTTTTGAACATCCAACATTTCTACAAAATGAGACCAGCATTTTTTCAGATTTACCTTTTATACTTGAATAAATAAATCAAGAATCTATGAAGAAGAACTTATTAACGGCAATCCTGATAGTGATTGCTGCTGCGGGCGTGAAGGCTCAAGACATCAAAACTAAAGATGTACCGGCCGCAGTAAAGGCTGCCCTGGTAAAAAAATATCCGGAGGCGACCAGGGTTAGCTGGGAAAAAGAAAAGGGCAATTACGAAGCTAATTGGGGCGGAAAGTCCGGGGAGGATAATTCAGTCCAGTTTACGCCAGCCGGTGAATTTGTCGCAATAGTTAAAGCAATCAAGGTGAGTGAGCTGCCGAAAAATGTTGTTCCCTACGTGAAACAACATTATCACGGGGCCAAAGTCACCGAAGCAGGGCATGTGACCGATGCAGCCGGAAAAACCTCGTACGAAGCGGAAGTAAAAGGCGCCGACCTGATCTTTGACGAAAACGGCAATTTTGTGAAGAAGGACTAGCAGAGACGCAATACATCGCGTCCCGAATCGGGCACATAGAATTAACATCGGCACCCGGATCATTTGCAGGTCCGAAGCGCAAAATATTGCGTCTTTACCGGTCACCAACCCTTAACCTGTTTGATATAGGCCGTCAGTTCCGCTGCGATCAGCTTATGCTCGTCCATATCGGGGTGACCGTTACAACCGTTATGGTATTGCCTGGAAAAGAAATATTTATAAACTTTTTTATCCCCTGAAGCATTCAGTTCAGCGGTGATGGCAGTGAGATATTTCTGCAACACAGCGGTTAAGGTTTTATCGCCCATGGGGCTGGTGAGGCAAATAATATCCGCTTTAGGGTAATGCTGCCTGATAGCTTTTACAAGGCTTACATAAGCGCCGCAAAAAACGGTGGAATCCTGCCCGGGGCCATCGTTTTGGCCAAGACATATCGTAACCACATCAGGCGTATACCTGTCAAAGTTCCACTGAATGGTGTCGTTCCTGAAAAACACTTTGTCGTATATCTGTGGCATCACCATATTCATGTCGCAGCAGCTGTGCACCAGGCCAATGCCTGCCTGCGCAGTCAGCTGCCATTGCGCGTCAAGATTTCGCGAGGTAAGCGCGCCATAGCTCATATACGCATTGTGCTGATCGTGCCATTGCCCTTTGCCGCACGGTACCGCTGATTGGTCCATCCCAGTTCCGCTGGTAATGGAATCACCAAAATACTCAATTCTTCTTTTAGGCTTTGCCGGTAAGGGCAACAGCTTTTCGCACCTTAAGCCGATAAAATCGATATAGCCGGTGTTTGATTCGGTATCTTTACAGATTAGTACCGTATGTTCTGTATCCGATAACCCGTCGGGCAGGTCAATCTCATTTTCCTTCTGCGTCAATTCAATCCGGTATGGATTTTTGCCGTCGACAACCATCTCCAGGTAATTGTGATTGGCGCCGGCGGCCTCATCATTGATCAGCACCTGGCATTTGGGTCCTTTAAATTTTGCTATGATATAAACGCCCGGCGCCCAGATACGCGGAATTTCGGCGTTTGAATTATCAATTCTACCATAATATTGAATATGAGGATCGGCAGCCTTAAACAGTTTCAGGTTTGCCGGCCTGCTACGGCCACAGGCGCCAAGGCTGACCATCAGCACAAAAAACAAAAAGGAGAGGTGCCTCATATCGAAATTTCCGAAAGGTAAACTTAATGAAATAGCGAAATCCAAATTAATACTTTTATAACATTTCTTCGCCCGGAAATATCAATAAAAAAGGCGCTTATTTTCATAAGCGCCTTTTTTATTTTGATCGAAAAAATTAGTCAGTTCCCTGGTCGGGTTGACCTTCGTCCGACGGAAGGCCAACAATTTTGTACGTTTTATTGCCGTTAGCATCTATCAGTTCCTGGTAATAAACGCCGTCGGGTGATACATACAAAACTTCCCCGTTAACTTTTATTTTGCGGCAATCCGAAGGCAGCTTAGTAACGATGTCGCCGAGCTGCGGGCCTTGCGGCTGATCGTCCTGTTGTATCTGCTGATCAGTATTCAACACGCCATCCTTACCTGCAACTACGAAAACCACAGATCCATCATCTTTAGTAACCTTTTGATAATAAACGCCTGAACACTCGTAATACTGCTCGCCGTTGATCACGATAGATTGCGCATCGTCACAAATGGAAGTCACTTCGGCGCCGACAGGAGGTTCAACCACGGTATACTGATCATTATCGTAGCTGTAAAATAAGCCGCCGTAATAATAGTATTGAAGATCAGCCCAAAAGAATGGGTAATACCCATAGGGCAGCGCATCGCAGTGATACCCAAGATGCCTGCAATAATAGGATTGATAGTACCCGTGATTTAAATGATAGTAACCATGCGAGCCCCAATAGCCACCCGGCGCATGGCCATAACCAATTTTTGGCGCGGAACGGTAAGCCGTTGTTGAAGCGACACCCACGCGCTCCGGATAGCCAAAGTTACCGGGACGGGCGACAGATCCTGTGCGGGAACCAACTATTACCGGCGAAGGGTTATTACGAACAATAGCGCCCTGATGGTAAACGTAGGTTGGCCGTTGCGGATTGGCGGTAACGCCCCGCATTCCAACACTCCCTGATGGCCTTGACACGCCAACGGATGAATGCGCGATGCCCGGGCTGCCTGAAGGGGAACGGTTAAAACTCGCCCCGCCACCTGATGGCCTTGGACTTGAAACGCCACCCCCACCTGAGGGTCTTGAACTTGAAACGCTGCTTCCGCCACCGCCGCCGGAGGGATGACTACCACCGCCGCCGCCTCCACCGCCCGAAGAAGGGCGCTGCGCACTGGCCGGAACGGCAAAAAACAAGCACAACAATGCGCCTGCAGCCGAAAAAACCAAATTTTTATAAAGTGCTTTCATCTTATTGAGATATTAAAAGAACATGTTACGAATTAAGAGGTGAGCGATACACTACAGACAATCACCCCGTTAAAAGGTTTAATACATGTTTTGAAATAAATAATTGATAAATATAATTAAAAAGTCGGCAACTGCATTCAAAATGCAACAATGTTACAAAATGACGATTTTTTGAATGATTGTTTAACTGCTGCTATTATAATTTTATTGTGTTCCCGAGCAGAAAAAGATTACATTTCCTCGGCGACAAATAAAAACGCGGCGTCAAAATGAAGGCTGAAAAAGCCATCGCCGGCAGTTTTATACAGGTTATCGTCAATTCTTTTTAGGCCTTTGGTCTCCAGTTTGTCCAGGTTGCCTCGTAGTTTAACTACATCGCCGGCGGGTTTCCATTTGCTGAAACCGCTTGTTACAGGATATATTTTTTGATGTTCATGAAAAATTACAAGGTCAATTCGATTTGCAAAGTGCATATAATCGTCCAGGTTTAGTTCGTCAGTAACAATATTGACAGACGGGTATTCATTTTCAGTTAAATATTTTAACGCCGAATCCGAAAGGTTTGCGCCTCCGGCTGACAGGAGGTTAACGTGCGGCTGCAAAGCCTCATCAGTTCCATCTGTAATTATCCAATCGATTTTCGTGCCCTTGCTTACCAAAAGTTCAGCTGTATTTGCTGTCGCGATCACTGTTGGGCTCCATTCCAGCAGTTGCCCAAGCAGCTCATCGGGAAAGTTATCGAGGCCGAGCACCACCAAAGCGGGCTCCTGTTTTTCGCGGACAATGTGATGGGATGACATATAATCACAGATTAACAGCTGATTTTTATGATCTCACTAATAGGAAATTTGCGGAATCAGAACAATCTGCGGTCAAAATTACTAATAAATCTTCCTGTAAAACTCCTTGACTGCCTGTTCAGGACTGATCGCCAGATTAATAGCGGCTGATACTGCAACGCCGTGTATGCCTGTTTCCAGCAGATGTTCCACATCCTGTAGTTGGATGCCGCCAACAGCGATAACGGGGATATTTATTTCGGGATGCTTATTGAGCTCGCGATATCCTTCATAGCCCAGCAGCGGTTTGTTATTGGGCTTGGTGCTGGTATGGGCAAAAGGGCCGTATCCGCAATAATCAACCACCCCTGAACTTTGCGCACGCAACAAACTTTCGAGATTGGTGGCAGATGCGCCCATTGTTTTCTCTTCACCAATAATTCCCCTGATCGCACCCCAGTCGGCATCAAAATCTTCAATGTGTACGCCCTGCGCGTCCACCTTACCGAGCAAATGATAATGATTGGTAAGGATAAGCGTGGCGCCCCAGTCATCGCAAATTGATGCAATTTCGCTGATCTCGGCAATAAGTTCATCATCGGTTTTGGTAAGGCACCGGTATTGGATCCAATTGGCGCCGGCCTCGCAGGCTATGACCGTTTGCTCAATATGGCTGCGATGCTGCAGGTCTTGCGTTAGGTAATGGAATTTGGATATGTATTTTTTCATAGTGTCAGAACCTTGATTTATTGGATGAAAGGATTGTCATGATGATTAACTATCGGCCGAAAACCAGGAAATCCTTCCATCTTTTAAATCCTGAAAATCGTGTTCAGACAGCTATTTCAGCACTTCCGGTATCGGTTGCCCTATGCTTCCATTTGGCGCCTGGATATGAAGTAAAGCTGCAACTGTGGGCGCAATATCCGTCATACGCGTTTCGCGAACGGTGCTGCCGTGTTTAATGCCCCAGCCCATAAACACCAGCGGGATGTGGTTATCATAAGGGTTCCAGGTGCCATGGGTAGTACCGGTCGGGCCACTATCGCCTGAGCCGTGCCCGGTAAACCATGCAGGCTGCAGGATAATTTGTATTTCACCACTATTAGCGATGTTGTAGCCATTAACGATGCGTTTGCGCAATGCTTCCGGGAGGGCAGCTGATTCAGCCTTTTTCATATCTACCGCAAATGCAACAGCAGGTTGCTTAAGTAAAAAGGCAATGCAATCCTTTTTTATATCTTCTTCATTTAATTGCTGTGCGGCAATATCGTGATAGTTCAAATTAACCTGGTAGTCGTTCAGACTGATCACCAGACGGTCGGATTTGTATTTTTCGGACAAAGTTTTATTTAATTCCTTCAAAACTTTTCCGTCATCCCAAACACCGGCAGGGATGTTGTTGTCATTAAGGAACGCTGTGTTGTGAGCGGCGCCGTGGTCGGCCGTCAGGAATACAGTATAATTGCCCTTACCAACTTTAGCATCGAGGTAAACCAGGAAATTGGCAATTTCCCTGTCGAGCCGCAGGTAAGTATCTTGAATTTCGACAGCGTTTATCCCAAACTGGTGCCCGATGTAATCAGGAGAAGACAAACTGATGGCTAAAAAATCGGTCGCCTGGTTTTGGCCAAGTTTTTCCGCGTTGATGGCCGCAATTGCCAGGTCGAGCGTAATGGTGTTGCCATACGGGGTGAAGCGGATCAGCCCAAGGTTTCCCTTGTACAGCGCAGACGTTTTGACCGGCAGGGTCGGGGCGTCGGTACCTTTAAATTTTCCTTCGTATTTGGTATTGTCGGCAGTGCTTTGTACGTAGGTGTCAATCGGATATAAAGTGTTCCAGTCCAATTTCAAATAGTTCTCAGCCAGTTTTTGATCGTTAAAATCCTTAACCCATTGCGGCAGGTTGGGCATATAATAGGTGCTGGTGATCCAGTTTCCGGTTTTATCATCAAACCAATAGGCTGCATTTGCAGTATGACCGCCGGGCAATATCCCTCCGCGATCTTTTAAGGCAATACCAATAACTTTTGAACGAAAATTGGTCGCCAGCCGCAACTCGTCAGTAACGGTTGTGGTCAATAAATTGCGGGGCGACATTTTTCCTGCAGTCGACGCACTTCCCACTGTTTGAACCGTTGAGTCTTCGGTACAATACATGCCCTTGCCGGTTGCCTGTACAATCCAGTCGTTGCCGGCAATACCCGTGAGCGCCGGTACTGAGCCTGTATAAATACAAGTATGTCCGGCGGCGGTTACCGTGGGAATGTAGTCAACCTGGGTGTTTTCGCAGCTATAGCCTTCATTCAATAAACGCTTAAAGCCGTTATCCTGGTAGCGATCGTAATACCGGTACAGGTAATCCCAGCGCATTTGGTCGACTACAACGCCGACGACTAATTTAGGGCGAGGTAATTCTGTCGAGGGGTTTGTAGTAGTGGCAGCAGCTGTTACCGGGGGTATAGTTTTTTTCTTTTTGGTTTGTGCCGATGCGGAAACAGTGGCAAAAGCAAATACGATGATAAGTAAATGTCCAATCTTCATTTTAAATGATTAAGCAGCCAAATATCTGCAAAGCAATTAAATTTCAATGTGATATTTTCGTTAACACGAGATAACATTTCCCGCAAAAGCGATGCTACAGGCAGGCCTCTATTTTATTTAGATAGCTATAACCGTTTGCCTGGTTTTGAAGATTTTCGCCCACTTATATAGGCCGCCAAAAGCTATTACAAACAAAAACAAGGTAAGCATCGCAAAAAGCGGCAGTTGTTTATAAAACAGCAATGGGATGGCAAATAAATTTGAAATGTTCAGGAAAATCCAATTTTCAATTTTTCTTTTGGCAAGCAGCCACATCCCGGCCCAGGCTGTTGATGATACCAGGGCATCCCAAACCGGCACATTGGATGGGGTGAAATTTTTAAGCAGTTCATACAAAATCAGCCAGCCGCCAATTGAAATGGATAAACTCACCAGCCAATCATTTTTGCCCGACCAGGAGATAGCAACCTCGGGACCCTGCCCCTTTTTTGCCCAATGGACCCAGCCGTAAATGCTCATTACCAGGTAATATACATTTAACGCAGAGTCAGCATAGAGCTGTACGGTTAACAGCAAGTATATCGCAATGATGGTACCTGCGATACCGGTAGGGTATAGCCAAATGTTATCATAAAACGCAAACAAAACTTCCGCGACGCCTAATACAACGACAAGCCATTGCAACAGGCTGGTGGCCTTAATTTGTTCGTTAAAAAGTTGAAGCCAATGATGCATTACCACTGTTAAAATTTAAGGTTTAGTCCCAGCAAAAAATTAACAGGCGCCTGCGGGAAAAAGTAATTATAATTCACCACCTGCCCGCTTTCAATGTCGGGGTAGGTTGCGCCGTTCGATTCATATTTCTCGCTGAAGATATTGTTGATCAATAACGTAACGCCGATGTTTTTTGCCCAGGAGGTTTTAAAGTTATAGCCCAATCGTAACCCGTTCAAAAAGTAGCTGTTCAGATAGCGGTTCGATGTCGGATCGGCGGGCGCGTAGCCCGGGGGATTGATGTTGGAAGTGTTGTCCAAAAATTGCTTGCCCACATATTTGCTGATCAGCGCAATCTCGGCGTCGCTCACAGGCCTGAAACTGACGGTGCTGGAGCCGATAAAATCAGGCGAAAAAGCAATATCGGTTTTTTTGTACGTATATTCTACCCGGGTATTATTATCATAGTTATACAAATACTCCTGGAAACCTTCCACTTTGCTGCTGCTTAATGCCGCTGTTGCCGACCAGGTTAATTGCCTGCTTATATGTAGTGCGCCATCGAACTCCAGCCCCTTGCGGTAACTGTTTTTTACATTGCTACGCACCTGGTCGCCTACGTCGTTCAGAGCTCCGGTTAAAACAAGCTGGTTATCATACAGCATGTAATAAGCGTTAATCCCGCCGCTGAAAATCCGCTGTTGTGTGCGATAGCCAATTTCCCAATCTTTTAGATTTTCAGGCCTAGGACGGCTGTTTGGGGTAGATTGCGTGTAATCATCCCTGTCCGGCTCATGGTTGCCCACCGCGAATGAGGCATAAACATTATTGTCGGGATTAAATTGATAGGTTACGCCGGCTTTCGGGTTAAAAAAGTCGAGCCAGACCTGCTGTTGCACGTTTTGAAGTTGATCGTTAAACCCAAAAAATGAATAAGAAACATGGCGGTATTGCATATCGGCATAAAGCGTCAACTTGCCCATGCGGTAATCGGCTTTGCCGAAAATGTTAAAGTCGGTTTTAAACGCATCGTCGCGGCTGTATTGGTAATCGGGAGGGATATTGGTGCTTTGCTGTGTCCACTCAATATTATCGTAATGCGCGCCTTTATAAACATTGTAAGCCCCGCCAAGGCCGAGGTTCAGCTTTTTGCCGGCTTTATAGTTTAGGTTGTAAGTAGCCCCATAAAACTTGTTGTTTAACCATAAACGGCGGGTGAGGTCGGTTGTGCTGAGGGTATCTGTGCCGATAATTACCGGCCTAATGCCATAATCGGCCAGGCTTTGCTGCGGTTGGTATTCTTCATAGTACCCAAATCCATGCGTATAATGCAAAGCCCCGCTAAACGATAGGTTATCCATTATTTTCTGGTCAACCAGCAGTTGGTAATGATCCTGGGTATAATTATCCGTTTGGTTTTTGTAGAACGGAGCTGTGCCGTTGAGGTTCTCGCTGCCCAGGGGATTATAAGTGCGGTTGCCGGCTTTCAGGCTGTCTTCCGGTTCCCCGTCCCAGGCCTGGTAAGTATGCTCGGTGCCGCCGAATGTGTTAAATCGGATAACGGTATTTTTTCCATAATAAGCCCCGGTTAAAAAATATGATTGGAGGTTGGAGAAGGCGCGGTCAATATACCCGTTTGAGTAAATATGTGATAACCGCCCGTCGAAACTGAAATGGCCACCCAAAAGTCCGGTGCCGATGTTCAGGGTATTTTTAACAGTTCCGTACGAGCCGATGGAATTGTTTAACCCGGTATAGGCGGTATCATTTCGCGTGGTAGTTTGAATATTGATACTTGCCCCAAACGCTCCTGCACCATTGGTTGAAGTGCCAACCCCGCGTTGTACCTGAATATTATCCACAGATGAAGCAAAGTCCGGCACATCCACAAAAAACGTAGCTTGTTCTTCCGAGTCGTTATACGGTATACCATTAATGGTAACGTTGATGCGCGTGCCATCCGACCCGCGGATGTGGATATACGTGTAACCAACTCCCGCACCGGCGTCAGACTGCGTTACCAGCGACGGTGTTTGATCCAGCAAAAAGGGCAGATCCTGCCCCAAATTATTTTTGGCGATCTGTTGTTTGCTGAGGTTGGTAAAGGTAGTTGGCGCGTTTTTGGCTGCGCGGGTACCGTTTACGGTCACCTCTTCGGTTAAAATGGAGCTTTTTTCAAGGATAAAGTTTATTGCAGCATCGTCCTTCAAAATAAAGCTTTTCACGCCGGTTTCATAACCGATGTAGGAGGCCTTCATTACATAGTCGCCGGCAGTCAGGCCATTAAACCGGTACCTGCCGTTAACATCCGTTACGGTTTTAAGGTTCGCGCCGGAAATGCTGACGGTCGCTCCCGGTAATACAGTTCCATCCTGCCCGGCAACCACGCCCGAAACGGTAATTTGTGCCGATGCCAAAAATGGCAGCAGCAGGGCGCAAAGCGCCGCAATTAAATTTTTCACTAAATGAATAAAACTAATTAGTTAAACCATCTGCTTACCAGGGTGGGTACGCAGTACACTTAACTTTTACCTATCCCTACGCCGGCATTACCCGGATCAGGTGTAACCCCCCGGCCCCCTGAAGAGGGAGTTTAATAGCTTAAAGAATATCTTTAGGACTATCAACTCCCCCTTTAGGGGGCTGGGGGGTTCGGGTATGATCTCAGCCTGTCTTTCAGTTTGATCGCTCAAAGCAAGGCACCCCTTGAGAAAATTATTGGGACAAAGGTAATTTTTATTTCGGATTTCGGAATTTTTTGAAAGGATTTGTTAAATTATCATAAACAATTGCTTTATTTCTTAAACAAATTAAAACCTTTCGCCCTTTGCCTTTCACCTTTAACCTCAAAAACGTACTTTTGCAGACTTTTACATACAGTGCTATGCTACGTACACATACTTGCGGTGAATTAAATATCAGTAATCTTGGCGAAACGGTGACCTTATGCGGCTGGGTGCAAAAATCGCGCGACCTGGGCGGCATGACGTTTATTGACGTGCGCGACCGTTATGGTTTAACCCAGCTGGTTTTTAATACTGATACCGATGCCGACCTGCGTGAAACTGCGCGTGGACTGGGCCGCGAGTTTGTGGTAAAAGTTACCGGCAAAGTGATTGAGCGTACCAGCAAAAATCTGAAAATGCCGACCGGCGAAATCGAAATTACAGCGACTGATATAGAAATACTAAACGCTGCTAAAATCCCTCCGTTTTTGATTGAAGACGATACCGATGGCGGCGAGGAGCTGCGCGCCAAATTCCGTTACCTGGATTTGCGCCGCAACCCGGTTCGTAATAACCTGATGCTGCGTCATAAGATGGCGCAGGAAGTGCGCAAATATTTGGATGGGTTGGATTTTATCGAGGTGGAAACACCTGTACTGATCAAATCAACCCCGGAAGGCGCACGCGACTTCGTGGTGCCTAGCCGGATGAACCCCGGTGAGTTTTATGCATTGCCGCAATCGCCGCAAACTTTTAAACAATTGCTGATGGTGAGCGGTTTCGATCGTTATTTCCAGATCGTAAAATGTTTCAGGGATGAGGATTTGCGTGCCGACCGTCAGCCGGAGTTTACGCAGATCGACTGCGAAATGGCTTTCATCACCCAGGAAGATATATTGCATATTTTCGAGGGTCTAACGCGTCACCTGTTCAAAACGGTAAAGGGGATTCACCTGGATAAGTTTCCGAGGATGCAGTATTCAGACGCGATGCGTTTGTATGGATCGGACAAACCCGACATCCGTTTAGGGATGGAGTTTGTAGAATTAAACGACCTGACCAAAGGCAAAAACTTCAGCATTTTTGATAATGCGGAACTCGTAGTCGGCATCAACGTAAAGGGCTGTGCAGAATATACCCGAAAACAAATTGACGAACTGACCGAATGGCTGAAACGCCCGCAAATCGGCGCCACCGGTATGATCTATTGCCGTTACGGAGCTGACGGAACCCTAAAATCATCCGTTGATAAGTTTTATGGTGAGGACGATCTGACCAACTGGGCGGCCGCATTTAACGCCGCGCCAGGCGATTTGATGCTGATATTGGCCGGTAAAACCGATAAGGTACGCAAACAACTGAGCGAGTTACGTTTGGAGATGGGCGCCCGCCTTGGCCTGCGCGACAAAAATACTTTCGCACCCCTTTGGGTGCTCGACTTCCCGCTGCTGGAATGGGACGAAGAAAGCGGTCGTTACCATGCCATGCACCATCCCTTTACCTCGCCGAAACCTGAAGACATCCCGTTGCTGGATACGCTGCCCGGGGAAGTACGCGCCAATGCTTATGATATGGTGATCAACGGCGTTGAGATCGGCGGCGGCTCCATTCGTATCCATGATCGCGGCCTGCAATCGCTGATGTTTAAGCACTTAGGCTTTACCCCCGAAGAAGCGCAAAAGCAATTCGGCTTCCTGATGGACGCTTTTGAATACGGCGCACCGCCCCACGGTGGTATCGCCTTTGGCTTCGACAGGCTGTGCTCCATTTTTGCGGGCCTGGATTCCATCCGCGATGTAATTGCTTTCCCGAAAAATAACTCCGGCAGGGATTTGATGATCGACACGCCATCGACTATTGCAGAGGCACAGATGAGCGAGTTGAAGATCAGGACGACGGTCTGAACCGGGGATTTTTACGATTTAAGGATGGGCTTGATTTTGTAAAGCTTCTATCCTTTAATCCCAAAATCAGGCTAATCAAGATTCAGGCAATATTTTTATCTTAGATGCAAAATCACCTTAAGATGAAAAAGCTGTTCCCGTTGCTTTTCTGCATTTATTCCGCCACCGCTTTTGCTCAGTCGCCACTAAAAGCGATTGCCGCCCGCAAGGCCGATTCGCTGAAAGATCAAACTATAAGCTGGCGCCGCGATTTTCATGCCAACCCGGAGTTAGGTAACCATGAGGTACGGACCTCAGGCATCATCGCCAAATACTTGCAATCGCTGGGACTCGAGGTAAAAACAGGCATCGCCACTACTGGTGTTGTGGCTGTTTTGCGGGGCGCTTACCCCGGCCCGGTGGTGGCCCTGCGCTCAGAAATGGATGCGTTGCCCGTTACTGAACGTACACCCGTGCCATTCGCCTCAAAAGTTAAAACCACTTATATGGGGCAACAGGTTGGCGTAATGCATGCCTGCGGGCACGATTCGCACATGGCAATGCTGATGACGGTTGCGGAGATACTCACCTCGATGAAAAGCCAGTTGCACGGTACCGTTAAATTCATTTTTCAACCGGCCGAAGAAGGCCTGCCGCCTGGCGAGGTGGGCGGCGCCGAGGAAATGGTGAAGGAAGGGGTACTGGATAATCCAAAAGTGGATGTGATCTTCGGGCAGCATATTATCTCTTACGTTCCAACCGGAACACTTGTTTACCGGCCGGGAGGGGAAATGGCTGCCGTAAATGGCTTTCATATCGTGGTAAAAGGAAAGTCCTCTCATGGCGCCATGCCCTGGCAGGGTGTCGACCCGATAGTGGTATCGGCACAGATCATCAATAACCTGCAAACCATTATAAGCCGCAATATAAATATTACCGAAAATCCGGCAGTGGTCACTATCGGTGCGATCAGGGGCGGCAACCGTGGAAATATCATACCGGATTCCGTCGAAATGGACGGAACGTTACGATCATTCACAGACGCTGACAAAAAGATGCTGTGGGACAAGGTAAACCAAATTGCAACCGGCACAGCCTTGATGCAGGGCGCAACGGCTAAAGTAACCATGGGCAATGATTATCCGGTAACTTTTAATGACCCGGCGCTGGCGGCCAAAATGCTCCCTACCCTGCAACAAACAGCAGGCGCTCCCAACGTCAGCCTTAGTCCGGCGGTTACCGGCGCCGAAGATTTTAGCTTTTATCAGCAAAAAGTGCCCGGCCTGTTTTTCTTTTTGGGTGGAATGCCAAAAGGCGGCGACCCAAAAACTACCCCGGCAAACCATTCGCAGGATTTTTATGTTGAGGAGAGCGGTTTTGCGCTGGGTGTAAAAGCCATGTGTAACCTGACGTTGGATTATATGGCCGCAAACAGTAAATGAGCCGAAGTTTGCTTCAGATCAACTAATGTTCACGGCAATAATTGGCAGGCACCGTTAACCTGTTTGTGCGACAACCCCGAACCCGTTGCCCGAAATACTTAAATGAGCATCTTTGCCGAATACAAAACGTCCTGCGCATGGACATCATCGTTGGTATTCCATAAAATGATTTGCGGATAAACGTTTTTGACGCTTTCGTCCACCGCCCTGCCTTTTATTGATTGCAGCGTAGGGTCAACGGCGACTGCTCTAATAATTTTTTGCAAAACGTCACAGCAGCAGTTCGTATGTTTCAGTAACCGGGAAGTCTATGCTACTACATTCCCGCCGAAATAAGCGATTACGGCTTTGGCTTGTTTGGTGTTCAGCACCTCCATCAGTTCTTCTTCGGTTGCATTCCGCACCTTTTTTACCGATTTAAAATATTTGAGCAGTTTCTCTGAGGTAGTTTTGCCAATACCCTCAATCAGTTCCAGTTCAGTCACCAATGTGCCTTTATCCCGCTTTTTACGGTGGAAGGTGATGCCGAAGCGGTGCGCCTCGTCTCTCAAATGCTGAATCACTTTTAAAGTTTCGGATTTTTTGTCCAGGTACATGGGATATTGATCACCGGGATAAAACAGTTCTTCCAGCCGTTTGGCAATACCGATAACCGTTATTTGTTTATCAATTCCCAACAAACGCAGGCTCTTCATCGCCGAGGACAGCTGCCCCTTGCCGCCGTCGATAATGATCAGTTGCGGCAGTTCGGAACCTTCGTCGAGCATGCGACGGTACCTGCGTTGAACGGCTTCCTCCATCGTTGCAAAATCATCCGGGCCCTCCACCGTTTTCACATTAAAATGCCGGTAATCTTTTTTTGAAGGCTTCCCATCCCTGAATACCACGATGGCCGACACAGGGTATTTCCCCTGAAAGTTGGAGTTATCAAAACACTCGATATGGCGCGGCAATACGTTCATGCGCAGATCTTTCATCATCTGGGTAAGCAAGCGCTCCGTTCTTATTTCGGGGTTGAGCTTCTCATACTGGTCGATCTTTTCCTTACGGAAGAATTGCACATTTTTTTGCGACAGATCAAGCAGTTTTCTTTTTTCACCAAGCTTAGGTACGGTGAACTTAATAGCCGCATCATCCACATCGATATTAAACGGAACGATGATCTCTTTGGAGTGACTTTCGTATCGGCTCCGAAACTCGGAGATAGCTAGTGTCAGTAGTTCCTCGTCGCTTTCGTCGAGGCGTTTTTTCAACTCGATGGTTTGCGTTTGTGTGATCGTGCCGTTCATCACCTTCAGGTAGTTTACAAAAGCATATTTTTCATCCGAGGCGATGCTGAAAACATCCACGTCAGTTATGGAAGAATTTACTACGGTCGATTTGCTCTGGTAATTTTCCAGCAGCTCAAATTTCCGTTTCAGGCGATGCGCGTATTCAAAATTCATTTCGGACACAGCCTTTTCCATATCCGCTTTAAGTTTACGGAGCACGCCGCCGATCTTTCCGGTCAGGATATCTTTTATTTCTTCAATGTTGTTTTCATAATCCTCTTCGGTCTGGAAATCCTGGCAGGGGCCTTTGCAATTGCCCAGCTGGTATTCCAGGCATACTTTAAATTTCCCTTTTTCGATGTTTTGCCGTGTAAGCGGCAGGTTGCAGGTACGCAGCGGATAGGTTTCCTTGATCAGCCCAAGGATATTATGCATCATACTCACCGATGCATAAGGCCCCAGGTATTTGGAGCCGTCGCGGATGATGCGTCTTGTCCAGAAGATGCGGGGATAATTTTCATTTTTAATGATGATCCAAGGATAAGTCTTATCATCCTTCAGCATCACGTTATACCGCGGCTGGTGTTTTTTGATCAAACTGTTTTCGAGCAGCCAGGCATCAACCTCGGTATCGACTATGGTAAAAGTAATGTTCCGGATCTTTGATACCAGTACCCGCGTTTTGGCGTTTACATTGTAGTCCTTGATAAAATAACTTGCTACGCGGTTGCGCAGGTCTTTGGCTTTGCCAATATAGATGAGTTCTTTGTCTTCATCCCAATATTGGTAGACTCCAGGCTTATGGGGGATGTTTTTTAACGCTTCGCGATAGTCGAATTTGTTCATTAGTGCATTGGTCGTCCAGTTCGTGCCATGGTTACCTGCGAGACGCGTCCAAACCTGTCATTGCGACCCACGAGAGGCGGAGAAGCAATCGCAAATATTCCGTTCCCAGCGGACATTACCGCCAACAAAGTTCGCGATTGCTTCGTGCCTCGCAATGACAAGGCGTGTTATTTTTTTGCATTATTATAGTCAGAACCCCAACTTCTTATCCACTTCCCCGGTTCCCTGCTGCTGCTGTTTATACTGATCGCAGTTGAGGATCACGTTTACACCATTTTTCGGGGCGTCAAAATCAACATTCTTTTTGATTCCGAGCGCCGCGTTTGCATAAACCTTTTTCATAAACAGCGCGAATATCGGCAGGGCTGAATTGGCCCCCTCGCCAAGCCGCGTGGAGCGGAAATGTATATCCCGGTCTTCACAGCCGGTCCACACACCGGTAACCAGCTGCGGGGTGATGCCCATAAACCAGCCGTCTGAATTTTCCTGCGTGGTGCCGGTTTTGCCGCCTATTGGGTTGGTCAGGCTGTATGGCGGGCGCTGCAGCCTGGAGCCGGTGCCATCTTCAATTACTCCTTTCAGCATATAGGTCATTACGTAGGCACTTTGGGCGTCCATCGCCTGTACCACTTTTGGCGTATGGGTATAAATAACGTTGCCGTTTTTGTCTTCCACCCTTAAAATAAAGGTGGGCTCTGTCCACAGGCCGTGATTGGCGAACACGCAATAAGCGCCCGTCATGTCAAAAACGGAGGCATTGAATACACCCAGGCAAATGGACGGATAAGGCGGAACATCACTGTTGATGCCCATCTTTTTTATCAGCTCGACTACCGGCGTCGGTTTCACTTCATTCATCACATACGCGGTAACCCAGTTTTGCGAATGGGCCAGCGCCTGGCGCAGGGTTATTGCCCCCGGCAAAGTTTCGGTGGGCGAGGAAGCCGGCGTCCAGGGCGTACCGTAGCCGTATATGGTCACCGGTACGTTATCCACCTCCTGGCAAGGCGAAAATCCATTCTCGATCGCGACAGCATACGTAAAGGGTTTGGCCGTTGAACCTACCTGCCGGGTTCCTTCTTTTACCTGGTCGTATTTAAAGTGCTCGAAATTGGTGCCGCCCACCCAGGCCTTTATGTATCCGGTGGTCGGATCCATGCTCATCATGGCGTTACGGAGCATCATTTTTGTAAAAATAATGGAGTCGATCGGTTTCATCAGCGTATCGATCTCGCCCTTCCAGGTAAACAGCTGCAGGCTGTCGGGCGTGTCAAAATTCTGTTTGATCTCTTCCTCTGATTTCCCCTCCAGCTCCAGTTGTTTATACCTGTCGGACCGGTACATACCTGATTCCAATAATTGCTTAAAGTTCTTTACGTTTTTATAACGGCTTACCCCGTGCCACTGATCGTTAAACTGGGCCTGCAGTTTGGGCATGTATTCCGCCTGTGCCTCTTCGGCATACTGCTGCATGGTAGGATCGAGCGTGGTATAAATTTTTAATCCGTCGCGATCAAAATCATAAGCTGATCCATCGGCTTTGACAAGGTTTTGATCTTTAAATATTTTTTGTAATTCCTGTTTAAGCACCGCCCTGAAGTAAGGCGCCGGGCCATCCACATGGCTCATCGGGTTAAAATCTATCCCCAATGGCTTCTTCGTTAATTCCTCCAACTGACCTTCACTCAGAAAATTTTGCTTTTCCATCAAACCCAGGATGAGGTTTCGCCGGGCCAGCGCGCGCTGCGGGTGCCTGATGGGCGAATAAATGCCCGGGCCCTTCACCATCCCGACCAGCACAGCCGCCTGGTCGGCCGTTAGTTTATCGGGCGTTTCGTTAAAATAAGTATGCGCCGCGGATTTTATACCATAAGTGTTATACGCGCCGAAATCAACCGTGTTTAAGTACATGGTGATGATTTCCTGCTTGGTATAGCGCCGCTCCAACCGTACCGCGATGATCCATTCTTTTAGTTTTTGAGTAAAACGGACAAAGGGGTTACGCGCCCGCTCGCCCGAGAACAGGTTTTCGGCCAGTTGCTGGGTGATGGTGCTGCCGCCTTGTTTTTTGCCGATGAGGTTGAGCAATGGGATGGTAAGCATTCGCCGCAGGTCGATGCCCGAATGTTCGTAAAAACGTGCGTCCTCGGTAGCGATAAGTGCGTTCACCACATTTGGAGACAACTGTGTATAGGTTACGCTCGACCTGTTTTGCACGAAGTAGGTCCCCAAAACGGTTGTTCCGTCGTCACCGATCACCTCGGTAGCCTGGTTGCTTTTTGGATTTTCCAGGTCGCGGAAAGGCGGAAGAGCGCCGAACAAGCCAAAATCAGTCACCACGATCAGCAAAATCAAAAGTACGAACAGGCTGATCACTGTTCTCCACATATACCAGTTATACCTTCTTATATCCTGGGGCGAAAGTTTTATGATCATTTTTCTCAGTAGTTGCTCTGGTAGTATTCGATATAACTATCCAGCAGGTTTTTGTCGGCTAATTTATCAAGGTTTTCTTTGGTTATGATAAAATAGCTGTATTTATCAGTGGGTACCTTCATAATATCCCCAAGCAGGGGAACTATCTGTTGCGCGTATTTTTTTACGTCGCTGAGCGAATTAAACATGCCTACATAGATGAGCTGGTTATTATCGCCAACGGTTGTCAGTTGGTGCCTCAACTCCCTGCCGGTATAGTTTGCACGGTTAAACTGCCCAATTCCAAAACGCGAGGAGGCCAGATTAGTTGTAACAGTGGCCACATTTACCACAAAATAATAATTTGTACTGTCCTGCATGGAGAATACGGAAGATATGATCTTCGTCTTTAAAGTGGTCTTTGACGATGAGTCAGCAGCTGCCTGCGATGGCAAAGCTGCTGCGGCAGCAGCATCCAGTTGCGGTTTATTCGCCGTAGCTTCGGCAGTGGTGGTGGGTTGCTGCGTGTTCGGCGGAACAGTGGCCGCAACCTGCTGCGGTGGCTGGTTAACCGTTACCGGTGGCGTGGCTACCGCCACCTGCTGATCAGGCTGCTTTACCGGTGGAGCAACGACCGCCACTTTTTGATCAGGCTGTTTTACCGGTTGTTTATCCGGCTGCGTGTCCGGCTGTTTCGCAGGCGCCTTTTTTAACGGTTCCTGCTTAACGTACAGAGGGGCCCTTGGCGCGCGGCGGTAAGCGGCTTTCTTTTTATTTTCTTCAGCAAGGGTAAACGGTACCTGTTTGGGGTCGACATTTGCCAATACTACATTCCTGGTCAGCATATCCGCCTGGTTGGCATCAATATAGGTTAAATGCTGTTTGGCCAGCGGTGCGATCAGCCTGTCCTGCGGATAATTTTTTACCAGTTGCTGCAAACTATCTTTAAACGGCCCAACGGGCTCAAAATGTCCTTGCGAAATTGTTTGAAGGTAATACAGTTGCGCTGAATATTTATTGCCGGGGTATTTTGCCATCAACTTTGGCACATTGTCTATCACCTCTTTATACTTTTTATCGGCATACAGGTCAAATACATCGTTGTAGGCAGTGGTTAATTGCGCCTCCTGGTCTCCCTGCTTCCTGAAATAATCCGGGTCGGTTAATATTTTGGCGAAAGCTGTTTCCGGAAATTCCCTGATGATCCTGTTTTTATACAGATCGGCTTTGGTTTTATCGCCCGCATCGCTGTAAAGCCGGTACAGGCTATAGTAAATGGCAGGTTTATTTTGATCATTGGGAAAATGCGCGAGCATTCGCTCAAAATATAGGATAGCTTCTTTCGGGTCGTCCAAAACATCGCGGTAAAAGTTAGCGATGTCATAATAAGCATTATACAGCCGTAAATTCGATTTGGTGAGCAAGTCGGGCGTCAGCGGCAGGTCTTTGGTTAAAGATTGCCGGAAACCCGATGCGCCTGATGATCCTTTTGCCGGCGAGCCATTGCCCGAAACCGGCGCATCGGGATCAATTGCCCCCGTGGCCCCGGCGGTATTGCCCGTAATATCACTGCCGGATTTCGTGCTTCGCCGCCAATTGTCTTCCAGCTTGCGGTTGCCCCATACCCGTTTAAAATCGGTGTAGCCCTGGCTAACGGCGCCTGCATTATCAAAGTAAAATGAGCCTCCCGCGAAGGAGTTGGCCCCTGCCCCGCTACCGGGTGTGGTAGCAGCCGCAGCGTTTGCCTTGGCAGCATTGGCGGCGGCCTGCTGTTGCAGGGTATTATCGCTCACCATCTTATCGATAACCGAGTCGCGCTTTTTTTCAGGCATTTTTGCCAGGGCTTGTAAGGTGTCCTCGCGGGCTATGATCTGCAGCCGCTCAGCCAGGTAAGCAAGGTTCGATCCCTTTTTTTGAATAGCCGGATAGCCCGGGTATGTTACCGGCAAACTGGTTAGCGTGCTGTCGTAGTATTTTTTTGATTGCAGGTAGTCCGCCTTATTGTTAAAGTATATCTCGGCGAGCCGCAAATAGGTAAGCCCCTTTTGCGTTTGGTTTTTGGTGCTGGCCCTTAACGAAAGATTATAATATTTTACGGCTGCGTCGACGTTTTTACCAGCCAGTTCGATCTGCGCGATGTTGTAATATATCTGGTCCTTAAAATCGATATTGTTCTCGTTTTTTAACAATTGCTTTAATCGTTCCAGCCGGTCTATTTTTATGCCGTTCTCATTATCCTGTATGCGTATGATATTCAAACTGGCATTAAAAGCCATCTCGAACAATGCGTTGCTTTTGGCAATTTGAGCATAGTTTTTCAGGGCATCACCCATTTTGTTGTCCAGTTCCTCCAGTTGCGAAAGGATAAACGTCCAGCGCAGGCGCTGGCTTTTGTCGTGGCAAATATCAATAGCCAGTTTGGCCATCTCTTCGCCATCGGTATAATCCATTACAGCGATATCATACTCCAGCTTGGTGGCATAGATATCCGCGAACGGTTTATTTTTTTTGGGATCGACGTTCGCGATAGCCGAGTCGATCGCCAGTTTTGCATCAGGCAGTTTATCCAGGTAAATAAGTGTCCTGGCTTTCCACACATACGATTGCTGCACCAGGTCTTTTCTTTTTGGGAACGACCGGATCACATAGCTGAAATACTCCACTGCGTTAAAAAAATTACCTTCCAGGTAGTTGGCGCGGCCCAAAACAAGGTAGGCATCGCCGATGTATTTGCTTTGCTCCTTCATGTTGATCAGGTAATTGGCCTTAACGGTAGCCAGGTCCAGGTCCTTGTCAACTGTGGTGGTGGTGTGCGAAGTGGTATCCTGGTAAACGCTTAATATTTCGTTATAATTGTCCACAAAGGCGGTGGCATAGGCATCCTCTTTTTGGCGCAGTATCTCTTTGGCATTAAATAATATATTATAATGCGCAGTCAGGTTCTGCATGGTACGGTTAAAGCCGTTTTGTTTTTGAAAGGTGCAGCCCGTTGCAATAACGGCGATGACAAGCAATACAACGCAGGTCGGCTTTACAGAAGATTTATGGTTTTGCGTCAACTTATTTCGGGGATACAAATGCCTTGCTAATTTAATAACAAATAACGAATAGGATCAATAAATTTGTATATGGCCAAAGATGAACAAAAACCCGGTGACGACAATAATAAAGGTACAAATAACTACATGAAATTTACCGGTATGGGTTTCCAGATGATAGCGGTCATCGGGATATTTACTTATATCGGGTACAAAATTGATGATGCAAACCATCATACTGTAAAGTGGGCAACCGCCGCGCTTTCACTTACAGGGGTTTTTATATCTTTGTACCTTGTTATAAGGGCGATAAAGGACTAGTGCTGAGTCATTAGTCTTTAGTCGCAAGTCTAAATCAATTTTTTGTTGATCGTTAAACGATAAAATCCGTTCCGGCTAAATATCTATGAAAATATACCAGGCCCTGCTTTTTTATATTTGGTTTACCATTATAATTGCCATTGCGCCATACGCATTAAAGGCTTATGGGCACGGCGATCTGATCATACCCGACTTTTGGCTCGTCTTCGGTTTTCTTTCCGGCATTTCCCTCCTCGTCGTCGCCGGAATACTCATTGTGCGGCAAATGTACCCAACCATGTTTACCGAAGCGTTTATGGGTGCAACGGTTTTCAAAATCCTTGCCTGCATCATTTTTGTGCTGGTTTTTTTGTCGAAAAACAAGGTAGAAAAGTACGTTTTTGTGGGCGATTTTTTTTATGTATATTTCTTAAATACAGCCTTTGAAGTTTATATTTTGTTGCGTACCTTGCGGCACAAAATTTCAAGGTAGAAAACGTCATTTAGATGAATATTAGCGCGATTTTGCAATCAAAAGTTTTTATAAAATTTACAATTTGTGCCTTTTTTTTAACACTGGGCGCATTTCCGGTTAAGGTTTTTTCGCAGGAAGCAAAGGCTGAAAAGTTTGATGCAGGTAAAACCGCGATGGAGCATATCGCCGATAAGCACGAATGGCATTTATTTGGCGAAAAGGTTGTTATCCCGCTCCCCATTATCCTTTATACCGATAAAGGTCTTGAATTCTTCTCATCGGGTAATTTTAATCCGGAAGGCAACGTTTACAAAGGCAAATATTACAACTACAGCCTGGTAAAAGATAAGGTTAAAGTAGTTGACCAGGCGGGAAATGTTGATGATGCTGCCACAAAAAAAGTGTGGGACTTTTCCATCACTCAAAACGTTGCCGGTATGTGGCTTTCAGGCCTCGTTTTAATATTTGTATTTCTCAGTGCATCATCCGGCTACAAAAAACGCCTGGGCAAAGCGCCGAAAGGCTTACAGTCGTTTGTAGAGCCTGTGATCCTTTTTATAAGGGACGATGTGGCCCGGCCCAATATCGGCTTAAAGTATGAGCGTTATATGCCGTTGCTGCTTACGGTCTTCTTCTTTATTTTGATCAATAACTTTTTCGGGATGATCCCGTTTTTCCCGGGTGGCTATAACCTTACCGGCAATATCGCCGTAACTTTTACATTGGCATTCGTCATCTTCCTGGTTATTAACCTGAATGCGAATAAATACTACTGGAAACACATTTTTTCGCCCAATCCATGGTGGTTATTCCCGATAATGATCCCTGTGGAAATTGTCGGTATATTTTCGAAGCCAATCGCGTTAATGATCCGTTTGTTCGCCAACATGCTGGCGGGCCACATTGTGATCATTAGCTTAATTTCGCTCATATTTATATTTAATACCCTGTGGATATCGCCTGTTTCGGTGGCTTTCGCGGTATTCATCGACGTGATTGAAGTGCTGGTGGTATTTTTGCAAGCCTATGTGTTTACCATACTATCGGCCCTGTTTATCGGCATGGCGGTTCAGGAACACCATGACAGCCACCAGGAAGTAATTTAAAAATTAATTATCTATATACACTTTAAATTAATAAACAATGACTAGTCAGTATGGCCCTATGGGTGCAGGTTTAGCCGCAATTGGCGCCGGTATCGGCATCGGCCAGATCGGTGGCAAAGCTGTTGAAGCTATTGCACGCCAGCCCGAAGCAATCTCAAAAATTCAAACTAACATGATCATCGCTGCAGCCCTTGTTGAAGGTGTTGCTTTGTTTGCCGTGGTAGTTGCCCTGTTGTAATTGCAGGTACGAGAAAGAAAACAGCCCGGAGCGGTTGGCCCCGGGCTTGTTTTAAAATTATGTTATAATGAATCAGCAATATAAAATAAGTGAAAAATAATGGACTTAGTAACTCCTAACCCGGGCTTAATTCTTTGGACTGCCGTATCGTTTTTGATATTGTTGTTTATTTTGGCAAAATACGCCTGGAAGCCCATATTGAAAGCTGTTTCCGACCGCGAAAATTCAATCGAATCGGCATTGTTGAAAGCGGATGCCGTCAGAGAAGAAATGGCCCGCCTGACCAATGAAAACGAGGCTTTGCTGAAACAAGCCCGCGCTGAGCGCGATACCATACTGGCCGAAGCGACCAAGGTTAAAAATCAGATTATCTTCGAAGCGAAAGAAGCGGCGCAGAAGGAAGGCGCGCGCCAGATCGAGCTTGCCCGCCTGGAGATCAATAATCAAAAAGCCATTGCGGTGGCCGATGTAAAAAACCAGGTGGCGACGCTGTCAATCGAAATTGCCGAAAAGGTATTACGCAAACAGTTTGAGGACAGCAAGAAGCAGGACGAGCTGGTGAAGGAGTTGTTGAAAGAGGTGAAGTTAAGCTAGATAAAAGATTTGAGATGTGAGATATGAGATGTGAGACAAAAAGTCGATTATCTCCGGTCTCAAATCTCATGTCTCACATCTCACATCTATAATATATGTCAGAATTAACAGTAGCATCAAGGTACGCCAAATCACTTATCGACCTGGCAGCTGAGCAGAAGCTGGTGGAAAAGGTAAAGGATGATATGGACCTTTTTCACGATACGCTGAAAGCCAACCCGGAACTGAAAGCGGTGCTTGCAAACCCGATCGTATCTCACCAGAAAAAGACAAAAATTTTGGAAGAAGTTTTTGGCAAGCGGGTAAATAAGGTGACTATCGGTTTTTTTAAGCTGATGATTGACAAAGGCCGCGGCGAGGTGTTGTATTTTACGGCGCAGGAGTATGTCCATCTTTACGATGTCGCAAACAATATTATCGAAGCACGCGTGGTTTCGGCCACAGCGTTGTCGGCATCAAATAAAAATACACTGACTGCCGATATTGAGAAGGCGACCGGCGGAAAAGTGAAATTACAAACCAAAGTAGACCCATCCCTGATCGGGGGTTTTGTATTAACCGTTGGCGACAGGCAGGTAGACACCAGCATAGCTAACGACTTAAGGAAACTAAAAAAGGAATTTTCCCGCAGGGTGGTTTCAGCAAATTAAAATTAAAACGTTAAAATAAAATTTAAAAATGGTAGAGGTAAGACCCGACGAAGTATCAGCGATATTGCGCCAGCAGTTAGCCGGCTTCAAGTCAGAATCTGAATTAGAAGAAGTGGGTACCGTACTGCAGGTAGGCGACGGTATTGCACGCGTTTACGGATTAACGAAAGTACAATCAGGCGAGCTGGTTGAGTTTGGTACCGGGTTGCAGGGTATCGTGCTGAATCTTGAAGAAGATAACGTGGGCGTGGTATTGCTTGGTAAATCTGATGATATAAAGGAAGGCGATACCGTAAAACGCACCAACCGGATCGCGTCCATCAACGTTGGCGAAGGAATGCTTGGCCGTGTCGTTGATACTTTAGGAGCCCCGATCGACGGCAAAGGCGCCATAAAAGGCCAGACTTACGAAATGCCGCTTGAGCGTAAGGCGCCGGGTGTTATTTACCGCCAGCCGGTGACTGAGCCGCTGCAAACCGGTATAAAAGCGATCGATGCGATGATCCCGATCGGCCGCGGACAGCGTGAGCTGGTGATCGGCGACCGCCAGACCGGCAAAACTGCGGTTTGTATCGATACCATTATCAACCAAAAGGAATTTTATGATGCCGGCAAACCGGTTATCTGTATATATGTAGCTTGCGGCCAAAAAGCATCAACCGTTGCGAACATCGTTCGTACTTTGGACGAAAAAGGCGCTATGCCTTACACCATTGTTGTAGCTGCCAATGCTTCCGACTCTGCAACCATGCAGTTCTTTGCTCCATTTGCGGGCGCTGCTATCGGCGAGTATTTCCGCGATACCGGGCGCCCTGCGCTGATCATTTATGATGACTTGTCAAAACAAGCTGTTGCTTACCGCGAAGTATCATTGTTGCTACGTCGCCCACCGGGCCGTGAGGCTTATCCTGGTGACGTATTTTACCTGCACAGCCGCTTGCTGGAACGTGCCGCCAAGATCAGCCAGAACGACGCCATCGCACAAGCCATGAACGATTTGCCCGAATCGATCAGGGGCATCGTGAAAGGCGGTGGTTCATTAACCGCATTGCCGATCATCGAAACGCAAGCGGGCGACGTGTCGGCTTACATCCCGACCAATGTGATCTCGATCACCGACGGGCAGATATTTTTGGAATCGAACTTGTTTAACGCGGGTGTTCGCCCGGCTATCAACGTGGGTATCTCGGTATCGCGTGTAGGTGGTAACGCGCAGATCAAATCGATGAAAAAAGTTGCCGGTACCTTAAAGCTTGACCAGGCGCAGTACCGCGAGCTGGAAGCTTTTTCAAAATTCGGATCGGATCTGGACGCCTCAACCAAGACTGTGTTAGACAAGGGCGCGCGTAATGTGGAGATATTGAAACAAGGCCAGTACTCGCCGGTTACGGTTGAAAAGCAGGTAGCTATTATTTACCTGGGCACCAAAAACCTGATGCGTAATGTGCCGGTAAACAAAGTAAGGGAATTTGAAAGCGAATTTACCAGCCAGCTGGAAGCGCGCCACCCTGAAGTTTTGTCGGCCCTGAAAGCAGGCAAGCTCGACGACCAGATCACGGGGGTACTGGATACGATGGCGAAGGAAATGACAGGCAAATACTAAGTAATTAGTGGCAGTAGCAGTGGCAGTTTTGAGTGCTACTGCCACTGCCACTTGATACTCAAAAAGAAGAATGGCTAATTTAAAAGAAGTAAGAAACAGGATCAAGTCGGTAACCTCGACGCAGCAGATCACCAAGGCCATGAAAATGGTTTCGGCGGCGAAGCTGAAGCGCGCTACCAATGCGATAGTTCAATTACGGCCTTATGCCAATAAGCTGAAGGAACTGCTGGCTAATTTGTCGGCAAGCCTTGAGGACGGTTCGTCGCCATTTTTGGTTGCGCGCGAGCCGAAAAAGGTTTTGGTGATTGTGGTAACATCAAACCGCGGCCTCGCCGGCGCGTTTAACGCTAATGCCATAAAAACCGCTAATAACCTGATCGCCGAAAAATATGGCGAGCAATTGCGGGCGGGAAATGTATCCATCGTTGCCATAGGTAAAAAAAGCCAGGAATATTACGAACGGCGTAAGTACAACGTAATTGGTAATAATAACGACCTGTACCTGGACCTGAATTTTGAAAATGCCTCGAAAATTACCGAAAGCATTATGCAGGGCTTTTTAAAGGGTGATTATGACCGCGTAGAGTTGGTTTATAACCAGTTTAAAAATGCGGCCGTGCAGATTTTGGTGGCTGAACAATTGATCCCTGTCCCGAAGCCGGAGATTAAAAAAGAAGTAGTTAAAACAGAACCAAAGGGCATGCTGATCGACTATATCTTGGAGCCATCCAAGGAAAAGATAGTTGAGGAGCTGATTCCTAAAAACATAAAAATACAATTGTATAAGGCTGTTTTGGATTCGAACGCTTCCGAGCATGGCGCCCGGATGACGGCGATGGATAAGGCTACTGATAATGCAGGGGAATTGCTGAAGGCGTTGAAGCTTTCGTATAACCAGGCCCGCCAGGCTGCCATTACAACCGAACTTACCGAGATTGTGAGCGGTGCCGCAGCGCTGTCTGCAGAATAGTTTGAGTCGTTGATTGAGTTGATGGGATTAATTTGTTTGATTGCTGTCAGCGCAGAAAAGTTCAGGTACCGGGCTTCACATTAGTGGGGCCTTTTTATTTAGCGGACTACGATGATTTTTTTGATTAAGCATTTTGAGCCGCTGACCGGTTTGCTCAAACCCGAATCGGAGAAATCAATTTTTAACGATAAAAAATATTATTTTCAGGCATGAAAAAACTCTTTCCCATTGTTTTGCTATTGATGGCACAGGTTGTTGCCGCGCAGGTAAAAGTAATTCATTTAAAAAAAACAGAAATTGCTAAAGACATGAAATATAAGGGCGAGTTTAAGGACGCCGTGCAATATGCTGATAACGAAGGTACGCATACCGTCATCATCACCGAAGCCATGACCGCCAGCCCGGCCGACGATAACGAAAGCGTTTATACCGGCTACCTGCATGCATTCAGCTTTTTGAAAACCGGGAATACCGTTGTTCAGTCGTGGCAAATGAACGATATGGCCGGCCCCTGCGGGGCCGACCAGGATACGAAATTCCGTTCAGGCAGTCTTGACGTAACCGATCTTGATCAGAACGGCATTTGCGAGGTTTGGCTGATATATCGTGTCTCGTGCAGGGACCACCAATCTCCCAGCCCCATGAAAGTAATTATGCATGAGGGCATCAAAAAGTTCGCCATGCGCGGTACAGCCAAGCTAAAGCTAAAAAGTGCGACACCCCAATACATGGGCGGAAATTACACTTTTGACGATGCATTTAACGGTGCGCCCGAATTGTTCAGAACCTATGCCAGGCAGCTTTGGGCAAAAAATTTAAATGAGGTGGCAGACTATTAAAAACGATGGCTATTACTTCTTTAAGGCACCGGAAATCAAACCCGGCCCGCTAATCGTCATAATCCATTCACACGAAAAACTTCAGCGGCTTCGCTTTGTTATTTGGATATGACAAAGCCAGCAAATTCTAAGAAAAAACCTTCACCCGCAGATACGCCTACCCACAGGCCGCATGATACCGGCGGCAAAGCCAAAAAAAGAAGCGAAGACAAAACGTATAACGCCGATAAACCTCATGGCGGCGATATTGCTAAACGCTGGGAGAATGAGGAACAGCCGGTGCATTCGGCGGATAGGAAGGGGTGAAAATCCAACCCAGAATGTCATCTCGACCGCAGGGAGAGATCTTAAACGCTTCGCAATCAGGTCATGCCAGGCGTTACCCCATCGCTTATATAAGATTTCTCCTCGTACCTCGTCGAAATGACGGTATTCTTTTATTTGAGCAACGTAAAGACTTTTTCATCGTCATTTAGTAGCTTTATTCTATCTCAAGTTAGTTCATGAAACATTTTTTTACACTCTTGCTGACTGCCGCGGCGGTGGCCACTTCCGCACAAACATTGCCAGCCAATTTACAAACAAGCATCGATTCACTTTTTAGGGATTATACCATACCCGGTAGCCCGGGCGTGGCCGTATTGATTGTGAAGGATGGTAAGATCGCCTTTGAAAAGGGCTACGGCCTGGCAAACCTGGAGTACGGTATACCGATAACGCCGACTTCGGTGTTTGATATTGCGTCGGTTTCCAAACAGTTTACGGGATACGCCATTTCAACACTGATACAGCAGGGTAAAATATCGCCGGCTGATGATATACACAAGTACTTACCTAACCTGCCTGATTTCGGTAAAAAGATCACCATACATAATTTGATCCATCACACCAGCGGTTTGCGGGATTGGCCGGAAGGGCTCCACGCCGCCGGCTGGCGCTGGGACGAATCATTTAATTATGACGACATTATGCGCATGGTAAGCAAGCAGCATGATCTGGATTTTGAGCCGGGATCGAAATATCAATATTCAAATACGGGATATAATTTGCTGGCGGCCATCGTGGCGAAAGTGAGCGGCAAATCGTTCCCGCAATGGGCGGCTGACAACATTTTTAAACCGTTGGATATGCTAACCACGATGGTTAACGACGATTACACGAAAGTTATCCCGCAGCTGGCGACATCCTATTACCAGGATGGGAATGAATATCATAAAGCGACCGACCAACTTACTGCCTTTGGTTCCAGCTCGATCTATACAACCGTGGAAGACCTGTCAAAATGGGTGATCCGGTTTCAGCGGGGGTTGGCCGATAAGGACCCGGTGTATTTGCGGATGATACAAACCGATACCCTTAACGATGGTAAACCCAATAACTACGCATACGGGTTACTGGTAGATAACCATATCGGCGCCAGGGAAATTTCGCACGATGGCGGCTGGGCGGCTTATGCCACCAATATTTCTAATTTCCCCGATCAAAAGGTGGGTATTATATTGCTGAGCAATTCGGGTAATTTTAATGCGAATGGCGAATCCGACGCGGTTGCGCGGCTGCTGCTCAATCTTAAAGCCAGTGCGGGCAGAAAGGTCGAAGACCTGAGCAAACTGCCAACGGTTAAAGTTGACAGCAATATCCTTAAAAAATATGCGGGCACTTACCAGCTCGGCCCTGGTTGGTTGGTAACATTTACCATCGAAAACGGCCAGATGATGACGCAGGCAACAGGCGAAGATAAATTTCCCACGGACTTAAAGTCCGACACGGCGCTTTGGGTACCCGCTTATCATTCGTCGGTTAAATTTGTGCAGATCACCGATAAAGCCAACGCGATTGTTTATCATGGCAAAGTATCAAAAAGAGTAACACCGATTAAAGTCGACCCATCGCAGCTTGGCCAGTTTGTGGGTTCGTATTACAGTAACGAGTTGGAGGCGACTTACCGGGTCACGCTGGAGAATGGCCGGCTGATGGGCCACCACATGCGGCTCGGCGACTTCAACCTAAGTCCGGATATGATCGCTGTCGATACCTTTGGCAGCGCAGCCGGCGGTAGTATGGCCTTTTACAGGGATGAGCAAAATAAGGTAATTGGTTTTAAATTATCGGGTGGGAGGATAAGGAATATAATTTTCGAGAGGATGTCTGAACCTTGATTCGCCTGATTTTGGGATTGAAGGATTGGGGGCGACAAGCAGTGCAGCAAAAAATCATGACTATCCTTAAATCAGGCGAATCAAGGTTCAGACAAATTATGACTTAACAATCCCCGCTGAATTAAACTGCAGATCATACAATTTACGGTAATACCCGCCTTCGATACGGAGCAATTCCTGGTGGGTGCCCGTTTCTTTTATCTCACCATGATCGAGCACGATGATCTTATCCGCATTTTGGATAGTGGATAAGCGGTGGGCGATCACGATGGCTGTACGGCCCTGCATCAGCTTGCTGATGGCATTTTGGATGAGGTGCTCGGTTTCCGTGTCAACCGACGAGGTGGCTTCGTCTAATATAAGGACGCTGGGGTTATAAACCAAAGCCCGGATAAACGAGATCAGCTGCGCCTGGCCTGCCGACAGCGTGGAGCCCCGCTCCATTACGTTGTACTGGTAACCGCCCGGCAACCGCTGGATAAACTCGTGCGCGCCAACGTCTTTTGCTGCCGCGATCACTTGCTCAATCGTAATGTCCGTGTTATTCAGGGTGATGTTGTTGGCTATGGTATCGGTAAATAAAAACACATCCTGTATTACGGTGGCAATGTGCGACCGCAGGTAGCTTACTTCATAATCGCGTATGTCGATGCCATCGATGGTCACGCTTCCTTTACCGATCTCGTAAAAGCGGTTTAAAATATTGATGGTAGACGATTTGCCTGCCCCGGTTGCCCCAACCAAAGCCAGTGTTTTTCCAGGACTAAGGTGAAAGCTAATGTCTTTTAACACCCAATTCTCGTCGTTATAGGCAAACCACACATTTTTAAAGTCGATCTCGCCGTTTAATTTTCCGGGTTTCAGCGTGCCCTCGTCTACCGCAACTTCGTCGGTATCCAGCACTTTGAATATCCTGTCAGCGCCAACCATGCCCATTTGCAGCGTATTGAACTTATCCGCCAGCTGGCGTATGGGGCGGAAGAGCATGTTGAGCAACGCTATAAATGCGGTAAGCACCCCGGCAGTGATGGGTTTATGATGTGCCGAAAGCGCTGCAAATTCTCCATCCGATAAAATGCGCTTGCAACCATACCAAACCAATAAACCCATACAAACAGCAAACAGTATTTCCACAACCGGAAAGAAGATAGAATAATACCAGTTGGAACGGATATTGGCATCGCGGTATTTGGTATTTACGGCTTTGAATTTGCGCATCTCCTGGTCCTCGCGCGAGAAATACTGGATGATGCTGATGCCTGAGATATGTTCGGCCAAAAAAGTATTTAAATGCGCTACCTGTGTGCGTACTTCCTGGAACGAAGATTTAATGGCTTCCTTAAATATATAGGTCGAGATCAGCAGCAGCGGCATGGGGATCAGCGTAATGAGCGCCAATTTCCAATCCACATACAACATATAACCGATCACGGCGACTACCAGCAGCATATCGCCCATGATAGAAATTAGTCCTTCTGAAAATATGTCGGCGATGGTCTCCAGGTCGGACACGGTGCGGGTGATCAGCACGCCAATCGGTGTACGGTCGAAATATTTGAGGCGCAGGCTGGTGATGTGGTTAAAAATGTCGACACGGAGGTCGCGTATAACAGATTCGCCCAGCCAATTGGTGATAAAGGTTTGATAATATTGCGCGATGGTTTGAATGATGAGCTGGGCAAACATCAGTTCAACCATAAACAGCAGGCCGTCATAATCGTCCTTCAGGATATAATTATCCAGCGTTTTTTGGATAAGGATAGGCTGTACTATAGCATTGGCCGCCAAAAAAATAGTCAGGAAAACAGCGGTGATAAATGTGCCGCGAAAAGGTTTTACATAGTGCATCACCCTACCCAGCAGTTTCCAATCCAGCGCTTTACCGGTTACACCCCCCCCGCCCCCTGAAGGGGGAGCTTTTGAAGTGGTATTATTACTGTTATCGCTCACGTTTGGTTCAAAGATACCGTAAAATGAAAATGCTGCAAAGAAATGAACCGCATAAATCCCCCCTTAGGGGGTTAGGGGGTATTTCACTTTCGTCAGATATAAGCCGCAGGCCGGCACCGATGTACCTGCGTTACTACGGTTTTTGCTTTCGATAATTTCGCGCACATGGTTAGGCTCAATCTCTTTCCTGCCAACCATCATCAGCGTGCCGACGATTGCACGTACCATGTTGCGTAAAAAGCGGTCGGCGGAGATGCGGAAGACAATGCCGTTTTCGGTCTCGAACCACTCGGCGGCGCTTATTTTGCAATTATTGGTTTTAACCTGCGTGTTTGATTTAGAAAAACAGCTGAAATCGCTGTACTCCGTTATGATTGTGGCGGCCTGGTTCATCAGATCAATATCCGGCTTGTCCCTAAGCTCCCAGGAATAGCCTTTTTTAAATGGATCTTTGTTAAAATGAACGTGGTATTCATAAGTACGCAGCTTCGCATCAAACCGGGCGTGCGCATCCGCAGCAACGGGATAAATAGATTTAACTGCGATGTCATCGGGGAGTATGGCGTTTAAACTTCTGACAACCTTCTCCTTTTCGTCCATCGTCCATAGTCCGTGGTCTGTGTACCTTTCCATATCAAAATGTGCAAAGAACTGTTTGGCATGTACGCCGGTATCGGTGCGTCCGCAGCCGGTGGCATCGATGGGTTGCCGGAGGATGACGGAAAGACGATCGTTCAATATCTCCTGCACGCTAACGGCATTTTTTTGTATTTGCCAGCCATGGTAGTTTGTGCCATTGTACGAAAGTTCAATAAAGTAGCGTTGCTTGCCAGTCACGAAGCAAAGGTAAGGATTAGTTGTAACGAGTTGTAAGGGTTATAACGAGTTGTAAAGGTTGTAACGAATTGTAAAGCTTGTAGTAAGTTGTAACGGTTGCCTCGCGCTGGTTCTTAACCTTTCCAACCACTACAACTTATTACAACCCTTACAACTTCAATTAATATACTCCTTATAGATCGCCTCAAATAAAATGCGGTTCTCTACAGCAAGGTCGAAGGGTTGATCAAGGAATGAGTTGCTGTAACCGATGGCTTTGGCAAGGTTTTTTAACACTTTAAAATAGGTGATCTCGATGCCTTCTATCTGCTGCAGGTAAAAAAGAATCAGCACATCCTTTTCCAACGGTGAGCGGCCACCGCGAATAGCCGTGAGGTAAGCCTCCAGCGTAGTAGCTTTAATGCTTAGTGTATTTGTTTTTGAAGGCTCAGCTGCTATCGTTTTATAAATCTCGTCCAGGGAATTTAACTGGCTTTCGGTATCATCCATAAGCTCTTTTATAGCCTGCTTTAACACATTTAACGTGGCAATACTTTCAGCCTCGTTAAAAAAATCTAACAAGTGCCGCTTCCCGTAGTAGATATAATTCAAATGCTCAAGGAAGGTTTTTTTAAGCAGTTTATCATCTATCTGCACATCCTTAGGTTGTAACGAGGACAATGTATCGCTCATGGTTTCGCTATTAGGGGTTGTTTCGGCTATAAATATAAAAACTACAGGTCAAAGATATATATTTTTACACCCACAAATCGGGTTCGATATTAACCTGAAACAAATTATATCTTTGCTATCCATAATATAACAATATGTTACAACGCATACAAAGCATTTACTTGTTGCTGGCTTCATTAGCCATGTACGCCCTGTTTCTCTTCCCGCTGGTGCACAATGTACAGGTCGACGGGAAATGGCTTACCATCATGGTTACCGGCGTTTTCCAGGACGTGAACGGCGTGATGACGCATACCCAATTCTTTCCGGCACTTACCGGGGCCACAGCAGTTATCGGGTTGATCCCACTGATCATCATCTTCCTTTATAAAAACCGCAAACAGCAGGTGGCACTTTGTTATAGCACCATGCTGGTGGTGGTGGGTCTTACTTTCTGGATGGCGCAGAGTGTAAAGCCAATTATGGACGGCGCGCAGATAGACACGCATAACTGTGGCATAGGCTTGCTGCTGTCGTCCATCAGCATGATATTTTTGGTGATGGCTATACGCGGCATACAGCGCGACGAGAAGCTGGTGAAATCGGCAGACCGGCTGCGATAGGTACGCCGCCCGCGATTTTGAAATGCCCGGCGACTATACCTGGTCTTCCGATAAAATTTTCCGTATGTGAAACTGTACGAAGGCGTCCATCGAGTCGGTCCTTTTGCCGTTATCAGTAAAATTAAGCGGCTTAATCAGATAACCCGAAATGCCCAGCGCCAGCATTGCGGCGCGGTCGCTTTCCTGCCCGGAGGTCGTCATTACAAATACTTTGATATGGCCGAGCATTTTGTCGCTGCGCAATATTTTTAAAAACCCGATGCCATTCATTTTTGGCATATTAATATCAAGCAAAATCAGACCCGGCAGGGGCCGCAGCGGTGCGTGGCCGTTTGTGCCGCGCAACATATCCAGGGCCTCAACACCATTATAGGCCGTGAATAGCTCATAGTCGGCATTCAACTTATTCAGCGAACGCTTTACACTGATCACGTCCAGTTCATCATCCTCAACCAAAAGTATTCTGCCGTTGTATTCCATATTTAATTTTTAGGCCATGTAAAAATAAAACTCGCGCCCGCTCCTTTTGATGATGCCACCTTTATTGAACAGTGTTTATCGTCAACGATCTTTTTGACAATAGCCAGCCCAATACCTGTGCTTTCCTTATCATCCCTCTCGCGCAGTGTTTGAAAGATTTCGAATATTATTTGATGGTATTGTTCTTCAATACCGGGCCCGTTATCAGTAACGGAAAATTCATATACTAACGTATGTTCGATGCATGAAATGTTTATCCGGGGGTTTACCGGCGAAGCATACCTGACCGCATTGCTGATCAGGTTGCTAAAAACCTGCTGCAGCAAAAGTTTTTCGGTGCGCAGGCGCGGCAAGTTATGCAGCTCCAGCTTAAACTCCCCGGGTACAATAACCTCGGCAATTTCTTCCACTACGGCTTTAACATCCGTCTCTTCAGGCGGCGGTTTTTCCCTGCTCACCCGTGCATAATCCAGCAAACCGTCGATAAGGTTTTCCATTCTGCGCATCCTTTCGGGTATGATGTTAAGATATCCGCGCATTTTTGGCGACATTTCGCCCTCCAGGTCCTCTTCAATCCATTGCAGCACATTGTATATGCCGCGTACCGGCGCCTTTAAGTCGTGCGATACCACATAGGCAAACTGGTTTAGCTCATCATTCTTTTTTTGCAGATCCTTAATATTTCGGCTCAGCTTGGCCGACATGGTATTAAGCGAGACCGACAGGCTGCTCAACTCGTCTTTTTTATCGTCCTTCACCTGCGTAAAATCTCCGTTCGATATGTTTTCAGCCAGGATAACCATTGAATCTATACGGCGCGAAATCCTTTTGACAAGATAAACAGCTATCCCCGACCCCGCAAGGATCATTACTGCGCTAAACAGGATGGAAAAGTGCTTGGTTTGCGTTATGGAGTCGGCAAGCGCCGAACGACGGAGGTTACGCACTTCATATTCGTGCTGGTTAAAAGCCCTGAAAATACTGTCGATCTGTTCGTTATAGCTGCTGCCTTTGTTTCGTTTAAAGTAACTGGCAAAAAGTGCCTGGTAGTTTGCATTGAACGATGTGCTTGCGACTGATTTTTGTTTGGCAGCAATAATGCGGCCGGCATCAATTAACCAAAGATGATGCAAAGCCTGAATTGAATCGAGCTTGCGGCGCTGGGACGACTGAACATCCAAAAGCTGGTTTTGCTGGCTGATAATAAAGGGAATGGTTTTTAAACAGGCGTTGTATTTTGAAAGGAAACGCGCATCGTTTTTAAGCAAATACCCGCGAAGGGCGTTTTGCATATCGGTAATGCCTTTATTCAGGCTGTTTGAATTGCGGATAACCAATTCCGAGTTGTTTAAAAAACTGGTACTTTGGTTAACTTTAAGCGTGAGCGAATAATTGACTGATGAATCGAGCAGGTCAATGCAAATAGCAAATAAAAAACCAAGTGATATTTGGGTTGACAGTCTCATTTCATCCGGTAAGGATGTGTGCAAACTTTGATAAACAAATTACTGAGCTGAAAGTTTTAAAAAGCCGCCGAAATTTTTACTTTTTCTACTCAAATCTCCCAAACTTCTCAATTTTCCGGAATGGCTGCGCGAAGAAATTGCCGACTACCTGGTTAAACTGGTCTTTTTTAAAGATAGGCGTGGAATGTCCTGAATTGGGGATGATCCACAAGTAGCTATTCACTATATTATGGGCGATAAGCATGGTGTGCTCGGGTTTCAGCACGTCATGGTCGCCGCCGATGACCAGGGTAGGGCAGGTGATGGTGTGCAGCTGCGCGATGGAGATATGGGGCTCAAACGATAGCAAACGGTACAACTTTGCCTCCGTTTTCAGTTCGGCTGAAGGGTTTTTGGTCTTTTTAAGCGAATCCTGGACGGTTTTATTAGCGTTCATGGCCCATTGATATACCCAGGGATCCACCGCTGACGTATCGGGCGTTAAATTTGCGCCGGTGATGGCCAGCTTTTTAACTTTGTCGGGGTGGCGGATGGCCAGCAGCAAGCCATTGATCCCGCCGTCGCTCCAGCCGATTACGTAGCACGATTTTAAATTTAGTTTATCCAGCAATCCGTTCAGGTCGTCGGCCATCATTTCGTAGCTGAGCGAGTCGGACGGATCGAGGGATTTCCCCTGCGCACGGCTATCGGCAATGATCACCTGGTAATTTTTGGCGAAATAGGGGATCTGGTATACAAAGTTATTGATGGAACCGCCATTGCCGTGGATGATCAACAGGGGTTCGCCCTTACCATAGGTTTCGTAATACATTTTAAAGCCGCGGATATCGGCGTATTTGCCTACGGCGGGGTTGCGGCCATACATGGTGGTGTCGAAGGGGTGGCCCTGGGCGAAGGTGAATTGGAAGAACGCTGATAGCAGCAGAACAAGTGTGAGTTTTAGTTTCATGGGTTGGGTGGTTTGAAGTACTAATATAGTAAATGTTGGAAGATTATGGGTTATTCGTACAATCACTGTTTGGCACTTTGATTAACGTTTTTTCTTGACATTTGTCTTAAACTCATACGTGAGCCCGCTCAATCGCCGCGGGAGGGCTGTTACTTTGTCTTGATACAAAGTAACCAAAAATCAAGTCAGCAGGAATGCTTCTTTGCCGCACAAGGCCTTCGCCGCACAAACCAGGAAAAACCTTGGGCTGCAATCTTTTTGCCCCGGTTCGCGCACGCGGCCACCGCTACATGCAAAAAGTTGCTATGCCCTGCCCATCGCACAACCTTGCCGGTTTTTCCTGGTTTCTCCTGGTTTCTCCCGAAGCTGTCCTGCTGACGAAAAGCCTTTACGTTAATTTCTGAAATTGGGTAAAATCTGTTATTGTACCTTTTATTTCAAACCATATTTCTCACGCGTTTCGCGGATTATATCCCTGGCGGGTCTGCCTAAACCGGCTTCTGCCTCTGCGAGGCCTTGTAAAATCCGCGCTTTTAAGTGTTCAGGAAGGTTGTCCCAGTTTTCTTCGCTACTGCGATTTAAGTACTCAATAAACAAGTCATAAAATTCCTGAAGTTGACGACTGTTTGCCTCATCTATCCATTCGTGAATCTCGGCTTTTATAAATGCGTCATCCATAATATCTACTTATTGATCATTTCAAATTTACAAAATAATCCAACGAAGAGATGGCGTTGTCGCTCATGTCGTCGCTTTTTGCTAACGAATCTGAATGAAATTACGGGATATCTCGCTTCGCTTTTGTGTAGCGAAATATTGTTCCAACCGGAGGCGTTTCTTCCATTCCTTCGTAAGTTCCTTTTGGATAACTGGGTTTAACATAAAATTGGCCAGTTACAATAATACCCGTCTTCCATGCAATAGAATCATCCTCGGGATTCCAAATTGTTGTATCTGCCGGTTCTATATAGAAAGAATAATTCAGAATATTTTCTTTATTTATATCCGATCGTCTGACCCACTCCGGACATGCGCATCCTACACTTATAAATCGTAACCGCAATGTCTGAACTTTCTTTTCCAAAATATTTGTGGAATCCCACAACTTTTTGGGAATAATATTTTTTTTAGTTGTAACTTTTTTAGGTTGGTGATCCGACTTTCTTTTGTTTTGACAACTCGAAAAAATGGTTACCAATGAGAGCATTATTGTAATTGATTTTAATCTCATCAATAACTATTTTTAGTTTTTTTAGCCTTTGGATTAAGCGCGATAGTTTTAACCGATGCCTTCATAATACCATCAAATATCCTTGGCTTACGTACTGCTAAATTACTGTTTTTTTCGTCCAAGGCCGTTTAGCATCATGATAATCCCCTAATCATAGAAATCATGGTTCAGACAAAAGCGTTAGCGATAGCAGCGGATACCGGCCAATGTGCGCAAAGCCTGCAGGCGTATGAGCGGATAGCGCGGCCGCAGGCAACGCCCCAAATTTGATGCTAATAAACTAATCAAACTTTATCAATATTAAATCTCATCCCTGAAAAACCACTAAAAGCACCTTCAAACCGTCCCCAAATTGTCATATTCACAATAAGCGGAACCGCTATTTGAATTGCCACAAATAAACCGTACCTTTGCGCCCGATTTGGCGATGTTGCCAGGTTTGTTATTTTATTTCATGAACAACCCATTTATTACACTGGGGATCCGTCATGATATTGTTAATGCCATCACTGAGTTAGGGTTTGAAAACCCGACTCCAATCCAGGAACAGTCAATCCCGGTATTGCTTACAGGCAGCAACGATTTTGTCGGATTAGCCCAAACCGGGACCGGTAAAACTGCTGCTTTTGGCTTACCATTATTGGAGCTGCTGGATTTCGAAAAAAACTACCCACAGGCACTTATTTTGTGCCCCACACGCGAACTTTGTATACAAATTACGAAGGACATTACTAACTACGCCAAAAACATGGCGCAGGTTAACGTTGTTGCCGTTTATGGCGGCGCCAGCATTATGGACCAGCTGCGCCAGATAAAACGCGGCGTACAGATTGTTGTGGCCACCCCCGGACGGATGCTTGATATTATCAACCGCAAAGCGATTGATTTTTCGGCCGTTAAGTTTGTAGTATTGGATGAAGCTGATGAAATGTTGAACATGGGTTTCCAGGAAGACATTGACAGTATCCTATCTACTACGCCTACGGATAAAAAAACCTGGCTGTTCTCGGCCACCATGCCTTCAGAGGTTCGCAGGATCGCGAAAAAATATATGACCGATCCACACGAGCTGACCATGGGCGCCAAGAATACCGGCAACGAGAATATCGAGCACGAGTATTACATTGTCAGAGCCCGCGACAAGTATGCTGCATTTAAGCGTATTGTTGATTTTAACCCCGACATTTTTGGTATCGTTTTTTGCCGTACCAAAATTGAAACACAGGAAATTGCCGAAGCTTTAATTAAGGACGGGTACAATGCCGACTCGCTGCATGGCGACCTTAGCCAGCAGCAGCGCGACAAGGTGATGAAACGTTACCGCGAGCGTAACCTGCAGCTTTTAATTGCCACTGACGTTGCCGCACGCGGTATTGACGTGAACGACGTTACCCACGTGATCAACTATTCGCTGCCTGATGAGATTGAGAATTACACCCACCGCAGCGGCCGTACGGCGCGTGCTGGTAAAACAGGTGTGTCCATCTCCATCATCAACGGCAAGGAGCTGGGCAAAATACGCCAGATTGAGCGCACCCTGGGCAAGAAATTTGTAAAAATGGAGATCCCCGGCGGCTTTGACGTTGTTGAAAAACAGCTGTTTGCCCTGGTGCATAAGGTACATAATGTGGAGGTGAACGAGGAGCAGATAGAACAGTACCTGCCGCGTATTATGGACGAGTTTAAGGATTTGACGAAAGAAGAGATCATTAAACGTTTTGCCTCGCTGGAGTTTAATTTGATACTCGATTACTACAAAAACGCGCCCGACCTGAATGCTCATTTTGAGGAGGGACGTACCATGGAACGCAATGGCGACCGCTCGCTGTTCCGCAATGGCGGGAAATCGGAGTATACCCGGTTGTTTATCAACTTAGGTTCGGTGGATGATTTTAACCGCGGCGACCTGCTGGGTTTCATTTGCAACAATACGCACATCAGCGGCCGCAACATCGGCAAGATCGACGTAAAAGGCGTGTACAGCTTTTTTGAAGTAATGCACGACGATGTGGACAAGGTGACCAACGGCTTTAAAGGCATTGACTTTAAAGGCCGCCCGGTACGCATCGAGCATGCCGGCGAAGGCGAAAGCCGTTCAGGCGGCAGCGGCGGATACCCGAAACGCGACGGCGGCTACCGCGGCGGCGAGCGTAACGGCAGCGGCGACAGGCGCCCGCACAATGGCGGCTATAACGGCAACCGTAATGGCGGCGAACGCAATGGCAGCCCAGAACGCAGCTACAGCGGTGGCGGTGGTTTCCGCGATTTTTCAGGCAAAACCCGCGAAGACCGCGGCGAACGCCGGAGAAGATTTTAGCAGTTTAGTTTAGTTTTCATAATTATAGTTTAGTTTAGTTTGGTAACCCTCATCCGCGTAGCGGATGGGGGTTTTTTATAAGGGGGGAAGTAACCATAAACTAGGGAAAATTAGACAGGTGAAACGAAAGACCGATTTGTATATTTGAATAATGCAGTAAACCTGCCTTATTTTAGAGAAGACTTTCAATGAAACGCCAGATGTAGTTCGGAACGGTATATGTCAGATAATCGCGATAATTTCACCGCAGCAACAAAACTTGCGTTAGCACAACGAGTAGCATATTGCTGTAGTTGGCCAGGATGCCCGAATAAAACTATCGGCCCAAGCCTTTCTAATTCAATGGAAACTGTAAGCATTGGCCAGGCTGCTCATATCTGTGGGGCCTCTCCTTTAGGTCCACGTTACGATCCATCAATGACATCGGTGGAAAGATCTTCTATTAACAATGGGATTTGGCTTTGTGAAATACATGCCAAAATAATAGATCGCGATGAAGGCAGTTATTCGGTAGAAAAACTCAAGGAGTGGAAAATAAGGGCAGAGTCTAAAGCAGCTAAAGAAATACAGGCTGTTGAAAACGAACTTCTGTCGGGCGAAGACACATTGATTTGTCTTGATCTGGATTTGATGTTCACCGGTGTTTGGAAAATGGCGAAGAACGATACTTGGACGTTCTCAGTTAAAGATTTTTTGTTTGGAAATATCGAACGGCTTAAAAGTTATGGGAGAAATGATTTATTGCCAATGCGGCGATATGTCATCGTCGAATCGCAAAATGAAGGTCGATTATTAAAAGAGGGTTTTGAGTGGCAGATAAATAGTGATGGAACTTATGAAGTTACTGTTAACGTTTTTCCTGCAGTAGGAAGGAGAAAGCTTACGGAATTAGGAGGAGATTTGGCGCATTCGTACGATGGCGATATTTTAGTAGAAAAAGGAGATTTTAAAGTAATCCAAGGCGAAGAGTTCGCTAAGCAATTAATAGAGCGGAATCTCGGATTACCGGTGGGAGGGTGGGTAGGTAACAGATTAATGGGCTCGTATTTTTCGATGTATTACAATCAGTACGAGAGCAATCCCTCGATACTCAACCGATTGATTAAAATCGAAATACTACGCTTAATGACTATTCCGACTTATCAAACCGAATTTGACAAAGACGCCGAACTCAATTTCATAAAAAAAATAAAGGAGGTTTCTGTAATGCAGTCCTTTAATGGTTTGGTGCCAGTTTTTTTATCGTTGGAATGGAATAATGGAAAGGCTTGGTCCGACACATTATATGTGAGGTTGTTTAATCCGGCGGATGTAGTGCAACAATGGGAGCCGCCTGAATTTGTTGCTAAACTTTTTGAGGAGCCGCCGGTTAAAATACTGGAAAAATTAACGTCGTTATTCAAAGGCGACGAAATGAAGACGAAACGAGATAACGGCGTAGTTCTTCGTTCATTTAATGAAACTATTCCCGCAATTTTGGAAGCTGCCAAGCCCACTTTGGAAAAAAATATCCTTGCATTGTTTCACGACTGTGAGATTATTAAATCTATTGATCACAGATCTTCTGGTTTTTTTACATCTGCTGATATAGAACTTGCTACAACGAGAGGCAACGTCTATGAAATTGGTGTTCATCTTAATCTAAAAGGGTTAAAAGCGGCTAGTTTGGACGCATTTGACGTCTATGGTAATTTATATATATATTTTGAGGATTACTACTATGCTATCGGAGTATCGCATCAGCAACCATGGCATAAGAAACTATATAATGCTTCACTTAGTACTCAAGATATTGAAGCAATTGCCGCTCAATGGATTGATTACCTGGCTAAAATGATTGCAGATCAGATAAGGATTTTACAAAAAGTAAAGGAAGAATAAATACGCGTTAATTGTATGAACCGTGGTTTTTAGGATTTGAGGGTTAACATGATTTTATTTTTCATCCTAAAAATCCTTTAATCAAGCGAATCATCGTTCAGAAAAATGCCAAAGTACTGACGGGAACGCATTGGTAACGAGATTGCTTTTCTGCGACTTATCTAGCAACCTAACCCACTAATTGGATCTTCCGATGGAATAATTGGTTTGTACCTCGGTAGTAGGGTCTTTGATAATTACTTCCATTATAGCTTCTTGTTTAAATGTAACTATCTGACCGGGATTCATATCCTTGAATTGTGATGATGGCTGAACCAGAAGTCCAACAAAATGGTTGTTCTCATAATCAATTAACCACATCCATAATGATTCGTGGACGCCGTTTTCACTTAAGTCGGCTTTTACGTCAAATTTCAATTTTCCAAATGTGCCGTGGTTATTTTTAACACTATCTATAACCCGCGATAAAAACTTCGGAACACTATCAGGAGGAACGGGAATACTGGTATAATTCTCAGGGATAATGATCGTCGTGACCTTTAAACTATCTAAAATGCCTTTTTGCTGTGCATAAATCCCGTGAGTTAATAGGATAAGAAAGCAGGTAAGGTATAGGTTTTTCATGTGATAAAGATAATTTTTTAGAGACTTAATATTAAATATGTAGAAAGTATTTTGCTTTTTTCATCCTATAGTCCTTTAATCCTAAAAATCCTTGTTCATACAATTGCTATATTGTGCAGAATTAATCACCGCTTATGACAGACGACAACGATCCCATCAAAAACCGCGAAAACTTTAAAGCCGGCATTTTTTATTACAACCCGGATGACGACCGGATGCTGATCCGCCTGCCCGGAACGGTAAACCGGTACGTTTTCAATTACGCCAGGTGGCCGGTTTACCTGGTTGTTGTCCCCCGGCGGCGATGATTTGCTATGCGGTGTTTTTTTACAGGCGGTAATGTGAACACGATTTAAAAGATTTAAGGATTAAGATGATTTTTTCATCCTAAAATCCTTAATCAAGTAAACGGCGAAGCCTTCTTGAACGCGGCTGAAAAACAATAAAAAGTGAAAAATCATGGTTCAGACAAATGGCCAGTTCCTCAAAGTTGAAAAATTGTTGACGAAACTGTAACTTTATAAAAAATACGGAGATGCTTAAAATAGACAGAATAACTTCCGATCCTGCTACCATGAACGGTAAAGCCTGTATCAGGGGCATGCGCATAACCGTTTCATTGGTGCTTAACCTTATTGCAAACGGCATGAGCAAATCAGATATACTTGCTGAGTATCCCGCCTTGGAGACCGAAGATATTGACCAATGCCTGAATTATGCAGCTTACCTAGCCGAAGAAGAATTATATACCATCCAAAAAGTTTCCTGACTTGCGCTTTCTTTTGGACATGGGTATCGCACAAAGTGTGTCGCTATGGCTGAAAAACCTTGGACATGACGCTGTGCATCTTAGTGATGAAGGTCTTTATAAATTACCGGACAATTTTATTCTTGAAAAAGCGGAAAAGGAAAGCCGGGTAATTTTGACAACCGATATGGATTTTGGTCAATTACTTGCATTCAACAAATCAATCCAGGCATCTGTTATTCAATTCAGAACATCAAACTTTACCCCATCGGAGATTCGCAGAAAACTCGAACTGTTTTTTAAAGAATTTTCCGATCATCCCCTTATGAGCCATTTCCTCATTACTATCGAAGATGCCAGGATTCGACATCGCAAATTGCCCATCTAGTTAATAAGGTCTTACCTCCCACGAATGCCGGGTGACAGCCTGCACCCCGAATTAGTTGATGTCTATTATTTGTTTTCACTTTTATGCTACCTTGTAAACAAATTAAGAACGTCTTATGTAAGCCGATGGCCCCATCAGCAACCGCGAGAACTTTAAAGCCGGCATTTTTTTATTACAACCCGGATGACGACCGGATGCTGATCCGCCTGCCCGGAACGGTAAACCGGTATGTTTTCAATTACGCCCGGTGGCCGGTCTACGTGATTATTGTCCCGGTGGCGGCGATGATTTGCTGTGGGGTGTTTTTTTACAGGCGGTAGTGCGCCCGAACCTTGATCAAAGGATTAAAGGATTACCTGATTATTTCATCCTAAAATCTTCTAATCAAGCGCATCATGGTTCAGACAAATGGCGGGCAAATTGTCTGAACCTTGATTAAAGGATTAAAAGATTACCTGATTATATTATCCTGAAATTCTTTAATCAGGTAAATCGGTGGTTCAGACAAGCCAGCTGCAACACTTCGGCTAAGCCGTAGCCTTATAAAGAAAGTCATGCTTAAGTTAAAAAGAATGTCACCCCGGGTAAGTAATCGCCTTGACATGTCTTTCCGGATAAATAGATAACACCGGCAAACGGAATTTGGCGCATTCATTCCAGGAGTCAGCGCGGAACGCTCTTTGTGAAAAAAATTTTATTCGCAATTGTACACGGCTAAGAGGCGTTTTGAGGGCCGCGGGCAATGGTTTTGCCGGCTTTTGGGAAATGATGTGACACTGTTTTGTGACCTTTTAGCTGTAAGTGTTCAAAAAATCGTCGAAATCTGTCCAATTTTGACGATTTTTTATTTTTAATCGACTATAAATCAATGGTTTTCGCAACGGTTTATAGGGTGATCGTGTGTAAAACGTGAACACTTTTACACGGTATTTCGAGCCTCGTTTTAGAGCAAACAACGCAATAATTTTAAAAGCGATTGCCCTGGTGTCAGCCCTTTTCCTTTAACCGTTCCCCCCTCAACTTCCGCTTATATCCCCACTCCCCGACTTGTTTTTATGCACGCTTTTAGGGTGGCCGCTATAACTCACATCACCGGAACCGGCAACCGAGGCGTCCACCCGGTCGCTGGCGTAGATCGAAGCATCGCCGGAGCCGGAAACATGCACGGTTGTGCTCATCGTGGTTAACCCGCGAGCGGAAAAATCGCCCGACCCTACAACGCTCACTGTTGAGTTATCGGCATGCCCGGCCAATTTCATATCGCCCGAGCCTGAAATATCACTATCGAGCGTTTTTGCGTCTATACGCCCGGTCATATCACCCGAGCCGCTTACTGCTAATCTCAGCGAGTTAGCGTGAAGACCCTCTTTAAAATAGGCATCCCCCGAGCCGGTAACCGTTACGGCATTAACCTCCTTTATAGCCACATACACACGTACTTTGGCATGATGGCCAAAAAGATCGCCCCAATGGAAGTGATCATTCTTGTTGTAAATTCTTAAAACGCCGTTATTAACCTCTGTTTTAATGTGCGACATCAGGTCGGCCGGCGCCTCCACTTTTACCGATTCTGTTGCGCCCTGGGTGATGTAAACATCAAATGAACCGGCAACATCAACCGCATGAAAGCCCGACAGGTGTCGGTCAACGATATCAGAAACGCTTGTTTTGGCATTGGAATGCGGGGTGGCAAAAGTATAACCCGTAACCGCGATCATCATCGCCGCAGGTAACAAAAATTTGAACATCGATTTCATGGCTAATCAATTTTATAATTAAGACGCTGTTTTTGCGCTTAGGTTGCAGCAAAGATAAAAAATATCAACGCCGTTCATTCGTATAACCTCCGGAAACGTTGTTCCCTTTCAGGGGGTCCGGGAATTGACTCCCCCGCTCCCGCTGGTCGATTTACTCACCGATTTCGGCTGACCGGTATAGCTCACTTCGCCCGACCCGCGTACCACGGCATTAACCTTTTCATTTGCATTTACCAGTGCATGGCCCGAGCCTGAAACGTGTGCTGCGGATTGTGCGGTAACCAGGCCGCCGGCCTCAAAATGTCCTGAGCCAACCACCCTGACGGACGACGTCGCTGCGTTACCCGACAATTTGATATGCCCCGAACCGGATAACCTGCTGTCCAGCTTATTTACATCCACTTTTCCCATGATCTCGCCCGAACCCCTCACCCCCAGCCTGAGGCGGGCTGCTTTGACGCCATTGTCGAAAACCACATCGCCCGAACCGGATACAACTATCCTGCTTAGGTCTTTTGCGGTGATATACACCTGTATTTTTTTATGATTGTGCCAAACACTCTTTTCGCCGTACCAGCTTTTATTGCTTGTTCCCCAGTTATCGTGCGTATTGTGTATTTTCAATACGCTGCCCGTCATTTTACACGTAATACGGTTTTTAACATCGGCGCCGGCGATATATTTCACCGATTCAACAGGTCCCTGTACCAGGTGCACGTCAAAAGGGCCACCGATCTTTATACTGGTAAAACCTGAAAGATTGCGGGTAATAGTTTCCAGGGAATCTGTATTGGCAACGGACTGGGCCATTGCCGCGGTACCCAGGGCGCCTGCAAATAAGCATGTTGCGAGTAAAATTTTGGTAAATAGTTTCATGGTTTGATCGTTTTGTAACAAGACGATGGTTAAAAACGATTGGTTACAGAGAATTTTGAAAAACAACCTCTCAGCCAAATGCTTCTGTCCCCCCTTTAGGGAGCCAGGGGGTCAATCCACCAGCACCCCTATATAATAATTAAAGGTATCCGCCTCTGCATTATCCTTCGTCAGCCCTTCAATATTAACCGGCCTGAAAGTAGTTGTAGGAGTAATAAATTGGTACTGCCCACCCTTTGCCCTAACCCTAACCGGCATATTGAAACCGTTTACGTCCGCCTGCCACCGGCACATCAGTTTGCCGCGGATAGTCATAAACTCCAGTATGGGTATGTTTTTATAATGCAGGTACTGATCAAATACCGGCTGCAATTTTTTGCCGGATTTTTCGCAGATGTAATTCACCACATCATCGTAGGTCACCGTTTTATGGTAAAAAGTTTTGTTCAGGCCGCGCAAAATACCGCGCCAGGTTTCATCATCGTTGATGATCGTACGCACCATATTCAATAGGTTACCGCCTTTGTAATACATATCGCCCGAGCCTTCTTTGTTTACGCCATATACGCCCACGATCGGCCTGTCGTTTGCTATCGCCATGCGCGTGCCGTGCACATATTCCTGCCCGGCCTGCTTGCCGTAGCGCTGCTCCACAAAAAGCGACTCGGAATAATTAGTAAAGCTTTCGTGTATCCACATGTCGGCCAAATCCTTCGAGGTGATGTTATTGCCAAACCACTCATGCCCGCTTTCATGCACGATGATAAAATCCCATTTTAAACCCCATCCGGTGCCCGAAAGGTCGCGGCCCAGGTAGCCATTTATATAATGATTGCCATAGGCCGTTCCGCTTTGGTGTTCCATGCCCAGGTGCGGCGCTTCGATCAGTTTATAGCCGTCTTCGTAAAACGGATAAGGGCCAAACCAATATTCAAAGGCCTTGATCATATCCTTCACATTTTCGCCGAACTGTTTTTTTGCTTTTGCGAGATTGTAAGTCAACACCCAGTAATCCAGCGTAAGTTTGCCTTTTTCACCATCATAAACATCGCCGAAATGACTGTATTTACCGATATTGGCCTCTATATCATAATTGTTGATCGGGTTAGCTACAAACCAATCATACCGTGTATAACCGTTGTGCATATCTGTTACTTTACGCAGGCGACCGTTCGATGCATCCTGCAAACCCGTTGGTACGCTGATACTGATCAGTGCGCTGTCCACCTCGTCGGCTTGCTGATCTTTGTTGGGCCACCAAACGCTGGCGCCCATGCCCTGGCAGGCGGTAGCCACCCAGGGATTACCCAGCGAATCAGTTTTATAAACGATACCCCCATCCCATGGCGCATTTTTGGCGATGGTAGGATGCCCGGAATAATAAACGGTAAACGCTTCCTTGCTGCCGCTTGTAATGGTTTGCGGAAATGTGAGAAATACCGCGTTAAACTCGCGGGTGTATTTCAACTCCCGCCCCTTGTAAACCACCTTTTCGATGTTGAGGTTAGAGAACAGGTCGAATTGCAGCTTATTAAAATCTGTTGTAGCCGTAAACTTAAACAATACGCTGCCGCTGATGGATTTATCCGGAATATCAAACTTCACATCCAAATGGTAGTAATTCATATCATAGCAGGTGCGGAACGGCGAGGTATTGCTACCGCGCAAGGTATCCGCACGGGTAAATTTTTCTTTTACGGCGCCTAATTGTGCCTGGGCATTAAAAGCGATGAGGGGCAAAAAAATGATAAGCCAGCTTTTCAATTTCATTTTTCAAGTGTTTTTAAAGTATTTTGTATGTCGTCGTAGCCATAAACCCGGGTATCTTTGGTTAAATGCCAGTCCCTTTTTTGCAGATCATAGTTAAATCGCCTTATTGTCCAGCCTTGCATGGTTTCATGCTTCAACCTTGCTATCAGTTTTCTAATACATTAACTTTTACGTTCGATCTGTTAGTTTGATCGTGGTATATCCTGATCGTCGCCTTTTGAAAATCCGTATCCTTCGCCTGGTTTATATCTTCAAACTTTTGCGGATTACGGTCAACCAGCGGGAACCAGGAGTTTTGTACCTGCATCATTATTCGATGGCCTTTACGGAAAGTGTGGGCCACGTCCGGCAGATTGTACTTGATCTCAGCCACCCTGCCCGGCACAAATGGCTCCGGTTTTTCAAATGAGTTACGAAACTTTCCCCTGAACACTTCGCCCCTGACCAACATTTCATATCCGGCCATGGTTACATTTTTTGGGTTGGGGGTTGGATTGGGATAATTATCCGGGAAAACATCGATCAGCTTTACAACATAATCGGCATCCGTTCCGGTCGTCGACGAAAACAGGTCGGCAACTACGGGACCGGTTAAGGTGATGTCCTCCTTTAAAGCGTCGGTCTGATAAGTTTTCACATCGGGGCGGCGTTCGGCAAAACGCTGGTCGTCCAGCATGTACTCGCGGGTGCGGCGGCCCTGTATCCCGTCCTGGTACGGTACCGGCGCATTTGGGTCGCTTATATATTCATCGTAGCCGGCGCCGGTTTTTGGCGGGTCGAAAGATAATTTGCCATTTGCGCGAAAATACAATGTCTTTTCGATTGTATTTTTTGGCGGCCACTCGTTAAACCTATGCCATTGGTTGCTGCCCGAAATAAATATGCTCGCTTTTGGTATGTCCAATTTCCCCTCGCCCTTTAAATAGTATTTAAAAAAAGGCAGTTCCAAATTTTCGCGGAACCATTCGCTGGTTTTAGCGCCAAAATTTTGGTCGCCAAAAACCTGGCCGTCGCCGCGCTCCCACCCGCCATGAAACCATGGTCCCAACACCAGCATATTAGGGTGCGAGGCAGGGTTTTGCTTTTCCAGCGCCTTAAAAACCTGCTGTGCGCCAAAAGCATCCTCCGCATCAAAAAATCCGCCTACTACCATTGTTGCAGGTGTAATGTTTTTTAAATGCGGGCGTATGTTCATCCCCTTCCAAAACCAATCATACGTTGGGTGTGCCATCATATTATCCCAAAATTTCACCGAGTCGCCGAAATAATGCTTTTTATAATTGGGCAAAGCGCCCAGGTCGAGGTAAAATTTATAGTTGTCAGACTCCTGATATCTTATAGGATTTTTGTACTCCGCGGGTGTTATGGGCTTTGGCCGCGGCACACCAAAATTGGTTAAAAAGGCAAAGGCGTCCATCACAAACAAGGCGCCGTTGTGATGAAAATCATCACCGATAAACCAATCAGTCACCGGGGCCTGTGGCGACACAGCTTTCAGGGCCGGATGCGCGTTTGGAAGCGAGGCGGTTGAGTAAAAGCCGGGGTATGAAATACCTTCAATGCCGACCTTGCCGTTATTGTTGGGCAGGTTTTTGATCAGCCAGTCGATGGTATCATACGTGTCCGAGCTTTCATCTACATCTTTATTGGTTTTTTTGTTGTCGATATCGGGGCGCACGTCTACAAAGTTTCCTTCGCTCATCCACCGCCCGCGAACATCCTGGTAAACAAAAATAAAACCCTCTTTGGCCAGCAGCATATTTTGCCCCAAAGTGCGCCGGTACTGATTTTCGCCATACGGGCCCACATTATAAGGCGTGCGGGTCATCAGGATAGGGTATTTTGTTGATTGATCTTTTGGCAGGTAGATAGAGGTAAATAGTTTTACTCCGTCGCGCATGGGGATATACTTTTCCATCTTGGTATAATGCTCCCGTATGTAGGTTGAGTCCGGGGTGGTTTGGGCTACAGCGAAAGTACACCACAATGCCGCGATAAGCAGAACGAGTAGTTTTTTCATTTGAGGTCAGTTAACGAAGCGCTAATTTAGCACTTAATCATTCATTTGCTACTGTGACGATACTGTTACAAAGCCACAAACGGCCAAAAAAGAATGGCTGGAGTGAATAAAATATGTCGAATAAGGTAGTTGGTATGTACAATAACGGCGTTGGTGTAAAAGATTTTGAGCGGCGGTAAAGTCCTTTAACTTTGATATCGTAAATTACTTTTAGGGGATACATATTCTCATAATATTTCTCCCCGATAGAAGCCATGGCTTTAACCTAACCCTTATTTTTTTTAATCCCTTTCCTGATTAAGCCTGCGAAATTTAATAAAAACCTCGTTTTATTAAATTTATTTTTGGTGTTTTTTGACTTATTAAAATTTTTTAAAAAGTCTTGTGATTGTAAATTTTAATTTATTAAGTTTGTAATGAATAATGCAAAAAACACAGAATGAACTTTTCATTAGCCTTATGTCGGTAAGGGTAATTTTAATAGTTAAATTGGTTTGAAAAAAAAGATCCTCGTTTAGGCGGGGATTTTTTGTGCATTTGTTCGAGTCAAAGTCACCAACTGACTTTGAACTATCGACTTTAGACTATTGATTTAAAATGGCCCGATTAAACCTACTCGAAGAAACGAGGTACGAGAAACTGCCGGTAACGGTATATAAGGATCAGCAAACGGCAGCAGTGGCGGTGGCAGGAAGGATTGCCGCATTGATCAAAAGTAA
>Ga0134127_10000287_pt1 | contig 53646 bp, 48 predicted proteins | sample KB31753_FD_96459 | JGI IMG/M metagenome (GOLD analysis project Ga0134127, IMG submission 96459) | Terrestrial soil microbial communities with excess Nitrogen fertilizer from Kellogg Biological Station, Michigan, USA - KB3-175-3 | ecosystem: Environmental > Terrestrial > Soil > Unclassified ...
ACGCGCGACTTCTTCCTGCAGGACGTCGCCGCGTTCGAGTTCGGCGGCCGCAGCTTCGGCCGCAATTCCGGCGATCGGGCATCGAACAACGGGCGGCCGTTCTTCTCGCGCAACATCGGCCTCGTGCAGGGGCAGCAGGTCAGCCTGCCCATCGGCGACAAGCTCTCCGGCCAGCTCGCCGGCTTCGACGTCGGCGCGTTCAGCGTCCTGACCGACCGGACGCCGGCGGGCGGGCGCGGCCAGCTGCTGTCGGTGGCGCGCGCCACGCATCCGGTCCTCGCCGAATCGAAATTCGGATTCGTTGTCACCAACGGCGATCCGACCGGGCTGACCGACAACACGGTCACGGGCGCGGATTTCCAGTATCGCAACTCGAACCTGTTCGGCCGCAAGGTCCTGCAGGCCGACATGCTGTACTTGCGGAGCTTCTCGAGCGCCGCCGGCAACGATGATTCGGCCGCGGTCTCGCTCAACTTCCCCAACGAACCATGGTCCGGCGATGTCCTGTTCAAGCAGATCGGCGCCGATTTCACGCCGGCCCTCGGGTTCGTCAACCGCGCGGCGCTGCGGCAGTACGTCGCGACCGTCTCGCACCTGACGCGTTACCGCAACACCTATCTCAACACGCTCGAATTCGGCACCAACCTCGAGCTCGACACGGACCTGCGCGGGGCGCTCGAATCGCGCGCCAACGACGTGCTCGTGCGCGCGCGCTCCAGGGCCGGCGATCAGGTCACGCTGCGCCTCGTCAATTCGTTCGAGCAGGTGCCCGCGCCGTTCCTGCTGCCGCGGAGTGTGCCGGTGCCCGCCGGAAGGTACGGCTGGACCAATGTGAACGCGGGAGTGCGCACGTTCAACGGACGGCTGCTCACGCTGCAGGCCGACGTCACGTGCTGCCGCTTCTATGACGGCGACGCGCTCGTCACCCGGGTGAGCGTGATCTTCCGGCCGAGCACCCATTTCGAGATCAACGCGGGGCACGAAGCGAACGCCATCGATCTGCCGACCGGTGCCGTCGACATCCACCTCGCCACCGCGGATGCCGTGGTGAACTTCACGCCGGTCATGCAGGTCGCGCTGCAGGCGCAGTACGACAACATCAGCCAGAATTTCGCCTTCTCGTCGCGCTATCGCTGGGAATACCGCCCCGGCAGCGAACTGTTCGTCGGCGTCGGACAGAGCGCGCTCATCTCCAGCGGCGGCTTCATCGGGCAGGTGGCGCAGGCCACGGTCCGCCTCGGGCACACGTTCCGGTTCTAGGCGCTCACCGTTCCTCTGATGTCTTCCCAACGCGCGACCGGAGTCTTCCCGGGCGAAGACATTTTCGCGCGGCGTTAACCGGCACTTTCGCGGTTCGTAGCGTTTCCGCGGTTCCGCGTCGGGGCACGCCGTTTGCCTCGGACCAGGGCCTCAACCTCTTTTTCCCCCAAGCCGGCGAGAAAAGACACGTTTCGCGGGCATCAGCGCTTCCTGTCGGAGGACGTGTGCGCGTGTTGGTTGTCGAAGACGAAGCCGCTACCCGTGGCCTCCTCGAGCGGGGCCTGCGGGAGGAATTGTTCCAGGTCGAAGCGGTGGCCGATGCGACCTCGGCGGAATCGCGCGCCTGCGCGGGCGGGTTCGACGCGATCGTGCTCGACGTGTGCCTCCCCGACCATGACGGCTTCACGCTATGCCGCCGCCTGCGCGCGCGCGGCGTCGACACGCCCGTCCTGCTGCTGACCGGACGCAGCAGCCTCGCCGACCGCGTCCGCGGGCTCGACGTGGGCGGCGACGACTACCTGGCCAAGCCGTTCGCCTTCGAGGAGCTGCTCGCGCGGCTGCGCGCGGTCACGCGCCGCGGCCGCTCGCGCCACCTGGGCGGCGTGCTGTCGTGCGGTTCGATCGAGCTCGATCAGCACGCCCGGCGCGTGACGGTCGACAACAACCGCGTCGTGCTCAGTCACACCGAGTTCCGGCTGCTCGAGTACCTGATGCGCCGCGCCGAGGACACGGTCTCGCGCCACGACCTCGCGCTGTACGTGTGGGACGGCAAGGACGATTGCGGGTCGAACGTCATGGACGTCTACGTCAGCTATCTGAGGAAGAAACTTGGACGCGCCTCCGGGCTGATTCGCACGGTCAGGGGGATCGGCTACACCATGACGGCGCAGGACGGCCAGCGTGTCTGAATTGCCGCCCGCCGCTGCGACGACGCTGACCGACCTGCAGGCGTTTGCCGCTTCCGTGGCGCACGAGATCCGCACGCCGCTCTCCGCCGCGGCCGGGGAGATCGAGATTGCGCTGCGGCGCCAGCGGTCGACGCACGAATACCGTGACGCGCTGCAGCGCATCAGCTTCGCCATCTCCGAGCTGATAGACATCTCCGCCGACTTGACGCTGCTGAGCGAGCCGCTCGAGGCCGTTGCCGATATGTCGCGCTCGGTCTCACTCGACACGATCCTCTCGAGGGTCGCGGACCGCTACGCCAGCCGCGACGACGTCGCGGTCGCCGTCGAGGGGACCTCGACGACACGGGTCGGCGGCAGCGAACGCTACCTGACCCGCGCGATCACGCTGATCGTCGAACACGCGCTGCGGCACCGCCGCGCCGGCGCGCGTGTCTCGCTGCGCATGGTCGCCGGCGCCGGGCCGCGCGTGCGGCTGGCGGTCGAGGCGCAGGCGCCCGGCATCTGGCCGCAGGCGTGGACCGCGCTGCACGACGCCGCGGATCGTCCGGTGGGCCCGCTTCGCCTGCGGACCGCGCGCCGCATCCTCGAAGGGAGCGGCGGCGCCGTCGTGCCATCGGCGACCGATGCGGTTCACATCGAGCTGCAGCGAACCGCCTGAGAACCTGTCTTCGTGCCCTGAGCAGACCGATGCGGACGCCTCGCCTGCTGCTCGTCGTCCTGCTGCTGTCGGCGGCCTCGTTCGCCGGCTCGGCGCCGATCGTCGCGCAGCAGGCGCCGCCCGATCCTCCCCTGGCAATCATCGTCAACCGGGTAAACCCGGTTGACGACCTCACGTTCAGCGAGCTGCGCCACATCTTCATGCTCGACACGCAGGGCTGGCCGCACGGCCGCAAGATCACCGTCGTCCTCCGCGACTACGGCCAGCCCGAACGCGCCGACGCGATCCGTCTGATCTGCGGGCTGTCGGAGACCGACTACGCGAAGCACATCCTGCTGCGCAGGTTCCAGGGGAGCGTGAACATCGGTCCGCGGGCGATCCAGTCGGTGTCCGGGATGCTGAACTTCGTCTACAGCGCACCGGGAGCCATCGGCTACGTCAACGCCGGCGAGGTCACGGCCTCCGTCAAGCTGCTGCGCATCGACGGGATGCTGCCTGACGACCCGCGTTATCCGCTGCGGCGCCGCACCCGCGGGCGCGGAGCAGCCGAACGATGAGGAGGACGTTCCGTTCGCTCGCGCGCTACTGGCTGTTCGCGCTGCTCGCGGCGGCCACGCTCACGGTCCTCACGCTCGGCTGGGTCGTCGCCAGCGACTTCCGCCAGTCGGCCGACGCGGCCAACGAGCTCTACGACCGCTTCGGCGAGGCGCTCGACCTGGTCGACAACATGCTGTTCGAAACCGGGGAGGTGCGCCGCATCCTGCTCTACGCCCTGCACACCTCGGATGCGAACCGTCAGCTCGAATACGTGGACCAGTCGCGATCGGCCGAAGGGCGCGTGCGGCTGCTGCTGGCCAGCGGCTCGCCGCTCGTCTCGACGGAGGGGACGCGGAAAGCGCGCGAGTCGGTCGTCGTCGCATGGCGGGAATACGTGCGGACACGCGACGAAGTGATCGGGCTCATTCTCGAAGGCGAGCTCGGCCAGGCCGTCGCGCAAGACGAGGCGGTGGGGACGGCCCGCTTCAACCGCGTGCGCGACGCGATCGCCGCGCTGAAGGCGAGTGTCGAGGCCGACGCGAAGGCACAGGTGGACGCCGAACGCGCGCGCTCGGCGAGCGCGACGGCGCGCCTCGCCCTCATCGTGCTCAGCGCGCTGCTGCTCGTGGCGATGGGCGTCTACCTCGTGAACCGCCGCGCGTCGCTCGAGGTCGGTCTGCGCGTCAAGAGCGAATTCCTCGCCACCATGAGCCACGAGCTGCGGACGCCGCTCACCGGCGTGATCGGGATCACCGACCTGCTGCAGGCGGCGTCGATTCCGCCGGCCGAGCGTGAGCTGGTGCGCATGCTGCGCACGAACGCGACGACGCTGCTGGCGCTCATCAACAACGTGCTCGATTACTCGCGCATCGACGCGGGCCTCGTGGCGCCGACGCCACGGCGTTTCTCGCCCGGCACGGCGGTCGAGGAGGCGCTCGATGCGGTCAGCGAGGCGGCGTCCCGCAAGCGGCTCGCGCTCGGTTACGTGATCGACGCAGACGTGCCGGACGTCATCGCCGACGAGGACCGCGTGCGACAGGTGCTGCTCAACCTGCTGTCGAACGCGGTGAAGTACACGGCCAGCGGCGAGGTGGCGATCCGCGTGAGCGCGGCGCACGAACGGCACGGCAGCGTCGCGCTGACGATCGCGGTCTCCGACACCGGCATCGGCATCCGGAAGGACATGCAGGAGCGCCTGTTCCGCTGGTTCAGCCAGGTCGAACCGGCCGGCGCGCAGAGCGCCGGCGGGACGGGCCTCGGCCTGGCGATCTCGGACCGACTGAGCCGCCTGCTGTCGGGGTCGATGAGCGTGGAGAGCGAGTACGGGAAGGGATCCACCTTCACCTTCGTGTTCCGCGCGCCCGCCGCCCCCGCGAACCGGCCCGACTGGTCGGACCTTGCCGGCCTTCGCGTGCTGGCCGTGGTCGGTCCGGGCATCGCCGGCGAGCACATCCTGTCGCTGCTCCGCAACGGGGGCGTGCAGGCGACGCTGCACGATGCCGGGACCGCTCCGCCCGCCGGCGTAGACGCGGTGGTCGTGGACAGCAATGCCGTGGGCGGCGCCCTGTACGACCGCCTGCTGCGCAATCGCACGGCGTGGGGCCTCGCCGGGGTGCCGCTCGTGACGCTGGCGCACATGGGCCACGCGGGACGGCACCCCTCCGCGGCGCTCGAGCGCGTGGTGTCTGCGCCGGTGCGCGTACGGGCGCTGCACGACGCGCTGTGCGCGGCCACCCGCCCGTGGGTTGCGATCGAGGACACCAGCGTCACGGAATCTCCGGCGTGTGCCGACCTCGAGATGGCCGTTCTCGTCGTCGAGGACAACGACCCGAACCGCCGCGTGATCCGCCTGATGCTCGGCGAGCTCGGGGTCGAACCCGACGAAGCGGCGTGCGGCCAGGATGCCGTCGAGGCGGCCGCTCGCCGCGACTACGACGTCGTCCTGATGGACGTGCAGATGCCGGACATCGACGGCCTCGAAGCGACGCGCCGCATTCGCGCGTCGGGACGCGCCCACCGTCCCACGATCATCGCGTTGACGGCCAACGTATTCGAGAGCGACGAAGCCCGCTGCCTCGCGGCCGGCATGGACGCCTATCTGCAGAAGCCGCTGCGCCTCGACGCGTTGAGCGACGCGCTGCACGCCGTCGCGCGCACGCTCGCCTGATCGTTTCCATCCGCTTCGTGAGACGAAGATTAAACGGGCGGCCCGGGGGCCGCCGGCGGCCAGATATTCCCGAAAATACTGGCGTTTCGGTTTGATCGTTCCCGCGCATCGCTCGTATCGTCCCTCGCACGCTCGACAGCACCACAACACAACACATCGCAAAGGAGCACGCGACATGGCGACACGTCGTGATTTCTTGAGGACAGGCATGCTGGGCGGACCGGCGCTGTACCTCGCATCGAGATTTGGATTCGTGCGGCGCGCGCTGGCGCAGGCGGTGCCGGGGGGATCGATCGATCCGTACACGATTCCCCGCTTCGTCACGCCGCTGTGGATCCCGCCGGCCATGCCGGCGACGAAGACTGCAGCCGGAGTGGACTATTACGAAGTCGCGGCACGGCAGGTACGGCAACAGATCCTGCCGTCCGGATTCCCGGCGACGAGCATCTGGGCGTACGGCTCGGTCAATCACTCGGGGACGTTTCACTCGCCGGCGCCCACCTTCGAGGCACGGCACGGCCGGGTCACACGCGTGAAATGGATCAACGACCTCGTCGACGGCGCCGGCAACTACCGTCCGCACCTGCTGCCGGTCGATCAGACGCTGCACTGGGCGAACCCTCCCGGACCGCGCGACTTCATGGGCACCAGTCCCGAGCCCTATCGCGGGCCGGTGCCGCTCGTGTCGCACCTGCACGGCGGCCATACCGTCGACGACAGCGACGGCTACCCCGAAGCGTGGTTCCTCCCGGCGGCGAACAACATCCCGCGCGGCTACGCCACTGAGGGCACCTGGTACAACTTCTTCAGGAAAAAGGCCGCCGCACGGCTCGGTAACGCGTGGGCACGCGGCACGGCCACCTACGACTACTCCAACGATCAGCCGGCCTCGACGCTGTGGGTGCACGACCACACGCTTGGCCTGACGCGCGCGAACGTCTACGCCGGGCTGGCAGCGTTCTACCTGCTGCGCGGCGATGCCGTCGACGGCCAGGTCGCCAGCCAGCTCCCGGACCACGAGGTGCCGATCCTCATCCAGGACCGCTCGTTCAACGCCGACGGGTCGCTGTTCTTCCCGGGCGACCGCGCGTTTTTCGAGGGCGTGTCGAAGGAGGATCTGCGGATTCCGTTCATCCCGCAGACGACATGCGCCGGCGACCCGAGCGACGTCTCGCCGATCTGGAACCCGGAATTTTTCGGCAACACGATGATGGTCAACGGCAACACGTGGCCGTTCCTGAACGTCGAGCAGCGCCGCTATCGCTTCCGCTTCCTGAACGGATGCAACGCGCGCACGATGCTGCTGACGCTCGACCGCGACCGCCTGCCGTTCTGGCAGATCGGCAGCGACGGCGGCTTCCTGCCGCGGCCGGCGCGGCTCACGCAGCTGCTGATCGCGCCGGCGGAACGCGCGGACGTGATCGTCGACTTCACCAACGTGCCCGTCGGCACGACGGTCACGCTGCTGAACATCGGGCCCGACTCGCCCTTCGGCGGCGGCGCTCCAGGCGTGGACTATCCGTCGGCGGACCCGTTGACCACCGGGGCGATCATGCAGTTCCGCGTGAAACCCTCGAAGAGCGTTGACGCGAGCGTTCCGCCCGACAGGCTCTCGAACCTGGCGGCCGCATCGAGCGGGGCGCCGAACGGCGCGAAGCTTCGCCGCGTGTCGCTCAACGAGCTCGACTCGGCGACCGTGAACGTGGCGGCGAACCCTGACGGGTCCTTCCAGATTCCGATCCAGGAAGTGTGCGGCGATCCGAATGCCGTCCCGTTCGGCCCGGCGATCGGCCTGCTCGGCACCGTGAACAAGGACGGCACGGGCAATCCGCTCGCCTGGATGGATCCGATAACCGAGAACCCGGGCGTCGGCACCGAGGTGTGGGAAATCCGGAACTTCACCGACGACGCGCATCCGATCCACATCCATCAGACGCAATTCCGCGTGCTCGATCGCGCGCCGTTCGACCGCGACAACCCGTCGCTGCCGCCGGGACCGGCCCGTGGGCCCGAAGCATGGGAAACCGGCGGCAAGGACACCGTCGTCGCGTATCCGGGAGAAATCACGCGCCTGGTGGCGACCTTCGACATGCCGGGGCAGTACGTGTGGCACTGCCACATCCTCGATCACGAAGATCACGACATGATGCGTCCGATGGCCATCGGCAAACCGCAGAACCCGAACGTATGAGCCCCACACCATCACCACGGGACGGCGCGAGGTACTCGCGCCGTCAGCTGGCGGCGGTGACGCTCGCCGGACTTGCCGCGCCGTTCCTCGGCAGGTCCGCCGGCGTCTCCGCCGCAGGCCTTCAGCTCGGCGTGCGGACGTCGAGCTTCAACGGCCTCGTGCCCGCGCCGGGGCGCGATGCCGTCGACGCCATCATCGACGCGATGCTGGCGTGTGACGTGCGGCAGTGCGAGCTGTCCGCCGCCTCCATCGAGCCGTTCGCTCCGCCGGCGACACGGCCGCATGCGGCATCCACGCCGCGCGCGGCAGCGATGCGTCACGGCGCCGCGCCGCAGGCGAGCCGGCCGGTGGAACCCGGTGTGCCGGCGGAGCCCCCGGGCCGAATCGCGACGACGCCGTCGATGTCGCAGATGATGCGGCGCGAGCTGCGCAAGTGGCGGCTGCGGACGCCGCTCGCCCACTTCTCGGCGATGAGCAGCCGTTTCCGGAAAGCGGGCATCGGCATCGAGTCGTACGGCTACAACCCCGATCGGAGCTTCAGCGACGAGGAGATCGATCGCGGGTTCGCGATGGCGAGGGCGCTCGGCGCCAGGAGGCTGACGTCCACCGTCACGCTCGACGTCGCCCACCGGATGGTGGGGCTTGCCGGCAGGCATCAGATGACGGTGGCGATCAACCTGGTGGCGCCGACGCCCGAGGGCGCGCGCGCCGCAGCGACTGCGGACGCGGTGGGCGCGCTCGAACTGTCTCCGCTCTTCAGGCTGGCCGTCGACACGGGTCAGCTCACCGCGGCCGGCATCGACCCGGTCACATTACTCCGCGAGCACCATCGTCAGATCGGCGCCGTCCGCCTCACCGACAGCGGCCGCAACGGCAGCGCGGCCGACTGGGGGCACGGCGACGCGCCCATTCGCGAAGTGTTGCAGCTGCTCAATCGCGAGCAGTGGCGGGTCCACACCTGCGTCGACTGCTCGTCTGCGGCCGAGCGCAACACGGTAGAGGACGTGAAGCGGTGCGTCGCCTACGCGAGACAGGCGCTCGTCTGACGGGGCGCGGGGGGCGATGGCGGTGCCGGCGCCGCGGATGCGCGCTGGCCACCGCCGTCGCGATCGTCGTGGCGTGTGCGGCCTCGTCCGCGCAGATCAGGAAGCCGCATCTGCATCCCGCTCCGCCGGTGATGCGGCATCCACCGGTCAAAGCGATCTTCGAAGCCGTCAGCTACGAAGGCGGCGCGAACATCGTCGACGTGGCGTTCACGGACGACGAGACCGGATGGATATGCGGGAGCCGTTCGGCGCCCGCCGGCGGCGGCATCATCGCGGCGACGCACGACGGCGGGAGGACGTGGGTTCGCCAGGCGGGAGGTGAGCCGGGGATGTCGCCGTGCGAACGATTGTTCTTCGCCGATGCCACCAACGGCTGGGCGACGCAATCCGACGGGTCGCTGCTGCGCACGACGGACGGTGTGCGGTGGACGCGAATCGGCAGGGTCGCGCCGCACAGCCGGGTCGTCTTCACCTCGCCCGAGCGCGGCTTCGGGGTCGGCGGCTGGCGGGACGTGCACGTCACGACCGACGGAGGGCGCACGTGGCAGGACGGGCCTGCCTGCCACGTCGCCTACGCCGTCGACGGCGTCGCGCACGAGGAATCGTGCGAACCGGCCGCAATCGGCTTTGCGCCCGACGGCTCGACCGGGTCCCTCGTCGCGAACGTCGAGTGCGCCGGCGCCGCCGCCGTCATGAGAACGAGCGACGCCGGGACGACATGGACGCCCGTCGCGCTGTTACCGGGCGTGGACGCGCACGCGGCGAGCGTCGCGTTTGCGGATTCGCTGACCGGGTACCTGCGCGCGGGCGCCGCGCTGATGATGACGTCGGACGGAGGCGTCACGTGGCAGGTGACGGATGCCAGGCCGCCTGCGGACGCGCCGGCCGTCGCGGCCGCCGGTTCCGTCGGCTGGATGGTGGGCGCGCGCCAGTTCACCTACACGCTGGACAACGGCACGCGCTGGACGACGAGAGCGACGGTCTTTCCGGCACGCGTGAAGGCCTTCGCCGTACTTCGATCCGGCGCTGGCTACGTGGCCGGAAGCGCCGGCATGGTGTACCGGTATCGCATCGTCCCGTTCGACTACAGCTCGCCTCGAATGATCACCATTCCGTCCGCGACGACGTTCGTCCCGCCCGAGTCGTAGCCGTCGCCGATTGATATAGCATTGCGCCTGCACCGCGCTTCCTGGAGGGGAACGATGCTGGCGAAGACATGGACACTGGCGGTTGTTGCCGCCGGCCTGCTGGTTTCAGCTATCGGACACGTTGACGCCGCGGGACAGGCAGCCGACTCTCGCGCCGAGCGTCTCCGCCGGGAGACGAACAACGCCGCGCTGCAGAACATGGCGCCCTTCAAGGTCTTCGACAACCTCTATTACGTCGGCGTCGGATACGTCGGCTCGTGGCTGATCACGACGGACCAGGGATTGATCCTCATCGACACGCTCGAAGGCGCGTACAAGGACCGCTCGGTCGAGGGCATCCGCAAGCTCGGTTTCGATCCGCGGAACATCAAGTACGTCATCCTCACGCACTACCATCTCGATCACACGGCAGGCGCGGCCGCGATCCAGGAGGCGTACGGACCGCGGCTGGCAATGGGCGAGGCCGACTGGGACGCGCTGACGCGCGCGCCGAACCCCAACAACGAGCGGCTGCCACGCCGCGACATGGCGGTCACGGACGGCGACACGATTCGCCTGGGATCGACGACGGTGACGCTGCACGTGCTCGGCGGTCACACACCGGCGACGCTCGGCGTCGACTTCACCGTCTACGACGGCGGACGGCCCTATCGCGCCTTCATGTTCGGCGGGGCGGCGCCCGGTCCCGGCCGTGAGGCTGCGGAACAGTTTCTCGCCAGCGTCCGCCGCATCGCGCAGATGCAGGACGGCGTGCAGGTGCGCATCGTCACGCACGCGTGGATGGATCCGGACTTCTGGGACCGCGCCGACCGCCTGGCGGCTCGCAAGGCCGGCGACCCGCACCCGTTCGTCGCGCCCGACGTGTTCCGGGCGTGGATCGCCGAGCTCGCAACGACCGCCGCGACACGGGTCAACGAGGCGTCCAGATAGCTATTTCTTCCCCGTCGCCGTCGGCACGGCGATGGTGTTGAAGTAGTCCAGCGCCTCCGACGGGACGCACAGCTGCTCTTCGAGCTGCTGCGTGGCGCCGCGCTCGAACGCCTGTTTGAGGACGACGAACGGGCGCGAGTACGCGACCGGATCGGTGACCGTGACCGTCAGCTCGAGCTTGTCGGGAGCAGAGCGTCGATAACGCTCCTCGAAACGCGCGCTCGTACTGTGCGGATACCCGCGGTAGTCGAGCCAGGTTCTCTCGTCGGTGCCGGTCGTCTCGACGACGAATGTCTGGTCGTCGGCCCAGCGTCCCACCGAATATCCATAGCGCCGCGGATCCGGCGAGTCGGCGTTGCTGCCGCCCACATCTGACGGCAACGAGCGGCCATCGGTCCAGATCTCACGCCACACGCGCTGATACTGCATCAGCTGAAACGTCTTCGCGGGAGTGTGCACGAACTCGAAGCCGCGCGTCTCGTAGAGGATCGCGCGGGGGAAGCCGAGCGGGTCGCAGGTGACGAGCGAGTCGTTCGAGTCGCCGATGCCAACTGCCCGTGGTCCCCACGTCGGCTTGCTGGCGTCGTAATGCGCCTGGCCCCACGGCGTGAGCGGCGGCGGCTCCTCCAGTTGCGGCAACGGCGGCCCGGCCCATACGCCGCTCAGGTCGCGCGCAGGAGCAGATGCGGGGCTCGCCGAGTTCGTCGCGGCCGCGCGGGGCGTGGGGCTCGAGCACGCCACCACGATCATCGAGAGCAGGGCCACGACGAGGAGGAGCGCCGCGCCCCTACTTCTTCTGAATCGTGTCAAACGGCGAATCCTTGTAGAGGCTGTCCTGCAGCTCGCGGCCGTCACTGAGCATCACCCTGGCGAGGCGGCCGACATGCGAGCCGTTCTTCGCGGGGAACAATTCGATGGTGACGAGATCGCCGGGCGTGAGCGAGTTGCGGTTCCAGCCGATGCGGCTCAGCGCCGACGGGCTGCCGCTTTCCACGCTCCACGTCGTCACGCGGCCGCTCCCGTCCTTGACGTCGAAGGCCACGATGGAATGCGGATTCGCCCAGCCGAATTTCGTGATCCGGGCCTGCTTCACGACGATCGTCTTGGTCTGATAGGCCGCGGTTGAATGGTGGGCCAACGCGGCCGAACCGAGCGCCAGGAGCATGCCGAGCGTGCCGGGCGCGAGGATCTTCCAGGTCATCGATGCTCCGCTCGGCCGGACTGTAGCACATCGCCAGCGAGGGGCTGCTGGTCCGCTACACTAGGGCGTTTTCGTTCGAGCAGATTTCACCGGTGGGCTCGTGCCGTTCGCATGAGTGATGTCCTGGTGTTTCCATCACAGGCAGGAGGTCGAGATGACTTCATCGGCATTCTCACGCATGGCGATCGCGATGACGGCGGCGGTGGTGGTGTTCGCTCTTCCCGCCACGCTGCATGCCAACGACTATGTCAAGGGCGATCGTCCGCAGCAGCGAGGCTATTCGCTCGCGGTGGTAACCGAGGGAGGCAAGATCGTGTGGCTGGCCGGGCAGACTGCCGTCGTGGACGACGCCGGCAAGTCGCTGGCAGGCGACTTCGAAGGACAGGCGCGGCAGGTCTTCAGACTGCTCAACGCCACGCTCGCAAAGACGGGCGGCAAGCTGAGCGACATGGTTCAGATGACCGTGTTCATCACCGACGTTCGCAACGGCGATCGCCTGACCGAGATTCGCAGGGAAATCTTCGGCGACAACTTCCCTGGCAGCGCGCTCATCACGATCACGGCGCTCGCGGTTCCGGAGGCGAAGATCGAGATTCAGGGCTTCGCGGTGATCGGAAGCAAGTAGGTGCTGCGCTCTTCCATGTATCTATCGTGCAACACGGGTGCGCGGACGCGTTTTGCATGAAAACCGGGTGGGAAGTCTGCGCGAACGGGGCGCCCTTACGAAACGGTCGCTCCCCTTTCGTGCACTCTCGTGAAAGACGTGTAAGCGCGACTGAGGCTCCGGTCTTGCGACGGGAGCCGCCATGCGCACGTTGCTCCCGTGCACCACGTTTGCCGCTGTCATGCTCGTCGCGACGGTTTCGTCAGCCGACCCGATCTCGGTCGGCGACCTGATCAAGTTCCAGAGTTCGACCGGGACAATCGGTGGAGGCGCGTTTCTCGTCGACAACACGGCGAATGGAACCGGGGTCGACTTCACGACGTTCTGCCTGCAGATGACGCAGCACATCGACTACTCGAGCCTCTTTCGCGTCGGCGGGATCACCGACTTCGCGGATGATGCCGGCGGCAACGATCCGCTGTCGACGGCCACGGCCTGGATCTTCTCGAGCTTCCGCGCCGGTCTGCTGACCGGCTACAGCGCGAACGAAATCCAGGGGGCCATCTGGACGCTCGAAGACGAGTGGACGAGCAGCGCCGGCAACCAGGCGGCGCTGATCACGCTGGCGCAGAACCACGTCGCGGCCGGCTGGGTCAACGACGGCGTCGGCGTCCTCAACCTGTTCTACACGGACGGCCGGAAGGCGCAGGATCAACTGACGTACAACAAGGTGGCCGCCCTCCCGCCGCCTCCACCCGTTCCGACGCCTGAACCCGCCACGCTCCTCTTGATGGGCGTCGGCGGAGTGGTGCTGGGGTCGCGGAAGCGTCTGCGCCGCCACGCGGCGGGGTCAGCGGACGGTGTTCGCGATGACGAGAAACGCGACGAGGGCAGCCGCCGCGAACCACGCTAGCTCGACGCGCCTGCTGAGAACGAGCGACCCACCACCCAGGACGATCGCCGCCACAAGGAGAAAGCGCCAATAGAGCTCTTCGGTGCTCTCTTCCTGCTGCGTCACCGGGATGCGCCGTCTGATGCTGGTGATGATCCGGGATGCGAGGAGCCGATCCGGCTCCCGGCCGATTTCGAAGTACTGACCGCCGCCGATGCGCGCGATTTCGGCCAGCGATGCGCGGTCGAGCGCCGAGCGAAGCGCAGGCCGTGGAAACGGGTCCGGGATCACGCCTCCGCCCGTGCTGCCGACGCCGACGACGAACACCCGGACATCACGCGCGCGCGCCGCGGCGAGCGCCCGGGCCACCGTCCCGCTCCACGCCTGTCCGTCGGAGATCACCACGAACGCCTTCGGGTTCTTGTTCCTGCCGAACATCCGTTCATCGACTTCGATGAGCTTCAACCCCCACGACACGCCCTGCTCGATGTTGGTGTCCCAGGTCGGATCGTCTTCGAGCGGAAACGGCGACTCGTCGCCGAGGTGATCGATGAAGAAGAAGAGGGCGTTCGGGTCCTTCGTCAGCCGCACCTGCGGCGCCGCGTGGGAGGCGAACAACGCCAGCGCGACTCGATCTCCCCTCCAGCTCAATGTTTCACCGAAGACCCGCAGGAACTGCACGGCGCGTCGCCAGCGATCCGGGGCAACATCGGTGACGTGCATCGACGCGGACCCGTCCAGCAGGATGACGAGGTCCGCGCTCGCACGGCGTATCAGCGACACGCGGCCGACGGGCCTGGCAAGCGCGAGGATGCAGAGGATCGTGGCGACACCGACCGCCGCCCAGAACGCGAGATCGCCGAGCATGGGACGTCGTTCCACCACTGGCATCACGCGCTCGCGCCCCAGCCGACGCTCGTCGCGCCGCCGCCGGACGGCGTGCCAGGTCCAGGCGATCAGCAGGACACCGGGCGCGGCGAGCAGCCAGAGGTAGAGAGGCTCGCGGAAGCTCACGTCCTATCCCTTGCGAGCCCGCGGCGGCACCTTGCCAGGGTTGCCGTCGTCCCGCTCCTCCTTTTCGAGCGGCACGTAGCGCTTGAACTCGTTTTCGAACGCGGGGTCTTCCGGTTTGCCCTCGGCGCCGAACGTGCGGCGGTCGGCGGGCGGCGGGACTCCGCGCCGGCCCCTGACGACGTCGGCACGCAGGCGCACCACGTATTCGTAGTTGTAGGCCGCAACGTCCCCGTACGCCGTGTTTCCGGAACGCCAGGCGTTGCTCAGCACGGTCCGGTAGGCGGCAACGGACGAATCGAGCGCCCCCGCCAGCGCCGCGCGATCCTTCGCCTGCGCCTGGCCGCCGCGATAGACCGAGTCGGCCACGATCATCTGCAGCGGAACGTTGTCGGCCTCGATATCGGCCACCGGATCGGTGCGCTCGGCGGGCGCCAGCGCGCCGTATCGACGTTGCCAGTACTTGATGGCCGCCCGCCGCGCGCGGACGTCGTTGACGGGACCGTCACCCACCCACGGCAGGCGGCTGATGTAGCGGTAATAGCGCTCGACGGCCTCGAACGACGCGTCCGCCGCGTCGTAGTCGGATGTGAGGAACGCGTGCTGCGCGCCGGCCATCTGCCGATCGAGCCGACTCGCACCCAGGCACACGCCGCCGAGGACCGCCAGGACGATGGCGCCGACGACGCAGCCAGCAATACCTTTCATCGCGACCTCCTCACGGGAACGTCCTGAAGCTGCGGAACCCGAGCTTCAAGACCATCGCCGACAGCCACAGGCCGACGGCAACCAGCGCGTAGCCCGCGAATCGCGGCTCGTACGCCGTGTATTCGCGCACGTCGATCCGTCCCGCCGCCAGGCGGTCGATGTCCTGCACCGCGCGCAGGATCGTGCTTTCGTCGGACGCGGGATAGAAACGGCCGCCCGTGCGCTCGATCGCGGGCTGCCACAGCCTGTCCTGGGACACGTCACCGAATTTCCGCTTGAACGCGACCCTGATCATGAAGACAGGAATCGCCGACTGGCGGGCGGTGGCCACGAGGCGATCGATCGTCGCTCCCTTGACCTGCAGTTGATCGTCGATGCCGTCGCTGAAGACCACCATGAGGTTGCCGGACGCGTTGGCGAAATCGAAGGCCTTGAACAGCTTTGCCGCCTCGGCAATCCCCTCGAGGATGGTCGTGCCCCCGTCGCCGAACCGCCCCCAGTTCACCGGGTCGCTGATCAGGCGGGTGCTGAGCAGCACGTTCTCGTAGTCGGTCGTGAACGGCGTGACGACGTAGGCGTTGTTGCCGAACTGAATGAGGGCGATGAGATCCTTGTACGGACCCTTCATGCGCAGCTGCATGAAGCGCTCGGCCGATGCCACGGCGGTGTAGTAGGCGCGGTTCTGGTTGGCCTTCAGCCGCTCGGTCTCGAACTGCAGCGTCATGCTGTTGGACCCGTCGACCACGAGCGCAATCCGGCGCCCCGGATAGCTCACCTCCTCGCGCGTGAACGCGGTCAGCGGATCGGCCAGCGCCACGGCGAAGAAGAAAAGGCCGAGCAGGAACAGAAGGAGGGGCAGGTGGCGAACAGCCGAGAGCGGCGAACGCCGGATCACCGGCAGGAGGGCCGGGACGCCGACGGCCGCACGCCGCCTGCGCGGGGCGCGAATGCTGCGCGCGGCCAGCATGAGGAGCGCCGTCGCCGCCAGGGCGACGAGCACGAGCAGCGTGGTGTCGGCAGCGTCGAACCGCAGATCGCTCCACCGCATGCGCGCCAGCTCGGCAAGCGTGCGACGGACGACGATCAGCAGGCCGTTCAGCGGCTCCATGCACCCGTCCCGAACAGCGTGGCCGGCCTCGGCAGCGATGCGGCGGCGCGCACCGGCCACCATCGCGCCATGCGCAACCGGCGCAGCGCGCTGCAGCCGTCCTCGAGCGTTCGATCGAGCGCCTGGACGTCGACCTGTCCGGTGCGACCGTAGCGGACCGCATTGAGCGCGGCGAGCGCCTCTCGAATCGGGTCGAGCACATCCTGGCTCGAATCGCGCGGCGCCGTTCCGTTGCCGGCGGTTCGCAGGCGATCCATCGCCTCCGCCGTGATCGCCGCCGACACGAGGGCGCGTCGTCTGCGCAGCAGCCCGTGCCGCAGCAGCACCTGGCCCTCGCGTGTCGGCGCATCTCCGTTCACCAGCGTCTGGGCGACCGGCTGCTTCAACGCGATGGCGCCGGCGACGCGGAACGGCGCGAGCGCACGGCCCGCGAGACTCGACGTCCAGCCGTCGCGCAACGCGTCGGCGCGCGCCATCTCTATCTCACGCACGCAGGCATCCAGCACGGCGCGGGCCGGCACCGTCTGCTCGACGGCGGGACCGCGCGCCCGAAATCGTTCCCGCACGCGCAGCGCGGCAACGATGGCGGGAATCGCCGCGAATGCAAAGAGAATCGCGGACGCGACCAGCTCCATCCTCGCCCGGGCGGTTCGCGCCTCGAGATCGGCGAAGGTATCGACCGCCGGGTCCCGGATGTCCGCCGCCTGCGCGGGAAGGAGCGACAGGACCCGCATCGGCATCGCCGGGAGCACGTACCTGTGTTCCGTGCCCTCGACCGTCTCGGTGCCTCCGGTCTGAATGCGGAAGGTGACGTTGGTCGCGGGAATCGCGATGTCGCGCCCGAAGAACTCCTCACCGAGCAGCCGCGCGGTGTACCGGTACTGCAGATAGCGCCACGGGGCCACGACGACGTCCTCGTGACGAGCGCCTTCCAGGACCTCGAACGGTGTCAGCTCGATCGCCGTCGGCTCGAGCTCGGTGAGATTGGGCACCACTTTCATGCGGTCTGTTTCCATGACACGGCATGTGAGCACGAGACCGAATGGCTCTCCGACGCGGATCGCACGCTTGTCGGCTTCCCACCAGCAGCTCATCGCGCTTGTCTCGACGGCATTCGCGGGGGCGTTCCGCGTGGGTGGCTTGGGCGGCTGTGCCCACGCCGCGGTCGCGCCGCAGGCCACGCATCCACCGAGCACGACCGCGAGACGGGTACGCCGCAATGTCCTAATCATGCATATGCCTCGGCAGCCGCGCCGCCACGTCACACCTTCCGCAACCGCCGCTCGGCGACGAGGCTCACGAGCGCCGCCTCCATCTCCCACCTGTCGAGCCCGATGCGCACGATGTCCAGCGCCGCGTCGCGGGCGAGCCGCTGGATGTGCTCCTGCCACTCCTCGATGCGGGCAGCCACCTGCCGCAGCTCCCGCGCGGACACGATGCGCGTCGTGCCCGCTTCCACGTCGAAGATTTCGATCCACCCCGCCCGCACGTCCGGCACCTGGTACGCAAACCGGACATCGACCATGATCAGAAAGACGTCGTGCAGCGCGTTGAGCAGCGACAGCTCCCGCACGATGCGCGCGGGATCGGCAAAAAGAAAGTCCGAAATCACCGGCACGAGCGACGTGCGCCGCAGATGGGCGGCGATGGTCGTTCCCAGCTCTCCGGGCGCTGCCGGCGCCGCGACAGGCGCCCGATCCTGGTAGCGCTCGATGCAGTGAACGACGTGCGGCCTCCCCACCCGGGGTCTCACGGCTTCGACCTCGCGGAACTCCTCGTCGAAGGTGACGAGGCCGAACAGGTCCTGGAAAAACACGGCCGACAGTCCGGCGGCGGCTATCGCCCGGGCGATGGCCGCCGCGATGGGCGTACCGTGCGCCCCGCAGCGCGTCGACAGCGACGCGTCCGCGACAGCGACGATCGCGGCATTGCTGGACTGCTCGAACTCGCGCACGACCATCGGGCTGAAATTGGTGACCGTCGATTGCGCCCAGTCGATCGACGACACGCGATCGCCGGGCTCCCAGTCGCGCAGGCCGACGAAATTGAAGCCTGGGCCCTTGAACACGCTGGCGTGGTCGCCGAGCGCGAGCTCCTTCATGCGCTTCAGGATGAACAGCTCGATCTCCGCAATCTGGGAGAGGTCGACCAGCGGGTCGGACGTCGCACCCGGTTTCATGAGACCGGGACCCGATCGACGACGTCGTTGATCACCATCTCCACCGTGACGCCATGACTGGCGGCGTGGGGACCGAGCCAGATGCGATGGCCCAGCACGTACTTCGCGAGGTCCTGGACGTCCTCGGGATACACCTCGTCGCGCCTTCGCCGAAGCAGTGCCCAGACCTTGACGAGCCGCCCCCAGCAGATCGTCGCGCGCGGCGAGGCTCCGAGATCCACGCACTTCTCCACCAGCTCGGATGGTGACCGATGGTGCCACTCGGTCTCGGCGTGATAGGGGCGGGTGGCGACGACGAGTCGCCGGATGTACTTCTCGAGCGCCTCGTGCATGTAGACTTCGCGCGTGATCGCACGGCGCAGCTCGATGATCCGATCCTTGGACATCAACGGCTTCAACTCCACTTTCTTGAAGTCGAAGCCGACGAGCTTCTGTTCGTCCTGCGGCCGCAGATACGGAATGTTGACGATGATTGCGAAGCGATCGACCGCGGCCTCCGAGAGCGGAAACGTTCCCTGCCCGAGCTCGACGGGGTTCATCGTGGCGATCGCGAAACTGAACGCCGGCAGCTCGCAGGTCACCTTGCCCACCGTCACCGAGCGGTCCTGGAGCCCCTCGAGAAACGCGCTCTGCGACTTGAGCGGGATGCGGTTGATCTCGTCGAGGAGGACGACTTCCGCTGACGCCAGCGGGCCGAACTCGGTGATGAAGGCACCGGTCGCCGGGTTGATCATCTGGAAGCCGACGACTTCCGTCGGCTGCAGATCGGCGCGCCCCTGGATGCGCGCGAACTTCGCCTCACTGATCGCGGCGAGAATGACGCCGAAGAATGTCTTGCCGACGCCCGGCACGCCGCGCAGCAGCAGGTTGCCGGAGTTCACCTGGCGATTGGGATCCTTGTCGTACGTCGTCGGGATCTCGGACAGCAGGACGACGTTGGCGAGGGCCTTTTCGGTCTCGTAACCGACCAGGGCTTTCCCTGCCTCGGCGACAATCGCGTCGTGAAGGTCGATGGATTCCTGGAGCTCGGGATGCACGCCGGCGCATTATATGTGCGCGGGCTATGCGGAGGCTCGGAGGGTTCCGGGCTCTGGCTGACTAGCGATGGTGCTCGATTTCCTCGGCCTGGGCGACCTGCTGGTCCTTGTAATCCTTGCTTTCGACGTGCTTTTTCCGCGCCGCCTTGACCCGCGCCTTCGTCAGGTCGGTGGTGCTCATCGCAAAGCCTGACTGCAACCGCTCAAGGTTCGAGCTCTGGCAGGCCGGACAGCTGGGAACCGTCGTCGCGGCCGGCAGCTTCAGGAATTCGAACTGGTGGCCGCAGGCGTTGCAGGCGTATTCGAATATCGGCATGGCGGAATTATAGGCGCTGCCTGGACGCGGGGCATCCGGGTCCAGGCAGGCCGATTTGACACATTCAGAACGCCATTCGGAACCCGAGCTGCAGCATGCGCGGCTGATACGCGATATTGCTGTTGAACGACGGCTGCCCGTAGCTGCGATTGCTTTCCTGGGTGACATAGGAGCCGTAATTCGCGCGGTTGAAGACATTGAACACTTCCGCGAGACCGTCAACGGTCGTGCGGCCGGCCAGCCGAAAACGCCGCTGGACGCGCATGTCCACGCGATGAATGGGCTCTCCGATCAGGTTGTTGCGCGCCACAATCGTCCCGTCGGGACGCAGCCGTGGCGTGATTGGCGTCCCTTGCGCGCCGCCGTTCGACTCGCCGACACCGCGCAGGTCGCCGCCGTAGCTGGTGCTGAAACGCTTGCCTGACCCGTAGAAGTACACGCCACTGAGCTGGACACCGCGCCCAACGTCCCAGATGCCGTTGAACGTCGCCCGGTGGCGCTGGTCGGTGGCGGCGAGCGTATACTCGCCGCCCATATCTGCAGCCAACGGGAAGTCAATCTTCGTCCTGGTCACCACGCCGTTGGCGCCTAATCCGTATTGGTAGGGAAGCGGCTGCGCATCCCGTAACGCCGAGAGCGTATACGTCCCCGAGGCCTGCCACCGCTGACTGAAGCGCTTCGTGAACGCGGTTTCGAGTCCATGAGAATTGGACCACCCCTCGAGGAATTCCCCGTACACGGTGCCCCATTCAGGAAACGGCCGCTTGCTGATGTCGCTGAACGGATAGTTGGCCCCGGTGGCGGGGTTGTAACTGAGGTTCATGTTGGAGTCGCCCTCCTCGCGCCGCCCGCCCGCGTACACATAATCCGCCTCGAACGACATCGTGGTCCCCAGCTGCCGCTGTACGCCGATGGAGGCCTGGTCGCTGTACGGATGCTGGCGCCACGGATGGTTGATTTCAAACGCGAGGTCACGCCGCAGGCAGCCCGAACGGAAATTGACGTCGCATAGATTCGCGCGCAGCTCCTCGTAGGTCGGCACATGCCCGTTGTAGATGTTCGCCGCGAAATCGGGCCGGCCATCGTTGGGAATGTCCGCGAGGATGAGGATCTGATACTGCGCCGTTTGATGCGCCCCGTCCGTGATCGTCTGTGTGTAGAACCGTCCGTACCCGCCGCGCACTACCGTCTTGTCGGTGACGGTGAACGCAAACCCGAGCCGCGGCCCGAAATTCGTCGTGTCATAGGGCAGGTCGCCGGGCAGCCAGGGCAGGAATTTCGTCTTCTCCGAGTTCACCCCCACCTGCAAATCCCACCGCAGCCCGAGGTTCAGCGTCAGACGCCGTGTGACGGTCCAATCGTCCTGCGCCCAACCGGCATACATATGCTGGGGCACGTAGTAGTGGAAATCCGTCCTGGAGACCGATTGGCGGGCCCGCGTGACGATCGAGGAGAGCGGCGCCAGGTTCCAGGTGGACGCGTCGTTCCAGACGGGAAGGAGCGCCTCGATGTTCGCCGGAATCGGCGAGTTCTGCGCATAGATCGTCGGCATACAGAACGCGCACCAGTGCTGTCCGCTGAACAGGCGAAGATACTCGCCTCCTACCTTCAGGACCTGACGCCCGCCACGGGTAGCGGTGCGGACGAAGTCGTCCCGAATCGAGAACCGGTGCTCGAAATTGTGCATGTTGCCCGGCGACTGGATTGAATAGCCGCGAAGAAAGATGCTCGGGAATCCAGTGCAGCCGACCGGCTGGTTCGGGAAGCACCCGCCATTCCATTTGACGAGGGACTCCCTCGCCGAGTCCCAGTACGCCGCGCCCCCCTTGATCTCGTTCACCGCTTGATTGCCGAAGACCTGCGTGAGCGTGCCCAGGATCTGGCGGCTGTACTTCTCCTGCTTGTGCGCGCCCGCCGGATGAAGGACGGCGCCGCCGCCGTCGAAATACACCTGGTCGTAATACTGGCCGCGCACCGCGATGCGAGTCTGTGGCGAAAACTGCACGTCCAGCCGCGCTCCCGCCTTGTCCTCGCGGCGGGTATTGAGCTGATCGACGTTGAAGCCCGGAAGCGGGCTCGAGTAGGTGACGGTCTGCGGCTCCCGCTCGTACTCGTAGTTGGTGAAGAAGTGAATCCGGTCTTTCCGGATTGGCCCGCCAAAGGTCCCGCTCAGCTGCTGATTCGAGTACGGGAGCACGCGCTGCTGAATGGAATCCGCGGCGTTGAAACGATCGTTCCGGAAGTAGCCGCCGAGCGACCCCGACGGGATGTTGGTGCCGGATTTGGTGATCGCATTCACCTGCAGACCCGCCGAGCGGCCCTGGGTGGCGTCGAACCGGTTCGAGATCAGCTCGAACTCGGCGATGGCGTCGCGGCTGTATTTGGGTTGATCGTCACCGGTGCCACCGAAGAGCGCCGTGATGGTCTGACCATCGACATTGAGCTGCGAGTAGCCCTGGCGATTGTCCGGGATCCCGCCTTCGTTCCGCTTGCTTCCCGGCGCCAGCAGCGCCAGGTCCATCCAGTTCCGGCCGTTGAGCGGCAGCTCCTGCATTTGCCGCGGATCGACGTTCCCGCTCCGGGTGGAGGTCGTCGTGTCGATGAGCGGCGCCTCTCCAGTCACCGTCACTGATTCCTGTACCGCGGACGGTGCCAGCTGAAGATTGACGACCGCCTGCTGCCCCACGAGCATCTCGAGCCCGGCGCGCGTGACCGTGGCAAATCCCTGGAGTTGTGCCGTCAGCTGGTACACCCCGATGCGCAGCGGGATCAGGTAGGCGCCGCGCGCATCGGTCACGGCCTGGAATGTGTTCCCCGACGCCTCGTGCAGCGCGGTGACCGTCACGCCAGGCAGCACGCCGCCCGTCGAATCGGTTACCGTGCCGCTCATCGTCGCTTCCTGCGCGTACGCGGGTAGGGCGAGCGCGAGCATTCCGACCATCACCATCAACCGCCTGGCAAGGCGCCAACGCAACATGCTCAACATGAAAGCCTCCTCCCGTGGGAAAAAGAGAGAGCGGCGAGGAAAGGTTCCTACGATCAGCGGCCCTGATTCGCCTGGCCAAGCGTCGCGCCAGGGGCGTCGATGCGACCCTGGCCGGGCTGAATAGCCCTGTCGACGCGCGGCGGTGGCGCGACCCCGTTGATGAAGATCGCTTCGTTGATGTAGACGAACTGGTAGCGCAGCCCGATGCCGTTCTCGTCGAGCCACCCGAGCGACTGCTGAAACAATCCCGGCTCCGGGTACCCGGCAGGCACGGTGGCCTCGCTGATATAGAGCTTGTTCGCGTGCATGTAAATCCCCGCGAACGTACGGGACCTGTCGGCGTTGTTCGTCAGCTGCAGCTGATGTCCTTCGACCATGTCTACGTTGCTCCAGACGTAGAGCGTCAGCTTCGCGTCACGCTGCATCAATTGCCATGACGCGTAGACGATCGCGCCTCGAACATCGTCCTTCCAATGTCCGGCGTCCCCGGGTCCTCCGAGGCACGGTTCGGCGCCGGGCGGGCACTTCTTCGCTTTCTCGGCGAGCAGCGGCTGGGCCTGGTTGTAGTCGACCACCGTCACGGAGTAGCGGCTCTGGCCCTGCGTGGCGCTGTAGACGCGCGCCGGAAGGTTGGCCTGGTGTGGCGAGAGGTAGGTCGTTTCCGTGACCTTCGGCTGACTGGGGAACAGGCAGGTGAAGCGGTCGTCCCGACTGGCGAACTCGATCCATTCCTGCGCGACGGAGAGGTGCGACGTAGACAAGACCAAGGCTGCCGAAATGACTGGCATCAGGCGCATGATTTGTCCTCCATCGGTGAATCACTCACGTGGGAGTCGTGGGCTCGCCTCGTTCCTCCTTTTCCCGCGTTCTCGCCGAACGCGTCACAGCCGGTTCGCCCGCGCGCCCGTCGACAAGCTCAGGGCGTCCCGAGCGCAGTCGAGGGGCGCCGCAGAGTCTAACGCCGATGTCGATTAGCGCAGCGTCCTGTTGCGCACAGATTTGATTGCCGTCAGCGCACCCGGCTCAACGGTCCGCCGGGCGAACCACGTGCAGCCAGCGGTCAGGACAGGATGTCGAGCGTGTAGTTCATCTTGCCGAACAGATACGTGCGCGATTCGTCGACGAGCGCCCGGAACCGCGGCATGTTCACGCCGACCAGCGCGCCGCGGCGCTTGCGGATGGCGCCGCCGATGATCACCGTGTCCACGTTGCGCACGTCTGCCCCCTGGACGACGGTGCCCACCGCGTTGTTCAGCGGATACGCGTTCATCTCGTCGGCCCGAATCATGACGATGTCGGCCTCCTTGCCCGGGGTAATGGTCCCGCACTTGTGGAGGAGGGCCGCGCATTTGGCGCCGTTGACCGTGGCGCATTGCAGGACCTGGCGCACGGTCACGGGCGCCGGGGCGTCTGGGTCCTTGTTCGCCCGGCGATTGGTGGCGAGCGCGCGCTGGACGAAGAACGCCGCGCGCATCTCCCCGAACATGTCGGTGCTGTAGGAGGTCTCGTTGTCGACGCTGAAGCCCGGCTGCACGCCGAAGTCGAGCGCCTTCTGGAATCCGCCAACGCCGGCCGAGACACCGTTGCCAAGCCCGTACTGCGCGTCGGACCGCGTGCAGACGTCGACGTTGCAGCCCGCGTCGCGGACCAGGCGCCACGCCGCATCGGTCAGGCCGTTGGCATGGTTGAAGGTGAAGTCGGGTCCCAGCAGGTTCTCCTTCGCGAACGCCTCGATCAGCTCGGAGGAAATACCGTCCGCATGGATCTTCAGCCCGAGGCTGCGCGCGAGCGCCCAGTTGTCCCGGTTCGGATTCGCGAACGCACGCAGCGTCACCAGCTGGTCGTCGGACGTGAAGTACTTCTTCTGCAGGCGGGCCAGGTCCGCGGGCCACTGGTTGTCCCACGTCCCGAACTGCGGCGGGCCCGAGGCGTGCACCGCGCGGATGCCCGAGTCGAACAGCGCCTCGACCGCGGCGTCGGAATGCGCGGCACTGCGCGAGTTGTGGGAGTTGTCGATGACGCACGTGATGCCGGCGTCGATGCAGCCGAGCGCCGTCATCAGGTTGCCCACGTACATGTCGTGCGGGCGGTAGAAGGGCCCAAAGCCCTGGTGCGTCGTCGCCATGTAGTTGGCGATGAGGCCGTCGGGGATGATCCGCCGGAACTGCGCGGACCACGAATGGCGGTGACAATCGACGAACCCCGGAATGAGGATCGTGCCTGCCGCGTCGATGACCTCCGCGGAAGATGGCGCCCGCAGATTCGGGCCCACCTCGACGATCTGCCTGCCCTGGATGTGCACGTCTCCGCGTGCAAAGTCGCCGAGGGCCGGATCCATCGTGATGACGGTACCGCCGCGCAACAGGATGTGGCGGGCCGGGTTCACGGCCGCACGCGAGGCCGGATCGATCGTGCCGCCGTCCTGCCTCGTCGTGGCGCGCTGGGCAGCGCCGGCCATTCGCACGGCGGCGGGAGCCGCCGCGAGCGCCGCGCCCATTTTCAAGAGTCCACGACGGGAAATCGATGTCACGGTGGCTCCCTTCGTTGGTCTCGCCCTATGCGCGACCCGCGTATGTTACGCGAGAGCCAAAGACACCGGTACGGTACGGAGGAGCCGCCTTCACGCGGCCCGGGGCGCTAGTTCTCGTCCTTGCCGCGAATGTTGGACCCGGTCCCGCGCGAGTAGTACTTCCCGTTCACTTCCATTCCCATGAACTCGGCGGTTTTCTGCGACTTGTCACGCGGAGGGTGCGCGATGATCTTGACGCGGTTGCCGACCTTGAGAATCTGCGGCGAGATCCCGGACGCTACCATCGAGGCGGCACCAGAACCCTCGAATCCCCAGCTCTCGGTCTTGCCACCGTCGACCGGGACGTCGAGGGTGACCCACATGTGCGGATTCCGCCACTCGACCTTGGTGACCGTCCCTTCGACCGACACCAGCTCGTTCACGTCGAACATCGCGCGCGAATGATGGGCCGACACCGGCGCCGTCATCGGCACGACTCCGAGGAGCACGATCAGGATGCCGACTGCCTTCCACGCCATATAAGCCTCCCTGCAACTCCGGCTGCGACTCACCATCCAGGTGATGCCATCACGATCCGAGGCGCGCGAGATAGGTCGCCGGACCATCCTCGGGCCGGCAGATGACCTCTTCGATTCTGTCGACGGCCTGACGTTTGAAGACGACCGTCGGCGTTTCCCAGGGCATCGTCAGCGTTTTTGGATCCTCTACTCTCGCCTGATACTCGAGCGTCTCGGCATCGACGCGACGCCACCGCTCGACGACATGCAGTGCGTCGGAGGTCAACCAGACGCCCGTGCTCGCATTCGTCGGCTTGTCCTGCGGACCCGCCAACCATCCTTCGCCGTTGAAGGAAATCACGTCGACCACCAGCGTGTCGCCGTCCCACCGGGCCGTCGAGTCGCCCAGATGCGTGGGGAACAGATACTTCGCCGAGGTGTGCGGGCGTCCGGTCGTCGGCACGATCCGGAAGACCGGGTACGCCTGGGTGAAGACGAATGCGAAGCCGGGGCGCTGAATGATCTGAATCGGATGCCCGAGCATGGCGGCGCGCGGAAAACCGGGAGGCGTGCAGCGCATCGTGGGATCATCGTTGGCCGAGAGTCCGTTCATCCGCGTGCGCGCCTCGGCCGTGTACAGTCCCTCGAGCTTCGCCAGGTTGAACGTATCGCGCCCGGAACCAGCGCCAAGGGTCGACGCCCTCCACACACCGGTGAGGTTCGGTTCTCCCCACGCGGTCTTCGCGGAAAACGCAACGGTCCCCTTCGCGGCGCTTCCGGTTGCTCCGCTTCCGTTCACGAACACGCGCATCCCGACCAGCAAGGCCGCCCCGACGACCACTGCGGCGACAATCGCCATCGCACGTCTGCTCATCGGACCGCTCCGCTCTTCTTTGCCTGCTGGGCGGCAAACTCCCGATGTCGCGCGTCCAACTCGGGATCGAGGAAGCAGAGCGATTCCTGGACCGTGTCGTACGGCAATATGCCGCGGCGGTCCGTGGGTGTCGTCCATGGAGCCCTGAGCATCTTGGAGTCTTCGATGACTGCCTGGTACTCGAAGACCTGTGCGTCGGGCCGGCTCCATCGCTCGACGATGCGCATGGCGTCGGACGAGGTTTGCGGCAGCCGTTTCGGCGGCTGGGCGTTGCCGAGCCACGGCTTGCCGTTGAAGTTCGTCACCTCCACGACGAGCGTGTCGCCTTCCCAGTGCCCGATCGACGAGCCTTGAAACGACGGCTTGTGCGGCGCGCTCGGTCGTGGCTCGTTGTCGCCAACGATCGGGATGATCCGGAAGTTGCTGCCGCCCTCATTGAGCAACAGGAGGTATCCCGGGGCTGACACGAGTTGAACGGTGCCGCCCATCGAGCCGTTGACGGGCGACGGCGGCCAGCAGTGATAGTTCGGCGTGTCGATGCCGCGCCAGTCGATCAGGCCTGCGGCGGCGCCGCCGCCCTCCCTGTATTCGCGTGCGTCCGGACGGTACAGCGACTCGAGCGGCACCGGCGGTGGCGCGATTTGCGCGTCGGGCCAATAGACGCCCGAGAAGTCGGGCTTCCCGTCCCACGGCGTGCGTGGCACGGCGTATTTCACGGGGTCGGGCTTGTAGGCGGCGATGCGCGCCGTCGCCTCGGCGCGGCTCTCCACGCCGGGCGGGAGAATCTCCTCGATCCGCTCGGTCCAGTCCGCGCCCGGCTTCGCCGTCTTTGGCGGCGTATACGTTCGTATCTGCGCCGATGCCCGGGAGGCGCCAATGGCCGCGACGAGTGCCAGCACGGCGACACAGGAACAGGCCAGCATCGCCATCACTGCAAGCTTTCTCACCTTCACGGCACACCTTCCTGTGCGAAAGCCGAGACTCCGCAGAGGGTGAGAAAGTAGCGCACTCCGCGGCCGCGTTCAACCTCTGTTCGGCTTAACGGCGTGCGCGCTCCGGGGCGCGGCGCCTGACGATCGGCGCAGCGCTTCGCCGCGACCGCGAATGGCCGGCTTTTCCCGCCTTTGACCGTTGACGCCTGCAGGTACGGACGATAGCCTCGGACGCATGTCAGCGAGTGCATATGGCGCCGAATACGACGGCGTCGTCAAGACGATGCAGTTGTACATCGACGGGTGCAAACGAGGTCAGAGCAGCGTCATGCGACCGGCGTTTCACCCGGACGCGGGGTTCTTTGGCTACGCCGGTCCGGACCTTGCCGTGGGTCTGCCGTTTCTCTTCCAGTGGGTGGACAAGAACGGTCCATCTCCGCACATACGCCCACGATTCGTCAGCGTGGACATCGTGGAGTCGATTGCTGCCGTGCGCCTGGAAGTCGATGGCTGGTCTGGTACGCTGGCGGGACCCGAAGTCTGCATGTCCGACGTCTTCACCCTGTTAAAGACGCCGGAGGGATGGCGCATCATCCAGAAAGCATTCCACTGGCGGTCGTGACCAGCCTGGATTGTCCGCCCACCCGTCGTCTGGTAACGTCGGGCGGCAGTCCGACCATGCCAGAAGGAAAAGCGTTTCCGGCAACGCTTGAATCATGGAAGCAGATCGCCGCGTACCTGAACCGGAGTGAACGTACGGTACGGCGCTGGGAAGCGGATGAGGGCTTACCGGTTCATCGCCACGGGCATCATAAGCAGGACACCGTGTTCGCCCGCGTCGACGAGATCGACAGATGGGTCCGCCAACGTACACGGAAAGCACCGTCCACCGCGATCGCTGCGCCTTCCGGGTCTGCCAGCCCCGCTGCGACGGCCATGCTTCCCGACGGACGTGCGGCGGCAAACGCGTATCTCGCCGAGCACGTCGCGATCACGCGCACGATCGACTGTTACATCGCGAGTGGTCGCGCCGGCGACAGCGACTTGATGCGGCCGGCGTTCCATCCCGAAGCGACCATGGCCGGCTATTGTCAGGGGATCGAATACAGCGGCTCCATCGAACACCTGTTCGAGTGGATCGATGCGAACGGCCCCGCACCGGACATCAACCCTCGATTCGCTCGCATCGAGATCTTCGAGACCATCGCGATCGTGCATCTCGAAGTCCAGGGGTGGTCCGGGAAACTGGCGGGAACCGACGCGAGAATTTCGGAAGTATTTACCCTGCTCAAGCGCGCCGGTCAGTGGCTGATCACGCAGAAGACCTTCCACTGGCACGACACGTAGCTGCTCGGACAACTTCGTATTCCATTCGTCCTGTCGAGACCTGATTGGTCACTCGACAGAAGCCAACCTCATTAGTGCCGTCTTAATGGATTCAGTATGCTTCGGGCGGCTCCCCGTGCGCGTCAAAATCATCGAGCAGATGTCCGGCACGCTCGACGGTATCGACCTGACGAAGTTTCAGGTCGGTCACGTCTACGATGTCGGGGTCTCGTTCGCGAGCTACCTGCTGGCATCCCGCTACGCCACTCCAGTAGCGGACGAACGATCGGCCAGTGACGAACCGCTCGACCGCGCCGACGATCGCGAGCGGAGGAAGCGTCGCACCTAGTCAGCGCGGCACAATCTCGACAACCGCGAGGTTCCAACGATCGCTCGTGGGAGCCACGTCGCCGAGCGCCACGCTCGTTCCAGCGACGGGGATCGCGGGAACGACCCGCTGCACCCAGTACGTGTCGTCCACCGGCGCGAGGTACTGGTGGACGAGCACCTGATCCGCCCCCGGCGTCCGCGCAATCGCGTGATTCCAGTCGTTGCCCACGGCGAAGATCAACGAATTGTTGCGAGTGGTCACCAGCGTCGCGCTCGGGGCCCCCGAGCTCGCACCCGCGACCTTGATCGCGCCGATGCCGCCGGCGCCACTCACGTCCGCGGTGTCGATACCGGTGAACCCACCACCGTCAACGACGAGTCGAACGACCGCGAGAGCGTCGCGGTCACCGAGACGCCTGATTGACCATGAATTGTCGGACCTGTTCTGGGTTGCGGGGGAGTTAAGACGGTAGCAGGCGGGCGATCGCCGCGCAACCAGCCGCGAACGCAAAGCGTGCAGCGTTCACAGAATCGCGCTGCGAATCACGTATCTGCGGCGATGGGCGGTGGTCCGCGGTGGCCGAACACGCGCGCTCCGCTCGATGTCCTCTGCATGGTTCGATCGGCCGCCGGCACCGCGCGCGTCCCTGCGCGATTTCCCAAATAACTTCGATTGGCGCGCGACGTGGCCATGGCAGAACCCTTGCTCCCGGATGGGCATACACGCCTGTTCACGGGAGGGGTTCTTATGAGGCGCTCGATAACCGTGGCATCTGTGCTTGCCGCGGCGTTTCTGGTCACTGCTGTTCCGGCGCATGCACAACGCTGGGGCCGGGGGGCAACGCCACGATCCGGCGTGTGCTTCTACGAGGACATCAACTTCGGCGGGCGCTACTTCTGCACGGCCGCCGGGACGTCGACGCCGCAGGTCTCGTCCACCGACAACGACGAGATCTCGTCGATCCGCCTGTTCGGCAACGCCGTCACGACCGTCTATCGCGATCCGAATTTTCGCGGGTCGTCGCGCGTGATCGATTCGAGCGTGAGCGATCTGCGGGCGATGGGCTTCAACGATCGGATTTCGTCGTACGAAGTCGGCAGCTCCGGATTCAACGGCAACGGCTCTCGCGCCGTCCCGCGCGCGTCGAATGCCCCGTACGGGTCGAACGCGCCGTACGGACCGGCGGTGCAATCGCAGCAGAGCCGCTGGAACTACCGGGATGCCGAACGAATCGTCCGGCAGAGCTACCGGTCGGTGCTTGGCCGCGATCCGGATCCGACGGGGCTGCGGAGCTGGACTCAGGAGGTCGTCAACAACAACTGGACGCAGCGGGACCTGGAATACGCGCTGCGGCAGAGCGACGAGTACCGCCAGTTGAACCGCGCCCGGCGCCGGTAGGTCACGTCGAAGCTGCAGGACGCTCGCGCCATTCCGCCACACCGTGCCGCATGCACGCGCGCGACGGCGGATGGCGCGTCCGTCCGTACCGCTACGGGATTCGGACCTTCTCCGCGTCGCCGGTGACCTGTCCCGCATACTCGGGCAGGAACCAGCCGGCCTTCGTCAACTCCTCGAGTTTCTGTTTCACCTGCGTGCGATACGCCGCGGCATCCTTGTACAGCGTGTGCAGTCGCTCGGGCGCCAGCGGCGTCTCGATTCCGGCGATGCCGCAGTAGAAATCGTCACGCGTACCCGGTTTCGGGTCGGCGCTGTTGGGGACCGTGTATTTCGCCACTGGGACCTCCACGTACGTCGTCCGCACGCCGCCCCTGGCGTTGCCATTGGCGTCGAGTGCGATCGCACCGTTCTCGACCACGATGCGCTCGGCGCGCGGCGGCGCCGTGCCCTTGTCTGCCCACTCGATCACGTGGTGCAGCCCCATCGCCATCATCGCGCCGACGGGAAAATGCGTGACCGGCATCTTGCACGGGTCCGGTTGGTAGGTCGGATTCTCGCGCGAATCGTTGTGCGGCATCCCCGCGATTTCATAGAGCCGGAATCGATCACCCGGCGCGTCGCCGTCGGAACGCCGGTAGGCGCTGCCGCCCTTTGCACCCGCATTCACTTCGGTCTGCGTCGCAATCTGGATCAGCGGGACATCTACTGGAGGGATCGGCATGCCGGCCGTACTGGTGGCCAGGAACCCATCGAAGATCGGTTTGCCGTCGGGCATCCGCCACGCGGCGTGCGCCGGCAGATACGCGCGCAACGTCCCCGACGATTGCGACGTGCCCATCATGATCAGGCGGCGCACTCGCATGCCGGCCAATGGTGACGTCGGTCCGCTGCCCTTGAGCAGTGCACCCACCTGCGCCAGGATCTCGTTGGCCTGCGCTGCGTCCGGGATGTTGATGGACGCATAGCGCTGCGGGTTCGACGCGACGATCGTGGATTCCGTTGCGGCCTTCTGCGGCGCGATCTCTACGGAGACGTGCCCGTGGCGCATCATGTAGGTGCGCGTGAAGAAGAACATCCAGCTGTTGCCGCTCGCGTGCATCGGCTCGGCGACGACGATGCCGCTGAACCGGTGCGCGTCCTCGGGCTGGCGGACGAGGATGCGCGTGGTGTAGGGCTTGCCGCTGGCCGTCCCCGACACGAAATATTCCCTGACCACGTACTTCTGATCCGGTAGACCCGTGCCCGCCGGAACGCGCTGCAGTCCCGGAAACATCGCGCCCGGGCCGGTCACCGGCGCACTGATGGTCGGGGTCGGAGCGGTCTGGGTCTGGGCAGACGCGAGCGCCGGCGCCAGCCACACGAGCACGAGCACGAGCCTCTGGAACATCACGATTTCTCCGTGCTTATACTAAGGCGGTTCACGACCTGGGGGCGCCGTGCATCACGGCTATAATTCGCCCGTCCTCACGCTATCAGGCGGACCTGAAGGTCCGGCTCTACGATCCTCAATGGTTCGCGATGTGTGATTGAGAGGAACACCATGGTCGATGAGACACGACGCAAGATTCTGAAGACCGGCGCCGCGGCCGCGGCCATGGCCGCCGTGCCACCGGTGCTCGCGCAGCAGGCGGGGCAGACCGCGCCCGCCGGCAAGTTCTACGAGAAGGGGAAGGTGCGCATCCACTACCAGGAGTGGGGCACGGGCTTCCCGCTGCTGCTCATCTCCGGCGGCGGCCTGGGCGGCTCGAAGATCGAGGGGCTGACCAATCCGTTCGATGTGGTGGGTGAATTCAAGGGCGAGTACCGCTGCATCGGCTCCGATCTCCGCACGTCCACCGGGTTGTCGAGCGGCCCGCTCGAAGTCGATCGGCCGTGGGACATGATCGCCGACGATCAGCTCGCGCTGCTGGATCACCTCGGCATCGACAAGTTCATGGTGATGGGGTTCTGCATCGGCGGCCCGCTGGTCTGGAACCTGCTCGAGCGCGCGCCGAACCGCGTCGTCGCCGCGGTGGCCGCGCAGCCGAGCGGCTGCCGTGCCGAGGCGCCGACGCTGATGTACGACACGAACATGACGGGATGGGGACCTGACTACGTCAAGCGCCACCCCGACGTGACGATGGCGCAGATCGATCAGTTCCTGACGAACATGTACAAGAAGCCCGCGGACTTTCTCTGGTGCGTGACGCGCGACTTCGTGAAGCAATGCAAGAACCCGGTGCTGGTCCTGCCGGACGACATCCCGGCGCATCCCTACAAGGTCGCCATGGAAGCCGCGATGCTCGCGCCGAACGCCGAGGTCAGCATGTTCCCGTGGAAGGAGCCGAAGGAGCGGATTCCGCTGGCGGTTCGCCAGATCCGATCGTTCCTCCGCGCTCACCGCACGACGGTCGCGACGGCGTAGCGCGACCGCCGAGGCGGAGAAGGCGCGGCTGATCGAGGGTCAGGATATTCCGTCCAGGCAGTGAAGGTGGAAATGGCGTGAAGGGGCGGGAGTATCGCCCCGGCGCGGCGGGCGGGCGGGTGTCGCTTTGACCCCCGGCTGGACGTATACTTTCGGCCGCGCGTAGTGATCTGCTCACAGCCCCCTTTTCGCAAGGAGAGACCGATGGGTTCGAAACGACATAGCCGCAGGGAACTCCTCAAGAACGGCGCGGCGCTGGCCGGTGGCTTGACGATGGGAGCGGTCGCTCCCGCAGCCGCCCAGACACCCGTGGCCGGTCAGGGACCGGCGTCCCCGCCGATGATCAGGGGCAACAAGGAGCTGATCGCGTACGGCGACCGCTCGCATTTCGTCACCTCGGTACGCATTCCTCACGGCGGACGGCCGTCGCCCGATCCCTTCGGGCTCGTGTTCCACGTGGCCGCGCCGCTCCAGGATTCGGTGGGGGTGATCACGCCATCCTCGCTCCACTACGTCGCGACGACCCGTGGCTCCTTCATTCCCGACATCGACCCGAAGGAGCATCGCCTGATGATCCACGGGCTGGTGGACCGTCCGCTGACCTTCACGATGGAGGACCTGAAGCGGCTCCCGTCCGTCACCCGGCTTCACTTCATCGAGTGCGCCGGAAACCGGTCCACGGCCAAGGCGAAGAACGTCCAGGAATCGCACGGAATGACGAGCTGCGCCGAATGGACGGGCGTACTCCTCTCGACGCTGCTCAAGGAGTGCGGCGTCAAGGGCAGCGCGACCTGGTTCGTGGCGGAAGGGGCGGAGGAAGTGAAGGGCGCGTCGAGCATGCCGGTGGCCAAGGCCATGGACGACGTCCTCGTCGCCTACGGCATGAATGGCGAGGCCGTTCGGCCGCAGCAGGGCTTTCCGCTGCGGCTGCTGGTGCCCGGCTTCGAGGGCATCTTCTCGACGAAGTACGTGCGGCGAATCAAGCTCGTCGATCGCTACTACATGAACTACAACGACTACGGACATCTTCGTCAGGAGGAGAACGACACGGCACTGGGCTACCAGGTCGGACCCAAGTCGGTCATCACGTTCCCATCCGCCGGACAACAGCTGCCCGGCAAAGGTTTCTACGAGATCAGCGGGCTCGCCTGGTCCGGTGGCGGAGCCATTCGCAGGGTGGAGGTCTCGACCGACGACGGCAAGCACTGGGTCGACGCCCAGTTCAAGGGGACGCCACAGCGGATGGCGCATACGCGCTTCGGCTGTCCGTGGAACTGGGACGGAAAAGAGACCGTTCTCCTTTCGCGCTGCACCGACGAAATTGGCCAGGTGCAACCCACGCGGGCGCAGGTCGCCAAGTTCTTCAACGTGGCCGAGGGCGAAGTGCCCGGGCTGGACAACACCATTCAGCCGTGGCGAATCGCGGGCGACGGGAGCGTGCACAATGGGCACGCTTAGGTTTCTCGCGTGCGTGTTGTTCCTGGGGGTGTTGCTCCTGGGAACCTCGGTGCTGGCGCAGTCGGCGCCGGCTTATGGTGTCGGCCGCACACCGACCGCGGAAGAAATCCGCGCGTGGGACATCTCCATCGGTCCGACGGGAGCGGAACTGCCGGCAGGCCGCGGCAGTGTCAAGGAAGGCGCGCAGCTCTTTGCGAGCAAGGGATGCGCCGCGTGCCATGGGGCGACGGCGACCGGCGGCCGCGCTCCCGAGTTGAAAGGGAAGGACGCCGCTCCGAACCTCGACACCTGGGACCGGGGCCGCGTACTGCCGGTCCGCGCGCCCTACGCGACGACGGTGTGGGACTACATCAATCGCGCGATGCCTCTCGGGAGAGAGGGGACGCTGGCCCCCAACGAGGTCTACTCGCTGACGGCCTTTCTGCTCAACCTCAACGGCGTCATCCCGGAGGACCAGGTTCTCGACGAACAGAGCCTGCCGAAAATCAAGATGCCGATCGGCGAGGCCTACGCGTCGCTGCCGGACTGGAAGCCGAAGACGCGACGGCTTAAGGGCTACCCCTACTAAACCGCGTGAACCACAGCCGCTGAGGAAGCTCGCCACAGGAACTCCGGTTCCAGCGAGCTTCCACTCGGACTCGTGACCCCCATCGCCCGCATACGCGGCCGAGGCCGGTTGAAGCCGGCCCCTCCATTCGAGAACGACGCGCGACTCTCTCAGAAGGTCAACCGGAACCCAAGCTGCAGCATGCGCGGCTGATACGCCACGGCGCTGTTGAACGCGGGACTCCCGTAATTCCGGTTGCTCTCCTGGGTGGTATAGGAACCGTAGTTCTCGTGGTTGAACAGGTTGAACACTTCCACGATGCCATCGATCCCGTGATTCCCTGTCGTCCGAAAACGCCGCTGGACGCGGAGGTCCACGCGGTGAATCGGCCTTCCCACAAACGTGTTGCGGGGAACGATGGTCCCATCCGGACGCAGGCGCGCCGATCCGCCGCCACCGCCGCTGTCGCGCAGGTCGCCACCATAGCTGTTGCCGTACCGGCGGCCGGAGCCGTAGAAGTAAATCCCACTGAGCTGAACGCCGTATCCGGCATCCCAGATGCCGTTGACGACGGCGCGATGGCGCTGGTCCGTGGAAGCCAGCGTGTATTCGGAACCAACGTCCGGCGCGAGCGCGAACGCAATCGGCGCCCGGCTGACGATCCCGTTCGTCAACCCGTACTGAAATGGACGCGCGTCGGCATCGCGCAGCGCCGCCAGGGTATAGGTGGCCGAGGCCTGCCACCGGTGGCTGAAGCGCTTCGTGAAGGCCGTCTGCAGCCCGTGGGAATTGGACCATCCCTCGAGCGCTTCCGAATAGACAGCGCCCCAGTCGGGAAACGGCCGCCTGTTGATGTCTGCGAACGGGTAGTTCGCGCCCGTCGCGGGGTCGTAGCCCAGGTTCACGTTGTACGCGGTCTCCTCGCCGCGCCCGCCCGTATATACGTAATCTCCTTCGACCGCCATCGTCGTCCCCAGCTGCCGCTGGAGGCCGATCGACGCCTGGTGGCTGTAGGGAAGCCGCCGCCAGGGGTTGTTGATCTCGTTGAGGAACTCGCGGCGCACGCATCCGTCCCGGAAATTGATGTCGCACGCATCGGCGAGCACCCTCTCGTAGGCCGGCAGCGGTCCGTTGAACGGGTTCACCGCGAAATCGGGCCGACCGTCGTTGCGGAGCTCCGTGATGGTGGCGACGGTGTAGATGGCTGTCTGGTGGGCGCCGTCGGTCACCGCCTGCGTATAGAACTGTCCATAGCCGCCGCGAAGGACCGTACGGTCATTGAGGCTGAACGCAAACCCGAGTCGCGGGGCCACGTTGTTCCAGTCATACGGAAGATCGCCGGGCAACCACGGCCGCAGTTCGACCTTGCGACACGAGAATCGAGTGCAAGCGACTCTGATTGTTTGGACCCTCGTCTTCCGGGCGGAATAGAATCCGTCGCTATGAAGACGCAAAAGGTCGTCAAGGCATTCGCCATTGCAGCCGTCGCGTTGCCCGCCCTGTTGCTCGGGCCCTCTGTCACGGCGTCCTACCAGACCAGCGTCAGGCAGAGCGCGACCGCTCAACCCGTGCCCTCGACAGCACCGGTGCCGAAGGCCACATGTGGCCGCACGGATCGAACCGAAACTGGATTGCAGGGCCAGACCACACCGGACGAGCGTTCGAGTGGCAAGTCCGAACGTGGGTACAACTGCAACCTGGAACTGGTCGGCCAGTTCCAGGGCGAGGGAGCGTTCTCGCAGAATGGACCGGCGTTCCTGGATAACTGCGCGTACTACGCGACAGAAAACCGATCCGGTCAGCAGCACCCCGGCGTCGTGGTCGTGGATGTCTCCGACGCACGGCATCCGCAGCCGACCGCGTACCTGAACGACACGCCCGCGGGACGCAACCCGCACGAGACGTTGAAGGTGAACGAGGCGCGCAAGCTGCTCGCCGTCGCGGAGAACAACGGGCCGAACTTCGCCGTGTACGACCTGTCCTCCGATTGCCGCCACCCGGTGCTCAAGTCGAGCATCACCGTGGCCGGCAGCCAGGCGCACATGGGCGGCTGGGCGCCGGACGGCAAGACGTACTACATCGGCCAGAACAATCGAGGCGCCGGCGGCACGCTGCCCGTGGTGGACGTTACCGATCCGTCCAATCCGAAGCTGCTCCTCGCCTGGAAGTTCACCGGCAACGGCAGGCCCCACGACGTGAACCTCAACGCGTCCGGCACCCGGCTTTACGCCGGGCAACCGGGGACGTTCGGGAACACTGGCTCCTCGGTCGGTCCGGACGGGTTGGTCGTCCTTGACGTGAGCGATATCCAGGCGCGTCGCCAAAATCCGCAGATCCGCATCATCGGCACGCTCTTCTGGGATGACCAGGGGCAGGTGGAGCAGATGTTCCCCTTCACGAAGAACGGTCGCCAGTACGTCGTCGCCACCGACGAGTCCGGCGGCGCGGGAGGCGCAGGGGGTCTCAAGGCCGCCTGTGACCGGGGCGCATCACCCTATGGGTATCCACAGATCATCGACGTGACGAACGAAATGAAACCGACACTCGTCTCCAAACTCAGGCTCGAGGTGAACGACCCGGCGAGTTGCCGGAAGCTCGTCACCGACCCGCCGGATGTAGGGGGCGGAACGCCCGTCTACAACGCCGAACGGTGCAACACCGACCGGGCCAGCAATCCCAAGCTGCTCGCGTGCGGATTTCAAAATGCAGGCTTGCGAGTGTTCGACATTCGCGATGTCTCACACCCGAGGGAGATTGCGTATTTCAAGCCGCCGGCGGTGCGGAAGGCTTCCCTTCCCGGTTCGGGCAGCTGGACGCAGGGCGTGGATCGAACCTACGACAAGATATCGGGCTTCCCGCGCTTCAGGACGGTGCCCGCCAGCGGAGCGCGCGGGCGCGAGATGCAGCTCTGGTTCGTCAGCGACGGCAATGGCTTTCAGGTGGTCCGCTTCAGCGACGCGTTCACCGCGGCGCACAAGGATTTGTTCGACGACGCGGGCGACTGACGCGTCGAGCAGATGCGGGTCTTGAAGGTATAATTCGCCACTCATGCGAACGACCTGTGCCGTTGTGGCGCTCGCACTCGGCGTGGCCGCGGCCGCGCACGCGCAGTCACGTCCCGACCTGGCCGGGCTCTGGATCTCCCCGACCGCCGACATCTCGCTCGCACTGCTGCCAGGCGAAGAAGTGTCGTTGACGCCGTACGGGGCAGAGCGCTATCGCAAGGTGGACCAGGCGAACTCCCCCGCCTACAAGTGCCTGCCGTACGGGCCGACACGAGGGCTGCAGTCGACCAATCCGTTTCAGATCATCCAGACGCCGGATCTGATCGCGATCATCACCGAGCACATCGACTACCGTTTGATTTACATGGATGGCCGCAAGCATCCGGATGACATCCTCGACTATCCCGAGTGGATGGGTCACTCCATCGGCAGGTGGGACGGCGACACGCTCGTCGTGGACACGATCGGGATGCGGGAGGAAACGTGGCTTGATACGGCGGGCTTCGAGCACAGCGCGAAGCTGCACATCACGGAGCGTTTCCAGAAGACCGGCCCCGACGTCATTCGCCAGACGACGACGATCGAGGATCCGGTGTTTTACGCGAAGCCGTTCACCTACGGGCGCAACCTGCGGCGGATGCCGAAGGACACGCGGCTGATGCCCGCGCGCTGCGCCGACAACGAGCGCTCGCTCGCCGACGCCGTGCCCGGCGTCCAGGGACCCGAGCACAAGAAACCGCCGACGTTCCCGACGCTGTCTACCGGAAAGCCTTAACGGCTTTCCTTGCTGTCTACCGGAAAGCCTTAGCGGCCTTCCTTGACGTTATCTACTGCTCCTGGTTGGGCGATCCGCTGAACACCTTGCGGCCGCTCGGGAGCGTCAGCGTGCCGCCTGACGCCTTTGGCGATCCATTGCGCGCCGGCGACGTGTCCGTCAGCGTCACCGTGTCGCCGCTCTTCACGTCGTCCTTGCGCCATCCGGCCCGGTACAGCTGGTTCGGCGTCGACGCCTCGATGGCCCAGTTCGTCACCTTCCCGGAGCCGTCCGTCACGTCGATGAAATAGAAGACGTGCGGGTTCTTCCAGTCGACCTGCGTGATCGCTCCATGAAGCGTGATCTTCTTGTCCGTATCGTAGGTCGCCGCCACGCTGTGATGGGCGAGCACGGTGAGGCCGCTGAAGGCGAGGCCGGCCAGGAGAGCGAACAGCGTGCGTCGTGACATCGGAACCTCCACGCGGGCGCCGGGTGCCGCCCGAACCCGTCAAAAATATCACGGCAACCGGCTGAAAATCTTCGTCAGGGGGATGCTCGGCGGGTGTAGTCTACCGGACCAGTTCCGGCTGGCCGACGGGGGCAGTCGGCCAGACGCGCTTGTCTACCGGAGGCCCGTAGCGGCCTTCCTCATAAGGAGCACGTCCCATGTCACCGGCACGCATGAAGATGACCGGCGCGGTTTCCGCGGTGCTCGTCGCGCTCGTCACAGGTCCTCACCTCCTGGCGCACCACTCGTTCGCGACCGAGTACGACCGGAACAAGCCGGTGTCGGTCACCGGCGTGGTGAAGAAGGTGGAGTGGCGCAATCCACACATCTGGTTCTACGTCGACGTCAAGGATGAGCGCGGCAAGGTCGTCACGTGGGGATTTTCAGGTGGACCTCCCGCGTTCCTGATGCGCCAGGGCATCCGGCAGGATGTCATGAAGATCGGCGACGTCGTGAAGGTCGAGGGCTTCAGGGCGCGAGACGGATCGAACAACGCTTCCGGTGGCCGCGTGACGTTCCCGGACGGCCGCAGCGTCTTTACCGCATCGGCCGAGGACGCCCGGCCGGACTGAGGGGTGAGCCATGCGCACGTGCTTGCGAACGTCTCCGGCGATCGCGCTCGCGGCCGTCGCGGTGCTCTCCGCCGCGGGCCTCACAGGTTGCTCGACTGCCGAGGCGCCGCAGCAGGCGGCGAACGCGCAGGACATCCGGCGCGGACCCGACGGCAAGCCTGACTTCTCCGGCGTCTGGGCCGGTCCCGGCTTCAGGCACACGGGCAAGGACACCGACAACGCCACGGTGCGGCTCTATACCGACGCGAAAATGTCCGCGTTCACACCGGAGGGCAGGTCACTCTTCTTGAGGCCGCACACGGGCAACGTTCGACTCGACGATCCCACCGCGGTCTGCCTGCCGAACGGCCTGACGCGCCAGATTCCGTCGCCCTACGCGCAGCAGTTCATCCAGACGGCGAATCAGCTCGTCATCCTCTACGAGTACATGCATTTCTTCCGCGTGATCCCGTTCGGCGCGCCGAACCGCGCCCACGCGGCGGATATCGAGCCGACCTACATGGGCGATTCGATCGCCTGGTGGGACGGCGACACGCTGGTCATCGACACCGTCAGCCTCAACGAGTGGATGCTCGACGCCTATCATCCCGACGACGGGGGATCGCGATGGCACAGCGATCGGGCGCACGTCGTCGAACGCATCAAGTACACCGACCGGGCGAACGCGTCCTACGACGTCACGATCGACGACCCCGCGATTTTCACCGCGCCGTGGGTCGAAAACTGGTCGATGCAGATGAAACCCACCTGGAAGATCTTCGAGTTCGTGTGCGACGACAACGACCGGTGCCGCGGGGGGAATTGCACCGCGTCCGACGCGCAGAAGACATCGACTCAGTAACGACGTGCTCCCGCCTGCGTCGATCGCAGGCGCCGCCTCCATGGTTCGGCGTCAGTCCGGCTTTCACACGGAGGTTCAGAGTCATGCGTGTTCCGAGGCATCTCGCCATTGGGCTCTTCGTTCTCCTGACGAGCACGGCCGCCTGGGCGCAGGCGACGGCAGAACTCAACGGACGCGTCACCGACGAGAGCGGAGGCGTGCTGCCGGGAGTGACCGTCACCGTCACGCAGACCGATACCGGGTTCAACCGCTCGGTCGTGACGGAGGCGAACGGACTCTACGTGATGTCGAACCTGCCGACCGGCCCCTACCGGCTCGAGGTCACGCTGCAGGGGTTCCGCACCTACGTGCAGACGGGCATCGTCCTGCAGGTGGCCGCGACGCCGACGATCAACGTGGTGTTGTCGGTCGGCAACCTCCAGGAAACCATCTCCGTCGAGGCGGCGGCGCCGCTCGTCGACGTGCGGAGCACCGGCATCAGCGAGGTCGTGGAGCAGGAGCGGATCCTCGAGCTGCCGCTGCAGGGACGCCAGGTCACGGACCTGATCGTGCTCGCAGGCGCCGCCGTGCAGGACGTGGCCAACAACAAGAGCATGCCCGGATCGACCTTCACCGGCGTGGCGGGGAGCCTTCCGTTCGGTGTGGCGTACCTGCTCGACGGTGCGGCGCACAACAACCCGTACGACAACCTCAACATGCCGTTGCCGTTTCCCGACGCGCTGCAGGAATTCCGCGTCGCGACGAGCGGGCTCTCCGCGGAGAACGGCGTCCATTCGGGCGGCACCGTGAACGCCGTAACGAAGTCGGGCACGAACGTGCTGCACGGCGCGCTCTTCGAGTTCCTGCGCGACAAGCGCTTCAACTCCAAGGCGGTTTTTGCGCCCATCGGTCCCGACGGTAAGAAGCTGGACGACGGCCTGAAGCGGAATCAGCCTGGCGGCGTGCTCGGCGGCCCGATTCTGACCGACCGCCTGTTCTTCTTCGGCGCCTATCAGGGGACGTTCCTGCGTGTCACGCCGCCCGACGCGATCACGCGCATCCCGACGCCCGCGATGCTGGCCGGCGACTTCACGGCGTTCGCCTCGCCGGCCTGCAACCGTGGCCAGCAGGTCACGCTGCGCGCCCCGTTCGTGAACAACACGATCGATCCGCGTCTCTTCAGCCCCGCGGCCATGCGGGTGGCGCGGCAGCTGCCGACGACCGCCGATCCGTGCGGCGACGTCAGGTTTTCCGCGCCCCTTCACTACGACCAGAGCCAGATGGTCGCCAAGATCGACTATCAGCGCAGCGGCGGGCATTCGATGTTCGGGCGCTACATGCTGACATTCGACGAGCAGCTCCCGGCATGGCCGTCGTCCGGCAACGTGCTGACGACGAGGCCGGAAGACGCCGCGCAGAACCATCGCGCGCATTCGCTGACGCTCGGCGATACCCGCGTCTTCGGCTCCAACGTGGTGAATGCGGTGCGCGGCGCGTGGAACCGCACCCGCGCGCACTACAACCTCGAGCCGTTCTTCGGCGCCGAGACGCTTGGCATCAACAACTTCTACAACTACGTGCCGGGCGTGATCGGCATGGAGATCAGCGGCGGGTTCGCGACCGCATCGGGAGGGTCGGTGCTCTTCCAGGGCGATACCGACGCGTATCAGATCTCCGACGACCTCACCGTGGTGCGAGGCAGCCATCAGCTCGCGCTGGGCGGCAGCACGGCGTACTGGACCCACTACACGGTGGACGGTCAGCGCGGCGTGGGCTTATGGACCTTCGACGGATCGTTCACCGGGCTCGGCATGGCGGACTTCCTCACCGGGCGATTGGCCCGTCTCGAGCACGCGCGGCCCGGCGTCCTCGACATGAACCAGAAGTACCTCGGCCTCTACGCCCAGGACACGTGGCGTGTCGGCAGGCGCGTGACGCTGAACGGCGGGCTCCGGTGGGAACCGTTCTTCGGCGCGCGCATCGAAAACCAGGCGATTGCGAACTTCAGTCTCGACCGCTTCCGCCAGGGCACCACGAGCACGGTCTTTCGCAACGCGCCGCCCGGGTTTCTCTATCCTGGCGACACCGGCTTCCCGTCCGGCAAGTCGGGGCTGAACAACAAGTACACCAACGTCGCGCCGCGCATCGGCATGGCGTGGGACGTGACCGGCGACGGCCGAACGGCGGTGCGCTCTTCGTACAGCCTCGGCTACGACTTCCAGGGCGCGTCCTACCTGTTCATCAGCGCGACGGCGCCGCCGTTCGGAGGGCGGCTGCGTGTCACCCAGCTGCCGGGCGGCTTCGACGATCCGTATCGCGACTTCCCTGGCGGGGCGCCGCATCCGTATCCGGAGACTCCCGGTCCGGATGCCCAGTTCCCTTCCTACGGCGCGCTTGCGTCGGTCGACCCCGACAACAACTCGACGCGCATCCAGTCGTGGAACGTCATCGCCGAACGGCAGATCGGTGCGGCGTGGCAGGTGTCGGCCAGCTATCTCGGCAGCTACACCGATCGGATCTGGGCGCAGGTGCAGCGCAACGCGGGCGTCTTCCTCGGCACCGGGCCGTGCACGCTCGCGGGCGTCCTCTATCCGACGTGCACGACGACCGCAAACCTGAATCAGCGGCGGCTGCTGTCACTCCAGAACCCGCAGGCGTCGCGGCTGATCGGCTCGATCGAGCGCCACGAGGCGATCGGCACGCAGACGTATCACGCGCTGCGGTTGTCGACGCAGCGGCGCGCGGCGCGCGGCGTGAGCCTCAGCGGCAATTACACCCGCTCTTACTGTGTGGGGAACTTCGCGCAGACAACGTTCTTCACGGGCGGCCAGAGCCTGCAGGATCCCAACAATCCCGACTGGGACCTCGGCAACTGCACGTTCTCGCGGCGCCACATCGCGAACGCGACGGTGACGCTGGAGACGCCGCAGTTCGCGAACCGCGGGCTGCACATCCTGGCGTCGGGGTGGAACCTGGCGGGCATTCTCGGCGCGCGCTCGGGCGCCTGGCTGACCGTCATGACGCTGCGTGACATCGCGGCCAACGGCATCCTGCAACAGCGCGTCGACCAGGTGCTCGACAACCCCTACGGGGACAAGACGCTCAACAACTACCTGAACCCCGCCGCGTTCGCCTATCCGGCACCGGGGCAACTCGGTAACCATAAACGCAACAGCATCGAGGGGCCCGCGTACTGGAGCATCGACCTGGCGCTCTCGCGCCGCATTCCGCTTGGCCCGGCGCAGAACGTGGAGCTGCGGCTGGAGACGTTCAACCTGCTGAACCACTTCAACTGGGGCAATCCCGGCCCGCCGCTGGGCGGCGGCGGCAACGCCAACACCGTCAATCTCGACGCCGGCAACTTCGGCCAGATCACGACGCAGGCGGGCACGCCGCGGGTCTTCCAGTTCGGGATCAAGTACGTGTTCTGAGGTCCTCGAGACGGTTCAGCCGACGAGGGCGGCATGGTCGCTGCCGCCCTCGGTGAGCCCCCGCGCTTTGATCCAGTCGTAGGTGCGATTGAAGAGATCCCCTCGCCTCCGCAATAGAAGCAGGGCGGCGATGACGTGCGCGCCCTCCTTGATCCCGAGGCTGATGAAGGGCTCGTATCAGCGTCGCGGCACGACGCGCCTCGATCCCTACTCGGTCCCCAGATACGGAAGATAGCGGCCGAAGAAGATGACGCCAATCCAGATCGCGACGGAGCAGACGCCAATCAATCTGCGCGTCATCGCCGTGTGCAGGATGCCGGCGGTCGAGCCAGGCTCCTCGTCGAACATCGTCGGGTAGAGCAGGCTGAGTCCGCCGAGCAGCACGAGACCCATCTTCCAGGTGAACGCGCTGTTCTGGGTGTATTGGTCGGGAGCGGCAAGAAAGAACAGCATGCCCGTGATGACGTTGATGGCGAGTCCCGCCACCGCCCACGGCAGCAGCCGGTTCACCTCGGCCAGCGGGAAGCCACCGACGAATCCCGCGAGTCGGAGGTTCACCAGCAGCGTCACGCCGAAGAGCAGGCAGAGACCGACGAAATGGAATACCTCGCAGATCGGCCAGACCCACGGATGGTCGAGCACCAACGCCGCTCCCATCGCCGCGGGGCTCGGCCACGACGGCGCGGAGGCGGCCGCCCCCGCCGCCACCATTTCAGGATGGCGAATCTGTCCGCCGATCGTGGCCGCCCGCGCCATCAGCACGAAGGTCACGAGCGACAACACCAGTACCGCCGGCTGCTGCCACCGCCGGGACTGCCACAAGGCCAGCCAGCTCGCGAGTCCCACGATCTCCATGGGGATGAGTGCCAGCATCGCTGCGTTCTGGTGCGCGATCACGACGTCGTGTTGCAGCTCCTTCCCGGTCCGGAGAACGACATCCGCCGCGTTGCCGCTCAAATAGGCAGGAATCGCCACGAGAGCGACGACGAAGAACACCACATAGCCGGCGCGCCGAAGATCCGCGCTGTCCCGGACCAGGGACGCGACCAGCAATCCGATGCCGAAGCCGAAGCCGATGGTCGGCACGTGGTTCAGCAGCAGATGCACGTGCGCCAGGTTCATGAGATGAACTCGCTCACGTACGCCATGAGACGGCCGGCGGTGAGCGCGACGAACCAGCAGGCGAGCGACGCTGCCGCGAGGAACCTGCCGCGCTCGTCGCCGTGAAAGACGCGGCGGCGGAGGAACGCCAGCGTCGTTACGCCACCGCCGACGAACACCAGCTTGACGAAGAATGCCGGGTTCGACGCGTGCTTGGTGGCGTCGGCGATGAACAGGAGCACGCCGGTCACGGCGGTCAACGCGAATCCCGCCCACAAAAGACCGAACAGCTTGTCCAGCGACGCGAGCGGAACCCGGGACGCGACACCAAGGAGCCGCAGGTCGATGGCGACGTTCAGGCCGACGACCGTGCTCAATCCCAGGGTATGCAGGAACAGAATCAGCGGGTAGCCGTAGAGGAGCCCCGATTCGTGGATCCACGTGCCGAGCGCGGATTGTTCGAGCTGGGCGAGAACCGATGCCATCTCCGGATGCTACGAACCCGTCCTCCAGGCGAGCTGGGCCTCGTAGCATTCCAGGAGGACTCGATGGTATCGCTCGACCGCCTCCTTGCTGACGAAGGGATGTGTCGCTCCCTGCAGCTTCAGCCACTCGCCGAGCACACCCTCCGGGTTGCCCCCGCCGGATTCATCGGGGTTCATGTATCTCCAGGCGCGGAGCTTCTGGAAAAAGTTGGCGTGCGCCAGCGTCGGTGAGAGGACGACGTCCACGCCCGCCCTCGCGCCGAGGTCGATGAAGCGTCGCAACGACGTGACGTGGGTGCGCATCATCGTCTGGCCGTCCGGGTAGTACTGGACGCCCTGCCGGCCGATGCTCGCATCGGTCCCGCCCCAGATGCTCGCCACGTGGGCGGCGTTGTCGGATGCCACGCTTTTCCTGTTCGTCAGCGGCCCGATGATGAGTGAGAGCGTCCCTGGCGTGTGACCCGGGGTGATGTAGGCGGTGACCGTGACGCCGCCGAGCGTGATTTTCTGGCCGTCGCTGACGACCATGTCTTTCCGGGGCTTGAATTGCGCCGGCGAGTTGTCCTTCGCCACGAGGTCCCAGTCCGCCGCCGACATGGCAATGCGCGCGTTGGGATACGTGTCCTGCAGCGCCTTCGCTCCCCAATACCGATCGTCGTGCGCGTGGGTGATGACGACGTACTTGATGTTGTGGGGATCGAGTCCGAAATTGAGGAGGCCGAGCACCAGCTCCTTGCTCGAGTAATGGAAGTTCGCGTCGATGACGATGATGCCTTCCGGCGTATTGACCGCCCAGACGCCCGCGGTCTTGGTGCCGATGAAGTAGAGGTTGTCGAAGATATTGGCCGGCCACGCGAACCAGTCCTTGCGCGGCACGACCGCCGACCGATCGTTGGTGCGCATGACATCGGGCAGCTTCGGTTCCTGACACGCCTGATCGAAGAGCGCCTGGAAGACATGGAACGGCGGCGTCTTCTTGGGATCCGCGCCTTTCGGCGCGATGGCGGCGCGTGCCGCGTCCACGTGGGCGATGGCCGCGGCGGCCTGCGCGTGCAGATGACCGATCAACGAGCCTGAAAGCAGTGCCGCGCCGCATGCCCATGCCACACGTCGTTTCATGGCCGTTCCTCTACTTCTTTGTGTCGGGATACTTGTTACCCGGATAAGCGAACTCGAGCTCCCGCCGCGCGGCATCGGCGTCGCACGACCGCCATGCGGGAGGAGGCCCTCCCTGTTTCTTCGACCAGAGGATCGCCCACGTGAACGGTCGGCTGAGGAACGTCGGGTCGTCCAGGGTAATGACGATTCGCAGGTGCTCATCGTCGATGAGCTGATAGCGCTCGGTGACCTTCTTCCGCACTGACGAGGCCATGTGGAGGTGATCGTCGATGCCGTCGGGATCGAAAGCGAAGTGGTCGGTGTCGATCACGAAGTCGTCCCCGTCGAAGCGCCCGACCGAAAAGCCGTGTTGAAACAGCTGTCCCGTCAGCGGCCTGGGACCGCCTCCATTCATCCAGACAGTACGCGACACGTAGTTGTTGGTCGGATGTTGTATGTCGACTCGGCCCGGAGACGCGGAAATGAAGGCCCCATCCGTCAACAGCGCCGGCAGCCCGAGCTGCGCACACTCGGCCGTCGTCGGCGACTGAAAGATGTCCACGTACTTCAGCCACGCTTCTCCGCGGGCGTTCAGCGGGAGCTGATCGGCCGGCAGCGAGCAGTTCAGGAGCTTCTCGCCGGCGTCACCGGCGCGGCCTCCGCAATTACCCCTGTCCTGGCCATCGGGCACGACGACGTCCGAATCCCAGTGCCCGATGAACGGCAGGATCTTTTCGTACTCTTCGTCGGACTGAGCGGCCGCGTCGGTCGTTCCGACCACCAGCATCAGGCCAAGGAAAGCGCCGGCCACCGCCACGCATCGTGGACCAGTCACGCGTCTCTCCCCGATTTACTCGACCGGGGGTCCGCCAGGACACCCGCCGAGACACACAACTTTGCCGTCGGGGAACGTCACGACGCCTGCAGCCATCGCCGTCCCACCTTCCCGGCGGGTCGGGTTGCCGGCGATCTTGACTTTCTTGCCGATGAAATCCTCGGTCTTCCACCCTTCGCGTTTCGCGTTCACCGCACCGGTTCTCGCGGTGATGCGCCACTCGACGGGCTTGCCGGCCGCATCCGTGACCTCGACGATCATTTCCGAATGCGGGCTGACCAGCTTGAACGACTTGACGACGCCCTCGATCTGTACGGTGCGCGACATGTCGTAAAAGGTGTTGAACGAATGGTGAGCCCAGGCCGGGGCCGCGATGGCGGCACACGCGACTGCCCATATCGATAAGGCACGCTTCATAGCTCTCCGCTCCTGGAAGTGACGATGGTCGACCCGCGCGGATACTACACCGCCGCCCGCCTTCGCCGCCAGAGCGGCTTCGGCCAAGCAGACCCGCTTCGGCGCTAGCGCGGCTTCGGCGAGGCACCGGGAACGAAGAGCTCTTCAATCGGCACGACGCGCGGCGCCAGGTGCTGCTCGTACAAGTATTGCGGCAACGCTTCGAGCGCGCGGCGATTCGGCTCGATGCCGTAGGGCCAGAAATCTTCGCCCATGATGCGGCGGGTCTCCTCTGTCTCCGCCACCACCCACGGCAGCGTCAGCTTGAGGGCGTCAGTCTCCGTGAGCTGACTGTAGGCCCACGTCTTCGCCTGCTCGAACGCCCCGAACAGGCTCGCCGCGGCCCACGGGTGCTTCTCGTAGACATCCTTCCGCAGGACGATCGTGTGCATGATCGGAAAGATGCCGGTTTTCGCGAAGTAGTCCTGCTCGACCGGGCGGTAGTCCTGGAAGAGGCGGCGCACCGGGGAGGCGGACCGCGCCAGTGCTTTGGGTGCGTTGGGCGAGATGATCGCGTCGAGTTCACCCGTCTCGAGCATCGGACCCATGTCCTGTTCGAGCGGCATGCGCGTGAGCTTCACGCCGGGGAGCTCGAAGTCGATTCGCGTCGGCCGCTGCAGGCCGTCCTGCGTGCCGCTGAACCACTCGATCGTCTCCGGTGTCACGCCGTACTCGTGCAGGAGGAGCCCGCGCGCGAACACCGCGGCCGTCATCGAGTACTCGGGTACGCCGACACGCTTGCCAATCAGGTCGCCCGGCTCGTCGATGCCGGCCTTCCGGTTGACGTAGATGCATGAATGGCGGAACAACCGGGACGGGAACACAGGAATAGCGATAAAGGTGTCATCGCCTCTGGATCGGAGCATCGTGTAGTTGGAGAGCGACAACTCCGAGACGTCGAACTCCTGGTGGCGCAGCATCCGGTAGAACGTCTCGCTCGGCCTCGAAATGACCGGGTTCAGATCGATACCGTGCGGCTTGATCGTCCGGTCGATCAACGGACGGACCCGGTCGTAGTCCCAGAACGCAATCGTCAGGCGGACATCGGCCATGCGCCGAATATTTTCACGAAATCCAGGCCTCCGCGCATCGACGGCATCCGTCCAGCAGGTCGTTCACCAGTGGTGAAGAACTGGAGTATCGTGAGTGCGATTTGCCAGGATGCCTATGACCCTCCACACGCGCAGTGCCTTGTCGTTCCGCGCGGCCACCGTCGTCGTGACGCTGGCCGCCGCTTCTCTCTGGATCGCCTACCCGCACGGCGCACAGGCGGTCGACGTCGACCGGGGCAGCCGGGACTACACGCTGCCCGACCAGATGCAATGGAAAGACACCGACAATGGCAGGATCGCTAACCTGTACGGCGATCCCGCCAGGCCGGGTCTCTATGCCTACGTCCTGAAGCTCGGCCCGAACACATGGAGCAAGCCGTACTTTCACGACAGCGCCCGCTTCGTGACGGTGCTCGACGGCACGTTCTGGGTCGGCACGGGAACATTCGATCCGCAGCGCACCGTGCCATTGAAGGCGGGCTCGTTTGTCAGGGACGTCGCGCGCGGCGTTCACTTCGAGGGGACGAAAGACGACGCTGCGACGCTCTATATCGTGGGAATAGGACCGACGGCGGCGCATCCGGCGCAGCCGGGCACCAGCGCCTCCGGCGCGGGCGCCAGCGCGATCGATCCGGCGATCAGGCAGATTCAGCGCATCGAGGACATGCCGAAGGAATCGTTCGTCCTCTACGGCGACTCGAGCAAGCCGGGACTCTACCTGCAGTATCAGCGGCGGGCGCCGAATAACTGGAGCACACCGCACTATCACCCGATCGATCGTGTCGTCATGGTGATGGGCGGCACGATGCGGATCGGCACGGGGGCGAGCGGCGACAAGACCCAGACCGTCGCGGTGCCAAAGGGCGGATTCATCCACGACATCGCGCGCGGCGTCCACTACGACGGGTCCGGGAACGATCCGATGTGGATTCTCACCGCAGGTGTCGGGCCGACGGCGACGACCAACGTCGACCCGCCGAAGTAGCGCCGGCGCTCCACGCGTCCGACACGTGCGAGCGCGATGTTTGTCTGCGCAGTGGACGACTTGCTACACGCATCCTCTCGCAGCCGGACGCATGAATTGGTTCTCCAAGCGACGCCTTGTTCCTTTAGAGCACGACCAGAGTCTCCTCGCTCCGTAACTTCGGGAGCGCCCGCCGAAGCGATCTTCCATCCTTCCCAACAAAGCCGCGAATTGCACGCGTGGCGAGCTCTTTGCTCCCGCGGGTGAAAACCCTAGCTTCCGTTTTTATTTCTTCTTATTCGAGACGTTCGACGTCTAGGCGCGACGATGGCCGAATCACGCTGGCGCAGGGTCCGGACGGCGAAGCGCCGCGCGAGGCGATTCCTTGCGCTGTGCGCGACCGCGATTGTCCTCCTTGTCGCACCAAACCCGGAATCGCCGCGAATCGCGGCACAAGGGGAGAGCGACGTCGAGGGCACCCTCGAAGTTCACAACGAGGACTCCCACGCCGGCGCGCGACTGAGGTACTACCTCGACACCGGGACGGAGCACCTCGCGCTCGCATTCGCGAGGAATCCGCCGGGACACCTGCGGACCGGGACGCGCGTTCGCGCCCGCGGTGCACGCCGCAACCGGACGCTGATGCTCGACTCCGGCGCCGCGGTTTCGCCGCTTGGCGGCACCGAGTCCGCTTCCTCGACGCTCCAGCTCGCCTCCGGCAACACCTTCGGCGTGCAGTCCACGCTGGTCATCCTCTTCAACTTTTCTGATCTCGCGACCGAGCCGTACACCGCCGCGTCAGCTCAGTCGGTCACGTTCAACGAGGTGAACCAGTTCTACTTGGAGAACTCGTTCCAGCAGACGTCGCTGCAGGGAACGGTCGTCGGCTGGTACAACATCGGGGCTGCAAGCACGACGTGCGACTACAACACGTGGGCGACCCAGGCCGAGGCCGCGGCGCAGAATGCGGGCGTCACGCTCTCGCAGTACCCGCGGCGCGTCTTCGGGTTTCCGCAGACGGCCGCCTGTAACTGGTGGGGTCTCGGGACCATCGGCGGCGGCACGACCTCGAACCCCTCACGCGCGTGGATCAACGGCCCCTACACGGCGCGCGTCGTCGCTCACGAAATGGGCCACAACTTCGGCCTGTTTCATTCACGTTCGAACACCTGCGACTCGAGCGGATGCGTCGTCGACGAGTATGGCGACGATCACGACGTCATGGGCGCCGTCCTGGGCCAGTTCAACGCCTACCAGAAAGAGCGCCTCGGCTGGCTGAACTTCGGCAGCTCCCCGGTGATTCAAACGGCGACCGGCACCGGCCAGTACGCGCTGGAGCCCTACGCGACGCCATGGGGCGGGCTTCCGAAGGCGCTCAAGATTCTCAAGTCGACCGGAGGCGCGAATACGTACCTCTACGCGGAGGCGCGAACCCAGTACGGCGCGGATGCGGACCTGCAGCCGGGCATCCTGATTCATACCGGGGCCGACAACGACGGCAGCCAGATCTACGAAGAGGATCTCCTGCCGTCGACGTCCGCCACCGACTTCATCCTCGACCCGGGCGAGAGCATCACGTTCACCGACGCGGTGCCGCACGTCACGCTGTCCGCCATTTCGTCCGGCAGCACGGGCGCGACGATCCAGGTGACGCAGGCGTGCGCGTACACGCTTGGCAGCTCCGCGCAAACGTTCGGCGACGCTGGTGGATCGGGCAGCGTCGCGCTGACGACGGCCCCGGGCTGCGCGTGGACGGCGACGAGCGATTCGGGATGGCTGACGATCAACAGCGGGAGCGGCACCGGTAGCGGGCCCGCAACCGTTCAGTTCACGGTGGCGGGCAATCCAGGCGCGGCCAGGACCGGCACGCTGACCATCGGCGACCAGAGCTTCACGGTGACGCAGGCGGCCCACTCCTGCGTCTTCACGGTGACGCCCCTCAACCCGCGTCTCACACACGTGACCGCGAGCTACACGCTCAACGTGACGGCGGCGCCGAGCACCTGCGTCTGGAGTGCGACCAGCGGCACCCCGACGTGGATAACGGTGACCGGCGGCTCCAGCGGGACGGGTAACGGTACGGTCACGTACTCGGTGACATCGAATGCGAGCTCCAATACCGCGCGCACCGGAACGCTCTCGGTCGCCGGCGTGACGGTGAACGTGACGCAGGAGGGGCTGGCCGCGATCATCTTCAGCCCGGCCAATGGCGCCACGAGCGTGCACACGACGTCGCCGTTCCAATGGCTCGCCGTATCGGGTGCGCAGTCGTACGCGTTGACGGTGGGCACGACCCCGGGCGGCTCCGATCTCGTCAACACGGGCGAGATCACGCAGACGTCCTGGGTCGTCTCGAATCTTCCCGCCAGCCGGCTGCTCTACGCACGCATCCGGACGCGGTTCGACGCCGTGACGACGACGCAGCACGACATCACGTTCACGACGGTCGATCGCGTCAGCAGCCTGCAGCTGCTCGGCGCCCAGTCGCCCAATCCGATCGCCGCGGGCAGCACGGCCCAGTACGGGGCCAATGCCTCCAGCTCGGTGAAGGTGTCGTTCACCGGCGCCCTCGGCACCTGCACCGTGACATTCAGCGCCACCGGATTGCCGTCCGGTGCGACAGCCACCTTCTCACCCGCATCCGCGACATCGTCGGCGACGAGCCAGTTCACGTTGTTGTCGGTCGCCACGACCGCGGCGACACCGCCTGGCAGCTTTACCTTCAACATCATGGCGGTAGAGCCCACCGCGTGCGGAGGCGCGACGACCACCATCACCGCACCGCTCGTCGTCCTCGCGTCAACGAGCAGCCTGACGCCCACGGCCGCGGCGGGCACCTACGGTGGCTCGACGACCGTTTCGGCGACGCTGACATCCGGTGGAACTCCTGTCAGTGGAAAGGCCGTTTCGTTCACGGTGAACGGGATTGCCGCCGGCTCGGCAACCCCCGCCGCGAACGGCGTCGCGACGCTGGCCAACGTCAGCCTGACTGGCATCGCGGCCGGCAGCTACCCTGTCGGAGTCGGCGCGTCCTTCGCCGGCGATGCGAGCAACGGCGCCGCGAGCGGCACCGGTGGGCTGACCGTGAGCAAGAAGTCGGTCGCACCAGCCGTCACCGCCGCGAACAAGGTGTATGACGGCACGCCCGCTGCGACGACGAGCTGCACGTTGACGGGGGTGCTCGCTGGGGACGTGGTGACGTGCGGCGGCAGCGCGACGTTCGCGTCGGCGAGCGTGGGGCTGACCAAGCTGGTGACAGTCACCGGCATGACGCTGGCGGGGGCGAGCGCGGCCAACTACACGTTGACGACCACGTCGGCGACGACGACGGCGAACATCACGACGCGGCCGGTGACGCCGGCGGTGACGGTCGCCGACAAG
>Ga0134127_10000288_pt1 | contig 53527 bp, 36 predicted proteins | sample KB31753_FD_96459 | JGI IMG/M metagenome (GOLD analysis project Ga0134127, IMG submission 96459) | Terrestrial soil microbial communities with excess Nitrogen fertilizer from Kellogg Biological Station, Michigan, USA - KB3-175-3 | ecosystem: Environmental > Terrestrial > Soil > Unclassified ...
ACGTTGCCTTCGGGATCGAAGGCGATGTCGTGCGCGCCGCCGCCGGGGTTGCCGGCGCGCAGCTGTCGCTCCGCCACGATGCCACCCTCACGGCCCATGCCTGGCAGGATGCTGTAGGGAAATTCCTTCACCTCGCCGGTTCGCCGGTCGATTCGCCCGAGCACGAACGAGAAGTGATCCGTGTAGTAGGCGTACGGGGTCTTCGGATCCAGCAGGATGTCGTGCGGCCACGCAAACCGCCGGTCGCCGCGAAGGATGTTCAGGTCGCGCTGTCCGCTGCGTGGAATCCCGTACTCGGTGACGACGAGCCGCGTGGATGCGTCGCCGGTCGGCCGGGGCCGCAGCGTGAACGGCAGCTCGCCGGAGGCGCCGGGACCCCGAATCGAGGCGAGATAGGCGGCGAGCGGTTCGACGTATTTCTTCTGGCCGAACGCGCGCGTGCCGGGCGTGTCGCGCGACACGGCCCGTTCGCCGGCCATCCGCCGGATGATCTGCATCCAGCCGTCCTCGGTCCGGCCCGTCAGCAGCGCGAACTGCAGCGAGTGACAGTTGTCGCACTGGATCAGCAAGTGCTTCTGGTCGTCGGTGCCGGGGAGCGCGGCGACGATGTCAGCCGCGGTCGCGTCGGCGATCGACGGCTGGCGCGGCCGCAGCGTGAAGTCGAGCCGCGTGGTCTTTCCTGCCGTCAGCGTGGCCTGCTGCGCGGCGGGCTCGAAATCGGGAAGCTCGATGGCGGCGGAATACCGGCCCGGCGCTAAATCCGACCATCCGGGGAAGATGTACTCGCCGCGCCCGTTGGTGTAGACGTTGACGGTGACGTTGCTCTGCTCGCGGCGGGCGCGCACCGGGACGCCTGCCATACCGTCACCCGTGGATGAAACCACCTTGCCGCTCAGCAGCGAACCGTCGGCCGCCGCGGCGCTGCTGCGCGAGAGCTGGGCGTACGCGCCGGCCGCGGCCCAGACGAGAACGGTCGCCAACGCGTATCGTTGGAAGCCGGATTTCGTGAACATCGCGGGCCTCCCTGGTGGGGTCGATTTCGCGCCCTGACCGAAGCGCCGAGCGTCCACCGCGGCGGAGGATAACACCTTTGGCACTCGTCGAGGCAGATGAGCGCGGCGCGGAACGGCGTTAGCATATGCCGACCATGTTTCTCCGCCTGCTCCTCGTCGCATGCCTGGTCGCCGCTGCCTCGGCTCAGACGATCGACCCCGCGCGTGACGCGCTCTTTGCGGCCATACGCCGTGGAGCGGCCGGCGACGTCGAGCGCCTCGTCGCCAGGGGCGCCAGTCCAAACGCACGGGACGCACAGGGAATTCCCGCCCTGATGGCGGCCGCCCTGTTCGCGGATGCGGACATGATGGAGCTGCTGTTGAAGCGCGGCGCGGATCCCAATCTCGCCGACGAGTCGGGCGCGACGGCGCTGATGTGGTCCATGCCCGATCGCGCCAAGGTACAACGTCTCGTCGACCGCGGCGCGGCGGTCGATGCGCGATCCGAGTCGGGACGGACCGCGCTGCTCGTCGCCGCCTCGTACCCGGGGACGGTCGACGTGTTGCGGCTGCTGCTGGCACGCGGCGCCGATCTTCGAGCCCAGGATCGCGCGGGGACAACCGCCCTCGCACTGGCCGTGCGTTCCGCAGACGTCGACGTCGTGCGCTTCCTGGTCGAGCGCGGCCTGAAGCCGGAGGCGCTCAATCCCGGAGCGCGACGCGCAGCGCTCGCGCGGAACTATCGGCCGACGATTGATTACCTGATCTCGAAGGGTCTCGGCCCCATCCCGGATGAGTTGTTCACGACCGCGACGTGGGAGCCTCCGGATCTGCTCGCGCGGGCGATTGACGCCGGCGCCGACGTGAACGCGAGCAATGCCGCCCAGTACGGCCGGACCCCGCTGTTGACCGCCGTCGCATCCGAGGCTGCGAGCGCTGACACGCTGACGCTGCTGCTCGACCGCGGCGCGCATCCCAACACGGCGACGACGGAAGGCGAAACGCCGCTCGACTGGGCGATCTACAAGGGCGATCGCGCCAAGATCCAGGTCCTCGAGCAGCGCGGGGCGATGCGCGGCACCGGTCCGCGGCGCGACACGATCGCTCCACCGGCAACGGGCGGTATCGCCGACCCGCGCGTCTCCCTGCGCCGCAGCCTCGCGCGAGTCCTCGATGTTGCGCCGGCGTTTCCCGAGCGCACGAGCTGCATTTCGTGCCACCACAACGCGCTGCCGGCCATTGCCGCAGCGGACGCGCGCCGAAAGGGCATCGAGATCGACGAAGCCCGGGCGCGCGCGAATCTCGATCACATCGTCGAGTTCTTCACCGCCAGCATTCCACGGATGATGCTGGGAGATCCCGCCGTGGGCGGAGAGGCGCTCACCGCCGGTTACGTCCAGGTGGCGCTTGCCCGCGAACACCATCCACTCGACACGCTGACCGCCACCATCACGCACTGGCTGATCGCGCGCCAGATGCCAGATGGGAGGTGGCTTGGAAACGGCCTCAACCGGCCGCCATCCGAATACAGCCCGATCAGCCACACGGCGATGGCCGCGGCCGGCTTGACGTCATACGACATTCCGGCGCTCGAGAGCCAGATCGAGCAGAGCCTGCGGCGGGCGCAGCAGTGGCTGCTGGCCGCGGAGCCGAAGTCGGCGGAAGAACGCGGGATGCGGCTGATGGGGCTCGTGTGGACGAAAGCCGCGCGGCCACGCGTCGAGGCCGCGATACGCGACGTCCGGGCGCGGCAGGAGGCGGACGGCGGCTGGTCGCAGTTCGACCGTACCGCGCCGGACGCCTACGCGACGGGATTGTCGCTGTTTGCGCTGTGCGTCGCCGGCGTGCCTCCCACAGCCGATTCGTACCAGAAAGGGGTCGCGTTCCTGCTGGGCACGCAGTATCAGGACGGGACCTGGCTGGTGAAGACACACTCGTTCCCGGTACAGCGGTACTTCGAAAGCGGGTTCCCGTTCGGCCGCCATCAGTGGATCTCGACGGCGGGCACGAGTTGGGCATCGCTCGCGATCGCTCAGACGCTGCCGGGCGGAACGACGTGCGGCCGTTCTCCGCGGTGAGGCTCAGCCCGGCGGCCCCGGGCGAACCAAAAAGGCTGGCTAAATCCAAGGGAATCAGCGGTCTGCGAATTCCGCCTCAGGTGCGCAGAGGATGGCGGGATACCGCGCGCGGGTGTACTATTGCCGCCCTCAAGCATCTCGAGGTCGGTCACGGCGAGCGGACGACGGAAACCCCTTAAGGGAGGTCGCAGATGAGAGCGGTATCGATTCGACGGCTCCTGATTGCGGTCGCGTTATTGATTATTGCAGCCCCTTCCTACGGTCAGGAAGCCACGTTCACGGGCACGGTCACCGACTCCAGCGGTGGCGTGCTCCCGGGTGTCACTATCACCGCCGTCAACGAAGCGAGCGGCAACATCTTTACTACGGTTACCGACGACCGCGGCGAATTCCGGCTGCCGGTACGCGTCGGCGCCTACACCATCAAGGCCGAGCTGAGCGGCTTCGGCACGGTCAATCGGACGGTGCAGATCCTCATTGGACAGACGGCGCCCGTCAGCCTGCAGTTGTCGCCCTCCACCGTGCAGGAAAGCATCACGGTGACGGCCGAAGCGCCGCTCGTTGACACGAAAGGCTCCACTGTCGGGGCCAACATCGATCCGCGACAGGTGGAACAGCTGCCGCTCAACGGCCGCAACTGGATGGACCTGACGCTGCTGGCGCCTGGTGCGCGCCGCAACGAAGGCGGCGGCATGGCGCAGTTCCGGCAGGGCTACGCGCAGACCAACGTCGACGGCCAGCAGGTCACCATCAACTATCACTCGCAGACCGACAGCGAGCAGCCGGGCTTCAGCCGCGATGCGATCGCCGAGTTCGAGGTGGTCGCCAACCGCTTCGACGCGACGCAGGGGCGCTCGCAAGGGATGATCGTCAACGCCATCACGAAGTCCGGCACGAACCAGCTCGCGGGATCGGTGGGTGGCTACTTCCGCGACGACAAGTTCAACTCGAAGGACTTCCTCACGCACACGGTGCTGCCGTACTCGAACCAGCAGGTGAGTACGACGCTCGGCGGTCCGATCAAGAAGGATCGCGTCCACTTCTTCGGCGCCTACGAGTTCGAGCGCGAGCCGAAGACCTATGCCTACACGAGCCCCTTCGCCTTCTTCAACGTCAACCAGGAATTCCCGACGAAGACGCACAAAGTGCTGGGGCGCATCGACTATCAGTTCACGCCGCAAAGCCGGCTGAACGTCCGCCTTTCGGGGTACCACACGGTCTTCTATGCGGGCGGCGGCGCCACCAACCATCCGTCGGTCGGCGGCACGCGCGAGCGCGGCACGCCGCAATACGCGGGCACGTTCACGCACGTGCTCAACACCCGTTCGGTCAACGAGATCAAGGTCGGTGACACCAGCTACCGGCGTCTCGATCAGCCGTCGGTCCGCTGGAAGGGCGGCGCCTTCCCGTTCCACCCGGTCGGGGTCGGCAACGCGCCGGTCATCCAGCTCCCCGGCTACACGATCGGCGCCAACACGCTCAACATCTGGCAGTACACGCAGGACGTCCGCGACGACTTCACCACGGCATGGGACTGGGGCGGCCGCCACGACGTGAAGATCGGCGGCGAGTTCTTCCGCTTCCAGGCCGACTTCCGCTGGTGCAACCGCTGCATGGGCGAGATCGACGCGCGCAACATGACGATTGCGCCGACCAATCCCAACAACTCGCCGAATATCCTCACCCCCGCGCAGCTGCAGTCGATGTTCCCGGTGTGGAACGACGCGTCGACGTGGAACCTGCAGCCGCTCTTCCCGGCGCGCCAGGTCTTCTACGCCATCTCCGATACCGACCACCGCTACAACATCGTCCGTCACCTCTACTCCGGGTGGCTGCAGGACGACTGGAAGGTCGGCAACAACCTGACGCTGAACCTCGGCGCGCGCTACGACTGGGACGACAACACGTACGGCGAGAAGCTGACGCTGATGCCGTTCCTGCCGGGCAATCTGCCGCACGACAGCAACAACGTCGCGCCGCGCATCGGCGCCAACGTCCGCATCGATGACAAGACCTCGCTGCGCGGCGGCTACGGGCTGTTCTTCGCCTTTGCACCCAACGACGGCGTGCAGCAGGCGTACTCGATGATCCATCGCTTCGAGTACCAGATCGCCAACAACGGGCGGCCCGACTTCGCGACCAATTTCTTCGGCCCAGGCCCCAGCGGCGAAGGAGAAATTGGCGGACCGAAGCCGACGTGGGAGCAGGCGCTGGCCACCGCGTGCGACCTCAACGGCAGCAAGCCCGGTTGCACCCGCCGCGCTATCAACCAGGAGATCACGTATCCCGGGCGGCAGACGCCGTACAGCCACCAGACATCCGTCGGGATCCAGCGCCAGCTGACGGCCGACTCCTCGATCGAGGTGAACTACGTGAACACGCGCGGGCGCGGCGAGGAAGTGGATATCAACGCCAACCTCTCGTACAACCCCGCGACGGGCGCGAACTATCCGTTCACCGACATCAGCCACCGGCCGTTCCCCGACTGGGGCATCGTGCTGCTCGAGTACCTCGGAGGCTATTCGAACTACAACGGCACGGACTTTACGTTCACCAAGCGGTTCAGCCACCGGTGGCAGGCGACGGCGACCTACACGCTCGCGTACTTCAAGGACGGGCTGCCCGACCGGCAGCAGTGGTTCCTCGATTCCAATGGCGTGATGGCGCACCGGCCCGTCGGATTCCCGCTCGCGGCCGATCTCGGCGGCGACTACGGCTTTGCGGGATCCAACATCGCGGGCGGCTTCGGGCAAGCCGGCGATCAGCGCCATCGGGCGGTGGTCAACGGCGTGTGGGATCTCGGCTTCGGCGTCCAGGCCAGCGGCATCTATTTCTACGGCTCGGGTGAGCGCTTTGCGACCTTCACCGGCCAGGATCGGCGCGATGAAGGTGGTACCAACGCCTCCGAACAGCGGCTGGCCGCGGATGGCAGCATCCTGCCGCGCAACGGCATCCTCGGCAGGCCGATCCACCGGCTGGACACGCGGCTGCAGAAGCGTATTCAGGCGGGCCACATGACCTTCGACGGCATGTTCGAGGTGTTCAATCTGTTCAATCACGAGAACTTCGGTTCGTATGTGACGAACCGCAGCAACGCGGCCTTCGGGCAGCCATCGTTCAACGGCAACGTCGCGTATCAGCCGCGGATGATGCAGCTCGGATTCAGGATCGGCTTCTGAAGTAGCGAGTAGCCGGCGGCCGGCAGTGGGCAGTGAGCCCGCTGCCGGCTGGTCCCGCGTAGCCCCGCCTCCTCTCGGTACGACTCCTGCCCTCGTCGGACGCGCAGTCGTGTCCGGCCGCTGATTCCCTCAACGAATCGCGATCGGTCCGGACGCGAGGTCACAGCCTGTCGTGACCGGAAGGAGAGCGGCAATGACTCGACGCGTCTCGTTGTGGTGCCTGGCCGCCCTGGGCGTGCTCGTGACGAGCCACCCGGCTGCCGCGCAGGGATACGGCGTCTACGAGCAGGGCGCCTGCGCCATGGGGCGCTCCGGCGCGGCCGTCGCGTCGCCGTGCGACGACGGGTCGGCGATCTTCTTCAACCCCGCGGCGATTGCGCTGCAGACGGACGGCAGCCGGGTCGCCGCAGGCGGGACGCTCGTCGGTCCGCGCGGCGATTTCACCGGCGCGGGCGGGCGCACCAGCGGCACGATGGTGAAGAACTGGCTGCCGGTGCCGGCGGCGTACTACACGAAGTCACTTGGCGAACGGCTCGGCGGCGGCGTCGGCGTCTTCGCGCCGTTCGGCCTCACGACCGACTGGCCCGTCGACTTCGCGGGCCGCTTCGTCGCCTACAAGACCGTTCTCCAGTCGATCTATTTGCAGCCGACTCTCGCCTATAAGGTCAATGACGCGTTCGCCGTCGGCGGTGGACTCGACGTCGTCTACTCGACGCTGGAGCTGAATCAGCGCGTCGACCTGGCCACGCAGCAGGCCGCGCTGGGTACGACGTTCGCGCAGATGGGGGTGCCGCTCGGGACCGATTTCGCGAACGTGAGGATCAGCGGACAGGACGTCAGTTTCGCCGGGCACGTCGGCGTACTGATCACGGCCACCGATAAGGTCTCGTTCGGCGGCCGCTACCTGTCGCGGCACACCATCAAGGTCGATCATCTCGATCTAGACACCGATCAGATTCCGACCGGCTTGCGGACGCCCGTCCCGCTTCCCGGCATCCCCGTCGGCACGCCACTCGACGTCCTGGTGGGGTCGCAGTTCGCGCCTGGCGCGCGGCTGAGCGATCAGCAGGCGGCCACCCGGCTGACCGTGCCGGATCAGATCGTCGCCGGCGTGGCGGTCACGCCGTTCGCGCCGCTGAAGCTGCTCGCCGATTACCAGTTCACCGCGTGGAGCGTGTTCGACAGCCTCGCGTTCGCCTCCTCGCGCGGTCTCGACGAGGTCATCGTCAAGAACTACCGCAACACGAGCGGCGTGCGCGTCGGTGCGGATTACGCGGCCACCGAACGCGTCGCGCTGCGCGCCGGCGTGCTGACGCACCAGGCCGCCGCGCCTGAAGGCTCCGTGACGCCTGATCTTCCCGAAGGCGCGCGAACCGAGTACACGGCCGGTCTCGGCGCCCGCGTCAGCCGCGGCCTCGTGATCGACGTCGCCTACCAGCACATCGCCCAGCAGGACCGCAGCGGCCGCGTGCTGCTGCGAGGCCCGAACACCGGAACCTACGCGTTTCACGCGAACCTGTTCGGCGCGACCGCGACCGTGCGCTTCTGATTGGGGAGGGTCTGCCGAATCAGGGCGAATACGTGACCTCGCGCTCGACGGGCGTACGCGCGCGCCCCTCGCGCACCAGCAGTCCGATCGAGACGAGAACGACCGCGAAGCTCGAGACCGCGAGCGAGAGGCGGACGCCGACGAGGGTTCCGACGAGGCCGACGGTCAGGCCGCTGCCCGCGCGCAGCCCGAGCATGGCCATCGTGAAGAGCCCCACCACCCGGCCGCGGATGGGCGCCGGCGCGAGCAACTGCACGAGCGTCTGCGACATCGACTGAAACGCGATGTTGAAGGCGCCAGCCAGGACGAGCAGGCCGACCGCGAGCAGATAGCTGTGCGTGAGCGGAAACAGCCCCATCGTCAGGCCCCAGAGACCCGCCGAGACGATCGCCGCGTGGACGCTGGGGCGCGAGAAGTTCGCGCTTTCGAGGGCCAGCACGCCGAGGACCGCGCCCGCGGCGTCCGCCGCGAGCAGCACCGTGTACCTGGTGCCGGTTTCGTCCGCGCCGAGGAAGTTGGCGTAGGCCGGCATCTGCGCCTGGAACGCGTTGCCGACGAGGAACGACGTCGCGCCCGCGACCATCACCATCGTCATGATGGCGGACTCGCTGCGAACCGCGGCGAAGACGCTCCAGGCATCGGCGAGTCCGAACGCGGCCCCCGTCCGGCCCGCCCCGCGCGCCGCGTGACCCGTGTACGGGAAGCGTGTCAGCAGGATCGTGAACGGCAGGTAGATGAGGACGTTGGTGAGCAGTCCCCACGCCGGGCCGAGCAGGAGCATCAGCCCGCCGCCCACCGCCGGGCCGAGCAGGATGGACAGGTAACGGCTGCTGGCATTCAGGCGAATGGCGCTCGGCAGGTCCTCGGGCGGCACCATGTCGTGAATGATCAGCTGCGAGGCCGGCGCGCCGACCACGCCGGCCAGTCCATGGATCACCAGCAGGACGACCGCATGCCACATCTGGAGCCGGCCCGCGAGGAACAGCAGCCCCCACGAGATCGACGCCAGCATGAAGAGCGCCTGCGAGATCTGAATCAACCGGCGGCAGTCGTGGCGGTCGGCGAGCGCGCCGGTGTAGAGCGAGAACAGCAGGAACGGGACCCAGTGGCTGATGACCGCGAACCCGCCGAGCGCCGCGGAATGAAAGGCCTGGTACATCACCCAGTAGCTGATGACGTGCTCGATGTTGTCGGCCATCATCGACATCAGGCTGAAGGTGAAATAGCGGCGGTAGGCAGGAACACGGAGCGCCGCAAAGCGGGCCGGCGGCGCGGGGAGACGGGTGGGCATAGGAACGTACTATGCCACGCGCGAGCGAATCCGGATGACTATCGGGCCGGCCTCAACGAGGGCGGGCGGTCGTTCTGGGGGCGTCCGGGTCGTTGTAGTTCATGGGGGACTGATAGCGGATCCTCTTTCCCTCCTCGTCGAGCCATCCAAGCGACTGCTGGAAGATCACGGGCGCGGGGTAACCCCGTGGCACGGTCGCCTCGGTGATCACGAGGCGGTTCGCGTGCATGTAGATCGACGCAAGGGTGCGCGACTGGTCGGCGTTGTTGGTGAGTTCGGCCACCACGCCCGGGACCCCGTCGGAGAAATTCGCAAGGATGCTGGTCATCTTCGCGTCCCGCTGCAGGAACTTCGACGAGGCGAACATGACGGCGCTGCGCACGTCGGTCTTCCAGTAGCCGATACCGTAGTCGTGGATCGCGAGATCGAGGGCCGGCAGCGTCCTCGAGCGCTCGGTGAGCAGCCGTTCGTCCGGGTTGTAATCGACGACGGTCACCGAGTAGCGGCCGGAACCGGCCGTGCCGCTGTAGACCCGCGCCGGCAGGATGGCGTTGAACTGCGAGATCCACGTCGTTTCCGTGATGGTCGGCCGCCCGGGGAAGGTGATGCTGAAGCGGTCGTCCGGGCTGGAAAACTCGGTCCAGTCCTGGGCAAACGCCGGGCTCGACAGTGCGAGAAGGAGGGCTGACGAAATGAGCAACAGGCGCATGAACGGTTCTCCTGCGTCGTGAACGGATTCAGTTCCTGAACTCGATCGTCGTTTTCAAAGTGTTGCTGTCGACGCCCGGTGTATCGGTGATCCGGACCTGAAGGTCGCAGCTTCCGGTCACCGGGGCACCATCCGCGTGGCGCAGGGCGGGAAGCGCGGCGCGCACCGCTCCGGCGCTTGCCTTCCCCCTGATCGCGCCCACGATCGGTTCGCTGCCGCAATCGGCCGTGAACCAGACATACGGCTCGTCACCAAGATCGCCAGCGGTGTCGACGGCGTTCAGTTGCAGTTGCCGCGTCGCCTGATTCGCCTGCGGCGGGGCAACCCTCAGATCGGAGATGGTCGGACCGTGCGTTGGAATCGATATCGTGATCGGCACAGTGCGGCCTCTCCGCATCACGATCACCAGCGATCGATCGCCGGGCGCCGCATCCTTCGCCACGTCGAGGCTCACTTCCCACCAGCCGATGTTCTGCTCCGATCCGCTCCCGATGCCCTTGAGGCCGGCGATCGTGACGCCCGTCGACGGCGAGATCTCCGCAGACTCGGCCGGGTCCGGGCTCGGAATCGCGACGTTGATGACGGTGGTCCGCCCGGGCGCCGCGTGGCGCGGGTACAGAGTCTCCACTCTGATCTGCGGCGGCTGCGCGTCCTGTCCCGCGACGGACACGGCGGACACGAAAACGAGAGGGACTCCGACGACCGCGTACACCCAGCGGTGATGCATCTCTGCCAGCCCTTTCGGAAGCCGAACCGAAAGGTAGTGTCTACACCCCGGCTGCCCTTGTCAACGTGGCCGCGGGCGGAATCAGTGCACGCGTTGCGCGTCAGCGGTCGATCTTTTCGAGCGGAGCCTCCGCGGGGCCGGCCAGCACCTCGCCCGTCGGCTTGAACCGCGAACCATGGCACGGACAGTCCCACGTGCGCTCGGCGGTGTTCCACGTCACCTCGCATCCCATATGCGTGCAGACCGCGGAGCGGACGACGGGCGTCCCGTCCTCTTTCCGGTAGGCGGCGACACGGCTTCCCTTGAGGTCGAGGATCTTTCCCTCGCCGCGCTTCACGGAGCGCAGCGTCCGTCCCTCGGCGCCGGCGAACCGATCGCGCACCAGGTAGTACGGGTAGTCCTTGTTCTCGGTGACGTAGTCCCACGCCGCGTGGCGGATCTTCGTGCGGCCCGGGTCGAACAGTTCCGCCCACGGGTTGGCGCGGCCCATGATGCCGTCGGCCGCGATCATCGCGCCGAGCGTGCCGAACGTCATGCCGTTGCCCGCAAACCCGGTCGCCGCATATTGGTGGTCGGTGTTGCGTCCAAGGTACGGAAGCCCGTCCGGCGTCTCGATGACCTGGCCCGACCATCGGTGCGTGACGTCGATGCCCGGCAACAGCGACTCGAGCTGGCGCCGCAGCGCGTCGAAGCACGCGTTCGTATCGTCGGCCTGGCCGGTCTTGTGATCCTTGCCGCCGAAGATCACGAGGTCGTAGTCGCGATGCGGCTCCAGGCGCAGGTAGTAGTACGGATCGCCCGTATCCGAGAACAACGCGTCGGGCACGCTCCCCCGGGGCACTCGTCCACCGACGACGTAACTGGTGTAGAGCGCCAGCTTCGTCTGGAACAGCGTGGCGGCTGCCACGTTGCTGAGCCCCACCAGCGGATTGTGCGTGGCGAGCACAATGTCCTTGCACGTGATGGTGTGGCCGTTGGCCTTGACGCTGAGCGGCTCGGCGCAGAACTCGCAGCCTTCGCTGTGCTCGTAGATGTGGCCGCCGGCGGCGTCGATGGCGCGCGCCAGCCCGGCGAGGTACTTGCGCGGGTGGAACCTCGCCTGGTCCTCGTAGCGGACGCCGGGGCCTCCCATCAACGGCACATCCTTGACGAACGTCGCGTCGAATCCGAGCTCCGCGGCGAGCGCGGCTTCCTTCTCGAAGTCCACCTTGTCGCTCTTCGTCGAGCGGTCGCGCGGCGCGTGGAGGTAGCCGGGTACCCAGGCGTAGTCGCACTCGATCTTCTCGTCGCGGATATTCGCATCGATCTGCGCGATCGCCGCCAGCCCCGCATCCCAGACGGCCTGCGCATGGTCCCGGCCGAACGAATCCACCAGCTCCGACAACCTGGTATCCGTCACCATGGTCAGATGCGCGGTCGTGTGCCCGGTATCGACCGTGGCGCAGCGTTCACGCTCGAGCAGCGCCACCGATCGTCCGGCGGTTGTCAGCAGGTAGGCGGCCGTCAGTCCCGTGATGCCGCCGCCGACGATGACGACGTCGACGCGCTCGTCGCGGGAGAGTTTCGCGAATCGCGGAAGCGAGGTGGAATCGACCCAGTAGGACGCGGTGTCGAGAGCGGAATCAGGCATGCGTATCCCTCGGCTTGACTGCGAGCAATCCGACCGCCAACCATGAGTCATCGGTATGCGGCTCCGCGTCGGCACTCCCATCTGGCTGGTCCGTGGTCGAGCGCGGGTGGGCCGCCTAAAGGCGGCCCCCACGTACGGAGGGGCCGGCTTCAGCCGGCCCAGATTTCCGAAACTCACCGGCACACACGACGCCGACGTGGTCATCGTCGGTGGCGGCATGACCGGCGCCGGCATAGCTCACGTGTTCGCGGCGGCCGGGTTACGCGTGGTGCTGGTCGACGCGGGTCTCGTCGGACGTGGAAGCACCGCGGCGAGCACGGCGCTGCTCATGCAGGAAACGGACGAGGAGCTTGGCGCCCTCGCGAAGCGGTACGGCGCGCGGCGGGCGGCGCGCATCTGGGAGTTGAGCCGTTCGGCTGCGCGGGATCTCGTCGCGACCATTCGCCGGCTGCACATTCCGTGCGGCCTGACCGAGCGCGACTCGGTCTACTTCACGACAGACCCCGCGACGGCTGACGGCCTGCGCGACGAGTGCCGGCGGCGAAAGCGGTCGGGCTTCAGCGCGAGGTGGCTCACGCCCGCGTCGCTGCTGGCCACGGCCGGCATCGCGGGTGCAGGGGCGATTCGCTCGACGGGCGATGCGCAGTTCGATCCGCATCGAGCGTGCATCGGGTTGCTGCACGCGGCGGCGCGGCAGGGCGCCCGCATCTTCGAGCGGTCGCGCGTCCGTCGCATCGATCCCACGCGCACGGGCGTCACCGTCCGCACCGCGCGGGGCACGATTGCCGCGCGGCACGTCATCATCGCGACGGGTTTCGCGACGCCCGCCTTCAAGCCGCTCGCCGGGCGATTCCGCATGAAGCATACGTACGTGCTGGCGACGGCGCCGCTCGATCGGCGCCAGCGCGCGAGGCTCGGGGTGCGGGATGTCTTGTTGTGGGATACCGCGCGGCCGTACCACTACGCGCGCTGGACGGCGGACCGGCGCCTGCTGCTGGGCGGAAGCGATCGTCCCGTCGTGCCACCGGCCAGGCGCAGGCAGGCGTTTGCCGCGGCGACCGAGGAGCTGCGCGAACACTTCGAGGAGCTTCTCCCGGCGCTGAAGGACGTCGACATGGAGTTCGCGTGGGAAGGCCTGTTCGCGACGACGCCGGACGGCCTGCCATACATCGGGCCGCACCGGCGCTATCCGCGCCACCTGTTCGCCCTCGGCTACGGCGGCAACGGGATGACGTTCGGCTTCCTGGCCGCGCGGCTGCTGCTCGACGCGGTCCGGGGCGTCCCGAACCGCGATCTTCAGCTCTTCGCGTTCAGTCGAGCGAGGCGAGCCTGACAGGGCTCGCCCCATCGGTGAGATCCGCTTACTGCACGTTGGCGGTGACCGTCCCGTCGGCGTTGAGCGTGAACGTGCAGTTCTTCGTCTTGTTCCCGCCGCTCGAGCATGCCCCGGACCAGACCGCGTCGCGTCCGTTGCTGACACTCAAGGTGATCGACGTGCCCGACCCGAACGTGGCGCTGCCGGTGCTGCCGACCGACACGTTGATGCCGGCGGGTGACGAGGTCACGCGCTCGCCGCTGCGGCCCGAGGCAGTCACGGTGAGTGTCCGCGGGTTCGCCGGCGGCGGACTTCCGCCACCGCTCAGCGCGAACGTCCGTACGGAGGACCAGGCGCCGTTCGTTCCGGCGCTGTTCCGGCCGCGCACGCGCCACCAATGCTGGCTGGCGGCCGACGACGACAGCGTGACCTGTGAAGCGGTCACGATCTGGTCGATGAGCAGCGGTGATGAAAACGCGCTCGAATCGTCTACCTGGACCTGATACGAGACCGCACCCGAGACGTCGGTCCAGTCGAGCATCACCGGCAGCGTGACGGTGGCGCCGTCTGCAGGGGCCGCCAACGCCGGGGCCGCCGGTCCTCCGGGCGGCGCCGGGTTGACCGTGATCGTCGCGGGCCGGCTGACGCCAAGCGTCGCGGTAATCGTCGCCGACGCCGTGGACGAGACCGTCGCCGTCGTGACCGTGAACGTGCGGCTCGTGCTTCCCGCGGCAACGGTGACGTTCGCCGGCACCGTCGCGACCGCCGTGTTGCTGCTGGACAGCGTGACCACGGCGCCGCCCGATGGCGCCGCACCGGTCAGGGTGACCGTACCGGTGGACGAACTGCCGCCCGTCACGGTCGTGGGCGACAGCGACAGCGTGGACAGCGACGGACCGCTCGTGGACCCGGGCGTCACCGTCAGCACCGCGCCCCACGACGTGTTCAGCACCGCCCACATCTTCACCTGCGTCGTCGACGACACGCTCGTCGTGCCGACGTTGAACGTGGCCGTCGTCGCGCCTGCAGGCACGGTCACCGTCGCGGGGACGGTTGCGGGAGACACCGACGAGAGCTGCACCGTCGCGCCTCCTGACGCCGCGGGGGCGTTCAATGTCACGGTTCCCGTCGACGAGGCGCCCGCCACGACCGTGCCCGGACTGAGCGCGAGCGACGTCACCCAGACGTTGGCCGTGGGATTGACGGTGACGCCGGCGGTGGCGCGCGACGAGCCGTATGTCGCGCTGAGCGTCACGGGCGTGACCGCATCGACGGCCTGCGCATTGAAGGCGAACAGGCCGTTGGTCGACCCCGCGGAGATCGTGACGTTGGGAGGCAGCGTAATCGCGGGATTGCTGCTGGACAGGTCGACGAGCACGTGGCCCGCCGGCGCGGGCGCCGTCAGGTTGACGAACCCGACGCCGCCCTGGCCGCCCGTCAGCGTGCTGACGTTCACCGTCATCGACGCCAGCGCGGCCGACGTGCCGCTGATCGTCAACGGTGCACGCAGCACCGTGTCGTCGTACGCGGCCACGACATCGAGCGTCGTGGTCGCAGGCACGTTGTGAACCAGGATGTTGAACGTGGCGCTGCTGCTGCCAATCGGTACGGCCACGAGCGGCGAGAACCCGACCGCAGGGTTCGTGCTCTTCAGCGTCACGATCGCATCGCCCGTCGCCGGAAACGGTGACGCCGGGATGGGACCGCTGAAGGTGACCGTCCCGGTCACGGTGTTGCCGCCACTCGCGTTCGCCGTGCTCAGCGTGAACGACGTCAGCCTCGGGCCGCCGCCCGCCTTCAGCGCAAGGCGCCGCGCCGCGAACTGGCCGCCGGTCGCTTCGATCATGACGTCGATCGAGAACGGCACCGGCGACGTCGCGATCGGAAACGTCGCCGACGTCGCGCCGGCGGCGACGGTCACGCTCGCGGGGACCGACGCGTATTGCGGATGGCTGCTGAGCAGCGGCACCACCACGCCGCCGGCAGGCGCCGGCCCCGTCAGCGTCACCGTGCCGGTGGCCGGATGCCCTGCCGAGACGGCGAACGGATCGAGCATCAGCGACGCCGCGCGCGCTCCGCTCGCGACGCCCACGGAAATGGATCCCTTGGCGCCGACCGCGTTCGTCGTCGCGTAAATCGCCGCAGGCGTGGACGCATTGACCGCCGACGAGGCGATGGAAAAATTCGCGCTGATCGCGCCCGCGGGAATCGAGACCGTCGCGGGCACGGTCACCGGCGGCACCGTTCGGAAAAAGCCGCGAGGATCCTTCGTCGACAGGACGGCCTGCAGGCCGCCTGGAGGCGCCGGATCGGTCAGGTGGAGCACACCCTGCGCGGACCCGCCGCCGGTGACGGTCGCCGGATAGGTCTGCACGAAGTTGATCACGGGTTGGGCGCCCGAGACGCCGAGGGTAAACGTGCTCGCCGGCGACCATTCGCTCAAATTGCCCGCACGGTCCGCCGTGCGAATGCGCCAGAACCACGGCGTGTTGATGGCGAGCGACTCCAGGATCAGCTCGGGGGCGTGCGTCGAGCCCTTCGGCAACGTGAAGTTGGGCGGAAAGTCCGGCTTGCTGGAAATCTCGTAGACATAGCTTTCGACGCCGGAAGGATCGGGCGCATCGGACCACCGCAGGCGGACCACGCCGCCGGATCCGCCCGTCGTCGAGCCGTTGGCGGGACTGAGCAGCGCCGGCGCGCTCGCCGTGATGTCGCCGCCCGCATCGGCCGCGAGCGTCAGCTTCGTCACGAATGGATTGGTGCCGTCGCTCACCTCGTCGGCCGCTCGGTCGACCGCGCCGGCCGTCGTCTCGAAATCTCCGCTGCCGGTCATGCCGGCCATCGCGATCGTGTTGCCGCCGAGATAGGCGGCCTTCGCACCGATCGTGGCCACGGCCTCGCAGTCCTCGTAGCTTCCGCCGAGATAGCTCGAATACAGCAGCTGGTCCGCGTTCGGACTCAGTTTCCAGACGAAGCAGTCGTGCGCACTGGTGCCGACGCCGCCCTGCGTCCGATCGACCGCGCCGCGCGTCGTCTGCAGATCGTAGGAGCGCGTGCCGCCGACGACGATGGCGGCGCCCGTCTCGTCCACGGCGACGTCGCTGAGGAAGTCCTCCCAGTTGCCGCCGGCAAACGTCGACCACACCAGCGACGCGGTGGCGGTCGCGGGGAAGCGAAACCTCGCGACGAAGCCGGTCTTGTTGTGCGGGAACAGCTGCGTGGGAGCCGGTTGCGGCGTCAGCCTCGGCTTGAACACGCCGGCGGTCGTTGGAAAGAACGGGCCTGTGAACGAGTCGTACCAGGCCCACCCGGCCACGGTCACGAGCTGCGGGTTCGCCGGGTCGATGGCGACGGCCTCAATCACATCCTGGTTGATGCCGCCGAGGAACGTGGCGTACTTGAGATCCGCGGTTCCCGCGCCATCGAGCTTGAAGCGCGCGAGGTAGCCGTCCTCGCTGCCGTTCCAGGTCGCGTCGAACGCGTCGCTCGTGAGCGGGATATCGCGGCCGCTCGCTGACGAAGTCGTGACACCGACAATGGTGAGAAAGCCCTGGGGATCGACGACGGAGTCGAGGATCGTCTCGTACGTCTGGCCGCCGTAATAGGTTCCGTACGTCAGCTGCGTTCCATTGGCGCTGAGCCGCGCGATGAAGGCGTCGAGCGGGTAGGCAGTGTTGTCGCCCGCCGGCGGCGTGTTGAACGTGCGATCGTAGGCGCCCACGGTCGTCGGAAAGTCCGTGGAGTTGGTCGTCCCGGTGACGATGATCTGGCCTCCGCTGTCGATGACGACATCGCCGGCGCCGTCGTTGCCGCTGCCACCGAGATAGGTCGAGAAGACGATGCCGCCGGCGGCGTTGAGGCGCATGACGAAGCCGTCACCTTCCGACATGCCGGTGTGGATCGACGCGAAGGCCGGCTGGAACGCACCCGGCGTGACCGGAAAATCCAGGTCGACGGTGGTGCCGACGAACGTGACGCCGCCGCTCGCATCGGCCGCCATGCCGCCGGCATACGTCTGGTTCTGCAGTCCGTTGATGAAGGTGACGAAGTCGTAGTGGCCGCCGGAGGCGTCGAGCCGCGCGACGAATGCCTTGTAGCGGGCGGTTTGAGCCGACGTTGGAGCATCCGCGAAATCCGGCGAATTCGTGTTCCCCGAGACGAAGAGATCGCCGGAGCCGTCGCGCGCCGCCTCGATGCCGGCCAGTTGCTCGCTGCTCGTGCCGCCGGTCAGCGTCGACCAGACAAGGCCGGGATCGATGACGAGCGGGAGCGACGTGTCGTGCCCGGGAACGTCGAAGCCGTACCGCTGCGCATCGATGATGCGGAAGGTGCTGGTGACGGGACGCATCGTCCCGTCGCGGCGGGTTTCGAACGTCGCGGGCCGCGTCTGTTTGAGCGGGCCGGCCGGCGTGCGCACCACCAGTCCGCCGTCGTCGGCCATCTCGAGCGCGCTCGCACCATCGACGCGGACGACGACGCGCCGCAGGTCGGCGCCAGGCTGCAGCAGCAGGTCGTACTCGAGCGTGTCGCTCCGATCGTGGAGGCGAATGTTCACTCCGTCGTACACCTGTCGGTACAGCACGCTGCCGAACCCGGGCACGCCCGTGCGCCACGCGGTGGGATCGTTGCCGCTGAAGAAGTTGTAGAGGGTCGGCCGGCGGTCCTCGCCGACGAGGCTCGCCTGCGGCGATGCGCCCTCAAAGGTCAGCGTGATCGCGGCCGGGTCCGCGGTTCCGAGGCGCAGCCGGATGGCGCGCGGTTCGAGCGCCACCGCGACGCCGCCGCGACGGGCCGCGAACGTTTCGGGTCCGCGCCATTGCCCGCGGTTCTCGATGAAATCCGATGGGAGATGTGCGGCGCTCGCCGCGGCGCGATCGGTTTTACCAGCTACTTGTGTCGCGCTCGATTGAACTGACGGCGAGAGGACCGCGCCGGCGATTCCCAGGACGAACAGGCATGCGGCAAGGCGCAGCACCTGATGCATGAGACTCCTCCACAGTCGTCGTGCACGGGCACGCGACAAATGGGGGAGGACCGGGCGCCAGACGCAATCGTACTGCCGCGCGCTCGCGTTGTTTGCACTCGAATCATCAGCCAACTTTCGCGTTTCAGTTTTCGACCTGCGTAATTTCGATCGACGCACGTACGCATCGCGGCCATCACGACCAGCAGATTGCCAGCTGAGCAGGCGGCGATTCGAGCGCGGCTATTCGAAGGTGGAACGCGGCGCGGTCTCGAGTCGCGAGAACTCGAGACGCGCGTCCGCGAGCGGCTGGATGTCGGCGTCGGCGCCGTTCCACAGCGCGAAGAACGCCTCGTACGATTTCCGGGCGGACTCCATATCCCGGCTTATCGCGGCCGCGCGCGCGTGGCCGAGGTACGCGAGCGGATAGAGCAGCGTGATGGGCACCTCGCCCCGGTGATCGATGATGCTGCGGAACTCGGTGGCGGCGGCCGCGCCGTCCTTCAAGTCGAGGTAGGCCTGCCCCCGCAGATAGGCGGGCCAGAACTCCGCCGACGGCGCGTGATCGTACCGCTTGACCGGCTCGAGGAGCGCCCGCGCCCGGGCCGGATCGCGCTGCGCCAGCGCGAGCGCCGCGGCCGTCACCGGTACCGCCACGCCGTTGGCGAACGTCGCTTCCGGGAAACGCGCCGCCACGTCGCTCGTCAGCGACAGCGCCGGCCGCGCGTCGCCGCACAGCGCGAGCGCGCGGCTGGCGCGCGCCAGCGTCGCGCTGTCACGTCCGAGCGCAAGACCCGCGGCTGTCTCGCGGCGTGCCTCGTCGCACTGCCCGACGACGGCGTGCGTCTCCGCATCCTCCATCGTCAGCTGGGCGGCCACCTCGGGGAACTTGCCCTGCAGCGACAACTGGATGCCGCGCCCGAACCGCTCGTGCGCCATCGCGACGCGACCCGAGAATGCGGACGCCCTCGCCTGCCATCCGAACGCCGCGTTGTTCTCGCCGACGCCAAGCGACGCATCCAGCTCGCGCGCCATCGTCGCCGCGTCGCCCTGGACGAAGGCGAGGAAGTAGGAGAGCCGGCGCGCGCCGTTGAACGCGAGCTTGCGGTCGGCCGCCTGCCGCAGCACGGCGCGCGCCTCGCCGTAGCGGTCGGTCGCCATCAGCCCGGCCGCCAGGTTGCCGTAGGCCGGGATGAACTGGGGGTCGAGGCGGATCGACTCGCGAAACGCCGGCACCGACTGCTCGTAGCGCCCGAGCAGGAGGTCGACCGCACCGAGGCTGTTGAACGCGAACGCTTCCCGCGGGTACGTCATCGTCCACGACTGCGCCAGCTCGCGCGCCTTCTCCCAGTCCTGCGTCGCGTCGCGGTAGTACCGCCACGAGATGAAGAAACGCTCGCGCTCGCTCACGCGATCGCGCAGCTCGAACGCGCGGCGTGAGTACTCGGGGGCGAGCGCCGTCTGGCCGGTATTCGCGTAGACGCCCGACAGGAAGGCGTGGGCCATGGCGAAGGTCGAATCGAGCTCGATGGCGCGCTTCAGCTGCGGGATGGCGTCGAGGCGCGGCACCTCGACACCGCCGGACAGCGCCAGCGAGTACGCGTGCAGCGCTTCGAGTGATGCCGTCGTCGCGCGCGGCAGCGGCACGTCGAATTTCTGGATCGAGCCGAGCGACTCGCCGAGCTTCTCGCGAATTCTCGACGTCGCGGCGCCGAGCGCAGTCAGCACGTCTTCCTTGCTCGGCGCCTCCGCCTGCTCGCGCGCCATCACGTCGCCGGTGTCGGCGTTGATCGCTTCGAGCGTCAGCACGTAGTTGCGCCCGAGGCTGGCGATCGAGCCGGAGAGCAGCGCCTTCAGCTGTTCGCGCCGCGCAATCTCGCGCGCGACCGCGCGCGTGAGGCGCTCGTCCGGCGCGCGCTCCATCAGCCGCAGCGTCTCGCGCGCGCGCTCGTCGGGAAACACCTTCAGGAACGGCGACTGCTCGAGCGAAACGGCGAGCGCCACCTTCAGCGTGCCGTCGAAGACGGCGTCGCCGGTCGCGTTGTCGAAGTCGGCGAGCACCAGGGTGTCCTGCGCGGTCAGCGTTCGGCCGGCGGGTGCGACGAAATACGAGGACGCGATGGCCAGAATGCCGACGATGCCGGCCAGGGCGGCTGCGGCCATCCACCGCGGTATGCCGCGCCACCCGGCCGCTACGGCCGCGCCGTCGCCGTCGCTGCCGAGGTCCGGCAGGCCCGCCGCCATCTCGGCAGCGGATGAAGGTCGCCTGGCGGGATCGCGCGCAAGCGCCTGTGAGACGACGCGCTCGAGCTGCGGATCGATCGCCGGAACGAGCGTTGACGGCTTTGGCAGCGCACCCGCCGCGGCAACGCGGCCGAAGATCTCCGGCCCGACGAGCAGCTCGTACAGCACCAGGCCGAGCGCGTAGACGTCGGTCTGCTCCGAAAGCACCGTTCCCGCCGCCCGCTGCTCGGGCGCCATGTAACGAGGAGTGCCCGTCTGCATGTGCAGGCTGGCGTCGGCCCTGGTGATGGCGATGCCGAAATCGGTGATGCGGACCAGCCCGTCTTCGTCGATCAGCACGTTCGCCGGCTTCAGGTCCCGGTGAAGAATTCCGTGCGCGTGCGCTGCCGCCAGGCCCGCACAGAGTTGGCGGGCGATGTCGGCCACCTTCTCGGACGGCAGTCGTCCTGCCCGGCGGAGGAGCGCGGCCAGGTCTTCGCCACGAACCAGCTCCATCGAGTAGAAGATCGCGCCGTCGGCTTCTCCCACGTCGAAGACGCGGCAGATCGCCGGATGCGTGATCTGCCGCGCGAGTCGAACCTCGGTGAGAATCCGCTCGCGCGCCGCGTCGGTCGAATCGATTAGCTTCAACGCGACCGACGTCTGCAGCACCAGGTCGTCAGCTTCCCAGACGTCCCCCATCCCGCCACGGCCGATGCGCCTCGTCATGCGGTAGCGGCCGGCGAACATCGTGCCCGCCGCAAACTCCGCCTCTCGCGCCGGCGCTGCCGGGTCGGGCTCGCCGCCGTCGTGAAACGTCAGCAGCGATTCGACTTCCTGCTGGAGGGCCGTGTTGCCGGCGCAGGCCTCGGCGACGAACGCATTCCTGGCGCTCGGCGGGGTATCGAGCGCCGCGAGAAACACGTCCTTCGCGCGATGGTGGAGCGATGACATTGTCGAGGTGGTGCAGCAGTTTACCCCGGTTCCCCATGCCGCTTGCGGGGTTTGATCGCGGATGACGCGTATCAGGGCGACCCGATATGCGAGCGCAGTTCCAGTCACCTCAGGCCCGATCGATGTGGACGGCGATGCTCTGCGCGGCGGCCATAACCGCGCAATTCGTCGGCGGCAAGGCCACCCGCGACGCGCTGTTCCTGAGCGCGCTCAGCGTGACCGCCCTGCCGACGATGCTGATCGCCACCTCGATCTGCTCGATCGTCGCGGTGGCCGCCTATGCGCGGTGGAGCCGCAGGTTTGCGCCAACGACGCTCGTGCCGGCGGCGTTTGTCGCCAGCGCGCTCCTGTTCGTGGCTGAATGGCTGTTGCGCGCGAACGCGCCCGCCAAGACGGCCGTCGTGGTCTACCTGCACGTGTCCGGCGCGGCACCGCTACTGGCTTCGGGTTTCTGGCTGATCGTCAGCGAGCGCTTCGACCCGCGCACCGCAAAGCGGCGGTTCGGGCAGATCGCGGGCGCCGGCACACTCGGGGGATTGTGCGGCGCCCTCCTGGCCGAGCGGGTTGCCGCGTTGTCCGGCGCGCCGTCCATGCTGCTGATGCTTGCCGGACTCCAAGTGGTCGCGGCCGTCCTGGCGCGTCGCCTGGGGGACGGCGCCTCCCCATGGATCGATACGCCTTCGCCGATCCCTCCGTCGCGCAGCGGACTCCGTGTCATCGCGGACGCGCCGCAGCTGCAGTATCTCGTCGCGGTGGTGCTCCTCGGCACCACGGGCGCGGCGCTCCTCGATTACGTGTTCAAGGCGCGGGCCGTCGAGACGTTCGGATCCGGCGACGGCCTGCTTCGATTTTTCGCGTTGTACTACGCCGCCACGAGCCTGATTTCGTTCGGTCTCCAGACGATGGGCAGCCGCGCCGCCCTCGAACGGTTCGGCCTGGCGCTGACGACGAGCACGCCCTCGATTGCACTGGTCGCAGGGGGCATTGCCGGCCTGGTCGCGCCAGGCCTGGGCAGCATCCTGGTCGCGCGTGGCGGCGAGTCAATCCTCCGCGCCTCGTGGTTCCGTGCCGGATACGAGCAGTTCTTCACGCCGATCCCGGTGGCGGACAAACGCGCGGCCAAGTCGATTATCGATGTCGCCGTGGACCGCCTGGGAGATGCGGCTGGTGGCGGGCTGGTACGGGTCGCCACCGTGTTCCTCCCGGCCATGCAGTCCTCCGCCATCATCTCGATGGCCATCGTCAGCTCGCTCGGGGCCATCGTCGCGGCCAGTCATCTGAACCGGTGGTACGTCCGCACGCTGGAAAGCAGCCTCGTCCGCCGATCTGGCGCCCTCGATGTGGCGGTCACCAATGACGATTCAATGGCCATCGTCGTCGAGGACGTCCTCCGGCGGGGGCGTGACGGCGAGCCGCTCGACGCGGAGGCCACCCGGGCGCTGATTCGCGGAGAAATGGACCCGATGATGCGGGATATCCTGCGGCTCCGGTCAGGCAAGCGCGAGGCGATCATTCAGGTACTTGCCCGCACGGAGGGGCCGTCGGCGTTCCTCGTTCCGCACATCATCCCGTTGCTGTCGTCGGAGCCGGTGGCCGCCTACGCGGTGTTCGCCCTGCGCAAAGTCGTCGAGGAGCGCGTCGGAGAGCTCACCGATGCGATGCTCGACCCCGTCCGGGACTTCGGTGCCCGCACCCGGCTCGCGCGGGTGTTCTCGGTCGCCGTGTCCCAGCGCGCCGCCGATGCGCTCGTCCTGGCGCTCGACGACGACCGGTTCGACGTCCGGTTCCAGGCGGCGAGGTCGCTGGCCGCGATCATCGACCGGAATCCCCTCGTCCACCTGGAGGCCGCTCGCGTCTTCGCCGTCGTTTCGCGTGAGGTGGCGGTGAGCCGTCCGGTCTGGGAAAGCCGCCGGCTGCTCGATGGCCTCATGGGCGGCTCGCCGCTCGACGAATTCGTCCGCGACCGGGCGGGGCAGAGCCTGGCCCACGTGTTCACGCTCTTATCGCTCGTCCTGCCGCGAGAACCGCTGCAGATAGCCTTCCGGAGCCTCCACAGCGACGACAAGCAGCTTCGAGGAACCGCGCTCGAATACCTCGAAGGCGTGCTCCCTGCCTCCATTCGCGAGCGACTCTGGCCATTCCTCGTCTACCGGCGGCCAGAGCGCCTCGCGCCCGTCCACGACGACATCATGGCGAACCTGCTGCGTTCGAGCCAGTCGATCACCCTGAAAGGCTTTGCCAACGGCGGGGCAAAACCAGCTGTTGCGGGGTTCGACCGCGGTTGACGCGTTAGGGGCCAGACAGACAGGAGGCCCCGAATGACCGCAGCCGTACTCGCCACCGCAGACACTTCCCGGAAGACCCCGCTGGACCGTGCGCTCTCGCTCTTTACCGAGGTGCGGGCCGGCGAAGGCGCGACGGCGCTCCTGATGCTGGCGAACATCTTCCTGCTCCTGGTCTGCTACGCCGTCATCAAGACCGTGCGCGAACCGCTGATTCTGCTGGGCGGCGGCGCCGAGGTCCGCTCCTACGCCGCGGCGGGACAGGCCCTCCTCCTGATGGCGACCGTTCCCCTTTACAGCTGGTTCGCCGCGCGCGTGGACCGCGCGAAGCTGCTGGTCGGCGTCACGCTCTTTTTCGTCGTCACCATCGAGCTGTTCGCGGCGGCCGTCGCCGCGCACGTGCCGTACGTGGGCGTCGCCTTCTTCATCTGGGTCGGAATCTTCAACGTGTCGCTCGTGGCGCAGTTCTGGTCCTTCGCCAACGACATCTACAGCAAGGAGGCCGGCGACCGCCTGTTCCCGGTCATCATGATCGGGATGACCGCCGGCGCGCCCCTTGGCTCGCTGATCGCGGGTCGTCTGTTTCACTCTGGCGTCACGCCACAGGTCATCCTCCACATCTCGACGCTGCTCCTCGCGGCGAGCGTCTTCATCTATCTGCGCATCAGCAAGCGCGACGAACAGCGGCGTGGCGCCCCGGCGCCGGCGTTGTCGGCTGCCGGCGGCTTCCGCCTGGTCCTCTCCAACCGGTATCTGCGGCTGGTTGCCGCGCTCGTCGTGCTGCTCAACGTCGTCAACAGCACGGGGGAATACCTCGTGGCGCGCCTGCTGACGCTGCACGTGAAGGAGCTCGCGCTCGCGAGCGCCGCGTTCGACAAGCAGGCGTACATCGGCGCCTTCAGCGGCGACTACCAGTTCTGGGTCAACGTCGCCGCCCTGCTGATCCAGGCGTTGGTCACCTCGCGGCTGGTCAAGTATCGCGGCCTGCGCGGCGTGCTGCTCGTATTGCCGCTCATCGCGCTCGGCGGTTACGCGATTGTCGCCGCCGGCGTCGGCTTCTCGGTGGTCCGCTGGATCAAGACCGCGGAGAACGCGACCGACTACTCGGTGATGAACACGGCGCGCCAGCTGCTGTGGCTGAACACCTCGCGCGAAGAGAAATACAAAGCCAAGCAGGCGATTGACACCTTCTTCGTGCGCGGCGGCGACGTGCTCTCCGCGGGCGTTGTCGCCCTCGGCGCCGGCCTGCTGCACCTGACGGTCCCGCAGTTCGCGATGGTGAACGTGGCGCTGACGATTGGCTGGATCGGCATCGCCATCGCCCTCGGTCAGCCGCGCCGGATCGTCGCGCGGCAGCCGTGGCGTCCCCTGGTCATGCGCGCCGCGACGGCGGCAGTCGTCCTCGCGATCGCGGCCCCGGCATTCGCCCAGCAGACGCGCGCCGCGCAAATCGGCGCCGAGCAGGCCGAGAAGGCGACCACGCTCCACCCCTACGAACCGGACCGCCTCGAGGAGCGGCTCGAGAGCATTGACGCGGCGCTGCTCTCGACGCGGCCGGTCTACCCGTTCATCGGCAGCATCTTCCCGGGTGGCGGCGCCGCGTTTGGCCCGGGCTACCGCGGGCGCTTCGGCGACAGCGGCCGGTTCGACACGCATGCGGCGTGGTCAGTGAAGAACTACAAGGTGGCGGACGCGATGCTGACGCTGCCGTGGTTCGCGTCCGGCCGCGTGACCGTCATCGCCCGCGCGAACTGGCGCGACGCGCCGAACGTGGCGTTCTTCGGCACCGGCAACGATTCGCGCAAGAGCGACCGCACGGGATTCTCATACACGGCCAGCACGGCCGGCCTGTCGTCGCGCGTCAAGGTCGCCGGACCCTTCGCTCTCGGTGGGGGCGTGGACGCGACGCGGATCGAAGCGGCAGGCACTGATGGAAACTCGATGGCCGCCACCCGTCCCACCTACGTCACGAGCCATGCGTTCGCCGAGATCGATTCGCGCACCTCCGCTCTCTACACGCGCCGTGGAGGCCTCTACAGGGTCGAGTGGTCCGACCACCGCCAGACCAACGCCGGCCCGTACACCTTCGGCCGCGTGGACGCCGAGGTGCAGCGGTTCATTCCCATCCTGCGCGAGCGGTGGGTGGTGGCGCTTCGCGCGCTGGCTTCGTCAACGACGACCGCGGCCGGCCACGACGTCCCCGACTTCCTGCTGCCGGACCTCGGCGGCAGCCATACGCTGCGCGGCTACTCGGCATGGCGCTTCCGCGATCGCAATCGACTGCTGCTATCCGGTGAATATCGCTGAACCGCGGGACCGTTCGTCGACATGGCGCTGTTCCTCGACGCCGGCAAGGTCGCGGCTCGAGTCTCCGATCTCGACCTTTCCGGGTTGAAGAAGGTCTACGGGATCGGCTTCTCGGTTCACACGCTGACGGCCACCGTGACGCGCATCGAGCTGGCGCGCACGCCCGAGGGCAGCAGCCTCGGTTTCTCGTTCAGCCCCAGCTTCTGAAGAAAAAGAGCACAAAGACATGAAGCCACAAAGACACGAAGAACCACAACGCACAAAGAACACAAAGAATCTGCTTTCCGTTGTGCTCCCTTCGGAGGATTCGCGCATGAGAACCACGACATTGTTCCGCAGGCTGGCAGTGACGTTCGGCACGCTGGCCGCGGTCGCGTCGGCCACGATGCTCGGGTCGGCGACGTCGCAACGCTTCTATGACGACGACCCGATCCGGGTGGAACCGGCGACGCAGGATGCCTCCGCGATCAAGGCGCAGGAGGTCAACCTGTTCGTCGACCTGGCGGCGAACATCATTCGCGGCGGCAAGATCGCCAGCCCCGTTCGCGCGCGCAACGTGAACACGATCGACGAGGTGCCCGACTCGAGCTGGTTCACCAACAGGGGCGGCACGCGCGCGATCACGGCAACCGACATCGCCATCGGTCCGGACACGAGCGCGGGACCCGCCGCGGGCGCGTGGACCATCACCTCCTCGAAGAGCGACGGCGTGACGCCTGGCTTCACGGTGAAGGACGCCACGGGCGAGCGCTGGTTCCTGAAATTCGACCCGCCTGGTTATCGCGGCATGACGACCGGGACGGAGGTCGCGGTGACGAAGCTGATGTGGGCGCTCGGCTACAACGTGCCCGAGAATCACATCGCCCACCTGCGGCGCGAGCAGCTCGTGGTCGGCGCCGGCGCGACGTTCACGCCGGTCAACGGGACGCCGCGCCCGCTGCGCATCACCGACGTCGACGCGCTGCTCTCGCGCGCGGAGCGGGACGCCGACGGGTCCTATCGCATCGTCGCCAGCAAAGCGGTTGCCGGCAAGCCGATCGGCCGCGTCCGGTTCGTCGGCACGCGTCCAGACGATCCCAACGACGTGGTCGCGCACGAGGACCGGCGCGAGCTCCGCGGCTACGGCGTGTTCGCGGCGTGGCTGAATCACGTGGACGCGAAGGCGATCAATTCGCTCGACACGCTCGTCACCGAGAACGGTCATGCCTACGTGCGGCACCACCTGATGGACTTCGGCTCGGCGCTCGGCAGCGGAGGCGTTGGACCGGCGGACTACTGGGCCGGCGAAGAGGGCCTGGTCGAACCGGGAGAGGTGGCGAGGCGGATCCTCGGGTTCGGCTTCTACACGCCGAAGGGTCGGACGTCCTCCTTCTACGAGGCCAGCGCGGTCGGACGCCTGCGCGACGACAACACCGATTTCAACCCGGACCTGTGGAAACCGCGTGTTCCCAACCAGGCGTTTCTGCACGCGCGACGCGACGATCAGTTCTGGGCGGCGCGGAAGCTGTCGGCGATGACGACCGACCTGCTGCGCGCGGCGGTGCGGACGGGCGAGCTCGGCGATCGCGACGCGGAGGACTTCCTCGTGCGCGCGCTGGCCCAGCGGCGCGACGCCATCCTGCGCGCGTATCTCACGGCGATCAACCCGATCAGCGACCCGGTGCTCGACGCTGACGGGACGCTGACGTTGACCAACGTCGCGGTCGAGGCCGCTGTCGCTCGCGCGCCCGGCGGCTACCGTGCCTCGTGGTCCACATACGACAACACGACGGGTACGTCTGCATTCATCGCGGAGACCACGGGCACCATGACGGCGCTGCACGCACCGGCGGGACTTCCGGCCGCCGATGGCGTGTTCATCAAGGTCGCGCTCAGCGCGATTGGCGGGGACGTCTCGTGGCAGGCGCCGGTGAACGCCTACTTCCGGTTGCGTAACGGAAGCTGGCGCTGGGTCGGGTTCGAGCGCATTTCAGAGGAGTAATCATTGATGACACGACGGAGCACGACATGGGTGGGCGTGCTGGTGCTGGCGGGGGGAAGTTTCCTGAGTGTCAGCCCGGCCCGCGCGCAGGACAGCTTCGGCGCGCGAGGCGCGTGCACCAACGATCGGTCCACGCGGCAACTGTTCACAGGGACCGTGCGCGACATCGGACGCGTGCCGTCGGCGGGCTCGGCAGCCATTCTCGCGCTGGGAGGCGCCGCGGCGCTTGGCGCGCACGCGGTTGACAACCGGGTGAACAGCACGTTCTCGACCGGGGACGAACGGCGTGCGGCATTCAAGGCCGGCGCGACCCTCGGCGGGACGCCGCTGCAGCTCGGGGCGGCATTTACGACGTATGCGATCGGCCGCGCGATGAACAAGCCGTGCGCCGCCGCGCTCGGCGCGGACCTCGTGCAGGCGCAACTGATGGCGCAGGTCTTCACCATCGGATTGAAACAGGCCGCGCGGAGGCAGAGGCCGGAAGGGGCGGGCCTCTCGTTTCCGTCAGGACACACGGCCATGGCGTTCGCGTCGGCGACCGTGCTGCAGCGGCACTTTGGCTGGAAGGCGGGAATCCCCGCGTATGCCGTCGCCTCATACGTGGCCGCCTCGCGCGTGCAGACGCAGCGCCACTATCTGAGCGACGTGGCGTTCGGCGCCGCCCTCGGCATCGTCGCCGGCCGGACGGTGCCCGTCGGACACGGGCGGGAGTTGATGCTGGCGCCGATGACCGTCCCGCGCGGCGGCGGCGCGTCTTTCACGCTGGTTAAGAAGTAAAGCGCTCACATCGTGGTACCATCCGGCGTCTCCCTGACGCCATATGAAGCTTTCGCGACGCGGGTGTGTGGCACGTGTGCTGTCCATCCTCGCCCTGCTGGTGGGCGTGGTGTCCCCGGCGGGCGCTGCCGAGACCGGCACCGTGTCCGGAACGGTGTTCGATCCCAAGGGTGACGCCATCACCAACGCGTCGGTGGCGATTGTCGGCGCCCTGCTGGCCGAGGGACGGGCGACCGCGACGGGCGCCAACGGTTCGTACCGGTTCGATTACCTGCTGCCCGGCGAGTACACCATCGAGGTGGCCGCGCCGGGTCTCGGCGCGGCGCGCCGTCTGGTGGCCGTCGAAGTCGGAAAGGACACGCAGGCCGATCTCATCGTCGGCCTGACGGTCTCCGAGGAATTGACGGTCACCGCCGCCACGCCGATCGTGGACGTCCGCTCGGTGGAGGTCAGCTTCAACGTCCAGGACGAGACGTTCAACGCGCTTCCCATCGAGCGCACCTACCGCGGACTGTTCCAGCTGATCCCCGGTGTCGCCGACAACCGCAGCCAGATTGGTCCGGCTGCCGGCGGCGATCGGCAGGACAACACGTACCTGATGGACGGCGCCAACATCACCAATCCCGGGTTCGGCTACCTGAGCACCGAGGTCAGCGAGCTCGACATCGCCGAGATCAACGTCAAGCGCGCCGCGATCAGCGCCGAGTTCGGGCGCACCGGCGGAACGGTCACCAACGCGGTGAGCCGAAGCGGCTCGAACCGCTTGTCAGGCATCGGCCGCGTCGACTGGCTGTCGAAGCAGCTGGTCGGTGCGTACGCGCTCCCGCGCGAGCTGATCGATCGCGGCATCAGGCCGGGAGCGTTCCGCGACACGCAGCTGACAACGGAAGCGGGACCGGGCGTGGGAGTCGGCGGCCCGGTCCTCGTCAACCGCATCTTCTTCTACGGGTCGGCGCGCCACTCGCGGCAGACGAAGTGGGGACGGGTGAACAAGGTCGGGACGCCCTTGCCCGACGAAGTCCGCGCGGGCCAGGAGGTGTACGGCAAGCTCACCACGGTGCCGTCGCCGCGGCACCAGGTGAATGGCGGCTACCGCTTTCGGCCGAGCAACGTCGAGCACGCGCTGCTCGACTCGAACGCCTCGCCCGGCGTCGCCACCAACACCGACAACGGCAGCCGCATCGCCAGCACCGACTGGACGACGTTCATCGGCGGACCCAGCTCGCTCAACGTGCGCTACCTGTTCATGAAGGAGAACAACGAGGACACGCCGGTCACGAGTCTCGGCTACCTGCCGACGTTCGACCCGGCGGCGCTCGCGGCGATGGGGCAATACAACGATCCCTTGCAGGCGGATCTCAAGGTCGGTGGGAACCAGTACACCAATCTCCAGAACTACCGCCGTCACGAAGTGCGCGGCGTCTTCAGCCGCTTCATGGACATCGGCGGGACAAGTCACGTGCTGAAAGCCGGCGGCGGCGTCGAATTCGCGGAAGAGACGCTCAACCGACTGGCGAACGGGTGGGGCCTGCTGGCCAGCATCACGCAGAACGACGTCCCGGCCGTGCGCGCGCGCTACTACACCACGCAGCCGTCGCAACTCTCGCGGGGAACGACCTCCTCGGTGTTCGTCCAGGACGAGATCGCGATCGCGAACCGCGTGTCGATGGCGCTCGGCGTGCTGCTCAACCGCGACGAGTTTTCAGAGAAGCTGAAGGGGAGCCGGGGCTGCCCGGCGACCATCCTCCTGAAGGGCGGCGCGGCGGTCTACGAATCGAAGCGCGATACGTGCAACTTCCTGCGGTTTGGCTTTGGCGACGAGGTGCAGCCGCGGCTCGGGGTCACCTACCACGTGCGCAAGGGCAGGAGCGACAAGGCGTACGCGAACTGGGGTCGCTACTACAACATGGATCAGAAGTCGGCGGGACGCAGCCTCGCACCCAATCGTCTCTTCCAGACGCAGACGGTGTTCGGCGTGGGCGGGGCGGTGCTGTCGAGCGAACCGCTGGCGTCCACGACCGGCAAGTTGATCGATCCCGCGATTCGTCCGACGTACACCGATGAAGTCGTGCTCGGCTATGCGACCCCGTTCCGCGCCACGTACAGCGTGGAGGTGTTCGTCATGTCCCGGAAGATGACGAACATGATCGAGGACCTGCCGTCACGTCTCAGCGGGACGGCGCCCCAGAGCGGACCGTTCGTGGCCGCGAACCTGCCGTGCACGGCGTTCGCGGCCTGCCGGTTCGCGGACGCGCGCCGCACCTACCGCGCGTTGACCGCCAACCTGCGGCGGCGCCTCCTCAACGGCTGGTCGGCCGACGTCAGCTACGCCTGGAGCCGGTTCGAGGGGAACTACGACGTGGACTACTCGGCGACGCCGGTCTTCAACACCTCGTCGTTCATCCAGGACGGGCCGGGGACCAATGTCGAGGACCCGAACCGCTACGGACCGCTGGCCGAGGATCGCCCGCACGTCTTCAAGCTCTTTGGATCGGTGGCGGCGACCAGCCGCGTGACGGCGTCTGGCTACCTGCGGGTGCAGAGCGGGACGCCGTGGGCGGCGCGCGCGCGCGACATGCCTGGCGCGGTGATGAACTACCTCGAGCCGGCCGGTAGCCACCGCAACCCGGTGTGGACCAACCTCGATCTGATGGGCGCGTACCGGCTGCCGCTGGGCAGTCCCGTCAACGTGTCGCTCGAAATGCGCCTGCTGAACGTGTTCGACAACCAGCCGCGGCTGTCGACGGACTCGCAGCAGTTCCTCGATTTCAGGTCGCAGCCGACGCCGCCGTACATCGCCCCCTACCAACAGCCGAATCCGTTCTTCGGGACGGGCAATGCCTTTGCGCCGCCACGCCGTCTCCACGTGGCGCTCGTCTTCACCTTCTAACCTAGGAGGATTCCTGCCCTGCGAGCTCGCGTTTGAGCCACGCGCGGGCGTGTGTCCAGTCGCTTTCCACCGTGCGCGCGGACACGCCCATGTGCTCGGCGACTTCGGGCACCGACAGTCCCGAGAAGAACCGCAGCGAGACGACCTCGGCACCGCGCGGGTCGAGCGCCTCGAGGCGCGTCAGCGCGTCCTCGAGCGAGAGTAGTTCCTCGACCGGCACCGCGGACGTCTTCGCCGCCTGCAGGAGCTCGTCGAGCTCCACGTGAGGGAGGCGGCCGCCGCGCTTCTGGCGTTTCTGGTGGCGGCCGTGATCGACGAGCAGGCGGCGCATCGCCTGCGCGGCGAGCGCCAGCCCCTGCGTGCGTCCCTTCGACGCCAGGCCGCGCTCCTTCTGCATGCGCAGCCAGGCTTCGTTCACCAGTGCCGTCGGCTGGAGCGTGTGGTTGACGCGCTCGCGTCCCAGGTAGCGCCCCGCGACGCGGCGCAGTTCGCCGTACATCAGGGGAAACAGGTCGGGAGCCGGGTCCGGTCGCCTGGTCGCAGACATCGAATGGCCACCATTTCGAGTGCGGGGTTTACCGCCGGTTGTCGCGTTGAGAAGGGAAGCCGGAAATCACGGTATCACACGGCAACCGAAGGAGGCTCAGATGACCAGATTTTCAGTGCTCGTGGCCGGCGGCGTGTTCGCGGTCGCGCTCGGTCCAGGCGCCGCCGCGCAGGCATCCTCCGGTCCGGCAGGACATAAACCGCCGCTCACGCCCGGCACGTGCGCGCTCTCGCGCTCGTGCACGCCCGGAGCATCGGTGGACGTCGTTCCGTACGTGATGGCCCTGGGAAAATCGGGACGGCTTCTTCTGGAAGTCGTGCCCGCGGACGCGGAGGTATACGTCGACGGCGTCTATGCCGGGCACTCGGAACAGTTCGACGGCGTCTCGCCGCACGCGAGGCTGGCCCCCGGCGGACACCGGATCGAGGTGCGCGCCGAAGGCTATCGGGACGTCGTGTTCGGCACGCGCATCCTCAAATCGAAACGAACCGTTGAGCGCGTCACCCTGTTGCCGCGCTGATCGCCGCAGCGAGGTGTCGCGGCTGCCCGGCTGAGGTCGAGTGTCTTCGTCGCCGGATTCAGAAGGCCAGCACCAGCGCGGCGGCCGCGCGGCCGAACGTCAGCTTCTCGTCCGTCGGCGTCGTGCCGAGGAACGGAATCGCGAACGACTCCGTGGAGTGGAAATGGCGGATATCGCCGCGGATGCCGACGTGCTGCGAGAAGAGGACGGTCACGCCCCCGCCGAGGTCCCATGCGAGGCTGTTGTTGGAGAGTGAGAGCACGTCGGCGCGGGTGAACTCGACGTGCGTCTTCATCAGCCCGAGCCCGCCGAGCACGTACGGATGCACCGGGCCCAGCCTGGGCACGATGATGATGTTCGACATCAGCGTGATGACGCTCGACGACTGCGTACCGACGCTGCCGAAAAAGTTCTTCGCGTCCGCCAGCTCCTCTTCGAACCCCAGCACCGCGCCCATGCTGCCAATCGCCACGCCGAAATTCATCCGCTTGTCTTCGCAGCCGCTGATCTCCGGGCAGCCGGAGTTGCCGCCGAAGTCGTAGCCGATGAGCGGGCTGATGAACCCCTGCGCGCGCGACGGCGTCGCCGCCGCGAGCAGCATGAAGAACCCTATAAGAATGACCGCCCGTGCATGATTCGTATGCATCGCAACCTCGCTTGGAGCTGGCACCGCCCAGACAAGCCAATTACGCGCCATAATGCGCCGATGCGCAAGACCGCTGCTCTCCTCGTGCTCGCGTGCGCGGCGGGTCTCGGGGCCATCGCGTCGGCCCAGGCGCCGCAGGCACGCCCGGCGGCGCTGCGGATCCCATTCGAAAGCTACGCGCTGCCGAACGGACTGCGTGTCGTGCTCGCTCCGAGCCCAGTCTCGCCGACCGTTGCCGTCACGGCCTGGTACCACGTCGGCTCGAAGAACGAGACGGTGGGGAAGACCGGCTTCGCGCACCTGTTCGAGCACGTCATGTTCACCGGTTCCGGTCACGTTCCGTACGGCGTCCACGACCGCCTGACGGAAGGCGTTGGCGGCTCGAACAACGGCACCACGAGCCGGGATCGGACGACGTACTACGAAACGGTGCCGTCGAATTATCTCGAGACGGCGCTCTGGCTCGAGTCCGACCGCATGGGGTTTCTGCTCGACACGCTCGACGTCCAGAAGCTCGACGCGCAGCGGGACATCGTCAAGAACGAGCGGCGGCAGCGGATGGACAACCAGCCCTACGGCCTCGTCGGCGAGATCGTCTCGAGCACGCTCTATCCGCCGACGCATCCGTACTCGTGGTCGGTGATCGGCAGCATGGCGGACCTGACGGCGGCGTCCGAAGCCGACGTGAAGGACTTCTTCCGGCTCTATTACGCGCCGGGCAACGCCATCCTCTCGATCGCGGGCGACTTCCAGCCGGCCCAGGCGAAAGCGCTCGTCATGAAATACTTCGGCGCGTTCCCTCGCGGGGCGGCGATCGTCAGGCCCGCGGCGGCACCGGTTACTCGCGACGGCGAAACGCGGCTCGTCTACGAGGACCGCGTGCAGGTGCCGCGCCTCGTCATCGTGTGGCCGACGGTCGGCCTGCAGCACGACGACCGGTTCGCGCTCGCGGTGCTCGATGCGATCAGCGCGGGGCCGCGCACGACCCGGCTGACGAAAGCGCTCGTCTACGATCGTCAGCTTGCGACGTCGATCACCGCCACGCAGGACTCGGACGAGAGCGCCGGCGAGTGGAGGCTGACGATCACGCCGCGGCCCGGCGTCTCGCTGACCGACCTCGAGACGGCGGCGGACGCCATTCTCGACACGCTGAAGGCGCAGGGTCCCACCGCGGAGGAGATCCAGCGCGCGACGGCGGGGCTCGAGCTCGATTTCGTCAACGGCCTCGAGTCGAACCTCGGCAAGTCGATGCAGCTCGCGGACGGGCTCGGCTATCACAACGACGCCGGCTACTTTCAGACGGAATATCAGAAGACGATCGCCGTCTCTCCGGCCGACGTGACGCGCGTCGCCAACAAGTACCTCACCAAGGGGCGCCTCGTCCTGAGCGTCGTTCCCATCGGCAAAACGGAGATGGCGGCGAGGCCGTCGGAAAGCACGCCGTATCGGAGAACCGACCGGTGACGCGGCCCGCCCGACCTCTCGCGATCCTCATGCTGGCGGTGGCGGGGAGCGTCGTGCTGGCGCAGGGGACGCTCGACCGGTCGAAGGAGCCCATTCCCGGTCCGCCGCCGATGCTGCGTGTGCCCGCCTGGACCCGCTCGACGCTCGCCAACGGCGCCGAGCTCGTCATCTCCGAAAAGCACGACCTGCCGCTCGTGTCGTTCACGATCACCATCTCGGGCGGATACAACCAGGCCGATCCCGCCGCGCGCCGCGGGCTGGCGGAGCTGACGGCCTCGATGATGAGCGAGGGCACGGCGACCAGGAATGGCGACGCGCTCGCCAGCGCGCTGCAGCTTCTCGGCACTACCGTCACCGTCAGGATCGGCGGCGAGAGCGGCACGCTCGCTTTTCAGAGCATCGCCGGCAAGTTTCCCGCAACGCTCGACATCGTCGCCGACATGCTCGTCCACCCGTCGTTTCCGGCCGAGGCCCTCGAGCGGCTGCGCGCGCAGCGCCTGGTCGCGCTCGTCCAGGCGCGCGACCAGCCCGCCGCGATCGCGTCGCGGCTGTTCCCACGGATCGTGTACGGCGACGCCCATCCCTACGGGCAGAACGTGACCGAGCAGACGCTCAAGGCGATTGCGCGTGACGACGTGGTGGCGTTTCATCGCGCGTACTTCCGTCCCGCGCGCGCGCTCATCACCGTCGTCGGCGACGTGCACGCCGCGGCGGCGAAAGCCGCGATCGAGAAGACGCTTGCCGCGTGGCCGGGCGGCGGAGAGAAGCCGGCGTTCCAGTATCCGGCCGTGCCGGCGGCACGCGCGTCGACGATGTACCTGGCGGACAAGCCGGGCGCCGCGCAATCCACCTTCGCGATCGGGCTCGCGGGGCCGCCGCGCAGCACGCCCGACTACTACGCGCTGCAGGTGATGAACACCATCCTCGGCGGCATGTTTCAGTCGCGGCTGAACGCCAACATCCGCGAGGAAAAGGGGTACAGCTACGGCGTCAGCTCATCGTTCGCGTACGGCAGGGGCCCGGGAGCGTTCCGGGCCGGCGGCGACATCGTGTCGGCGAAATCCGACGCGGCGCTGACGGAGTTCATGAAGGAACTGCGCGGCATTCGCGGCGACCGTCCAATCACGGACGAGGAGTTGTCCACGGCGAAGGACGCGCTGACGCAGCGCCTGCCGGGTACGTTCGCGTCGGCGCAGAGCATCAACAACGCGATCGTCTCGCTGTGGACGCAGGGACTGCCGGACGACTATTACCAGCAGTACGCCGCGCGGATTGCCGCGGTGCGGCGCGAGGACGTGCTGCGCGTCGCGCGGCAGTACGTGGATCTCGATCACCTCGCCATCGTGATCGTCGGCGACCGCGCCACCATCGAAGCTCCGCTCCGCGCGACAGGCATCGCGCCGGTTGCGATCACGGATATCGAAGGCAATTCAGTCCAGTAGTCCTGCTACGGAGGCGGTACGTGGGGCGGGTTCCGCGGAGCACCGGTTCCGTGCGAACGCGGACCCGCCACGCTTGTTAGAGCGACGCCTCGGTGGACAGGCGGCAATCGTGGATCGCGCGACTGTCCAGTTGTTCGGCCTCGCCGCCGAGGAACCACGCTTCGCGCCTCCGGATCGGGTCGATGACCAGGCCGAGGCTGTACTCCGCGTTGAAGAAGGCGCGTTGCGTTCGCCGATCGGTGACGCTGAAGAACGCACCAAGGTTCGGATGGCTGTGATACCAGCCCACGACAATGCCGCGGCCGCGGTCGATGTGGGCGCGCGCGCGATCCCACACTTCGGCATCCATGGACAGCGAGACGCCGCTGCTGCGAAAGCGTTCGCTGGGAAGGAAGACATCGATCGACACAATCGGTCCCCACAGGGCGCGAAGGTCGTCGTCGGGTACGTAGGCGGAGCCGAGCAGCAGCCCGCCCAGCTCGGTGCGCTCGCTTCGCAGGTGGGCGAGAATGCCCTCGCGACATGCCGGGCTGAAAAAGATCGCGGGCGATTGGCTGAGGGCGGCCATGACCGATAGCGCGTCCACGGCCGGCAGCGTGTTCAGAAACTCCCTGATGGTCGAAGGCCTGACCTCTGGACGGTGATGGGTCCACTTCATGACGTCACCCTGAAGGTGTGACTGCACGTGGGACAGCGGACCTGCGTCCCGGCGACATCGGGTACCCGCAGCGATTGCGCACATTGTCCGCACTGCACAGTTCGGCGGGCGACGGGCGGCGAATCGGTCGCGATCTCGCGCCACGACCGCTGGCGGCGTTCCGCGGGCTCGCGTGACGCGGCGGCCGGAGGCGCCGCGGACGCGGCAGACATATCGCGCCAGAGCGGTTTTGCCGGCGGGCGTGCGTCCGACGGCAACGATATCGAGTCCGTCGGAAACGCCCTGCGCCACTGGCTCACCGCGCTCGAGTACCAGGAGCTGGCGGTGGGGTTCGCGGGCGAAGCCGTGTTCACCACCGCCGGATCGAACGTGAGGATCTGCACCAGTCGCTTCACCAGCAGGTCGAGACCTTCGGTTGGCAGCCACTTGCTGCCGAGGCAGACGAGGCCCGAGCTGAACACGTTCGGGTGGAACGTGGGCGGCGTAAAGTACACCTGCGGCGGGTGAAGCGGATAGCCGGCCGGAAGCTGGATGCGGGCGCGCGTTGCCGCGACCGACTGCTCGGGGTAGGCGGATGATCCCGCCGTGCGGTAGTTGATCTCGATCGTGACGCCGCTCGGCGGGTCGCCGTCGCGCGACACGATGCGCAGCCTGCCGGCCGAACGCGCGCACAACTGTTCCAGCTTCGCGAGGTCGCCGCGCCGGCGTTCGCTAGCCGCGTCCATGGCTGCCCGCCACCAGGACTGGCTGCAGCTCGAGCTCGTCGGCGTCCGCGACGATGTCGCTCGACAGCGACGCGTTCGGCTGCAGCACGCGCCCCTTCGTGACGTTCACCAGCGAGTAGTCGGTATCGCGAGGCAACGACCAGTTCTCAATGGCGCCCTGGATCAGATCTGCGCCCCGCTGATCACGCGGCATCGTCACCTCCGCCTTCCGAGTCCTGTCGGCCGTCCGTAGAATCACCTTCACCTCTGACATGGTCCTCTCCCTTCAACTCGATGACCACCTGGATGCCGTCGTTCAACGTCGTCACGATGAATTTCCCGGGCAGATCCCGCCCGGCATAGTCCCGAAGCAGCTCCCCATAGTCGAATTGCTCCCGCAAGCCGACCTCGCGCGTCCGCTCGCCGCATGCCGGGCAGGCCGCCAGCGTCTCGTCGTACCGATCGGCCACGCGGAAGATCCGTTCGCCCGGGTCGTTCGCGTCGCAGACCACGCAGCGGACGTGCGTCACCACGCGATCGCTGAAGCGCACTGGCGACGCCGGCGCGCGCGCGCGCACGATTGCCAGCCGGGGTTCGATGGGCCGGCACGCGCCGACGACGATTCGACCGTGCTGGAGGTCGCCACAGCCGGCGCAGCCGTCGAGCGGCGTGAGCTCCGTGGTGGTCGTGTGTCCCGTGAACGTGTCCTGGAAGTGGCGCCACGACGAACCAGGCAGTCCGTCCAGCGGCGCGCGGAGGTGCATCGACACCGCAAGGCTCGCTGCCGCGCTCGACGTGAGAATGGTCGTCGGGACCTTCCGTTCGGCGACCGCGACACGCTTGAGGCCGCCACACGAATACCGTTTCGCGATTTCGGCATAGGCCGACGGCGGCAGGCCGCATTCGTAGCAAGGCACACGACGATCGCGGCTGAAGGGAAACCGCTCGACGACCGCGAACCGGCTGTCGATGCCGACGTTCAGCAGCGGCGTGCCCACGATGGCGCACACGCGGTTGAGGCGGATGCGCGCCTCGAAGTTGTCGACGCAACAGAAGACGGCGGTCGCTCGCTCCACGCCGCTCAGCGTGAGCGTGGACCAGAAGTCTCCGACATGCGGCTCGATGCAGACCGACGGGTCGAGCTCGCGCGCCCGTTCCGCCGCGGCCTCGGCCTTGGGCCTGCCGATGTCGCGTTCGCGAAACAGCACGGAACGCGTCAGGTTGTGCACCTCGATCAGGTCCCAGTCGAACACGTCGATCGCGCCGGCGCCGAGCAGCACCAGGTCCTTGATGACCTCGTTGCCGACCGCGCCAGCGCCGACGACGACGAGGCGCTGCGCCTTGACGGCGTCCTGGTCGAACCAGTCGATGAGCGAATGACGGGCGTAGCGTTCCGTTGTCACTTGTGTCCTCGTGCCAGCATGTCGTCGTAGGCGCGGTTCAGCAGCTTCATGACCTCTTCGCCGTGAGGTTTCAGGAACGGATCGACGAAGTCCGGGTGATAGATGCGCACCTTGCGGCGGTAGGCAGCCTTCACGTCGGCGTCGGAGGCATCCGCGGGCACGCCGAGAACCTCGTGCGGCGGCTGCCGCCGCAGCTCGTCGAGCGTGCGCACGTGAAAGTCGATCGGCGTCCACTTCATCACCGCACCTCGAGGATCATCGAGCGGCTCGAGATGGAGATCTCGTAGCCGAAGATGGGTGAGTGGGTGACGACACCGCGGGCACGGATCGTTCGTCCCGCAAGGCTGCGGACGAAGACAGCGCCCCCGACCTCGGTGACGTACGCCGTCGGCACGACGAGCTTGAAGCCTTCGGTCCACGTGCCGCGTTCGAACATCACCGCGAAGGCGGTGCCACTGCGGCTGGTTAGCACCTGCAGGCAGCGGCCCTCGAAGACCACTTCCTGGTTCACCCGCCGCCGGTAATTGGCCAGCGTCGTGACGTTACCGCCGGACGGCGGCGTGACCCACTGCCCGGGTCGCGCCGCGTCAAGCGGTACGACCGGTGCGATGTTGCAGGCAATGCAGCGCGAGCCATTGTGCCGCCGGACGAAGTCGACGCTCGGCGCCTGGTAGTACACCCGGCAGCGGGTGCATTGGTGGATTCCCGGTTCGTCGCGAAGCGGCTGACCGGTGACGGCATCACGCACGTCGTCGTGAACGTCTGGAGATTGCGGAGCCGCGGCCGTATCGGTGGACGGCCCACCGGCGGCAGCTCGACGTCGGCGGCGGCCGCGCATCCACCCACGGAACGTAATCGGGCGGTTCAAATAGGCATAACCCGGGATTCGTCTCCGTCCCAGGTATACGCCACCGAGAACGGTGTAAAAGAGCACGACCAGCACGATGTCAGAATCACTGGATGCCGGTGCTGAATCGACGGGCGCCGGGGTCGTGGTGGTGGGCGTGGAAACAACAACCCGCACCGCCGAAGCTCCGCCCGACACGGTTTCTGAGGCCGCAGGTGTGACGCGACGCGTCTCTCTCTTCGGTTGCGGGTGGAGCGGCGTCGCTGGCCGGTCCTCGCGCGGCGATTCGTCTACCGCCGCGGCTTCATCGCTGGAGACGGCATCGGATGGAGGCGGCGCGATCGGGGCCGGCTCCGGCGCGGGTGCCGGCGCGGGTTCAGGCGCCGGTTCTGAGAGTCGCGCCACCGGTGTGGGTGGAACAGCCGGCGGAGGCAGGGGCGGCGGAGTGGCTGGCTGAATCGCGTTTGACGACAGGCCAAGCCGCCGCCGAACATCGCGCAGCTCGATGACCTTCTGGCGAAGGCACGAATAGAAGCTGGCCGGGCCCAACAAACCCGCTCCGTAGCAACTGCTTCGAATCGATACTCGATCGGCGACGCTGAATTCCGTCAAGTCCGGTTCGCCAGGCGACTGGCGAAGCGCATTGGCCTGCTGTCGCAGGCAGGCATAGAAACGCGCTGGCCCCAGCAGGCTCGGTCCATAGCACGCGCCTCTCATGGACGACTGCTGCTCGCTGGTGAACTCCGCAAGGCTCGGTTCGCCGCCTGACTTGCGCAGCTCGGTCGCCTTCTCGTCAAGACAGCTGTAGAAGCGCGCGGGTCCCAGCAGGCTCGCCCCGTAGCAGGCGCTGCGAATCGAAGCCTGTTCGTTCGAGGAGATGCCGCGCAATAGCTCGTCGCCGCTCTGGGCACGGGCTGCGGCGGCCGAAAGGACTACGAGAAGAATGAGAACCGTGATTGGCCACACGGGGTTAACGCCCACGCGCCGAAGGTACGCAGCGCTTGTGACAGTTAAGGTCCTACGCCCTGCCTTCGCCTCCGCCTGCAGTGCGCAGCGCGCGTTGAAATATTCGGGACGCTAGTCCATACTCCGCGGACTCGGCCCTCACGGTGTTCACCTGTTTCACCCTGCTGTCAGTTCTGGGGAGATCTCTATGTCGAGATGGACCGTATCGCGCTGGCCGCTTCGGACGATTGTGGTAGCGGCACTGCTGCTCCTGGCTGCGGATCGCGCCGCGATCGCGCAGACGGGAACCGCGACGATCAACGGGCAGGTGTCGGACGAAAGCGGCGCCGTGCTGCCGGGCGTCACCGTCACCGCGACGAGCCCGGCGCTGCAGGTGCCGCAAGTGACCGCGAGCACCGACCTCGAGGGGCGCTACCGGCTGACGCCGCTGCCGATCGGCACCTACGACGTGACCTTCGAGCTGGTCGGCTTCAAGACCGTGCGGCGCGAAGAGATCCGCCTGACCGCGGGCTTCACCGCGCGTGTGGACGCGTCGATGAGCGTCGGCGCGCTCGCGGAAACGATCACGGTCTCGGGCGCCTCGCCGCTGGTGGACACGGCGTCGACGGCGAACTCGACGCAGCTGACGCGCGAGACACTCGAACTCCTCCCCACGAGCCGCAGCAGCTACAGCGCCATCCTGATGCAGACGCCGAGCGCGCGCATGCCCGCCAACCGCGTCGACGTGGGCGGCTCGCAGTTCGCCAACTCGCCGCGCTTCTACGCGCTCGGCCAGCTCGGCGACTCGTGGCATTCGGTCGAGAACGTCATCGCGATGTCGCCGGCCGACAACCCGAGCGGCAACTACATCGACTATTCGGCGATGGACGAGACGGTGGTGAGCATCGGCGGCCACTCCGCCGACACGCCGAACATGGGGCTCGCGCTCAACGCGCTCGTCAAGTCGGGCGGCAACGACTTCAGCGGCTCGGCCTACTACGCCTACACCGGCCGCAGCCTGCAGTCGGACAACATCGGCCGCTACACGAACATCATCTCGCCCGAGCGCCTGCAGTACCGCGACGATGCGAACTTCGAGCTCGGCGGACGCCTGCTCACCAACAAGCTATGGTTCTTCGGGTCGTTCCGGCAGCGGCGGCAGATCGACGAGATCGTCGCGGTGTGCAGGAAGCCGGACGGCTCGCAGTGCGACCAGAACAACCACGATCGGTTCTTCACCATCAAGGTGACCGATCAGATCAACGCGAAGAACCGGATCATCGGCTTCGTGCAGCCGCACTACCGCAATCGTACCGGCGGCGGCAGCGCGACCGCGGACTGGACGACGGCGACCGCTCGCGTCGGCTTCGAGGGCACGTGGAAGGGGGAGTGGCAGTCGGTTCCGACCAACCGCCTCGTCCTCTCGGTGCTCGGCGGCGCATGGTGGCTGCGCTCCGGTGACGAGGACCCGGGCATCACGAAGGCGCCGTCGGGGACCGACAGCTTCCTCGGCACCTCCTTCGGGTCGAGCACCGCGATTGGCGGCCGGAACCCGCAGGACCGCTACCAGGTGCGCGCCTCCGCCGAGTGGTACAGGCCCGAAATGGCGGGGACGCATCGCTTCAAGGTCGGCACCGACGTCTTCAAGATGCGCGCGGAGCGCGGCTCGGTGTCGCGCGGCGAGCTCGGCAACTACACGCTGACCTTCCTGAACAGGGTCGCGGATCGCATCACGGTCTTCTCCAACCCCGTCACGCCGAAACAGCCGATGCTGTTCCTCTATCTCTATGGGCAGGACAGCTGGGCGATGGGCTCGAGGCTCACGCTGAACGTCGGGGCCAACGCGCACCGTCAGGCCGCCACGATCAACCCGGGTGGCTTCTGCCGCAAGGCGGCCGACGGCCCCGCCGCCGTGATCTTCCCGTCGCAATGCTACCCGGAGGATGCGCCGCCCATCTACAAGGCGATCTCTCCGCGGGCGCATCTCTCCTACGACTTCACCGGCCGCTCGACGACGGTGCTGAAGGGCGGCTACGCGCGGTACTACACGCCGCTGCTCGAGGACGACCTGCACATCGCCAATCACTACACGATCTCCGACGCGACCTACCGCTGGAGGGACCTGAACGGCAACGCGAACTACGACGCCGGCGAGGTGAACCTCGACCCGAACGGCTCGGATTTCCTGTCGATCAACCTGCGCGGCGGGGATCCGCTGTACGGCTTCGGCCACTTCAACCCGGACCTCGAGCAGCGGTTCCACGACGAGGTGATGCTGTCGTTCGAACGCCAGCTGGCGCCGACGTGGGCTGTGCGCGTCAGCGGCATCCAGTCGTGGGCGAAGAACCAGTGGCGCGTCAAGAACGTGCTGCGCCCCTACTCCGCGTACAGCATCCCGATCACCAACCCCGACCCCGGCAACGACGGCATCGTCGGTACCGACGACGACCCGGCCGGCGCGCGGTTCACCTACTACGACTACCCGGCGCAGTTCGCCGGCCTCGTGAACCAGGACTCGGAATACGTCAACGACGCGTCGGCCAATCGGTCCTACACCTCGTACGAGGTCGAGTTGACCCGCCGCTACGGCAACAACTGGCAGTTCAGGTCGTCCTACAGCGCGACGCGGAAGACGGAGCCGTTCGGCACCTCCGACAACACCGTCGTGGTCGGCATGGATCCGAACTCCGAGGTCAACGCCACGTACGACGGGTTGCTGGAATGGGAGTACCGCGCCGCCGGCTCGTACCTGTTCAAGTACGGCGTGCTGGCGTCGGCCAACTTCGACGTCCGCAGCGGCGAGTACTGGGAGCGCAGCGTGCAGTTCCGCGGCCCCGCCGGCAGCCGCATCCCGACGCAGGTGCTGCGCGTCGAGCCGCGCGGAAGCCGGCAGGCCGATGCGCTGACGATGCTCGACATCCGCGCGGAGAAGCGTTTCGAGCTTGGCGGTACCAGGCGCCTGAGCGTCACGCTCAACGTCTACAACCTGCTGAACAGCAACGCCCCGCTCGGCATCCAGGGACGGTCCGGACCGACGTTCGGATTCGTCACGAGCATCCCGCCGGGCCGGCTGGTGGAGGGCGCCTTCCGTATCGGGTTCTGACGCGGGTGGGCCGACCTGAAGGTCGGCCCCTACGACACCGCGAGGCGAGGGCCGACCCGAAAGTCGGCCCCACCGTCTTGGGAATTGGGAGTTGAAATTGGGAGTTGACCGAGCTGCCGCTATTTCTTGATTGGCGTGCCTGTGCGCGCGGTCGGCTTCAGCCCGGACGCCTTGTAGCGTTTGTCGCTCTCGTTGAAATAGGTCGCCCACGGGCGCGGGTCCGCGGGTTCCCAGTAGAGGGCATCTCCGGCGACGCGCTCGTTGAGCAGCCCCTTGTCGTCCATGTAGACGTTGGGTGAGGGACCGTTCGTGTCGGTGCAGGTGTTGAACTGCATCCGGTCCTCGTACGCCGTCTCCTTGTCGCGCTGGAACCGCAGCCGCCCGTTGATCGGGCTCACGTACACCTCGGGATCGTAGAGCGTGATCTCGCCCTCGAGACGATCGCCAACCAGGCGATACCGTTCAACGGTCTCCAGCCGATCGCTGAACTCGGAGAGCCCGCCCTTCCATCCGTGAATCTGGTTGGTGTGGACGACGAGCTCGTCGCCGTTCCAGAAGCCGATCGACTCGCCGTGCCACTTCGGAAATTCCTTCTCCGTCGGGCTGTGCGGGGTGCCGTCCGTGTAAATCCACCGGGCCGTGAACGAGCCGTTGCCGGAGCCCATCGAATAGACGCGCCCCGGCGTGACGACGAACTCCTCCGCGCTGACCGCGTCGAAGTAGCCGCCGGGAAGGCAGATCGAGTTGGCCGACCAGATGCGTCCTTCCGTCACCGCCTTCATTTCCTGCACGAACGTTTCGCGGTACTTCGGCGTCAGCATGGCGGCAATCGAGCTGGCCGGCGCGCCGCCGCCGAAGTTGGCGCCGCCGCTCCAATGACCGCTCCAGTCGGGGAGCGTCGCCCTCGTGTGCTTCGTGCCGCCGTTGGCCTGCGTGAGCAGCGCCTGGTAGTGGTCCCACGCGTTCGTATAGGGATAGGGACTCTTGACGCTCGCCGCGTCGGCTCGTCCGGTCCCCTGCGAGCCGTAGGGACGCGCGGAGAGCTCCTGCCCGGTGCGGCGTCCCTCGACGTTGATCGCCATGCCGCGAAGCTGGCCGGGCGTGTTGTTCCGGTAGTACGCCGGATCGGTCCACAGGTCGCGGTCCTGTCGGAAGTCCGTGGTGGTGAAGATCGTCGGCTTCTCCGTCTGCGTCTGCGCGATGGCGGGAATCGTCACCAACCCGGCCAGCAGCGCCGTCAATAAGGCGCGCACGACGCTCAGAGCCTTCCCAACTGCTTGCCGTCGGCGGACGTCGCGACGATGTAGTTGCCGCCGGGACGGCCGTCGTTCAGCGGATGCATGGTGACCGTCACCTTGTCGCCGGCTTTGAACGTGGTCGCGGAGAAACCCATCTTCAACATGTTCGTCAGGTTCGAAAACTCGACGGTGTAAGTGATCGTCCCGCCGGCGTCGTTCTGCACGTCCATGTAGAGAAATACGTGCGGGTTCCGGAAGATGTACTGCGAGACCGTTCCGGTGATCGTCACCTCCTTGTCGTGATCGAACATCGCGTGGGAGTGGTGCGACCACGCGGGGGACGACACGGCGAGCGCCATCGCGGCCACCAGGACAGCCGTCAATCCGAGGTTTCTCACTGCGGTCATAGAGCCTCTCAGAAATGGGATCAAGCTCCAAGATCCAAGTTCCAAGATCCAAGTTCCAAATTCCCAGGCTCTTGTTGGAACCTGGTTGTTGGAGCTCGGAGCTTGCAGCCTGGCTCTTGGAACTCGAATAACGGCAGCAGTATACGGGGAGGGGACTGCCCGGGCAATTTGTATTTGGCGGCGTCGCGCGCCTGTGCGAGACTCACGGGCGCCCCACAACCCGAACAGATGTGCAACGGTTTCACGGTCTCGCTGGTGCTGTCTCTCGGCCTGCTGTCCGCCTCGTGCGGCGCGGTCAACCCTGCGGAAGGCGGCGGCTCGGTCGTCACGCTGGTGACCCATTCGAGCCCGGGGGGCGGCAGCGACGTGTTCCTGCGCACGATGGCGCCGCACCTCTCGCGCATCATGCACAAAACCATCGTCGTCGAGAACATGCAGGGGGGCAGTGGCGCGCGCGCGATGGCGGCGCTCGCCGTGGCCAAACCCGACGGCGGCATGTTCTACGCGACGACGCCGACCTTCATCTACACGTCGTTGATGAGCAAGCCCGCGGCGTCCTACAAGGACCTCGACCCGCTCGTCAACATGTTCTACGACCCCGAGGTGCTCTTCACGGCCGCCGATTCGAAGTACGAGACGCTGCAGGCCGTGCTCGAGCACGCACGGGCCGGCGGCGGCAAGTGGGGCGCGGCCAATCCCGCGTCGCTCGAGCGGCAGACGATGGAGCGGATCAAGCAGAAGGCGGGCGTGACGCCGGCGATCGCGACCTTCGAAGGCGGCGGCGACATGCTGATCAACGTGCTGAACCACACGCTCGACATGGGGATCGGCGAGCTGCAGGAGATGCGCGGCCAGCTCGATGCGGGGAAGCTCCGGCTGCTGGGCGTCGTCGGCGAGGAGCGGATGTCGCAGTTCCCGCAGGTGCCGACCGTGCGGGAGCAGGGCATCGACCTCGCGGTGCGAAAGTTCCGCGGGCTGGCGGGGCCCAAGGGGACGCCGCCCGAGATCATCGCCGCGTGGGAATCGGCCGTTCGCACGCTGCTCGACGATCCCGAGTACAAGAAGCTCTACACCGACGACAACCTGCAGCCCGGGTTCATGCCGCACGCGGAATACGTCGTGTTCATGGACGACTTCGGGCGCCAGACGGCGGACTTCCTCAGGCAGACCGGCGTGATCAAGTGACGCGGGCGGCGCCATGAGCGAGGACTCGCGCCGCGAGCTCGTCCTCGGCTGCGCGACGCTCGCCATTGCCGCGGGCTACTACCTGATGGCGGTCCGCATTCCACAAAGCGACATTGCCGACGTCATCGGCGCGCAGGGTCTCCCGAAGACCTATGCGGCGCTGCTCGCGATCCTGTCGATCGTCCTGATCGGGCGGGCGACGCTGGCGCGCCGGACGGCAGCCGTGCGGGACGCGCCAGCGATTGCCGTGGCGCCGCCGGTCCCCGAGGGGCCGCCGCTACCGCGCAACGTCGGCTGGCGCACGTTCGGCATGCTGATGAACGGCGTCGTCTACGTCGCGCTGGTGACGCGGCTTGGGTACATCGTGTCGATCGCCGGACTCATCGCGTCCACGATTTACTTCCAGGGCGGCGAAATGAACCGGCGCTCCCTCGCGGTGGCCGTAGGCGGGGCGCTCGTCCTCTGGCTGCTGTTCGTACGGTTGCTCCACATCCCGCATCCCCCGGGGATATGGCCGTCGCTTTTCTGACCGTCATTCCCGCCGCCTTCGGCGGCGTCGCGTGGGGAATTCTCGGCGGCGCGCTGCCTGGCATCTCGCCGTCGATCACGATGGCGCTGCTGCTACCGTTCACCTACAGCATGGCGCCGACGACCGCGGTGGTGATGCTCGCCTGCACGTACATCGGCGCGGAATACGGCGGGTCGATTCCCGCGATCCTGATCAGGACGCCCGGCACCAACGCCGCGGCTGCGACCGTCGTCGACGGTTACATGATGAAGGTGCAGGGGAGGGCCGGGGAGGCGCTCGGCATCTCGCTCTATTCGGGCTTCGTCGGCGGCCTGTTCGGCATGCTGGTGCTCGTCGGCCTGACCGAACGCCTGTCGACCGTCGCGCTCGCCTTCACGCCGCCGGCGTACTTCGCGCTCGGCGTGCTCGGCCTGAGCGTGATCGCCACACTGGCGGGCGATTCGCTGGTCACGGGACTCATCGCCGGTGTCCTCGGCCTGATGATCTCCACGGTCGGCACCGACCCGGTGACGGGGCTGAACCGGTTCACGTTCGACAGCCCGGAGCTGCTGTCGGGGATTCCGCCGCTGCTCGTGATGGTCGGCTTGTATGCGGTCGGCGACCTGTTCGTGAAGACGGGCGAGCCCGACTGGGCGAAGGCGACGCGCGAGGACGCGCGCATCAAGTTCCCGAGCCCGGCGCTCTGGAAGCGGATTGCGCGTCCCCAGATCATCGGATCGCTGCTCGGCGCCTTCGAGGGGATGATGCCGGGCGGCGGCGGAGCGGTGTCGAGCTTTCTCGCCTACAACGAGGCGCGCCGCTGGTCGCGGCACAAGGAGGAATTCGGCCACGGCTCGCCGGAAGGGATCGCCGCGCCCGAAGCGGCGAACAACACGGTGGCCTGCACGGCGCTGGTGCCGATGCTGAGCCTCGGCATTCCGAGCTCGAATTCATCGGCGGTGCTGCTCGGCGGCTTCCTGATGCACGGCCTCATTCCCGGCCCGCTGCTCTTCGTCAGCCACGCGGACGTCGTGCACGGCCTCTACGTCGGGATGTTCGCGGGCAACGTGGCGATGCTGATCATCGGCTACCTGATCATGTCGCCGTGCATGTGGCTCGTGAACCGCCCGAAGCCGTACCTGATGGCGTTCATCTACGCGCTGGTCGTGTCGGGCGTCTACGCCATCCAGAACAGCATCTTCCACGTTGGGCTGACGCTCGGGTTCGGCGTGCTCGGCAGCGCGATGAAGTACTTCCGGCTGCCCGTGCTGCCGATGGTGCTCGGCGTCGTGCTCGGCTTCGTGGTCGAGTCGAACTACCGCCGCGCGCTGGTGATCTCGGCCGGCGACTATCGCACGTTCATCCAGGATCCGATCGCCGCCGGCCTGCTCGCCCTCGCCTTGCTCTTCGTCACCGGCGCGCTCGTCCGCCGCCTGCGCGAGGCACGCTCCGCGCGCCGTGCCGCCGCCGCGTCAGTGTGAATCGCAGCGCGGGCAGCGCAGCGCGTAGCGGCACGAATGCGACGTCGCGCTGCACGACAGCGTGACCATCACGAGGCTCTGCGCGCAATGCGCACACTGCAGCTGTCCCGGTTGGACGCCGCTGGTCGCCGACACGCCTTCGGGGAAGGAGTCCGCGTCGACGCCGAAGATCATGTGACAGCGCTCGCAGCGCGCCACGAACAGGCACTCGGTGGTGCCGACGTCGCAGCGCATCGCGAATTCGAGGTGGGGTTCACCGCAGGCGGGACAACTGGTCTTGGGGACGCGATTCTGGAGATCCGAGACGAAAGCCGCATTGACCACGGGTCGACTCCCTTCTGACTGGGGGCCGGGGTGCGGCCGAAGGGAGAGCAAGCCACATTCCACGTACGCCGATGACGAAACGCGCCGGAAACCAGAGGTTCCCGCGCCGCTGGCTGCCGGCCGCGTTTCACGATTGGTGCTGCGGTTACAGCCAGGTCATAGCGATTTCAAGTACTCGATGATGGCCGCGCGCTCGTCGGCCGAGAACGCGGGCCCAATGACGCCGTTGCCCCTTGGTGCGTCCTTGAACCGGTGGCCGGAGTTGCTGTTGCCCGGCTGCGTCGTGTCGTACAGCGTCGCGCCCGGGATCTCGATGCCGTCGTAGCCGACCTTCACGGGATCGAACTGCTTGCTGCCCATCCAGAACTGCGCGGGGCGCGCGGAGTCGTCCGACGAGAGCAGCGCGTCGAGGGTGGGCACCGAGCCGTTGTGCAGGTAGGGCGCCACCGCCCAGATGCCGTTGAGCGGCCGTGCCTTGTAGATCAGGTCGTCGCGCACGCGCGCGTCTGCGGGGTCGCGGCCGCCGGACCACGTCACGCGATCGGCCGGCGCCATGTGCTGCAGGCGGAAGAAGCGATCCGCGATGCCGCCGGTCACGAGGTCGAGGCCGGCAGCGGCCGACACGACACCTTTCCCCAGGTCGCCCGTGCTCGCGGTCCTGCGCTTGAAGTCCGTGGCCTGCCGCGGATCGGTGCCGACGTAATCCAGCTCGACGTCCGACACCTTCAGGTACCAGTTGCCGCTCGCGCTCTTCCACCAGTACTTCGATTCGTGGCTCTTGTCGTAGGCGATCGCGTCGAGATCCGCGATCAGCTCCTGGCGCGGCGGCAGGTGGCACTGCTGGCAGCGCTGGCTGTAGAGCGCGGCGCCGGCTTCGACCTTGCGCGGATCGAGCGCCGGAAACATCGCCGGCCACTTCGGCGACGAGAGTCCCTGGAACTGGCGTGGGCCGGCGAGCAGCTCCTCGATGGTGTGCAGGCCGCGCATGTTGACGGAGTTCTCGAAGCTGGATGCGTCGGACCCGAACAGCTTGACGACCGCGCGCACGCCGAGCGCCTCGCCGATGTTGCGCGCCAGCGGATCGGCGATCGACGAGTTGTACTGCACCCAGTTGAACCACGATGCGTCCCAGATCTGCGGGAAGCGCACCGGCGCGTTCGCAATGGCGTAGTTGGCGTCAATGTTGGTGTCGGCCGCAAAGACCTGGTTGCCGATGCGCGCGAGCGCGTCGGTGCGCATGAACCCGGCGCCGTTGTCGTAAATGTGGCCCGCGTTGGTGACGTCCAGCTGACGCCGCGCGCCCGCAAGGTACGCGTCGACCTGCCGCTTGAGGTCGGCCTTCTGCGCGTCGGTGGCGTTCGGCCCGAGCACGCGCCGCTCGAACCGTCCGTACCGGCCGACGCTCATCGGGAAGGTGTCGGTGAATGCCAGCGCGAGGCCGAGCGCCTTTTGGAACGCGGCGACCTCGATCATCGCCGGCGCCCCTTCGACCTGCACCGCGTAGTTCCGGTAGTACAGCTCGCCGGTATGGCAGGCGGCGCAGGTCAGTCCCACCACTGGGTAGGCGCGCTTCTCGATCGGGTCGACGAAGTCGTTGTCGAGCGCAAATCCGACCGGCAGCCCGTCGGGGTTCAGGGCGTCCTTATGACTGGGGATGAAGCCGAATCCACTGAGGTACGCCGGGTCGGCGAACGGGTCGCAGCCGAACGGCGAAAAACACGGCTGCTCGAGGGCCCGGAACCAGTCCGCCGGCAGCAGCCGGGTGCCCTGCGGCGTGTGATGGAACTGCTGGCGCTGCTGGTCCGTCCAGTGCTGATCGAGCGTCAGGACTTCGGCCGGGCGCTGATAGTCGGGGACGACGACACGGTATTCGTCGAGCTTCGAGTACGCGGAAGGAACTCCCGCTGCGCCGACGATGGCGGCGGCGGCAAGCGCGATGTACCTCTTCTTCACGGCAACCTCCCCGGGAGCAGAGCCCTGCGGCCCTCTGGATACAACGATGGCGTGGACGGATGAGAACCGCAGCGTGGGGGCAGGCCCTCAGGCCGGCCCAGGTCGCATGCGACCTGCGGGGGAGGAGGGTCATCCTATTACGGACGGATGCCAGATCCGGCGGCGGGTGCACACAATTTGATCGGGCGCCTTCGATCACCATGCCGCGACGATGGTCGCCGCGGTTTTGCTGCCCCGCTCACCGCCATTCACATTCCCACCGAGCAGGAAGAAGCCGCCCGCGATCTGCTACGGTGCCGCGAAGACATTCGCGCCGACCTGCTCCGCTGCCGTCACCGGCTCTCGAAATTCCTCCTCCGCCACGGGCGTCGCTTCACGGCGACCAAGAAGGCCTGGTCGAAACGCCACGACGTGTGGCTCCGCGCGCAAACCTGGCCGCTGCCGTCGCCCGCGAGCTCACCGGCTTCGTCTGGGCGGCGTTAACCCAATGATCTGATCGGCCGACTGTCGAAAGGAGAATCCTCGGCGGTTCTATGCGATAGATGACTCCGGTCTCGAACTCGCGCTGCTAGAGCGAGGCAGCTCCCGACGAATCATGGTCATGCGGCTCCGACCCGCGAATATCAGAGTGATTCATCGTCGTTGCCGCTCGGCCGATCAGATGACTGGGTTACGACAACGCCCGCGTCCGGATGGCTTGATAAGCCGGGCGCGGGCTGAACGTCCTTACGAACACAATGAAATTACCGGCTCATTGACACCGGTCTTTCCATATCAGAACCGGGAGATCAATTCGATGATCGCGTCCGCCGACGCGACGACCCCGTATCCCGAGTTGCCGAGCGCGAGCATTGTCCCTGGAGCGGGACCGGGCGCCGGTGCCTCCGGTTTCAGGGGAAGGACGTCCTCGGGCACGGGCACGAATTGTGTGGCGATGCCGATGATGCGCAGCCTGTTGGCCCGCGACAGCTGCACGACGGGGCCGCCGCTGTTGCCGTGATTGACGGGCGCGTCGATGATGATCGTCTTGAGCGCGGCGTTGAGCCCCGCGACGATTCCGCCGCGGACGAGCGGTCGCGTGCGATCGATCTGCGAGGAGCCGGCGACGCCCACCGACGGGTAACCGAACATGAAGATCTGGCTCGACACGTCGACGTCCGCGTACCGTGTCAGGTACTCGAACGGCGCGACGACGATTGCTCCCTTCGACTTCTCGGTGACGACGACGCCCGGCGTCGTGTTCAGCCCGTCGGTTCTGAGCGACGCCAGGCGGACGACAGCCACGTCCCGGGGTTCGTCGGCGTGAATCTGTTTCGCCTCCACGAGCTGCGCGGCGTTCACGTGCATGACCGTCACGGCGCTTTCGTGCACGTCCTTGCTCAGCGCGCGCAGCGTCAGCTCGGGCGCGTGCAGGCGTCCCGTGAGAACATCGAAGATCACGTGCCGCGCGGTGACGAGGAACAGCTCGCGGTCGCGCCTGACGAAGAAACCGGTGCCGCCTCCATCGGGGACGAGGACCTGCACGGGATAGGCGAGGTTGTCCTCGGGCAGGTACGCCTGCGCGCGTGCCACGCCGGCGAGGGCCGTCGCCTCGAGCAGGACGGCGGCGGCGATCGAGAGGGACGTTCGCGTCATGCGGAAATCTAACACCATCCACGCGATCGGCTGCCTCATCGTCTCGCTCGTCCTGCTGGACGGCTGCGGGTCCTCGTCCAATCCGGCCGCGCCATCCACGCCACCCGTCGTTGGCCGCGTCGTCGTGCTCGGCGACAGTCTCGCGGTGACGCCGACGCCGGCGGAAGGTTTTCCGGCGGTGCTCCAGAGCAGGATTGCTGGCGGACGGCTGCCGTGGACGGTGAGCAACGCCGGCGTGTACGGCGACACGACGGCGGACGGCCTGCGCCGGTACGAGCCGCTGCTGCAGGGCGATGTCGGGGTGCTCGTGCTCGAGCTCGGCGCCAACGACGGTCTCGACGGCGTGGACACGAGCACGATCGAGGGGAACCTCGCGGCGATGATCGAGGCGGCGCAAGCACACGGCATCGCCGTCGTGCTGTGCGGGATGGAGACGCTTCCGCTTCGCGGCCTCGGCTACACGGTCGCCTTCCACGACGTGTTCCCGCGCCTGGCGCGACGCTACAACATCCCGCTGGTGCCGTTCCTGCTTGCGGGCGTCGCGCTGACGCCCGGCATGACTGCTCCTGACGGCGTCCATCCGAACGCGGCCGGCGCGCGTCGCATCGCCGACAACGTCTGGCCGTACCTGGAACCTCTATTGCGACAAGGGCCGACCTGAGGGCGGCCC
>Ga0134127_10000289_pt1 | contig 53527 bp, 38 predicted proteins | sample KB31753_FD_96459 | JGI IMG/M metagenome (GOLD analysis project Ga0134127, IMG submission 96459) | Terrestrial soil microbial communities with excess Nitrogen fertilizer from Kellogg Biological Station, Michigan, USA - KB3-175-3 | ecosystem: Environmental > Terrestrial > Soil > Unclassified ...
GACAGCGGCACCAAGTCGATGGGCGGCAACGTCGGCGGGCCGATCATCCGCAACAAGGCGTTCTGGTTCTTCAACTACGAGTACACGCACTCGCGCGAGGCCGTGCGCCTGAGTTTTCCGTCCGCGGCAGCGCCGCTCGCCACGTCGTTTTCGGACGTCTACAACGTGCATCTCAAGAACTACTTCGTGCGCGGCGATTACCAGCTCAATACGTCGAACACGATGCACAGCAGCCTGATCTACGGACCGAATGACGGACACGGTGAGAATGCGGAAGCCGAGCGCTACACCAAACAGGGGTTCCGCTATGAGCTCGCCGCCCCGGAGCTGCTCGCCAACTTCTCGTGGACCTCGATCTTCAGCAACAGGATGGTCAACGAGGTCAAGGTGGGCACGACCCAGGAGAACCTGTGGATTGGCGACCGTAGCATCTTCAACGAAGCGGGGAAGGACATTCCGTGGGACCTCAAGTCGCATCAATGGACGGCGCTGAAGGGGGTCGATCCCATCGACTTCGGGTCGGCGCAGCAGCACCCGGATTACCGGGCCGGCCCGCGCGTCGAGATGAGCGGCAACGCGCTGACGGCGAATGTGTACAGCGAGCAGCTCACCTTCACGCCCGCCAACCACACGCTCAAGTTCGGCGTGGGTGGGAGCCAGAACAAGGGCACGAGCGTGGTGTCCACGAACCAGATCGGCACATTCGAGTTCGCACAAAACAACGCGCCGTTCGATCCGGCGGTCGCCTCCACCTACCCGACGCGCTTCCGCATCCGGCTGGGCGAGATGTTCATCCCCATCGGCACGTGGCGCGCCGACTCGTTCGTCTCGGACAAGTGGCAGCTGACCAGGCAGCTGACGCTGAACCTCGGCGTCCGCTACGAGTACGACGACAACTCGTCGAACACGAAGAACGGTTTCGCGCCGCGCCTGGGCGTCGCCTACGCCCCGGACGAGAAGACCGTGCTGCGAGCGGGCTTCGGCAAGTTCTACGAGTTCCCGCCGACGTCGATCATCTCGGACCTGTTCAGCGGCAAGGTCATCTCGAGCGTCTTCACGTTCGACACCGGCGAGGACCTGAGCGCGACGCGCGGGGTGCTGCCGGCCAATCCGTGCCTGCTCGCGACGACGGGCGGCGCCGGCCTGGCGAAGATCAGCCCGGCGTGCCGCGCGCAGCTCGTCACCGCGCAGGGTCAGCTGGCCGCCGGCAGCTTCATCAACACCGAGCCGCGGCTGCCCGGCAACCGCAAGCTGGGCTTCCTCTACCAGATCAACACGGGCGTGCAGCGCGAGATCGCTCGCGGCATGGCCGTCACCGTCGATTACGTCGGTTCGCGCGGCCGCGACCAGACGGGCCTGATCGACCTCAACGAAGTGCGCCCGCTGGCGAACGGCACGATCGGCAGGCCGGGTCCGTCCGTGTTCGATGCCGACGGCTCGCGCATTCCCGCCCAGGCGCGCGGCGCCAGCTTCCAGCGCGTGCTCGAGTACGTGACGTCGTCGGCCTTCAACAGCGACTACGATGCGCTCGAAATGTCGCTCGACAAGCGCTTCGCCAACCGGTGGTCGGGACGCGCGAGCTACACGCTGTCGCGCTCGCGTGACGTGGCGGCCACGAGCGCGGGCAACTTCGGCATCGTCAACAAGCGCGTGAACGACGACTTCAACCCGCGGAAGGACTACGGCCTGGCGACCTTCGACAACCGGCACGCGTTCACGGCGGGCGGCAACTGGAACGCGTGGCGGGATCTCGGCCTGGGCGCCATCTTCCGCTATTACTCCGGCAACCCGGTGAACGAAACGGTGGGCACGGACGTGAACCGCGATCGCGACAACTTCGATCGCCCGGTGAAGGGACGTGACGACCTGACGCGGCCCATCGTCTCGAAGGTGGACGCCGACGGCATGGCGATCCGCAACGGCATCGAAGGCGCCGACAAGATGCTGCTCGACCTGCGGCTGCAGTACGTGCACCGGATCGGGGGCGAGCGCACGGCGGGATTCTTCTGGGAGATCTACAACGCGCTGAACCGCGTCAACTTCGCCAACCCGATCGGCGCGCGCAACAGCGCCGATTTCCTGCGCTCGATTACCGCGGACGAGGCGCGGTCGATGCAGATCGGCCTGCGCTATACGTTTTAGGCTATCGTAGGGGCCGGCTGAAGCCGGCCCCCACGTACCCTTTGTCGATCGTAGCGGCCGACCTTCCCCTTTGTAGATCGGAGGGGCCGACCTTCAGGTCGGCCCGCAGCAACGGAGGTAACGACATGATGCGCACCGCAATGCGGACCGCGGCGGCTCTCATGGGCGCCGGACTCATCTGGGCGGCCGCGTCGTACGACGCGCCGCAGGCGCAGGCGCCAGCCGGAGGCGTCGTGGCGTTCACCGGCGCCCGCGTCATCGACGGCACCGGCGCCGCGCCGACGGAAGGGACGACGATCGTCGTCTCCGACGGACGCATCCAGGCCGTCGGCCGCAACGTCGCGGTTCCCGCCGGCGCCACGCGCGTCGACATGGCCGGCAAGACCATCATGCCGGGCATCATCAACGCGCACGGCCACCTGCAGGCGGACATGTCGAAACGCCCGGCGCGCGAACGGCTCACCGCCCAGCTCCGCATGTACGCCGACTACGGGATCACCACGGTGCAGGTCCTTGGCCTTCCCCTGGACGACGTTCCAGAAGCGGTGAAGCTGCGGGACGAATCACGCACCGGCGCGGTCGACCGCGCGCGCGTGCTCTTCGCCGCCGCCAGCCTCCGCAACCTGAAGACCGAGCAGGAGGCGCGCGACTGGGCCACCAAGTACGCCGACATGAAGGTGGACATCATCAAGATGCACATCACCGGCGGGCCGATGGACATGACGCCGGCGGTCTACGGGGCGTTGATCGATCAGGCGCACAAGCGGAACCTGCGGACGGCGGCGCACCTCTTCTACCTGCGCGACGCGAAGGGTTTGCTCGAGAAGGGGATCGACGTCATCGCGCACAGCATCCGCGACCTGCCGGTCGACCAGGCGACGATCGCGGCCATCAAGGCGCGCGACGTCGAGTACATCCCGACGCTGACGCGCGACATCGCGACGTTCATCTACGAGGGGACACCGCCGTACTTCGCCGATCCCTTCTTCACGCGCCACATCCCGGGCTCGTACTACCGCGACGAGATGGCGAAGCTGAAGGACCCGGCCAACCAGGAAAAGATCAAGAAGGACGCGGCGGCGCAGAGCATCAAGCCGGCGCTCGACCAGGGGCGGAAGAACCTCAAGACCCTCTCCGACGCGGGCGTGACGATCGCGCTCGGCACCGATACCGGCACCAACGAAGGACAGTGGCAGGGGTACTTCGAGCACATCGAGCTCGAGGAGATGGTCAAGTCGGGGCTGACGCCGATGCAGGCGCTCGTCGCCGCCACCAGCGGCGCGGCGAAGGCGGCCAACATCCAGCAGCAGTTCGGCACCATCGCCGCGGGGAAGCAGGCCGACCTGCTCGTGCTCAACGCGAACCCGCTGACCGACATCAAGAACACGCGACAGATTCACTCGGTCTGGCTGGCGGGGCGGCGGCTGGCCTCGTCCAACGCGACGAATTGAGCGCGAATCCGGCCGAATCTACCTCGCCTGCCCACATCTGCCCGCCGTTGCCAACGCACCGGCGGGCAGGTCTTCCGTGCAGGTTCCCGTCAATACCCCATTGACACGGATCGGCACCTAGGTGTCTTGTAGGCACCTTGTTTCGAACCCCACTCAAGTCGTCGTCGGCTTTCGCGGAAACGGAGGCAAGAATGCGCGTCCTGGTGTGCCTCGTCGTCGGAGCCTTACTCTCCCTGGTCCCTGTCACGTCCCTGTCTGCGCAAGGAGCACTCGCCGAAGTCAACGGTACGGCGGTTGACCAGTCGGGCGCCGTGCTACCGGGCGTCACGGTCACGCTGACCGAAGAAACCACCGGCCTCGTTCGCACGGTGATCACGAATGAAGCGGGCCGCTGGGTGGTGCCAGCGTTGCAGCCTGGCCGTTACGCGGTCAAGGCCGAGCTCGCCGGCTTCCAAACGCAGAATCGCACGGGCGTCGTCGTCAACGTCGGCCAGGCGGTCACGCTCAACCTGTCCCTGCCCGTTGGCGGCCTGTCCGATCAAGTGACGGTCACGGGCGAAGCGCCCCTCGTCGAGGTGACTCAGACGCAGGTCGGCACCAACATCACGGGCCAGAACATCGACGCGCTGCCGACCGCCGGACGGCAGCAGTACGCGCTGCTGCAGCTGGTTCCCGGGCTCACGCCCACGCTCGCGGCGGGGTCGTTCGAGGGCGCGCAGTACAGCGCGGGCGGCCAGAGCACCTCGAACAACGTGTTCATGGTGGACGGCGCCTACAACAACGACGATCGCACGCAGTCCGGGCCCGGCATGCAGACCCGGATGACGGTCGACACGACGGCCGAGTACCAGGTGCTGGTGCACGATTTCGGCGCGGAATACGGCGGCGCCGCCGGCGCGGTGATCAACGCCGTGACCAAGGGCGGCAGCAACCAGTTCCACGGCCGCGCCGCGTACTACCTGCAGGACAGCAAGCTGGATGCGACCAACTATTTCCTGAAGCTGGCCGGCACCAAGCCTGCCAAGAGCGGCGTCAAGACGATGCTCGCGAACATCGGCGGGCCGATCGTCCAGAACAAGATGTTCTTCTTCGCCAACGTCGAGCGCCTGCGCATCCGGCAGGCGGCCGACCTGCTCTATCCGAAGGACGCGGCGCCCCTCGCGGTGTCGTACTCGACGTTCCTCCCGGTCGGCTCGGAGAACTATTTCGGCCGCCTGGACTATCAGATCAACCAGTCGAACAACGTGAGCGTCCGCGCCGTGTTCGACGTCAACCGGGTGAACGGCCAGGACCACGTGGTCCAGCTGCGCACCATCCAGGCGATGCGGATCGAGCGCGTGCCGAAGCCTGGCGAGACGTTCATCAACGGACAGTGGCTGCGGGTGATGGGCAACCGGATGGTCAACGAGTTCCGGATGCACCGCGTCAATGAAAACCTCCAGGTCGGCGACCAGAGGATGTTCGACAACGTCGGCTCGAACACGATCTTCGCGGACAACAAGTTCCTGGGACTCAAGGGGGATCAGTTGGACTTCGGCGCGGGTCAGGGGCACCCCGACTACGTGACGGGGCCCTATGCGAGCCCGGGCGGGGCGAACGTCACGACCACGCTCTTCACCGAGCAGCTGACGTTTACACCGACCAAGCACACCTTGAAGCTCGGTTTGGGCGCCAGCAAGAACGGCGGCGTCAACATCGTCGGGACCAACTACATCGGGTTGTTCTCGTTTGCCGGCAACGCCGCGTTCGACCCGGCCATTCCTACCACCTATCCGAATCGGTTCCAGATTCAGCTCGGCGAGCTGTTCCGCCCGATGAAGGACTGGCGCATGAACTACTACGTGTCGGACAAGTGGCAGGCCACGCGTATGCTCACGCTGAGCCTGGGCGTCCGCTACGACTACCAGGATGAGGTCCCGCTGACGAAGAATGCGTTCGCGCCGCGGCTGGGCATGGCGCTCGCTCCCAACGAGCGGACGCTGATCCGGGCGGGCGCCGGCAAGTTCTATCAGTACCAGTCGACCGCCATCCCCGGGAACCTGTTCGCGGGCGCGGTGTACTCGCCGATCTACGCGTTCGATACCGGCCAGGACAACAACCCGTCGGCCGGACGGCTGCCAACGCGTGATGTCTGCCTGCTGCCGGTGAACAATGCTGGCCAGGCCGAGATCAGCCCCGCATGCCGCGCGCAGCTGGCTTCGGTGCGCAGCCTGGTCGGCACTCCCGCCTTCGTCAACCCTGAACCGGTGCTCGATGGCGACCGCCGCCTGCCGTACCTCTGGTCCTACGACGTCGGCGTCCAGCGCGAAATCTTCACCGGCATGGCTGTCACGGTCGATGTCGTCGCGACGCGCGGCTACGATCAGCTGGGGCGCATCGACATCAACGAGCCGCGGCGGCTGGCCAACGGCACCATCGGCCGTCCCGGACCGGCGGTGTTCGATCCGGATGGCACGCTGATTCCGGCCTCGGCCCGCAGCGCGACGTTCCAGCGCGTGCTGCAGTATCAGTCAAACCCTGCGTTCAATTTCGACTCCAAGGCACTCGAGATCAGCCTGAACCGGAGGATGGCCAACCGCTGGTCCGGCCGCGCGGCCTACACGCTGTCGAAGGCTCGCGACGTCGGCACGGGAGTTCGCGGCGAGGCCCGTGTCGTGAACGACCTCGACCCGCGGACCGACTACGGCTTGTCGGATTTCGACAACCGGCACGCACTCACCGCCGGCGGCAACTGGGACGCGTGGCGAGGGCTCAGCACCGGCGCGACGTTCCGGTTCTATTCCGGCAACCCGGTCAACGAAACGATCGGCCTCGATGCCAACGGCGACCGCGACAACACGGATCGTCCCGTCAAGGGCGTCAACGACCTGACCAAGCCGATCCTGTCGCCGGTCGACTCGACCGGCACCGCCATTCGCAATGGCATCCCCGGCGCCCACAAGACGCTCCTCGACCTGCGGCTCCAGTACGTCGTGAAGCTGCAGAACCAGCGCACCGCGGGATTCTTCATGGAGGTCTACAACGCCCTGAATCACGTCAACTTCAACAACGTGATCGGGAATCGCAACGCCTCGCAGTTCGGCCAGTCGGTCGTCGCCGACACCGCGCGCCAGATGCAGCTCGGCGTTCGCTACACGTTCTGAGACTCTGAGCAGACACGCAGGCGGGTAGGGATAAAATCCTACCCGCCCCACTTGGCCCAGCCGTCCTATCCGCCCAATCCGCCCAATCCGCCCGGCCAGCCGCCAGACCGCTTCCTGCTCGCCGGCGTCATGGGCTGGCCGGTCATGCATTCGCGCTCGCCAGCGCTCCACAACTACTTCTTCAAGCAGTACGGCCTCGCGGGGACGTACGTACCGCTCGCGATCCGGCCCGAGCGTCTCGAAGCGGCGCTGCGCGCGCTCGCGCCGCTCGGGTTCGCCGGGTGCAACCTCACGATTCCGCACAAGGAACGCGCGCTCGAGATCGTCGACGAGGTCGACGCGCTCGCGCGGCGGATTGGCGCCATCAGCTGCGTCCTCGTCCGGCCTGACGGCTCGCTCGCCGGCACGAACAACGACGTGCACGGCTTCGCGCGCAACATCCTGCAGCAGCAGCCGGAGTGGCGCGCCGATGCCGGACCGGCGGTGGTCGTCGGCGCAGGCGGCGGCGCGCGGGCGGTGGTCTACAGCCTCGTCGATCGCGGGGCGCGCGAAGTGCGCGTCGCCAACCGGACGCACGCGCGCGCGGAGACGCTGGCGCGCGAGTTCGGGCCGGCGGTCTTGCCGGTGGAGTGGGACGAGCGGCATCGCGCGCTCGACGGCGCCGCGATGCTCGTGAACACGACGAGCCAGGGGATGGCCGGCCAGCCGCCGCTCGATCTCGATCTCGAGCGGCTTCCGCGCCGCGCGCTCGTCGCCGACATCGTCTATATTCCGCTCGAGACGCCGCTGCTGGCGGCGGCGCGGCGGCGCGGCAACCCGGCGGTGGATGGCCTGGGGATGCTGCTGCACCAGGCGTGCATCGCCTGGCAGCTCTGGTTCGGACGCGACCCGCAGGTCACGCCGGAGCTGCGCGCCACGATCGAAGCCACGCTTCCACGGACGTAGGGACCGCATGTCTCGCCTGACGCTCTCGATCGCGACCACGGACTACGACCACTTCCGCGACTTCCGCCTCGGCCTCGTCAACGCCGAGGGGATCGATCACACGTGGCTGACGCTCGGCCATCACGAGTGCTTCGCGCGCTTCACCGCCAACCGCGAGTTCGACGTCTCGGAGCTCTCGTTCGCGAAGTTCGCGGCGCAGGTGAGCCGCGAGCGGACCGACGTCATCGGCCTGCCGGTGATCTGTTCGCGGCTGTTCCGCTTCTCGTCCTTCTACGTGAACCGGAAGAGCGGCATCCGGAACGTCCAGGACCTGAAGGGGAAGAAGGTCGGCTCGCCCGAGTGGGCGCACTCGGCCGCCGTCTACATGCGCGGCTGGATGCACAACGAGATGGGGGTGACGCTTGCCGACGTGCATTGGTATCAGGCGGGCGCCAACGCCCCGGGCCGCGAGGAGAAAGTGGAGCTCGATCTCCCGCACGGGGTCGTCATCACGCGCGTCGCGGACAGGAGCCTCAGCGAGATGCTCGCGGCGCAGGAGATCGACTGCGCCATCATCGCGCGCCCGCCGACCTGCTTCCTCGAGGGGCACCCCGACGTCGTCCGCCTGTTTCCGGACTACCTCGAGATGGAGGAGGCGTACTACGCGCGGACGAAGGTGTGGCCGATCATGCACATCATCGCCATGCGGCGCGCGATCGTCGAGGAGCACCCGTGGGTCGCCCGCAACCTCTACAACGCGTTCCTCGAGTCCAGGCGGCGATCGATCGAGCGCATCCTGGACCCCGCGGTCTCACGCTACCCCGTTCCGTGGCTGGCGACCTACGCGCGCCGGATGCGCGACATGTTCGGCGGCGACCTGTTTCCGTACGGGATCGAGGAGAACCGGCCGACGTGGGAGCAGATGGCGCTCTACACGCACCAGCAGGGGATCGCGCACCGGCACATGGCGCCCGAAGAGTTTTTCCCTGCGGGAATCATGACGAAGGTGGTCATCTGACGACGGCCGGACACCCGGACCTTGTGCTACTCTCCGCAGCGCACGGAGGTTGAGATGCGGAAACGACTGCTCCAGGTGCTCGGTGTGGTCGGCGTCATCCTCGCCGTCATCGTCCTGGTGAAGGTAGCCCCGGCCGGAAGCGCGACGCCGGGCCCGGGAACCCGCACCGCGTGGGGCGATCCCGACCTGCAGGGCATCTGGACCGACGAGTATCAGACGCCGCTGCAGCGGCCCGCGAAATACGCCACCAAGGAAGCGTTCACCGACGAAGAGCGCGCCGAACTGGATCGGCAGCGCGCCGCGATCCTCCGCCGCGACCAGCGCGTGGAGGTCGGCAGCGAACGCGACGTCGCCGGCGCCTACAACGCGGTCTTCCAGTCCATCAAGCACACGGGGAAGCGGACGTCGCTGGTGGTCGATCCGCCGGACGGGCGGATTCCCGCGCTCACGCCCGAAGCGAAGCAGCGCGCCGACACCGACCGCCAGTTCCGCCTCGCGCTCCTGCAGGCAACGCAGACCTGCAAGGACGGCGACGCCGCCTGCGCGGGCGGGAAGTACGGGCCCCCGTCGCCGCGCCGCGCGGAGGTCGCACCGTTCTACAACACGGGACGCCTCAATCGATCGGACGGCCCCGAGGACCGCAGCATGACCGAACGGTGCATGGCCGCCGTGCTGCCCGACTTCGGCGGCTACCGCCGCATCGTGCAGGCGCCGGGCACCGTGTCGATCTTCTACGACGTCGGGCAGGGGCAGGGGTGGCAGCGGGTCATCACCCTCGACCAGAAAGAGCACCTTCCCTCGACCGTGCATCAGCGGTTCGGCGACTCGCGCGGTCACTGGGAGGGGAACACGCTCGTCGTCGACGTGACGAACTTCTCGCCCAAGAGCGACTTCATGGGCGCGCGCGAGAACCTGCACCTGGTCGAGCGGTGGACGCGCGTCGACGCGAAGACGCTGGAGTACGCGGTGACGATCGAGGATCCGACGACCTGGACCAAATCGTGGACCGTCAAGCAGGAGATGAACCGGCAGGACGAGCAGGCCAACCGGATCTACTACGAGCCGCGCTGCCATGAAGGCAACTACGGCCTGCCCGCGCTGCTGTCGGGCACGCGCGCGGAAGAAGCGGCGTTTGCCGCGGGCAAGGGCCCGGACCCGGCGACGAAGGATTCGGCGACCGACTTCGGCACCGAAGGCGGCGTGGATGCGTTGACGGGAGGTGGCTAATGTCCAGACGCTCGCTCATCGCAGCCGTCCTGGCGACCGCCGTCGTGACCGCCGCGGTCAGCGTCTCGGTGACGCGGCTCACCGGCCAGAGCGCGCGCCCGACGCGCACCGGGGACGGCAAGCCGAACATCAGCGGCGTGTGGCAGGTCAACAACGAGGCGAACTGGGATCTGCAGGCGCACGACGCGCGCCCTGGCGCCGTGACGCAGCAGGGCGTGTACCCGTACGCCTACGCGCAGGTGCCGGCGGCGCCCGTCCTCGCGCTCGGCGCCGCCGCGATCGTCCCGGGCTCGATCGGCGTCGTGCAGGGCGACAGGCAGATTCCGTACACGGCGGCGGCCGCGGCGCGGAAGACGGAGAACGGTGCGCACTGGGTCGACCGCGACCCGGAGCTCAAATGCTATCTGCCGGGCATCCCGCGCGCGACCTACATGCCGTATCCATTTCAGATCGTGCAGAGCTCGAACAAGATCCAGATGATCTACACGTTCTCGAACGCGGCGCGCACGATTCACCTGGATACCGTCGCCGGTCCGCCGGACGACACGTGGATGGGCCACTCGGTCGGGCGCTGGGACGGCGACACGCTGGTGGTCGACGTGACGCATTTCAACGACAAGACGTGGTTCGACCGCGCGGGGAATTTCCACAGCGACGCGCTGCACGTCGTCGAGCGCTTCACGCCGATCTCTCCCGATGCGCTGCGCTACGAGGCGACGATCGAGGATCCGAAGACTTTCACGCGCCCGTGGACGATCGCCATGCCGATCTACCGCCGGCTCGAGCCGGAGGTCCAGCTGCTCGACTTCCCGTGCATCGACTTCACCGAGGAGTTCATGTACGGGCACCTGCGCAGGCAGCAGCTGGTGAAGCACTGGGAGAGCGACACGATGGCGGTGGACATCAGGCGCAAGGTGCCTCCAGGCGAACAGCTCTTCGACTGGTACGGAAAGTAAGCGGAGGAGGCTGCATCCAATGCCGACCAAGCTGACGGTTGTCGTGATGATGGCGGGCCTGTGGCTCGCGGCGACAGCGGCGCCGCTGCGCGCGCACCACGCGTTTGCCGCCGAGTTCGACGCGAACAAGCCGGTCCACTTCGAGGGGACGGTCACGAAGATGGAGTGGACCAACCCGCACGTGTGGCTGCACATGGACGTGAAGAAGCCGGACGGCTCCGTCGAGAACTGGGCGTTCGAGGCGGGCACACCCAACGTCCTCTTTCGGCGCGGCTTCACGAAGGAGTCGCTGCTGCCGGGAACGAAGGTGATTGTCGAGGGCTACCAGGCGAAGAACGGCTTGAAGCGGGCGAACGGCCGCGACCTGACGTTCCCCGACGGAAAGAAGCTGTTCCTCGGCTCGTCGGGCACCGGCGCGCCGTACGAGCTGACGCCGAACAACCAGCAAGTGCCCAAGAAGTGACGTAAACGACCGTAGGGGCCGGCTTCAGCCGGCCCTACTTCGTGTAGGCGTAGGGGCCGACCTTCAGGTCGGCCCAAGCTTCGATCGGTAGTGATCCCACGTCTTCTTGAACAGGCTCGGCGTCCACAACTTCTCGCGTGACGCCTTCTGCTCCGCTTCGCTGAATACGTACGGCTCGCCGATCTGCATCGCCATGTACTGGCGGTAGGCGTTCTCCTCGACGTAGGCCGCCAGCGCGAAGCACTCGACGATGTCGGCGCCGACGACGACGACGCCGTGCGCCTTGAGGAGGACGGCCGGCCCGCGGCCGAGGATCTGCGCCATCTTCTCGCCCATCGGCTTGGTGTTGATCGACAGCGGCGAATCCATCAGCGGGATGTCTCCCAGCAGCACCCCCTGCGCGTACACCGGCTGATACTTCACGCCGGTCATCGTCAGGAACGTCGACCACTGGGGATGCGTGTGCATCACGGCGTTGACGTCGGTCCGCGCGCGGTAGGCCTCCGAGTGAATGTGGAATTCGAGCGGGGGTCGCGCGGTTCCCTCGAGGAGGTTGCCCGCGAGATCGACGGTCACGATGTCGTCGACGGTGAGCGCGCCGCGGGCCGACGCGCCGGAGTTGATGTAGAAGCTGCCTGCGTCGCGCCGCGCGCTGCAGTGGCCGTTGTGGTCGATGTACCCGGCGCGCTCGAGCATGCGAATGGCGTCCACCAGTTGCTGTTTCACGACACCCTCTTCTTCCACAGCTCCCATGAACGGCCGACGGTCGCGAGGTTGATGGCGTCGGCCCTGCGCCCTTCTTCCTCGTCGAGCGCGGCCATCGGTCCGCCCAGCGCGGCCGCCTGCAGCTGAACGCGCGCGCTCACCTCCGTGAAGATCGCGCGGAAGACGGCGGACTGCAGCGTCGGCGCCACCGCGACGAACCCGTGCGCGCGCAACAGGAGCACGGCTTTGTCGCCGAGCGCGTCGGCCAGCGCCGCGCCCTTCTCCGCGCTGCTGATGACGATATCGGTAGCGCCGAACCTCTCGCGGATGTCGAAGACTGGTACGCCGGCGGCGAGAAACGCCGCGTTGTGATACGTCGCGCGCATCGGCGTGGCGACGAGGCCGAACGGAATCACCGCCGTCGAATGGCCGTGCGCGATGGCCATCACGTCCGCGCGCTTCTTGTAGATGCCGCCGTGGAGAAATCGCTCGATGAACGGCTTGCGCAGCGAGTCGAGAGGCTCACAATCGAGCGAGAACTCCATGATGTCGCCCGCGGTCACCAGCGCGGGGGCGAGCGATCGCGACATCAGGAACCGGTCGGGGCTCTCGGGGTGGCGCATCGACACGTGGCCGGCCGCGTCGAACACGCCCTGGTCCACCAGGATGCGACTCGCTGCCGCGAGGTCTTCGAGGACGCCGTGCTCCACCCGTCAGGCTCCGCCGGAGAAGAGCACCAGCGCCTGCGTGAACGTGATCCACGCGCCCCATGCTATTGGAACGCCTACCGCCGCCCAGGCAACGGCGGTCCGGAAATCGAAGGCGGCGACGGCGTGTCGTCCGGGATCCGGGATCCGCGGTCCGGGATCCGCCGTACGCAGCGGCCGGCTCGAGACGGCCCCTACTGAACCCGGCAACGGCTTGACGAGCCAGTTCGCGACGAAGCCAACGACCAGCAGGCCGGCGAGGATGTACATCGTGAAGTCGTACACCTGCTGACGCGGGACGCCGGCGGCGATCTGCGCCTCGCGGATGTAGTTGACCAGCACCGGGCCGATGATGCCGGCCGTGGACCACGCGGTGAGGAGGCGTCCGTGAATGGCGCCGACGTACTGCGCGCCGAACGTGTCGGCGAGGTAGGCGGGGACGGTCGCGAAGCCGCCGCCGTACATCGACACGATCACGCAGACGGCCAGCACGAACAGCGCCTGGCTGCCCGCGCGCGCCAGCGACGGCGCGCCGGCATAGAGCACGATGCCGAGCAGGAAGAACGTCGCGTAGGTGGCCTTGCGGCCGATGCGGTCCGACAGCGACGCCCAGAAGAACCGGCCGCCGATGTTGAAGAGCGAAATCAATCCCGTGAAGCCCGCGGCGACCGCGGCGGACGCGCCGAAGATCTCCTGCAGCATCGGCGACGCCATCCCGATGACGCCGATGCCGGCGCTGACGTTCAGGCAGAGGACCGCCCAGATCAGCCAGAACTGCTTCGTTTTCGGTGCGTCGCGGTAATGGACGCTCGCGACGGTTATCGGCTGGCGCGGCGAGGCGGCCAGCGCGTAGTCGGGCGGCGGCACGCGATACGCGAACGCGCCGCTCATCATGAAGACGAAATACACGGCGGCCAGCACGACGAATGTCTCCCAGACGCCGACCGACGCCGGCGTGCGGAAGTACGTCATCAGCAGGTTCGCGAGCGGGGCGCCGATCATCGCGCCGCCGCCGAACCCCATGATCGCCATCCCCGTCGCCATCCCGCGGCGATCGGGGAACCATTTCACCAGCGTCGAGACCGGCGAGATGTAACCGAGGCCGAGGCCGATGCCGCCAATCACGCCGCCGCCGAGCCACATGATCCAGAGCTGGTGCACGACGACGCCGACGGCCGCGATGACGATACCGCCGCACCAGCAGACGGCAGAGACGACGCCTGCCTTGCGCGGGCCGGCGCGCTCGAGCCACCCGCCCCACAGCGCCGCTGACGACCCGAGGAAGACGAAGAAGAGGGTGTACATCCACCCGAGATCGGCGACACGCCAGTCGCAGGTGGTCGTGACCAGCGCGCGTGCCAGCGTCAGGTCGGGGCATGCGACGGGCTGCGTCACGCCGAGCGCACGCGACAGCGGCAGCCAGAACACGCTGAAGCCGTACGCCATGCCGATGCACAGGTGAATGGCGAGCGCGGCGGGCGGGACGAGCCAGCGGTTGAACCCGGGCCCGGCAACGATGCGCTCGCGGTCGAGGAGGCCCGGCGCGGAGGACGAAGCGGCTACTTCCACGGCATCACCGACACGTGAATGGCGCCCGGCGCGCCTTCCCCGCCCACCGACTTGATCGCATAGTCCACCTCCGCAAGGCCGAATCGATGCGTGGTCAGCAGGTCCAGCGGGAATCGATGCGACGCCAGCTGCTGCAGTCCCAGCTCCACCGCGCGGTACGAGTGCCCGCGCGCGCTCTTGAGCGTCATCCCCTTTCGCGTCAAGCGCCCGATGGGAAAATCCGGGAACTTCGCGTTGCCCTCGCCCTGGACCACCATCGTCGCGCCGCGCCGCTTCGCCGCCTCGATGCCGAGCAGCACCGGCGCCGTGCCGCCGCCGCTCGTGCAGTCGACGACGACATCCACGCCGCGGCCGTCCGTGATCTCGAGGACCCGCGCCAGCGCGTCCTCCTGCTGCACGTCGATCACGGTATCGGCGCCCATCGACGTCGCCACCTCGAGCCGCCGCGCGTCGCGCGACGTGCCGGTGACGATGATGAGCGACGCGCCCGCCTGCTTCGCGGCCATCGCGCAGCACATCCCCTGCTGACCCGGCCCCTGGATCAGCACCGACGATCCATAGCCGACGCCGCCGTCGAGAAGCGTCCACTGCACGCCGTTGGACATCGGCGTGGCGATGCCGGCCTCTTCCGGCGTCAGGCCGCGCGGCACGCGATGCAGGACCGCGTTGAGCGGCAGGTATACGTAATGGCTGAAGCCGCCCCAGAGCGACGGTTCGATGTCGATGGCCGTGTAGCCGTACCTGATGGCAGTCGGATCGTAGAACCACTCCGTCGCCGCGCAGTGACGGTACTCGCCCATGTGGTCCCACTCGCAATGCCCGCACGGGAGGTAGTGCTCGAGGAAGACGAGGTCGCCCTCGGTGAAGCCTTTCAGCCGCTCGAAGTCGCGCCCGACCTTCGCGAGGTAGCCGACGTTCTCGTGGCCCATGATGAGCGGCGCGCCGCGAAGGGGCAGCTTGTACTGGCTGACGTCGGTGCCGCAGACGCCGGCAATCTCCACCTTCAGGAGGGCGGCATCCGAGGGGATGTCGGGGAGGTCGAATTCGCGCAGCTCGGTGGTCGAGGGACCCACCTTGAGGGCAACCAGAGTTTTTCCCGTCGCGGCCATGCCGGCTGATTTTAGTCCGGCGGGTCTGTGATGCCGGGTCTGAAAAGACCCGGCCTACTTTCGGGGTTAGGGATGTAGGCCGGGTGCCGCGGTGCCAAGGGCATCCATCGCTTACGGATGTAGGCCGGGTGCCGCGGTGCGAACGGTATCAATCGCATCGCGGACCCGGCGGGCCCCCCGGGCGAATCTATACGCCCGCGGCCTGGCGTGCCGCGAACGGGTTCTCGTCGGCGCTCGGGCCGTAGATCGACGGCACCGGCACGTTCAGCTGCCGGAGGTAGACGGACAGCTGGCCGCGATGGTGGTACCAGTGGTTCAGCATGATCGTGCGGAACACCGCGCCGACCGGCATCGCCATGACCTCCCTGTCGCCGTCCACGACGCGCCAGAGCTTCGCGAGGTCGGCATCGTCCAGTGTTCGAAGGATGGTGCGCGCCTTCTCGAGACTTTCGTCAAGGGCCGGAATCAACTCGGCGGCGCTCTTCGCGCTCGGCTGCTCGAACTTCGGCACCGGGAACGGCGAGATCTGCGAGATCTCGGCGATCGCCCCCGGCGTCGAGGCGATGTGCAGCGCGAGCTGGCCGAGCGACATCGACCTGTGGTGCGGCTTCCAGCCCAGGCGATCGTCCGGGACGCGCTCGAGGACGCGCCGAGTCGTCTGCGCTTCCTGTTCGAGCTCCTGCAGCAAGTGTTCAATGGCTGACATGTCTACTCCTTCGCTGCGCGGACCTAACGCCGCGCCTCCGCCTGTTTGCGAACGCGCTCGTGCAGCGGCGCCCAGCCGCGCGTCATCCCCTGCCTGAAATCGTCGGGAATGAAGCCGAGCGCGGAATGCCGGAACGAGATCAGCGTCCCGCCGTCCACGTCCTTCAGCCGGTACTGGATGTTCGAGACGACGGGCAGCGACATGAACAGCGGCCCGGTGATTTCGAGCAGCGTCGGCCGCTTGATCGCCTGCACGTGTCCCCAGAAATGCCCGTTGTCGCCGCCGAGATCGCGGTACCACCGGCCGCCGGGGCGCGCTTCGATCACCATCGGCATCGGCACGCCGCCGACGCCGGTGTTGCCGGGTCCCATCTGCTCGAGCAGCGCCTCGAAGGTGGCGTCGAGCGATGCCTGGACGTGAATCTCCTCGGTGAGATCGAGGGTGAGGTTGTCGAGCGTCGATGCGGTGAGGGCCACGGTGTTCCTCCTTATGTCTTCGGTTTCTGCTCGGCGCGCTCCTTCACGCGCGTGAGCTGATGACGCCAGTACTGCTGGAAGATGCCGGTCCACTCGTGCAGCGGGCGAATCGCGTCGGCGTTGGCGCGGTAGAACATCTGGCGGCCGTCGCGCCGTGAGCGCACCAGCCCGACGTGGCGCAGCACCTTCAGGTGCTTCGACACCGACGGCTGACTGAGCTCGAATTTCTCGACGATGTCGCTGACGTGGCGCTCCTGCGGAGCGAGGTAGACGAGGATGTCGCGCCGCTGCGCTTCCGCGATCGCGTTGAAGACGTCGGAGGTGGTGGCGGCGCGAGGCACGAAGGCGAATTATATTCCCACTACGGAATATGTCAAGCAAGGCAGACGGACCTGCAAGTCGGCCTCTACGCGCCAGTAAGTGGGGCGGGTTCCGCGAGGCGAACTACAGGAATCGCCTCGCGGACCCGCCGCGACCCTACTGCGTGCTGCGCGGCTGCGTCCCGGGCTTGAACAGATATCCAGGAGGCCCGTTCTGATAGAACGCCCCCAGCGTCGTGATCTTGTCCATGTCCGGATAGAGCACGCCGAACGCGGGCGCGTCGACGCTGCCACGTGGTGAGTACCAGACGGCGCCGTCCTTCGTCACCTGGATCTTCGGCGTGTCCGCCGTCTTCTGCGGCTTTGGATAGAGCGTGAACGACTGATCGCGCGGGTTGAACTTCCAGATCGCGGCCGCGGTGCCGCCGACGTCCGCGCACCAGATGTTCCCTTCCGCGTCCTGCGCGACGTCGTACGGGTTCGAGTTGCGCCGCGGGATCGTGTACTCGGTGATCCGGCCCGTCGTCTGATCCAGCTTGTCCAGCTTCGCCGCGCGATTGCCGGCGGACCAGATGCCGAACCAGATGTTGTTCTGCGCGTCGACGTTCAGCCGCCGCACGTGGCCCGGATAGGTCGGCGGCGTGAAGATCGTCCACTCGTTGGTGGTGGTATCGAACTTCGCGATGTTGCCCGAATCCCACAGCGCCATCCAGATGTTGTCATTCTTGTCGGCGACGACACCGTAGACGATCGCGTTGTGCGTCGGCACCGGGAAGACCGTCACCTTCTTCGTCACGCGGTCGTACTTGCTGAGCGCGCCGCCCATGATCCAGCCGACGTAGATGTTGTCCTTCGAGTCGAGGGCGACCGACTGTGCCCACTTGATCGGGTTGCGGACGACGTTGTCCGGATCCAGTGGAATCTGCTCCTCGAACTTCTCGCTCTTCGGGTTGAAGCGAAGCAGGTGCTTCACGGCGGATGGTGTCTGGCCCCCGTGTTCGGGCAGCCAGATGTTGCCGGTGCGATCGATCTGCACCTCGTGGATGCCGTTGATCGAGCCATTCGGCAGCATGAACGACTTCTGATCGCCCGTCCGCGGATCGAGCTTGACCAGCCGGTGCGGATAGCCGCGATCGGTCAGCCAGACGTTGCCCTCCGCGTCGAACCGCACATCCTGGCCCGCGCGCCTGCCGGTGAAGCCGCCCTTGAGCTTGGCGAACTCCGGCGCGTGGATGCCCTCGTTCGGGCCGTCGGGCGTCAGGTAGTACTCGATGTACATCGACTTGCCGAGCTTCGCCTCGTCGAGCGGTATCTCCTTGTCGACGCGGACCGCCCGCGGCGGCTTGTCGGGCCCGAGGTTCTTGGCCAGGTACTGCACCAGCGTCTCGCGATCCTCGCGCGAGAACCGCAGCGCCGACGCGCGGAACGACAGGAGCCCTTCGGCGTACGAGGCGGCCGGCTTGTCGAACAGGTTGCGCCCCTGCATGCGATCGAGCCGCAGGTTCCAGGTGCCGATCGTCGCCGGCTGCGTGGCGAGGAAGTTCTCGCCGTGGCAGATCATGCAGGTGCGTTCCGCGATCTCGCGGCCCGGGCCGGGCGGAAAGATCTCGTCGTAGCTGGCTTCCTGCGTCACGGTGTGGTCGCCGCTGTTCTCGCCTTCGAGCGCGCCGACGATCGTGCGCTGCGAGGACGCGGCGGCGCTCTTCAGCGACAGGGAGATCTTCGGGTTGTCGCCGGCCTTGACGACCAGCTTCTGCACGTCCGACTGCAGCGTGTTCGCGCTGGCGCTGATCTCGTAGTTGCCCGGGAAGAGCGGCGTCGCGCGGAACTGCCCGGCGCTGGTGTAGACCATGAACAACACCCGCCTGTCGACGTTGCGGATGAAGACCTGCGCGGCCTTGAATGGGGTTGCGGACTGGACCGTGCCCGTCAGGCTCCCGAACCCCGGCAGCGGGGCGGCCTGCACGACGGTCGGGACGCCGGCCAGCGGCGCACCCATCCGTACCACGGTGTAACCGACAAGAAGACTTCCGATCAGGGCGAGCAGCAGCAAGGACCGACGTCGTGACATGTCGTACCTCCCTCTGAGGGGCGCCAGTGTATCCCAGATGAATGGCCGGAGAGGCTTTTCTGGTATATAACGCCCCGAGCGAGCAGGGCCGGTCGAAGGCAACTCAGGAGGAGGCAATGATCCGAGTCGTGCGTCGTGTCGCGTTCGTGATCCTCGTTCTTTGCGCGGCGTCCGCCGCCGCGCAGGACACCACGGGAACCATTCTCGGCACCATTACCGACGCGTCGGGCGCGGTGCTGCCCGGCGTCACCATCTCCGTCAAGAACGTCGACATCTCCCAGACCCGTACCATCGTCTCGGACGAGGCGGGGCGCTATCGCGTGCCGCTGCTGCAGCCGGGCCGCTACGAGGTGACGGTGCAGCTCTCGGGCTTCCAGACGATGGTCCGTTCGGGCATCACGGTCACCGTCGGTCAGCAGGCCGTCGTCGACGCGCGGCTCTCGCTCGGCAACGTGTCCGAGTCGATCACCGTCGAAGGCGCCGCGCCGCTCGTCGAGACGACGACGGGGACGATTTCCAACGTCGTCACCGAGCAGCAGCTCGCGTCGATGCCGCTCAACGGCCGCGACGTCACGCAGCTCGTGCTGCTGCAGCCGGGCGTCGTCATGAGCCGCTCGAGCGTGCAGGGCTCGAACGTCGGCCAGGGGACGAAAATCTCGGTGGCCGGGTCGCGCCCCAGCCAGAACATGTTCACGCTGGACGGCACCGCCTACAACGACGCGTTGAACAACACGCCCGCGAGCGCCAACGGCGTGATGACGGGCGTCGAGACGATCAAGGAATTCCGCGTCATCACCAACGCGATGAGCGCGGAGTACGGACGCGCGGGCGGCGGCGTGTTCAACGTCGTCACCAAGTCGGGCACGAACCAGCTGGCCGGCTCCGCGTTCGAGTTCTTCAGGGACGACCGCCTCGACGGCCGGAACTACTTCGACGACGAGAAGCCGGACTTCCGCCGCAACCAGTTCGGCGGATCGCTCGGCGGCCCCGTGCTGAAGAACAGGACGTTCTTCTTCGGCAGCTACGAGGGGCTGCGCGAGCACAAGGGAATCACGCAGGTGGCCACCGTGCTCGACGACAACGCGCGGCGCGGCATCCTGCCGGGCGCCGCTCCGATCAGCGTTCCGGCGACGGTCCAGCCGTACCTCTCGCTCTATCCGGTCGCGAACGGTCCGCTGATTCGCACGGCGAGCGGCGCGCCCACCGGCCTCGCCGAATACGTCGGCGTCATGAACCGGAAGTCGGACCAGGACTTCGCGATGCTGCGGCTCGACCAGACGTTCACGGCGAACAGCTCGATCTTCGTCCGCTACCTGTATGACGACTCGATCCAGGACGAACCGGTCAACTTTCCGGAGTGGCCGAACCTGGTGGCGAACACCAAGCACCTGCTGACCGTCGAGCAGCGCCAGGTGTTCACCTCGGCGCTCATCAACGAGCTGCGCGGCGGCTTCAACCGCTCGCACCCGTTCGAGGACGTCAACCCGCTGAACCCGCGCACCGATCTTGCCTTCGTGCCGGGCAAGGGGTTCGGCGAGCTGAACGTCACCGGCCTGACCGACATCGGCACCGATCGGACCAACCCGAAGCGGTTCGGCCAGGATCTCTACCAGCTCACCGATCAACTCTTCTACGTCCGCGGCCGCCACGCGATGCAGACAGGCGTCGATTGGCAGAACTTCCGCTACGACGGCGTGTCCGACAGCCGCAGCCGCGGCCGCCTGCGCTTCCGCAGCGTGTCGGATTTCCTCAACGGCATCACGCAGCAGTTCGAAATCGCCAAGCCGGGCTCCGACTTCGAGCGCCACTACCGCCAGAACCTGATTGGCGCGTGGCTGCAGGACGACATGAAGGTGTCGAGCGAGGTGACGGTCAACGCGGGCGTGCGCTACGAGATGGTGACGACGCCGCACGAACGCGACGGCAAGGTGTCGAACCTGCGCAACTTCAGCGACCCGGCGGTGACGGTCGGCGATCCGCTCTTCCTCAACCCGACTACGAAACAGTTCGCGCCGCGGCTCGGCTTCGCGTGGAACGTCGGTGGACGCGGAACGACCGCGGTCCGCGGCGGCTACGGCATCTTCTACGAGGAGCCGCTCTTCTACCAGTACCGCAGCCCGATCTTCCGCGCGCTGCCGTACGTCGATCGCGCGGTCATCACGCGGCCGGCGCTCCCGGTGACGCTCGCTTCGCTTGCCTCCGGCGGCGTGCCCGAAAACGAGCTGATCCAGTACGACCTCGACCCGAGCTACATGCAGCAGTACAACGTCAACGTGCAGCGCCAGCTGCCGTGGGACAGCGCGGTGACGGTCGCCTACATCGGATCGAAAGGCACCGACCTGATGGGATCGGCCGACGTCAACCTCGCCATCCCGCAGATCGTCAACGGCCGCGAGTTCTTCCCCGCCAGCCCGGTGCGGCGCAACCCGAACTTCGGCACGCTGCGCGCGAGCATCCAGGGCTTCCACTCGCGCTACAACGGCATGAGCCTCGGCTGGGTGAAGCGACAGAGCCACGGGCTGCAGCTGCAGGGGTCGTACACCTTCGGCCACTCGTGGGACAACCGATCCGGCTCGGGCGGCCGGCAGGAGTTCAGGAACGGACAAGGACGGGCGTTCGATCCGTACCACCCCGAGCTCGACTGGGGCCGCTCGGATTTCGACGTGCGCCACAACGCCGTGCTCGACGCGACGTACCTGCTGCCGTTCGCGGGACCGGCGGTCGTCGAGGGTTGGCAGGTGAGCGTGGTCGGCACCTTCGCGAGCGGCGTGCCGTTCTCGCCGGTCATCCCGGGCGATTCCGATCGCGACGGCAGCACCGACAATGTGAACCGTCCCAACGTCGTGGCTGGCGCGTCGACGAAGCCGAGCGGCGGCCGCACGCCCGATCACTGGTTCAACACCGACGCGTTCGTCTTCCCCGGGCTCGGCTTCCGCGGCGACGCGGCGCGCAACAGCCTGCAGGGACCCGGGCTGGCGACAATCGATCTCGCGCTGGTGAAGAACCAGCCGCTGTCGGGGCGGCGGAGCGTGCAGCTGCGGCTCGAGGTGTTCAACCTGCTCAACCGCGCGAACTTCGACATCCCGTTCAACGATCCGGACGGCGAAGCGCTCTTCGACGACACCGGCGCGAGGATTCCGACGGCCGGAAAGATTTTCGCGACGTCAACCGACGCGCGCGAGATGCAGATCGCGATACGGTTCGTGTTTTGAGCAGGCGGACCTGAAGGTCCGCCTCTACGGACGTAACGACGGACGTAGACGCGAGCGGTCGTAGGGGCGGACCTTGAGGTCCGCCCGGAGGGTAAGGCAATGAAACGGCTGGCGACACTGGCCACACTGGCCGCGGCGATTGCGGTGGGCACGGCGCTCGTGATCCTGGGCGCGGCCGACACGGTCACGACCGACTGGCCAAGCTACAACCGGACGCTCACCTCCGAGCGCTACGCGCCGCTCGATCAGATCAACAAGGGCAACGTCGCCAGGTTGAAGCAGCTGTGCGTGCTCGACCTCGATGTCGACGTCAGCTTCCAGGCGGGGCCGATCGTGATCGGCCGGACGATGTACGTCACCGCCGACCGGGAGACGCTTGCCGTCGACGCGCTGACCTGCCAGCAGAAGTGGCGGGTGCATGAAGACGGCGCGTCGCCGGCGCTGCGTGTCAACCGCGGCGCCGCATATCTCGACGGGCGGTTGTTCCGCGGGACCGGCGAGGGCGACCTGGTCGCCTACGACGCCGCCACGGGGAACAGGGTGTGGAAGACGCGTCTTGCCGATCCTGGCAAGGGTGAGAGCATGCCGGCGGCGCCCATTGCGTGGAATGGAATGGTCTTCATCGGCACCGCGGGCAGCGAGCGCTACGGCGTCACCGGACGCCTCTACGCCGTCGATGCCGCCAGCGGGAAGCCGGCGTGGGAGACCTACACGGTGCCGACCGACGCGCCGCAGCCCGGCAACGAGGCGATGCAGAAGCAGGCGCGCGGCACGTGGGGGAACGCGCAAGGGGTGCCGGTCACGGGCGGCGGCACGTGGACCAGCTACACGATCGATCCGGAACGAGGCCTGCTGTACGTGCCGGTCGGCAATCCCGGTCCGGACTTCACGACGCACGTGCGGCCGGGCGACAACCTGTACACGAACTCGATCCTCGTGCTGGACGCGCGAAGCGGCGTCTATCGCACCCATTATTCGCTGGTGCCCGCCGACTTTCACGACTGGGACCTCGGCGCGGCGCCGGTCCTCGCCACGACGAAATCCGGCAGGCGCGTGGTCGCGGGCGCGCCGAAGGACGGCCTGCTGCACGTGTACGACCTGGCGAGCACCAAGAAGCTGTACGCGACGCCGATCACCACGCGTCTGAACGACACGGCACCGCTGTCGGGGACGCCGCTCCGCTTCTGCCCGGGCTCCTCGGGCGGCACCGAATGGAACGGGCCCGCCTTCAACCCGGACACGAACCTGTTCTACGACGGCACCGCTGACTGGTGTACGACGCTGGCGGTCGATCCGGCGCAACTCGCCAGGAAACCAGGCCAGACGTGGACGGGCACGGATCTCGCCGCGCAGTTCGGCAAGCACGATTTGAACTGGGCGGGATGGGTGACCGCCACCGACGCCGACACCGGCCAGGTGAAATGGAAGTTCCGCGCGGGTGCGCCCGTGCTGTCGGGCATCACGCCGACCAGGGGAAACGTCGTGTTCGCCGGCGACATGGACGAGCACGCCTATGCGTTCGACGCCGCCACGGGCGCCGTCCTGTGGCGGGCCGACCTGCCCGGGGCGCCAGGCGGCGGCATCGTCACGTACATGATCGACAACAGGCAGGTCGTGGCGTTCGTCACCGGGACGCGCTCGCAGGTGTTCCCGGTCTCGGCGTCGAGCGCGAAGATCGTCATCTTCGGTTTGTAACGATCGCGGCCGGCTAAAGCCGGCCCCCACGTACCACCCCGCAGGGGCCGCCTTCACGCACGACCCCGTAGGGGCCGCCTTCAGGCGGCCCATAGGAACGAAAAGAGGAAGCGATGCGCCGATTCGTACTTCTCGTTGCCACGCTCCTCGGCGTCGCCCTTCTGACGTCGTCGGGACCCGCGGCGCAGCAGCGCCCCGTACATCTCAACCCCGTCATCGAGAAGCTCGCGCAGGGCAAGGCCTTCGTCGGCGTCAACACCGGCGACCTCTCGCTCGAGAACGCGCGCACGCTGGCGCGCGCGCCGATCGACTACGTCTACGTGGACATGGAGCACACCCCGCTCGACTTCCAGGGGCTGCACCTGTTCAACATCGGGATGATCGACCGGGCGGCCGCGGCCAGGAAAGGGAGCGTCGCGCCGAACGTCGCGCTCTTCGCGCGCTTCCCGCCCGAAGCGGACGAGGGCGCCTGGGTGGTCAAGCAGGCGCTCGACCTCGGCCTGCACGGCGTCATCTTCAACGGCGTGGACACGCGCGCGCAGGCGCTGGCGGCGGTGCAGAGCATGCGCTATCCGCAGCTGCGCGGCTCCAAGATCTTCGAGCCGGCCGGCAAGCGCGGCGCCGCGCCGGGGCTTGCGACGTGGATCTGGGGTCTCACGCCCGACGAGTACGAGCGGCACGCCGACCTGTGGCCGCTCAACCCGGAAGGCGACCTGCTGGCCATCGCGATGATCGAGTCGACGGAAGGGCTCAAGAACCTCGACGCCATCCTGTCGACGCCCGGCATCGGCGCGGTGTTCATCGGCAACGCGAACGACCTGCGGCACTCGATGGGCGTCCCCGCGACCTCGCCGGAGGTGGAAACCGCGCGCCAGTCGATTCTCGCCGGCTGCAAGCGCCACAACGTGGCCTGCGGCATCACGGTCGCGACCGGCGCCGAGATGAACAAGCGGCTCGCCGAGGGGTGGAAGATGATTCGCGCGACGGTCGAGATCATCCGCGACGGGCGCGCGCTGCAGGAACGCCGATGACCCTCCAGCCCTTCTCGCCTACTTGTTGCTCGTCCCGGTGCCGGGCCTGAACCCGCCCGCCGAACCGTACTCGTTGTCCTCGAGACAGATGAACTCCATCAGCTCACCGCCGCCGACCTTCAGGTTCGGCTTCAGCAGCCTCGCGGTGAACTTCAGGTGAACGACGCGTGAGAGTGCGCCGGGGTCTTCGAGCGTGAAGTCATTGACGAGCGTCCCGTAGTTGGGGCGCGTCCACCGCTCGATGGTGTGCAGCTTTTCGGTGTGCGGCGTGCCACGGCTGTCGAACCAGAACTTGTCGTTGTAGCCGACCGTATCGATGACGAGCGTGTCGCCTTCCCAGCGGCCGATGGAATGGCCCCACCAGGTCGGCAGCAGATCGTCCGGGTGCTTCCTGCCATCCATGAACACGACGCGATGCGCGCCGGCATCGCCGGTTTCGTGCAGGATGTAGATGTGCGTGAGGCCCTTGGCCGTGTAGGACATCGCGAACTTCCACGGATACGGATTCACGCGCGGCACGCTCATCGGCAGGCAGGCGGTATACGGCTCGTCCTGCTCCTTCCGCATGTCTCGCAGCTGCTTCGCCCACGGCAAAAGCGGAAGCTCGCCGGCCTTCAGTCCACCGTCTTTTTCAATATCGGCGTTCGAGCCGCCGCCGACCCATGGTCCAGTGAGATCCACGTGACCGTCCGGAAGTCTCGGCACCGGCCCCTCGGCTTCGCGGCCGGTGACGAGCGGACTGCCGCCGGTCTGCACCTGCTGCACGCGTCCCTGCGGCTGCCCCGGCTGTGGAATGCCGCTCTGGGCACCGATACGGGATGAAGCTGAGACGAGCACACTCAGGGCCGCGCACATTGCGATGACGACGTTGCGTCTCATGTCATCCTCCTTGCCTGCCTACGCGCACTGAAACCTCCTCGGGGGTGCGCGGCATGTTCGATGCCCCCATGCCGCGCTCTCGGTCTACTTGCTCACGGGAGTCACCGGCGCCGGCTGCGCGAACCTCGACGCCGGGATGGCGACGTTCGGCTGCACTTCGCTCAGCTGCACCGTCATCTGCATGTAGGTCTGCGACACCGTGCGCTTGAACGGCATCTTGACGCCGGTGCCGGCGACCTCGCGGTAATCGCCGTAATCGACCTGCGTCGGAATGAACCCGACGGGCGTTCGCGTCCAGCGCACCATGCGGACGAGCAGGCCGGCCTCGTCGAAGTAAAAGTTGGCGAGATTCTGCGCGGCGCCGATCCCCTGGACGATCCGCACCTCGTTGCCGTCGATCGCCGTCCGTCCGGTGCGCCACCGCGGGTACGCCGTCTTGATGCCCGTCGGGAACGCGACGATCGCTTCGAGGCGCGCGCGATCCAGGTTCCCCTCGGTGAGCGTCAGCAGCGGCACCGGCTGGTCGGGTCCCGCGTACCACCCGTTGCGTCCGTCGAAGGTTCTCGTGCTCGTGCCGGTGGCCAGGTGGACGATCATCGTCTGCTGATTGGGCGCCTTGGCATAGAGGTCGACCGGCACCTTCTCCTGTGCGGTGTCGAACCCCACATAGGTTCCGCGCGCGGTGAAGCTGGTGAACCTCGCCAGGCGGTCGGCGCCGCCGACGAGCTGCACGAACTTGTCGAGGACCTGCTCGCCCGTGACCCGCGTATCCTCGGGGAAGTCGCGCGCGTTCGGATCCTCGACCGCCTCACCGTACTGGAGCGCCAGGTCGGGCTCGCTTTTCGGGGCGTTGCTGCCGCCGTGACAGGTGAAGCAGGTCACGCGCGTCCGGCCCGCGAAGTAGCGCTCGTTGAGGTCGTTCATCATCGTCAGCATCTGACGCGCGCGCTGCATCTTCGGCGTGACCTGGGCGAAAAAGCTCTTGTCGTAGTACGCGTCCTTCACGTGGCAGAAGGTGCAGTCGTTGCCCATGGCCGAGGCGAACATCCCCATCGTCTCGAAGAAGGTGTCGATCGGCAGGCCCTTGAGGATCTGGATGCTCTTGAAGACCTCGTCGGAGAGCGGGACTTTGTCGGCCGACGCCTGGGGCGGACGCGCCTGCGCAGCGACGCCGATTTCGATCAGGAGGCATGTGGCCGCGACCGCCGCGGCGAGGATGAACGCACGTCTCGAGGCCACCATCATGGTGTCATCTCCTGTGAAATTGAGAGATGTCCCGCAAAAACACCGCTGTTGAGCGCTGAGGAGCATACACCGGCCCGCGGGACACTTGCAGCCTCTATCGAGGGATGCTATGGTTCGAGCCTCACCGCGGAGGTGTGGCGATGAAAACGAGATTCGTCTCGATGCTCGCCGGGGCAGTCCTGCTTGCGGCGCTACCGTTACAGGCGCATCATTCTTTTGCCGCCGAATTCGACGTGAACCAGCCGGTGTCCCTGAAAGGGACGCTGACGCGGATGGAGTGGTTCAATCCGCACGGCTGGATCTACATCGACGTGAAGGGGCCGGACGGCAAGGTCACGAACTGGGGCATCGAAGCCGGCGCCCCGACCACGCTGCTGCGGCGGGGCCTGCGCAAGACCGATTTCCCGATCGGCAGCGAAGTCGTCGTGGAAGGCTACCGCGCGAAGGGCGGCGCACCGAGAGCGAGCGGCAAGACGCTGACCTTCACGGACGGACGCAACTTCTTCCTGGGCGCGTCCGATAGTCCAGGGGACCCGTCCGCGCCAAAGTAGACGGCCAGGAAAAGCTCCAAGTTCCGCTTGGAGCTTTACTTCGGCCCGAGCTCCCCACGCCGCACCGCTTCCTCCTGGGCGTAGGCGTAGCACTCGTACTCGAGGACGCGGACGTTCGGTTCCTTGCGCCGGTAGAGCGTGAGGCCGATCTTCCACGGGCGCGAGTAGACGGTCGGGTCCTCGATCGTCGCCTCGTAGCGGATGTGATCCGGCGTCACGAGCGAGTAGCGCTCCACGACGTGGAGATCCGCGCTGTGGTAGTTGCCAGCGCGGTCGAACCACGTCGTGTCGGTGAAGTGCCTCACGTCCACGACCAGCGTGTCGCCCTCCCAGCGCCCGCGCGAATCCCCCATGAACCATTCGATCGGCCCCGGCGGATGCTCGCTGTTCATGAACACGCTGCGCGTCGTGTGGGCGTACTCGCTGAAGATCGCCATGTAGGCGGGTGAATAGACGATCTGAAACGGGAACGGCGCGTACATGGTCCGCGGCACGCCGAGCAGGAAGCACTTCGCCTCGGGATCGTCGGTCTCGCGCCTGCGCGCGTTCTCCTGTCTCTTCGCCATCGCTCCCGGCTTGTACGGGATCTCGTTGCCCTCGACGATCCCCTGGCCCGCCGGCACGCCGAGCCGTGCGGGGTGATCCTGGATGTCGTAGTTCGCGGTGGTGAGCGCCTCCCACACGCCGCTCAGATCCGGCTTGCCGTCCGATGCGCGCGGGACGGCCGCGCCCGGCGCCTGCGCGGAGACCGGCGCCCACCCGGCCAGCGCCAGCGCGAGGGCGGCGGCAACTATCGCGGCGGATTCAGGCCGAGCCACAGCTTGTGCTCCATCAGGAGAAACGGGAGGTCGTGGTCGCTCTCGAAGCACGGTTCCTCCCACACCTCGTGTCCCTTCTCGAACCGCGCCAGCGGCATCGCCATCGTCCACGGCTGCCTGTAGACCTTTGGATCGACGAGCGTGGTTTCGTAGAGAATCACGTCGGGGTCGATGAGCGTGAAGCGCTCCGTGACGTGGAGCGCCTCGCTGTGGAAGTGGCCGGAGATGCTCAGCCACGTCCGGTCCGTCAGGTTGGTCGTGTCGACGACGAGCGTGTTGCCCTCCCAGTGTCCGCGCGAATCGCCCATGTAGAGCCGCAGGCTGTCGCCGATGTGGGGGCTGTTGTCGGTCGGGATCGTCCGGAACTGGTGCGCGAACTCCGAGACGATCGCGAACACGCCCGGCGCCTGGATGAACGCCTGCCCGCGCGGGCCGTACACCTGCCGCGGCACGCCGGTGTAATAGCAGGAGCCGATGGGATCGATGTAATGGTCCCAGTTGTCCTGGCGCTTGTTGGCGAACTGCGGAAGGTACGGCACCTTGCCGTCGGGCGGGTCGACGATGAGCGATATCTGGCGGCCGAGGAACGCGTCGCCGGCGAAGTCCTCGATGTTCTGGCTGCCGTTGGCGGTGATCGGGTTCCACGCCCCGTTCATGTTCGGCGTGCCGTCGGGGTTGCGCGACGGGTTGAACGTCGCGGCCTTCGCCCTGGCGCACGGCCAGAAAAGGCGCGAGATCTGCGGGCAGCTGGCGACCGGCGCCGCACGGAAGTTGGCTGCCCCGCCAGCGCCTCCTTCCTGACCGGCGATAGGAGCGGCAACGAGCAACCACGCCAGCGCGGTGGCGATCGTGGATGCGACTGACACACGGAAGATCTGGATCACCATGGTCCGCGCCTCCTGTGTGGGCCGACCTGCCCACCTCCGCGCCTGCGCTACGGTGGGTCCGCCGTAGCCTTCGGCGGAGGCGGGAAGGTCGGCCCCTACCGCCACTGCTTTTCTTCGTGTGCTTCGTGAATGCCGCCAGGTCTTCGTGGTTTCACTGCAGCGGTTCGACCTTGATGAGCGAAGCCCCGAGGTTGTTCCCCACCCAGAAGGCGGGCGGATTGCTGCCGTTGTCCACGTTGACGCGGCGGATGTTCGTCATGCGCGGCAGCACGTATTCGACCACCTCGCCCGTCTTCGAGTTCACGCGCACGACGCGATCGTTGTTCATGCCGCCGCCCCAGGCGAAGCCGGCCCGATCGGCGATGGCGTCGTAGACGTTGGTCCACGGCGTGGGGACGGGCCATTCCTGGAACTTCTCGGTCTTCGTGTCGAACATCCCAATCCGGTTGCCGCGGAACTCGGCGAACCAGAGGCGGTCCTGCGCGTCCATGTGCCCGCGCCGCGGTCCCGCGTTCGGCGTCGGCGTCGGGAACGGCGTCACCTGCTTCGTCTTCGCGTCGATCCTGATGATGTAGGTGCCGTTCAGGTTCATGCCGTAGAAGTTGTTCTTCGAATCCGACGATACGCCGTAGGAGCTCAGTTCCTTGACGAGCGCCGCGTCCTTGACGCCGACCCCGTAGTCGACGGTCTTCCACTCGCCGGTCTTCACGTCCACCTGGTACTCGTTGTCGCCGCCGATCCAGACCTGGCCGTCCACGTCCGCGTTGATCGGCATCACCATCGCGATGCGCGCCTCGTCGCGATCCTTGAAGGTCGGCGAACCCCACGTCTGGAACTGCTTCGTTTTTCGATCGAACTTCGCCAGGCTCCCCTGGTACATCGTGCCCATCCAGACGTTTTCCTGCTTGTCGAGCACGACATCGAGCGAGCCGAGCGGCGCGCCCGGCTTGGTGATGGGCAGCGGGTACTCGGTGACCTGGCCGGTCTTCGGATCCAGCATGCCGAGCACGTGCGTGCCGAAGTCGCCGTACCAGACGTTGCCCTGCGAATCCGCGACGGCGTCGTGCGGCAGCGTCTCCTTCCGCGGCAGGTCGTACTCGGTGACGATCACGCGCGTCGCCTTGCCGGTCGGACGCGGATAGGTCTTCAGCGGATATGACCACGTCTGGCCCGCGCTGAGATTGATCGTCGCGAGGTACGCAGCCGCGGCCTTGACGCGATCCTTCATGACCGGATCTTCGCCTTCGCGGCCGCCCATGCTCTGCTGCATGATCGGGTTGGTGCCGCCACCGCCATGCTCGTGCGGCCGCAGCTGCGGCCGCTCCGGCGTGCTCCCCTGCGCGTAGCGCCCCATCCGCTCGAGCACCGTCATCCATTCGTCCGCGTTGTGCGTGCTGCGCGCGACACGCTCGAGGGTGTGGCACTGCGTGCAGTTGAGGAGGCCGTTCTTCGTCTCCGTCGTGCCCGGCCAGCTGAGGAACCACTCGCCGTTGGTCAGCTGCGCGGCGAGGTCCTGCGTCTTGCGCAGCTTCAGATCGAGCTGCGCCGTGCGCCCCGCGGCCACGTCGACGCCGGAGGCCCCTTCGAGGTCGTAGCCCGTCGCGCGGATGCGCACCGTGTACGCGCCCGGCTCGAGCCGGTTGCCCGGAAAGGCGTAGCGGCCCTGCGCGTCGCTGACGACCGTGATCGTCATCGTCGACCCGGTGCGCTTCGCGCTCACGAGCACGCCCTCCATCGGCCCCTCGGCCTGCGACGAGACGACGCCGGTCAGCGCGGCGGCGGACTGCGCGGCGGTGCGAGTGGTCGCCGCCGAGCCGAGCAAGGCGAGTGAAATTGCGAGGGAAATCGCAAAGGCTTTCGTCCGGATCACGAGTGCCTCCAGTGTTGAAGGGCCACATCATGAACCGCAAAACCCCTGCGCGCAAGTGCTTGCGCGTATAATCCCCGCACCGGAAAAACGGGCCTCGGCAGGCCTGGAGGGAATGCGATGAAGAAGTGTGCGTGGCTGCTGCTATTCGCTGGAGTCGTCGGGCTTTCGTTGTCGCTGCACGCGCAGCAGGCAGGCGCCGACCTCATCTTATTCAACGGAAAAATTATTACCGTCAACGATACCTTCCAGATTGCACAGGCCGTCGCGGTTCGCGGCGACCGCATCGTTGCCGTCGGCTCCAACGCGGACGTCAACAAGCTGGCCGGCCCCAGCACGCAGCGGATCGACCTGCACGGCAAGTCGATGGTGCCCGGTTTCATCGACAACCACGCGCACTTCCAGGAGGAAGGCGCCTATTGGACGATGGAGCTCCGCTTCGACGGCATGGACACGCGGAAGAAGGTGCTCGACGCGATTGCCGCGAAGGCCAAGGCGACGCCCAACGGCGGATGGGTCTACAACCTCGGCGGCTGGTCGCCCGCCCAGTTCTCGGATGACAAGCGCGAGTTCACCCGCGAGGAGCTCGACAAGGTCGCGCCGAACAACCCCGTTTTCCTGCAGTTCACGCGCTGGGCGCAGTACCTCAATAGCAAGGCGATCGAGCAGCTCGGTCTCGACAAGATGACCGAGCCGTGGATCGAGCGCGACGCCAGCGGCCGCCCGACCGGCATCACGCGCGTCGCGGGCCGCAACGTCCTGTTCAACAAGGCCGGCTTCCTCAAGACCGAGAACGGCGGCAAGGCGGAGCTGCCGATGGACGTCATCAAGAACAACCAGAAGTTGATGCTCAGGGACTTCGCGATTGCCGGCCTGACCGCGTCCGGCGGCCAGTGTCTGTGGGAGGACCTCTATCGCCAGTTCCAGCGCGAGGGGACGGCCAGCATGCGCTTCTTCTGCTTCCGCACGGTGGAAGCGGGCGGACGGGGCGCGGGCGTCTTCGAACGGCAGCTCGCCGAGGTGTCCAAGCTCCGTTATCACGATGGCGACGAGTGGATGGACAACGCGAATTACGGCGAACGCTTCCCCGGCGGCGGCGGCGGCGATGTGCTCGCACCCGGTCCCGAGCCGATTGCCTCGCAGGAGGCGTGGGACCAGTGGGGACGCTTCGGGCTCGAGGCGGCGAAAGCCGGCGTCCCGGTGATCCTCCACACGGTCACGGAAAAGGCGATCGACGCACAGCTCGATCAGGTCGAGAAGATTGCCCGACAGGTCGACATCCGGCCGCTGCGCTGGTCGTTCATGCACATGGAAGCCGTCACGCCGGCGCAGGTCGAGCGGATGAAGAAGCTCAACATGTTCCTGGCCATCAACCCGCGAGAAACCGTGTCGGGAGGACTCCTCCATCAAATCCAGGGGGACAAGGCGTTCGGGATGCCGCCGTTGAAGGAGATCCAGGACAGCGGCATCATGTGGGGCTTTGGCACGGACGCATTCGAAGTCAACCAGTTCCGTCCGTTCCAGACACTGTCCTGGGCCGTGACCGGAAAGATGGTCGGCGGCACCGTCGTCAACACGCACAACATCAGCCGCGAGCACGCCCTCATCGCGCACACGCGCAGCAACGCCTACCTCTTCTTCCGCGAGAACGACCTCGGCTCGATCCAGCCCGGCCGCTTCGCGGACCTCGTCGTCACCGACAAGGACTACTTGACGGTGCCGGCCGAGCAGATCAAGGACATCAAGTCCGTGCTGACCGTCGTCGGCGGTCGGATCGTCTACGACGTGGCGAAGGACAGCTCCTCGCCCTCCACTCGGTAGCTGGCAGCGGGGCAGCAGGCAGCATGGAGGGGCCGACCTTCAGGTCGGCCCGTAAGTACGTAGGGGCCGCCTTCAGGCGGCCTTTCGGATCCAGGAGAATCGAAATGGAAATTCGCAGGCTTGCGCTGGTCTTGACAGTTGCCGCCATGGTGACGCCGCCGCTCGCGAGGGCGCAGGGCCAGGGGCGCGGCGGCCCACCGCCGGTCGTCTCCGAGAAGGCGACGCCGGAGATCATGAACGAGGACCCGCAGACCGAGCAGCGGTCGCAGGACCGCGTCGGCTTCCCCGCTCACAAGATCATCGGCAACCTCTATTACATCGGCACGGTGACGCTGTCGTCGTACCTGATCACGACGCCGCAGGGGAACATCGTCATCAACAGCGACTACGAGGAAACGCTGCCGCTGATGAAGAAGTCGATCGAGTCGCTCGGCTTCAAGATGGAGGACACGAAGATCCTGCTCGCGAGCCACGCGCATCCGGATCACCAGATGGGTGACGCCGCGTTCAAGCAGATGACCGGCGCGCAGACGATGTTCATGGCGGAGGATGTGCCGGCGCTGCAGAACATGAAGGCGGCCGGCAAGGAGCATCCGATCGACAAGATCATTCACGATGGCGACAAGGTCGAGCTCGGCGGCACGACGCTCACCGCGCACCTGACGCCCGGCCACACGCTCGGCACCACGACGTGGACGTTCCCCGTCCGCGACGGCGGCCGCACCTATAACGTCGTCATCGTCGGCGCCGGCCTGCCGGACGACGCGCGCATCGTCTACAACCAGGGGAACCCCAAGGCCGCGGAGCAGTGGGCCGACACGATCGCCACGCTGGAGAAGCTGCCCTGCGACGTGTTCCTCGGCGCCCACAGCTGGTTCTTCAACCTGACCGGCAAGTACAAGGCCCTGCAGGCCAACCCGAAGACGAATCCTTACCTCGACGCGGCGGGCTACAAGAAGTTCGTCGCCGAGATGAAGACGATGCGGGAAAAGCTGATTAAGGAACAGACGGCTGCCGGTCCGCCTCCTCCCCGCGGTGGTGGCCCGGGCCGGGGCAACTAGGAAAAGATCCAAGCTCCAAGATCCAAGCTCCAAGATCCAAGCTTGGAACTTGGAGCTTCAGCGCTTACGACTCGACCTCCCTTCCCCTCTTTCACGCTGGCCCCAGCGTTGCTCCAGGCGTCGCGCACACCTGCGTCAGGAGCGTATGTACAGAATTCCCGTCCACACAATTGCAATCGCGGTTGCCATTTTCGTCGTCGTGCTGGCACTCCCGGAGGGGCGCACGGTCCTCGCGCGATCGTCGGCGCCACACGCAACCGCGCATGCGTCACCGGCGAAGTTGCCTGACGCGGCGACGGGTACCCGGGTTCGCAATGCCTACGCGGGCCTGCCGCTTCGCTTCGAAGCGGGAGGTGGAAGCGACAGCGAATTCATCGCCCGCGGCGCCGGTTACCTGGTCGGTCTTGCACACGGCGACGCGAAGGTCGTGGTCGGACAGGTTGGCGACGCACGGCGGACGTCGATGGCGATCCGGCTCGTCGGTGCGTTGCCTGCTGCCGCAGCGGGGCGCCAGCTGTTACCGGGCGTCACCAACTACCTGACCGGAAACGAACCGCGGCGATGGAAGACGGGCGTTCGGAGCTTCGGTGAGGTCGAATATCGCGACGTGTATCGAGGCGTGAACGTCGTCTACTACGGCAACCACGACCAGCTCGAGTTCGACTTCCTCGTTTCCCCGGGCGCGAGCTATCGAGACATTCGGATTGCGTTCGACGGTGCGAGCGACGTCGCCATCGACGCGGACGGAAACCTGGTCATCACCACCGCGGCCGGCCAGCTCAGGCAGCACGCGCCCGTCATCTACCAGGAGGCATCCGGCAGCCGCCGGCTGGTTACGGGCGGCTACGTGCGGCGAGGCCGCGGCATCATCGGCTTCCGCGTCGGCGCGTACGATGCGCGGCTTCCTCTCGTCATCGATCCGGTGCTGACCTATTCCAGCTACCTCGGAGGGGCGCGGGAGGAACGGGCGGCCGGTGTCGCGGTCGATGCGCAGGGCAACATGTACATCGCCGGCCTGACGGGTGCGGCCGACTTTCCCCTGACTGGATCGCCCGCCGTCTCCCATGGCCGCGACAACTGGGATGTGTTCGTCGCGAAGATCAACGCCCGCGGCGATCAGTTCGAGTACGTGACCTACCTCGGCGGCACGACCTACGAGGAGCCCGCGGGGCTTGCGGTGGATGCCTGGGGCCATGCGTTCGTGACCGGCCATACGGAGTCGTGGGACTTCCCGACCGTGAACGCGCTGCAGCCCTCGCTGCGCGGGTTCTCCGACAGCTTCGTGGTGAAGCTGGAGACCGATGGGACCATCGCGTATGCAACGTATTTCGGCGGAGGGGCGGAGGACTACGGAACCGGCATCGCGGTCGATGACACAGGCCGTGCCTACGTCAGCGGCCAGACAGGGTCCGCGGATTTCCCCACCGCCAACGCCTTCCAGCCGTCGCTCGGCGGGAGTCCTGCATTTCGCACCACCGACGGCGGCATGACGTGGGTGGGCATGTCGACGGGTCTACGGACCGCACAAGTCCAGGCCTTCGCCATCGATCCAGTGACATCGTCAACGGTGTACGCCGGAACATATTCGGGCGTCTTCAGAAGCATGGACGGCGGCCAGACGTGGACGCCAACGGCGGAACTGCCGGCGCCATCCGTCAATGCGATGCTCGTTGATTCGTCCGGTGCCCTGTATATCGCGACCCTCGGCGGCGTCTTCCGGAGCCGCGACCAGGGTGCGAGCTGGACGGACCTGCAGCTCTGGAGGCCCGCCTCATCGCTCGCGGTCGACGCCGCAACGGGCGCGCTCTACGCGGGTGTGCCGGACTTCTACGGTGACAGCGTCTTTATCAGCGTCGATGGCGGGGACACGTGGAGCGATACAGGCCTTGGTCGCGGCGTCACAGCCCTGGCCGTCAGTCAGTCCGTCGTCTACGCCGGAACGTCGCAGGGGGTCTTCAAGAACGTTGCAGGGAACTGGGCACCGGCTGCGGGCATCCAGGAGCCGGTGACGACCCTCGCCGTCGATCCCGGCAACGCAGACGTGGCGTATGCGGGAACGTGGAGCGGCTTGTTCACCACCACGTCGGGCGGCTCGGAATGGTCGCCGGTGTTCCCGTGGTTTGTTGGCGTGCCCGTTCAGCAGGTCGCGATTGCGCCATCGAACCCGATGGTGGTGTACGTCGCCACGTGGTGGGGCGCCGCGACGACCGACGATGGCGGAGCCTCGTGGCGGTTTCTCGGAAATGGCGACAGACCGCTCTGGTCGTTTGCCATCGATCCGCTGGTCTCGACGACCGTGTACGCCGCGAGCGCCGTCGGGTGGGACGTCTTCGTGTCGCGGTTCAGCGCCGACGGATCGGCGCTCGAGTACTCGACGTACTTCGGCGGTTCGAACTCCGATTCCGATGCGCACGTCGCCCTCGACCCCGCGGGGAATGCCTATATCGCTGGCACGACCGCGTCGACCGATTTGCCGCTGCTCCATCCATTGCAGGACACGGCGGGGGGCCTGATGGATGTGTTCGTCGCGAAATTCACCGGTTCGGGCCGTCTCGGATACGCCACCTATCTCGCCGGCGGGGCGTCGGACTACCAGCCGCGAATCGGCGTGGATGCAGCGGGACGCGCGCACGTGACCGGGACGACGCTCTCGAGAAATTTTCCGACGGCGAACGCGTATCAACCGTCGCAACGCGGGGAGTCGGACGTCTTCGTCACGACGCTGAACGAGACCGGCGACGGACTCGTCTACTCCACGTTCCTGGGCGGCAGCAATGCGGATCTCGACTGGAGCCAGAGCCGCGGGCCTTCCCTGGCGGTCTGGCCTTCGGGGGAAACGGTCATCACCGGGACGACCGATTCGATTGACTTTCCGACGCGCGACGCGATGCAGGGCTCTCACGCGGGCGGCGACACCGACGCCTTCGTGACGAAGTTCGGCGCCGCCGGCAATCTCGAATATTCCACCTTTCTCGGCGGGAGCGGCGACGACTACGGCAGCCGGGTCGCCATCGACGCCACCGGGGGCGTGATCGTCGCCGGCGCCACGAGCTCCGCGGATTTTCCGGCGCTCCACGCACTTCAGCCGGCGAAGGGGGGGTCAGACGACGTGTTCGTCGCGCGTCTCGGAGTCGCGCCGCCGCCCGACACCATTCCGCCGGCTACGGTCGTAACCCTGTCGGGCACGGCCGGTTCGCACGGCTGGTTCCGATCGAGCGTGACGGCAGATCTTGCGGCGCACGACGACATCGACGGCAGCGGCGTCGCGTCGATCGAATACAGCATCAATGGCAGCGCGTTCCAGCGTTATGCCGGACCGCTGTCGATCGCCGCAGAGGGCGTCACCACGCTGCGCGCCCGCGCGATCGACCATGCGGGAAACATCGAGGAGCCGGCCACGGTCGTCGCGATCATGATCGACGCGACGCCGCCCGCCCTCAGGATCGACTCTCCGGCGCCGCGCGACTACCGTCACACCGACACAGTGCCGATCTCCTTCGAGGCAACCGATGCGGTGTCGGGGCTCGCCGGCGCGCCACTTCCTGCGCTCGACGGGGTCGTCGTCGCCAACGGCACGTCGATTCAACCGTTGACGCTCGCGCTCGGAGCGCACACGCTGTCCGTCTCGGCCACGGACCTGGCGGGCAACACGGTGTCGCAGACGATTGAATTCCGGATGTCGGCGACGATCGACAGCCTCGCGGCGGCGGTCAACCTGCTCGTCACGCAGGGTCGCATCCACCCGCAGCTGTCGGCCAGCCTGCGCGCCAAGCTGGACGAGGCCCGTCAGGCGGTCACTCGCGGCAACGTTTCGGCGGCGCACGGCCTGCTTCACGCATTCGGTAATCAGATCGCGGCGCAGAGCGGAGGGACGATAGAACCGGGCGCGGCGAACATTCTGCTCGCCGACGTCCAATACGTAGCCGGCGCCATGTGAGTCTCCGGGCCATCGGCGTGGAGCTTGGAGCGCCCTCCCTTTCGTCCACGGATTCGGCCATCGCCTCGCCCTCGGTGAGGGACAGACCGCGCGGTCGCCGGCGTCAGCGCACATCACGCAACCGCTAACCGGCGCGCATCGAGCTGATGCGCACTGGCACGCCACTTGACCATCCCGCGGCGCCGCCCGCCCCCTAGCGGCGCAACAACCGACAACTTCCGAAGGCGAAACGGTTGAGGTGCCGTCCATGACGACGAACCGCTGGCGGGCCGTCCTCTTCGTCGCGATCGTCAGCGCCGCGTCCGTGTCCGCGTCGGCGCAGCGCCTCGCCTGCTCCCCCGCCACCCGGCCCGGATGGCGTGCGTGCGTCCCGAGCGAGGGTCCACGACCTGCGTCCGTGACCGCTACGCTGGCTGCCGCTGCGGGCGCGATCGATCGCATCGATTCGGCGTACTTCTCGTGGGTCTTTCTCGTGCTCCTCATCGCACTCGCCATTCACAACACCGATCACTACGTCAGCGAGCGGCGGGACGTGGTGCGGCTGCTCGCGGCCTTCGGCGAGGCGTTCGTGCGCGAGTTCGACCGTCCGCTCGTACGGGCGGCGCCATCGGATCGCGTGATCGACTCCCGGCTCCGCTTCAGCCCGCATCGCTGGCGAGTCGACGTCCTGCTGGCGCCACGCGCCGGGCGGCTGTATCCCAACCTCGCCGACCACAGGAAGAACGTGGAGTACGACGTGTGGCGCGTGCTGCGCGCGATGAACGATCCGCCATTCGTCCAGGAGCCGATGTACACGCAGGGCCGATGGGTGGTGGTGCCGTTTCAACTGAAGGCCAATCCCGGACAGGCAGGTGGCAGATGAAACTTCTTCTCTTGAGCACCGGCGGCGGCGGCGGAAACATCCTGCGGTCGATCAAGACGCTCTTCCGGCAGGACCTGGCGTCGGTGCAGAAGACCGATGCGCGATACGCGGAGCGGCTGCGGCGGGCGGTGGCGACGCGCTTCCTCGACACCAACGAGTTCTCGCTGGCCGACGTCCCCGCCGACGAGCGCGTGCTCATCGGCGCGGGCAGGACGCGTCGCCTCGGCTCCCGGCACAACCCGGCCGTGGCGCGTGAGGCGCTCGAGGAATCGAAGGCGGAGATCGCGTCGCTGCTCGACGACTATCCAGCCATCGTGCTGATTGGTACCGGCGGCAAGGGAACGGGCGCTGGCACGATGCTTCCGCTGGCGCAGATGGCGCGTGAGCGCCGCAAGCTCGTCATTCCGATCTTCGTGCGGCCGTCGTTCGAGTGGCACGAGGTCGACAAGCGCCGCTACGACCACGCGCTGCAGGTGCTGGACCAGTTCGACGCGGCGCACATCAGGTGCATCGAGATCCTCAACGATCGCGGCTATACGCTCGATCGTCCCCAGCCGCAGGCGGTGGTCTGGGAGCGCATGAACCTGCCGATTGCGCGCGCACTGCGAGGGCTGCTCTACGTGCTCTCGGATCTCTCGCAGGTCGATCCCTCGGACCTGTCGATGCTGTGTGCGGGTCCCGGGCGCTATCGCATCGGCTTCGCGGAAATCGACCCGCCGGCCGGCGAGGAGCCAGGCGACGGCGCCGTGGCGGAGGCGAGCCGTCACTGCTGGGAGAACGGCTATTGCCACTTCACGAAGCCCGCCGGCACCTCGCTGGTGTGCATTGCCGGCGAGTGGTCGAACGTGGTCGACGGAAAAATCAAGGGGCGGCTGGCAGCGATGGCGGCCGAGAGCGCCGCGCAGAACAGCTACGTTCCCCTGTACGCGAGGGCTCCGGGCGCGCCGCGGCCGTGGGGCGTGACGGCGCTGTTCGCCGAGCACACCGGAACCCATGCGCCGCTCGACATCGACTGGCCGCTCGACAGCCGCGTATCGCTGCCCACACGTCTTCACTCGGGCGCGAAAGAGCCGCTCGCCGTGGCCGTCGCCGCGGACGCGGCGCCGGTGGTGATGGCAGCCCCGGTCGTGGCGGCCGTCGCCGTCGAACCCGCGCACGAGGCGGCACCGCCGCAGGCTCATCGTGCCTTTCCAACGTTCTGGGACCTCTGTCTTGGCGTGAACCGCCGCGAGCCGGCGGCGCTCGCCGTCGCCGGCAACGGCGCCTCGTCCACCGTTCCCGTGGAGGGAGCCGAGCTGCGCAAACTGCTCGGGACGGTGTGGTTCCGCTCGGTCTTCACGCAATTCTCGCCGCCCTGGCGGGAGCGGCTGCTCGACGTCCTCGCGCAGAGCGGCCCCATCCCCGATCGCATCGTGCGCAGCGGACGCCGCACGGCGAAGGTGAGCGAGCTCGCGTACGAGGAGCTCAGGCAGGTGCCGGTCGAAACGATTCTTCAGGACGCGGTGCGCGCCGACGTGCAGTTGCTGATCGTGGTCGGCGCGCTCTGGGGGGCGGACGCGATCAAGCGCCTCGCCTTTGCCGACGAGCCGCAGGCAGACCAGTCGAGGACGCTCTTTTCGTTCGTCGGGTTCCGATAACGGCTACTGGAGAGGGGTGGTCAGCCCTGTGTCGGTGATCAGATGGGAGTGCTGGCGCTTGATCTCTTCGATGGCGGCACCCTTGTAGAAATTGCCCATCGAGTAGCCGCACAAGAGCTGGAAGGCCTGTACGTTGGCCAGCTCGTTCCACAAGGTTTCGAGCCGGATGGCTGCCGCTTCGAGGCCATCCCTCCACAGCAGATCGACCATCTCCCCGTACGCGCGGACCGTCGCATGCTCGCGGCCGCGCGACACCAGCCTGAGCGTCTCGCTCATGTTATGGCGGAACGCGCGCGCGTCGGGGAGCGCATCGACCATGAACGTTCCCAGCGCCTCACGCGCGTCCACGATCACGTAGTCCCCGAGCCGCTTCAGTGCGTCGACGTCGAGCCCGCGCGCGCGCAGGCACTCGTCGATCGCCGCGGTGTGGGCCGGCGTGGCAATGACGATTGCGGGTTCGCCCCGCTCCAGCCCGCTGCCGATGAACTCGCCGACGATGCGGCACAAGGAGTCCTGGCCCTCGTAGAAACGCACGGCGTGAAGATGATCGGCATCGGTCGACATGGTTCCCTCCAGAGTGCGCGCGCGCCTCGTCTACGTGTCGTACAACCAGCCGTGAAGGACGCCGTACCGAATCACGTCGACGCGGCCGGTCAACCCGAGTTTCCGCATCGCGTTGGTCTTGTGGACCTCGACGGTCTTGACGCTGATGTCGAGTTTCTCCGCGATCTCCACGTTGCTGTGGCCGACGGCGACGAGGCGCAGCACCTCCGACTCGCGCTCGGTGGGCTTGCCGGGTTCGGCGCCTGCGCGCGGCCTGGCGGCCAGCAGGCCATCGGCGACCTGAGGCGTCATCGACGGATCGACGTAGATCCCTCCAGCAGCGACGGCACGCACCGCCCGCAGGAACTCGGTGGGCGGGCTCTGCTTCAACACGTACGCCGAGGCGCCCGCCCGCAGCAAATCCTCCAGGTACGATTTGTCCTCGTGCCTGGTCAAGGCGACGATCGCCGTCTCCGGTTGACGTTGTTTCAATGTTCGCGTCGCCAGCAGCCCGTTGAGGCCCGGCATCGACACATCCATGATCACGACGTCGGGCTTCAGGGCGGTCGCCTGGTCGACAGCCGCATCGCCGGTCGCCGCCTCCGCGATCACCTTCATGTCCGGCTGGCTGTCGATGAGCAGTTTCAGCCCCTGCCGCACGATCGCGTGGTCGTCGGCGATGAGAATCCGCAGCGGGGTCGGCATCGCTACGCGCGCTTGATCGTGGTGGCCGCGGTGGTGGGCACTCGCAGGATGATCGTGGTGCCGTTGCCTGGCGCCGACTCGATCTGACATTCGGCGCCCGCCAGCGCGGCGCGCTCGCGCATGCCCCTCAACCCGAAACCGCGGCCGCGCTGAACGTCCGTCGGGTTGAATCCGATGCCGTTGTCCTCGACGATGAAGCAGACCTGCTGCTCCTGGCGTGCGAGCACGACGTCCACACGATCCGCGCGCGCGTGCTTGGCGATGTTGTTGAGCGCTTCCTGCGCGAGGCGATAGATCGTGGTTTCCATCTCCGGGAGCAGCACCCCGTCGATCGACTCGCCCACGTGCACCTGTGCGCGGATGCCGAACCGCTTCGACCAGCTCGCCGCGTAGTCCGTCACCGCCGCGGTGAGGCCGACACCCTCGAGGGCCGAAGGCGCCAGCTCCCACACGCGGAACGAGAGATCCTGGTCGATGCGGCGCGTGAGGTCGTCCAGCACTTCGACATGGTGGCGCAGCTCGCCGCGGTCGTCAGCCAGCGTCTTGAGCGTTTCCAGCGTCAGGCGCAGCGCGGTCATCTGCTGTCCGAGCTGGTCGTGGAGATCGAGCGCAATGCGCCGGCGCTCGTCCTCCTGCGCGAGCACCAGCCGCGTGAACAGCTGCGCACGCTGTTCCTCGACGCGCTGCTTTTGCTCGATCTCGTGGCGAAGCGCCTGGTTCGCGGCCAGCAGTTCGGCCGTTCGTTCCCTGACGCGTTCCTCGAGCTGCTCGTGCGCGCGCCTGAGCGCCTCTTGCGCCAGCACGCGCTCCGAAATGTCCCGCGCGATCTTCGACGCGCCGATGAGCGCGCCGCTGGCGTCTCTCACCGGCGACACGGTCAGCGAAATCGGGATCTGGCGGCCATCCTTCGTTCTCCGCACCGTCTCGAAGTGGTCGATCTTTTCGCCCCGACGCAGCCTGGCGAGCACGCCTTCTTCCTCGCTGCGTCGATCGGCCGGAATGATGAGGAGGATGTTCTGGCCGATCGCCTCCGCGGCGGAGTAGCCGAAGAGGCGTTCGGCGGCGCGGTTCCACGACGTAATCACCCCGTCCAGCGTCTTGCTGACGATGGCGTCGTCCGACGAGTCGACAATCGCCGCCAGGCGGGCCCGCAGGCGGTCGTGCTGCTGGCTCTCGGAAAGGTCGCGCGCCACCTTGGAGGCGCCGATGACGCGGCCCGTGCCATCCCTGATCGGGGACACGGTGAGCGAGACGGGGATCAGCCGTCCATCCTTGGCTCGTCTCACCGTCTGGAAATGATCGATCTTCTCTCCCCGTCGCAGCCGGGACAGCACCTCGTCTTCCTCGGCATGTCGATCCTCGGGAATGATCAGCAGCACGGACTGGCCGATGGCCTCGGCTGCCGAATAGCCGAACAGCCGTTCGGCCGCCCGGTTCCATGAGGTGATGACGCCGTCGAGTGTCTTGCTGACGATGGCGTCGTCCGATGAATCGACGACGGCGGCCAGCCGCGCCCGCAGCGCGGCATCGTCCGAAGCGCCCGTGATTGGGGAGTCGCGTTCCGTCTGTGGCGTCAGCAAAGCAGCCCGTCGCGCCTCCGATCATCAAGCATGACGATCTGGATTCATATTAGGGAGATCCCCTAGACCTTCTCGTGTCCCCCGATTGTCCAGGTCCGGCGCGTCGGCTACGCTGACCTCACATTTCGCCATGACAGAACATTACGCTCCGCCGAAGTCAGGACGAGGCCGACACACGTGTGCGTCCGACGTCTCGATACTTCTGGTCGACGACTTCGAGGACGGCCTAGAGCTGTACCAGGAGTACCTCACGTTTCGAGGCTATCGCGTCATCGTCGCGCGAAACGGACAAGAGGCCGTCGATCAGGCGCGTGCGCACGCGCCTGATCTCATCGTGATGGACATTGGAATGCCCCTGATGACCGGCACCGACGCCCTGCGGATCCTCCGCGCCGATCCGTCGTTCGCGCGTGTTCCCATCGTCGCCTTCACGGCGCACGCCATGGAGGACGAGCGCGTCGCCGCGCTGGCGGCTGGATTCGACGAGGTGATCGCGAAACCCTGCCTGCCCGATCAGCTCGCCCTCGCCGTCGAGCGGATGGTGGCCGCTAGGCGTCAGGTTGAAAAGCCGGCAGGTGAGCTGTTCTGGTCGAAGCGGGGCGTGGTTGCGTGCGCGATGCATGCACCGGCGCCTGCTTCGGAAAACTGGGCACTTCAGGGATGGCAGCCGGTGCCGGAGTGGCGTCAGACAGTCAAGGTGACCATCCTGCAGTGCCAGTTCTGCCATGGGCGTCCGTACGGCCATCACAGAGAGACGAGGCTCGCCGGCTAGTCGTACCGATCGAGCCGCGGCGGCATGTCGATCATTGCCGCGCGAGGTCGATAACCCCGTTCGAATAGATCCCTTCGCACGTGTCGCTGCCCGTGTAGGTGCCGGTGATGCGGCGATCGGCGACCGTGCCTGTCGCGGTCATGCTCGCCTCGCAGATGGGCGTCGGCACGTCGCCGCCCGCGGGAAACGTCATCGAGATCGTCACCGCGTTGCCCGAGAGCGTGCCGGTCAGTGTTCCCCTCTTGACCTTGTGACACGAGCCGCACGTCCCGTCCGCCGGGTCGACGGCGTTGATTTGCGCGGTGCCCGACAGCGTGGTGCCGGACTGCGTGACGACCCACGTCATCAGCTCCGGGCTGAACGAGTCGGCCCCCATGCCCGCCCACGTGCCGCTGACGACGGCGGGACCGGAGGCGGGCGGCGGCGCGACCGGAGGCGGAGCCGGCGACGGAACCTGCGCGGCGGGGCTCGGTGCCGTCGTCATTGCCGGCGTCATGGAACCGCACGCCGCGAGCAAAACGACGAAGGACACGAAGATCACGAAGACAAAAAGTACATAACTCTTCTTCGCGTCCTTCGCGTTCTTCGTGGTTGTCATCTCTTCGCGTCCTTCGCGTGCTTCGTGGTTGTCATCTCTTCGCGTCTCCATGTCACCGCGACACCATCGACTTGGCCACGAACGCGAGGTTCGCGGGTCGTTCCGCCAGGCGCCGCATATACCACGGAAACCACTGCTCGCCGTAGCTGATCAGCACCTTCACCAGATATCCCTCGCGCGCGAGACGAAGCTGGGCGTCGCGCTGAATGCCGAACAGGAGATGAAATTCGAACGCGTCGCGCGGCACGCGCGCGCCGTCCGCGTGCTGGCGCAGGCGATCGATCAGCCGCTGGTCGTGCGTGCCGAACACGCTGCGCAGCGTCGCGTGCTGCTCGAGCATCCCCTTGGCCAGCGTGAAGTAGTTGTCGTCCACGTCCGCCTTGCGCGGGAAGGCGACGCCGGGAGGCTCGCGATAGGCGCCCTTGACGAGGCGGATACCGCCGCCGAGCGGGAGCAGCGACGCCAGGTCGTCGGCGGTTCGATGGAGATACGCCTGCAGGCAGACGCCAACGTGGGCGAAGTCGCGCAGCGCGCGCCGCATCTCGAGCGTCCGATCGACGTACGAGCTCTGCTCCATGTCGATCCACAGCCTGATGCCGAGACGCCTGGTCTCTTCCGCCAGCGTGAACAGGTTCTGCCGACAGCGCGCGGCGTCGATGTCGAGCCCGAGCTGCGTCAGCTTCACCGAGATGTGGGCATCGAGCGAGCGCTCGCTCACCTCGTGACAGACGGTGAGGTAGTGGCGCGTCGTTTCGTCGGCGGCGGCGGCATCCGTGACGTTTTCACCGAGCCTGGTCAGGATGGTGCCGATGCCGAGCGGCCGCAGATCGATCGTCGCGGCGATCGCATCCTCGAGCCGTTCGCCGGGCATGAACCGCCTGACCGCGCGGCGCACGAACGGGAGCGTCGAGACGTGATCCCGCAGCCACGGGTTGCCCGAGGCGACGAGCAGGGCGCTGCGCACGACTCCCATCTCGGGGAATTGTGCCTGAGGTGGATCGCATCGTGTGCGACATCCGCGGCGAATGGCCGACGTGGTAGAGCTTTTTTTGTAGGACGGATTCGGATAGGCTGTAATTCCCTCCCCAAATCGACCCCAAGCTGCGCCGTGCGGCTTTGGTCCGATCTGCGTAACGACCGCGTAAACGACGCTCCTCGCGCTGATGGTCACATCCGAACGTCCGACGGTTCTGCTCGTGGAAGACGACAACGCAACGCGCGAGATGTTCGACTACGCGCTGCGAATGGCCGGGTACAGCGTCACCGCCGTCCGTGACGGGTTCGCCGCGCTGCGCTCGATCGAACAGCAGTGTCCCGACATCGTCGTCCTCGACCTCGATTTGCCCCACGTGAGCGGCCTCGATGTCCACCAGGAGCTCGTGTCGCACGCCGAGACCTGTAAAATCCCCATTGTCGTCGTGACGGGGACAAGCTGGCAGGCGCCGCCCGAAGTCTTCCGGATGCTGCGAAAGCCGATCCCATCCGACGTGCTGGTCACGACCATCGAGCAGGCGCTCGCGCAGCCGCGCGAGCAGGCGACGGAAGACACGCGGCCGCGTCCGCGATAGACATCGCCGGCGGCATCGCCGCCGGGCTTGACCCCTTTCTCTCCCCCCGGAAACTCAGGCGCTGATCATGGCCATGTTCAAACCGTCAACGCGCGCCTCGCGCGTCCTCATGTTCGTCGCGGTCCTCGTTGCGGGGTGGACCGCCGGAGATTCGGCCTCCACCCTTCCCGGCCTCCGTCCCACGCCTCCCGACGCGCGTGCCCGCGAACGGGTGCTTGCGGCGTACGCGAACCTGCCGCTGGCGTTCGTGGAAAACCAGGGGCAGACCGATCCGCGCGCGCGGTTTCATGCGCAGGGCGCCAGGTTCGCGGTTCACCTCACGCCGGATGCGGCGGTGGTCACGCTCGTGGACCCGGGCGGGGCTCGCGGCGCGGTGCTCAACCTCCGTTTCCTCGGCGCCAATCCCGGCGTCGACGTCGAAGGCGCCGGCCGTGCGCCGGGCGAAGTCAGCTACTTCCACGGCGATGATCCATCTCGTTGGCGCAGCGCGATACCGCGATACGCGGACGTCGTGTATCGAGACCTGTGGGAAGGCGTGGACATGGTCGTCCGCGGTGAGTCGGGCGCGCTGAAATACGAGTTCCACATCCGGCCCGGCGCGCGCGTATCCGACATCCGGCTCGCCTACGCCGGAGCCGACGGCCTCGCGCTCGATGCTGCCGGAGAGCTGCGCATCCAGACGGCGGTCGGCGAGCTCCGCGATTCGGCGCCCGTCGCGTACCAGGAGCGCGATGGAATGCGCGTGCCGATCGAGAGCCGCTTTACGCTGGGACCGTCGAACGGCAGCGCTCGCGAGTACGGCTTCGCCGTGGCGGCCGACTACGACCGCGGCCGCGAGCTCGTCATCGATCCGGGCCTCGACTACTCGACCTTCCTGGGCGGCGCGAGTCACGAGAGCGCAACGGCCGTGGCCGTCGATGGCTCCGGCAACGCCTACGTGACCGGCATCACCCAGTCTCCCGACTTCCCGACCACCACCGGCGCGTTCGACAGGACCGGCGCCTCGCAGAACTTCCTGGAAGCGTTCGTCACCAAGCTGAACCCGACGGGAACGGCGCTCGTCTATTCGACGTTTCTCGGCGGCAGCAATTTCGAGTGGGGCCGCGCCCTGGCAATCGATGCGGCGGGCAACGCGTACGTCGCCGGCCAGACCCAGTCGTCGGACTTCCCCACCACCTCCGGCGCATTCGACCGGACGTTCAACGTGGACACCTGCCCGCGCTGCGGCATCGATCAGTACGACGCCTTCGTGACGAAGCTGAATGCCACCGGCTCCGCGCTCGTCTACTCGACCTTCCTCGGCGGGTTCGACATCGACGACGCGCTCGCGATCGCGGTCGACGCATCGGGCAGCGCCTACGTCGGCGGCGAGACCGGCTCGCACAACTTCCCGGTGACGGCCGGCGCGTTCGACACGACGCCCGACGGCGCGTACGACGCGTTCGTGACCAAGCTGAACGCGGCGGGCTCGGCACTCCTGTATTCGTCGTACCTCGGCGGGCTGGAGGTCGAGTTCCCGGCGGACGTGGCGGTGGACGCGTCGGGTGTCGCCTACTTCACCGGCGTCACGCGTTCGGCGGATTTTCCGACGACGCCGGGCGCGTACGACACGACGCAGAACGGCCTGTTCGACATCTTCGTCACGGCCGTGAACCCCTCCGGCTCCGGCCTCGTGTTCTCCACCTTCATCGGCGGCTCCGATTTCGACTCGGCGGGCGGCCTGGCGCTCGACGTCGATCGGAACATCTACGTGGCAGGAGGCACGAGCTCGTTCGACTTCCCGACCACGGCCGGTGCGTACGACCGCACGACGGATGGCAACGACGCGACCGTGACGAAGCTGAGCGCCGACGGCTCGAGGCTGATCTATTCGACGTTCGTCGGCGGCACCGGGAACGATGGAGCCGCCGACGTGATCGTGGACGGAGCGGGCGACGCGTGGATCGCGGGCGGGACGGACGCGCCGGACTTTCCGACGACCCCCGGGACGGCGTTCGACACGACGATCAACAGAGGCGACGCCTTCCTCGCGGAGCTCAATGCCGCGGGGTCGTCGCTGCTCTTCGGCACCTTCTTCGGCGGCAATTCGTCGGACGGTGCGAGCGACCTCGCCTTCGACACCGGCGGAAACATCATCATCGTCGGGCAGACCATGTCGCCCGACTTCCCGACGACGGCCGGCGCCCTCGACCGGACGTGGAACGGGGACCCGCTGATCTTCTGGGCCGACGCTTTCGTCGCGAAGTTCGCGATGGGCACGCCGCTTCCCCCGCCGCCGCCGCCGGTTCCCGCTGCGCCGAGCCTGCTCGCGCCAGCCGACGGCGCGACGCCGGCGCAGCCCGTCGCGTTCGACTGGAGCGACGTTGCCAACGCGGTGTCGTACACCATCGAGATTGACGACTCGAGCGCGTTCAGCGCGCCGCTGGTCGTGCAGCAAAGCGTGTCGCTCTCGCAGTTCTCCACCGGCGGCTTCGCCGCCGTTCAGCACTGGTGGCGGGTGCGCGGCGTGAACTCCAGCGGTGCCGCGGGCGCGTGGTCGGCGGTGCGGACGTTCACGCCGCAGTCCACTTCACCGCCGCCGCCGCCACCACCGCCCTCGGGGCTGCCGGCGCCATCGCTCGTGAGCCCGGCCAGCGACGCGAGGTTCGCCCCGGGAACGACGATTACTTTCGACTGGAGCGACGTCTCGGGCGCCGCGAGCTACACGATTCAGATTGACGACAGCAGCAGCTTCTCGGCGCCGCTCACGCGCACCCAGACGACGACCGCGTCGCAGTTCTCGGCGAGCGGCCTTCCGACGACGAGGCTGTGGTGGCGCGTGCGCGCGAACGACTCGGCCGGTGCGCCCGGCGCCTGGTCGTCCGCGCGGCGGTTCGAGTTGAAGAACTGACCGGCATCAGCAGGGGCCGACCGCGGGGTCGGCCCCTGCCACCGGCGGGGTCAGGCGGGAAACGAACCTCTAGAACGCGTATTTGATCCCCAGCTGGATGATTCGCGACGCGCTGCCACCGAGCGGGTCTCCGGCCTGCGTGGTGGTGCGGCCGAACGTTCCCGAATTGAGGTTGGCCTGCCACCCTCCGGCGGTCAGCTCGGTGCCAGCCACGCCCCAGTTGAACGTGTTGAACAGGTTGAACGCCTCGAAGCGGAGCTCCACCGTGTGCGTCGAGGCGAGCGCAAGCTGCCGTGACAGCGCCAGGTCCGCCTTCCAATAGTGGGGTCCCGTCAACGAGTTCCGCATCAGGTTGCCGAATGTCCCGGGCGCCGGCTGCGCAAACGCGGCGGGATTGAAATACTGCGTCAGCGTCCGCGGGTGCGCGTAGACGTCGTCGCTGACGAGGTTCACGCGCTGGTTCCGCTGTCCGTTGAGCGCGTTGTCGCGGCCGGTGATGATGTCGATGCGGCTGCCCGACTGGATGGTCACGATCCCCGAGCCGCGCCAATGGGAGGCGAGCGCCGCCCATGCCCCGTTGCCGAGGCGTGGCGTCTCCGCACTCATCGTCACGCTCGCCAGGTGCGTGCGATCCTGGTCGCAGTACCCCTTGTCGAACTCGGGATCGTCCGGGTTCGTGTAGCCGGACGCGATCTGGCTGAACGTGTTCGGCGTCTTCGTGCCCATGCAGCGCGACAACGTGTAGTTGGCGTTCAGGCTGAGGCCGCCAGTCGATCGACGCTGCGCCGACAGTTTCAGGCCCCGGTACGATTGCCAGCCAATGTCGTCGTTCAGATCCAGCGTGCCGATCAACGCCGCCTCCTTCGGATTCTCCTGGTAGAGGACCCGCCGGACGTTCAGGTTGGCGTTGGTCGAGCAGACCGGATAGGTCCGTCCGTCTTTCAGCGTGCACGGCCCGAGGCCCATGTAGATGCCCGGGTTGAGGGCCGTCTGCGCCCACAGCCGGTCGGAATAAGTGCCGATGTAACTCGCCGCGGCGCCCCAGTTCGTCCCGAACTGCCGCTCGAAGGTGACGTTCCAGGTCTGCACGCGTGGCGAGTTGATGTCGGGATCCATGGTGCCGAACGAGCCGAACGCGGGGTAGGTGACGTTCTGGTTGGTCACGATCGGGTGCGGATCGCCGCCGACGGCCGCGTACGGGTCGTCCATGCGCCCCGGCGGATCGGTGATGAGCGAGCGGTTGCCGAACGGCGGCGCCGAGGAGTTGATCTGGTGATAATCGCTCGACATGAAGTCGTAGGCCAGCGCGTACGACGCGCGCAGCGCCATGCGCCCGTTGCCGCTCAGGTCCCACGCGGCGCCGGCACGCGGCGAGAAGTTGTCCCACTGCTTGTTGAGGCCCGTCTTGCCTGACGGGAAACCGTCGTCCCCCGGATAGAGGAGACCGGCTGGCGCGTTCACGAACACCTTGCTCTTGATCCCCTTGCGGAAGTTGTCGATGTTGAAGTTGTAGACGGCGTTGTTATCCACGTTGACGCCGAAGTAGGGCCCCCACCGCAGACCCAGGTTGAACGTGATGCGGTCGGTCGCGCGCCAGGTGTCCTGCCCGTAGAAGCCGAGGTAGTTGCTGTGGATGGGGACGTCCTGCGGACCGCCGTGCTCCACCGACGTGACGCGGCCGAGCAGCATATCGGCCAGAGACAGTCCCGAGGCGCTGCCGTCGAAGATCCAGATGCCGGCCGCGCGCGAGGAAGAATTGTAGTGGCCGTTCCAGTACGCGAAGTTGCCGCCGATCCCGAACTGATGCTGACCGCGAACCAGCGTCACGTCGTCAGCCAGCTGGTAAAAGTTGTTGCGGAAGAAGGCTCCCGTCGAGCCGGCCGGTATCTCCCACGCGCCCGGGACCTGGATCGCCATCTGTCCACGGACGTAGGGGTACAACTTGATCCCGAGATCGGAGGGATCGAAGTACGGCGTGTTGTAACGGTTCACCGTCGTCCGGTTGTAGGCGACACGGATGGCATTGACCATCGTCGGGCCGAAGACCATCGTGTCGCCGAGCGTCAACGCGTGGGCCAGGTTGTTGATGCCGCTATTGGCCGCCTTGATCACGTTGTCGTCGCCGCCCTGGTAGGCCGGTGCCTTCTTGACGAATGTGGCCATGTAGCGGCCGAACAACGAGTGGTCCTGGGTCATCTGATAATCGACCCGCCCGATGCCCTGACCTTCGTTGCTGTCATCCGACGTGGCGTACGTGATCTGCCCGCACGGATCGGTCGCGGTCGGCAGACGGCCCGCAAGCCGCATCGCCGCCGGGCTGAAGAGCGCCGGGTCGATGCGGTTGCCAACGAACCCGCCAGTCAGGTTGACCTGCCTGCCGCCGTTGCACGCAGGCGAGGCAAACGCGGTGAAGTCACCCGCCTTCATCGCCGCGGTCGGCACGAACGCAATCTGGTCGGACGGGCGGAAGCGGAGCACCGTACCCTGATACCCGCCGAAGAAGAACAGCTTGTCGCGCGCGATCGGACCACCGAGCGTGCCGCCGAACTGGCTGCGCCGCAGCCCGTCGTCCTGGCGCTTGCCGTCGGCGCCAACCGCGGCAAACGGGCTCGTCGAATTCAGGTTGTGGTCGCGGAGGAACTCGAAGCCGATACCGTGAAAGCTGTTGGTCCCCGACTTCGTGACCGCGTTCACCGACGCGGCGGCGTGCATCCCGTTCTGCGCGGACAGCCCGCTCGTCTGCACGCGGAATTCCTGCAGCGCGTCGGGAAACGGCAGCGGCAGGTTGACGTTGCTCTGCGGGCTGTTGTGCGTCGCGCCGTCGAGCAGGTAGCCGACGCCGATGGGCAGGCCGCCGGCGACCGAGATCGTCACGCCGCCAGGAAAGTTTCGCGAACCGACGGTGCCTGTCTGGACGGCCGCGCCGGCCAGCACGATCAGGTCGGTCACCTGCCGCCCCTGCAGCGGGAGCTCCACGATGCGCTCGTTGTCGATGACGTCGCTGATGCCGGCGCTCTGCACGTCGACGATCGGCGCGGCGGCCTCGACGGCCACGGTCTCCTGGAGATTGCCGATCGCGAGGGAGACGTTGATCGACGGCGTGGCGGCCACCTGCAGGACGATCCCGGTCTGCGCGTACGTGCGGAACCCCTGCAGCATCGCCTCGAGCCGGTACGGTCCCGTCGGCAGATTCGGCAGGACATAGGTGCCGGAGGCGTCGGTCGTCGTCGTACGTGTCAGGCCGGTATCGGTCTGCACCACGGTGACGGTCACGCCCGGCAGGACGGCACCGCTGTCGTCGGTGACACGGCCGCTGATTTGTGCGGTAGATAGCTGCGCCGATGCGGCGCAGGGCAGGAGCAGCGAGAACCCGAGAACCACGAGCCTTGCGACGCGCGTCATAGGTGCCCTCCTAGGCTGAGTGGCGCCGATTCTATCCCCAAACCCAGATGGAGCAATCCCGTGAGAACCCTACAGCAGAGCGATGGTGGAGTGGGGTGTCGGGAGCATCGTGCCCACGGTAACCCGTTGATTCCACTGTCGGAGGCCTGCCGCGGACGAACGGGCGCGCCGAAAGGCCCGACTTTACGCCGCGATTGGTCGTGTCAGACTACGCTCCTCGGGAGGGACACGATGACGAAGCGTACGCTGGCAGCAATTGTCTGCGGCGCGCTCATGGCCGTGAGCGGGTTGCCATCACTCCTGGCTCAGAATGCCCAGCCGGCTGGGGGCGGCGCGGCTGAAACGTGGTGGGTCAACAAGACCACGGGCGGTGTCTACAACGCGCCGATGCGTCCGCTGTGGAAGCTGTCCGATCTCAAGCAGATGCATTCCGGCAGGAACGACTGGCAGGAGCAGATCATCAAGGACCCCGAGCAGGATGCGACGTACAACTCCGCGGCGCCGGGAAGCCGGTTCGGCCTGCGGCTGCATCCCGACACGCCGTCGGTCTTCGTGGTCATCGCCGGCGAGGTGCGTTTCTCGGTCGAAGGACAGCCGCCGGTGACCGCCACGCGCGGATCGATCGTCAACATCATGAAGACCACGCTGTTCTCGTACGACGTCGGGGGCAGCCAGAACGCGCTGTGGGTCGAGGTCAATCCCACCAACTACAAGACCGTCTATCCGGCCAGCGGTCCGCAGCCCGCGCCGGCGGCCGGCGGACGTGTCGTGAAAGTGTCGTTCAACCACACGCCGGGGACGTATGCGCCGCCGAACCAGCTGCACTGGAACCTGTTCGACGATGGCTTCGGCAAGTGCGCGCCAGCCGCCCCCCGGGTGACGGACGATCATCTTTTCGCGAGCCCGCTGATTGGTTATGTCAACGCGGCGGACAACAAATGCCCTGGCGGTCGCGGCAACGTGGGCGGCGGGCCGGCGC